>Ga0207706_10005219_pt1 | contig 12124 bp, 8 predicted proteins | sample KBSC53metaG_FD_184318 | JGI IMG/M metagenome (GOLD analysis project Ga0207706, IMG submission 184318) | Corn rhizosphere microbial communities from Kellogg Biological Station, Michigan, USA - KBS C5-3 metaG (SPAdes) (version 2) | ecosystem: Host-associated > Plants > Roots > Rhizosphere > Soil ... | reverse complement strand
TACGGCTTGTCGTCGATGACGATCTCGCGCTTGAGCTCTTTTTCCAGCTTGGTCATTGCAACGCTCTTCGTGTAGTTGATCGGCGGAGGCGGATTCCCCGCACCGGGATTACTTCCATGAAACAGCGCCGACACGCGCAGGTTCCCGAAGGAACATCCGGCCTGTCAGACGTTTACCGGCGTGAGGCTAGCGCGATTTGCGGGCTTTCGCATCAGTTACGAGGGCGGGACGGGCGGTGTAGCGGAATACATAGCGCATCGCGTCCCCGATCGTGCTTTCCCAGACTGGCCAGCGGTGGGCGCCGTCCACGATGCGCAGCTCGGCAGGCTGGCCGGTTTTACGAAGCAAGGAATACAGCCGCGTTGCCTCCGCTTCGATGAAGAAGTCGTCGTCATCGCCGGAGTTGATGTACATCGGCACGGCGATCTTCTTCGCCAGGAACGCGTCCCAGAGCGTCGGATAATTCAGCTCTTTCCAGACCTGAGGATCGAATTCGGCGGCGCCGAACACACCCGCGCGCCGGGCGCCGGACCCCTGCGGCACCTCGGGATCGTAGATGGCCGGCGACAGCAGTCCCGCAGCCGCGAACATCTCCGGATACTTGAGCACGAACCGCAACGCGCCGTAGCCGCCCATCGACAGGCCGGCAATCACGCGACCCTTGCGATCGTCGATGACGCGGAAGGTCCGCTGCACGTCGCCGACCAGGTCCTGGATCACGGCCGTTTCCATCTTCTCCTTGCGATCGACGAACCACGTCATGCCTGCATCCGGCATGACGATGATCGCCGGCGGTATCTCGCCGTGCGCAATGAGTTCATCGGTCGTCGGCTGGATGTGCCCGTAGTTCACCCAGGCGTAGAGATCCTGGCCGTGGCCGTGCAGCAGGTACAACACCGGATACTTCAGGTTCGAGGTTTCGTAACCGTCCGGAAGGTAGACGGCGTAGGACCACTTGCGCTGGAGCGCAGCCGAGTCGAATTCACGCGTGATGACGCTACTCGCCGCGGCCGGCAGCGAGAACGCGAGCGCCAGAGCGACGAACAGGAGCCTACGCAGCAACCCGATCACTCCTTCTCGGCCTCGCGCGCACCGGACAGGATGCCGGGCAGCGCGTAGTTGCCTTCATGGCAAGCATACTCGTAGATGTTGGCGTCGACGGTGATGAAGGGCAGCTCGCCCGTAAAGGGCGCAGTGAAGGTCGTCGGATCCTCGACGGTGAAGCGATAGACGATCTTGTCGTTGGCGACGCGCGTGAAGCGCTCGGTCACGACCGCATTCTCGGACGAACCGCGGAAGCTCTGCTCGGGACGGAAGTTGCGCGTCTCGACGATCAGCGTGTCGCCTTCCCAGTGACCGACCGAGTCGCCCATCCATTTCCTGATGCCGCCCGGCGTGTGCCGATCCTGAATTCGGATGATGCGCGCGTCGTGCACCATCTCCACCAGGATCATCACGTAACCCGGCGACTGCACGATCTGGTAGTAGCTGTTGTACATGGTCGGCAGCATCGGCGGTCCCGATGACGAGCCGAACGACAGCAGGCAGCGCTCGCCGAGTGCACGGCCTTCCGGGCCGTCGTTCGGGTTACGCGCACTGCGCGCAGTCATGCGCTGCTGGGCGGCCGCAGTGAGCGCGGGAATGCGCCCGTTCGACGGCTCGATGATCATCGAGGTGCGCCACTCGCCGTCGATGTTCGCGACCGACATGCCGCGGTCGGTCCAGAACAGGTTGTAGTTGCCGACCGGAGGGAGCGAGGAGATCGCTTCGATCTTCTTGTTCGGGTCGCTCGGCGCTGCGTCCGCCTCGACTGCGGCGATCGCGGCCTTGCTGATCGCAGCGGCTTCCTGCTCGGTGAACGCGCGCCGATCTCCCAACTCCGGCGAGCGCTCGAACGGAGTGGCGGTTGCATTGGTCCAGACGCCCTGCAAATCCGGTGTGCCGTCCGGCAGGTGCGGCGCACGATAGTCGCCGCCGAAAGCATGCGCAGCGAGTAGCGACGCTGAAACCAGGGTGAGACGCACGATGGCCTTTTTCATCATCGACCCCCTCCTTCTGCAGACCGGGCCGCTGTGCAGAAACAGCCGCGCGCCGCCGTGAAAACCGTTCTGATTGTAGCGAGGTCGCTCCCGCTGTAAGCGCATGCACGCACAAGAATTATCAAGCGGCGCGCATAAGGGGTGCAGCGTCATAGACATGCCGGCGCGCGCCATCGCACACTTCGCGCATGCCCGTGAGCGGCATTTTGTAAGGTGGTTCCATGCACAGCATGCGTCACATTCTCACCGCAGCAGCACTGCTCTCGAGCGCTCCGCTCGCGTTCGCCTCGCCCGACATCGTCGACAACTTCCGGTTGACCGATCAGCGGGGCGCTTCGCACGAGCTCTATTACTTGTCGGACATGAAGGCCGTGGTGCTGCTCGCCCAGGGCACCGGCTGCGAAGCCTCGCAGAAAGCTGCCGCAACCCTCGAAGGGCTGCGCGCGAAGTACGAGCCGCAAGGCGTGACGTTCCTGCTGCTCGACTCGAACCTGCAGGACGCGGCCTCGCGCGAAGCGCTCGCCAAGCAGGCGAAGCAAGCCGGCCTCAGCCTGCCGATTCTCATGGACGAAACGCAGCTCGTCGGCGAGTCGCTCGGCGTCACGCGCAACGGCGAAGTGCTGATCGCGAATCCGCAAGGCTGGAAGGTCGCCTATCGCGGCGGCGTCGGCGCAGTGCCTGCTGCACTGGATTCGCTGGTCGCAGGCGCCGCCGTGAACGCGGCCGCGAGCGCAGTCTCGGGCTGCGCGATCAAGATGCCGGAGCGCGACAAGAAACAAGCGCACGCCCAGATCTCGTACGAGAAGTCGATCGCACCGATGCTGCTCGACAAGTGCGTCGCCTGCCATCGCACCGGCGGCATCGGCCCGTGGCAGATGACCAGCTACGAGATGGTCAAGGGTTTCGCGCCGATGATCCGCGAAGTCGTGCGCACGCAGCGCATGCCGCCGATGCAAATCGATCCGCACTACAGCGTCTTCAGCAACGATCGCGGTCTGTCGACCGAACAGGCGCGCACGCTCGTGCACTGGATCGAGGCCGGTGCGCCACGCGGCAACGGCGCCGACCCGCTGCTCGCGCAGAAGAAGGATTGGCCGGAGTGGTCGCTTGGCAAGCCCGACCTGATCGTCGATCTGCCGGCGTTCACCGTGCCGGCGACTGGCACGATTCCGTATCAGATGACGAAGGTCGAGAATCCGCTCGATCACGACGTGTGGGTGCGCGCCATCGATTGGGTACCGGGCGAGCGCACCGTCGTGCACCACATCATCGCTTCCGCGGGAGGCGCTGAGCGTCGTGGCGCCGTGAGCCTCAACAACTACGTGCCCGGTGTCGAGCCGCTCGTGCTGCCGCCCGAAGCGGGCATCCTCCTGCCTGCGAAGGCGACATTCCACTTCCAGACGCACTACACCTCGAGCGGCAAAGTTCTCACCGACCAGACGAAGCTCGGCTTGTACTTCCGCAAGGACCCGCCGAAATACAACTTCCGCAGCCTGGTGTTCGCGAACCCGAAGCTGCGCATTCCGGCGAACACGAAGTGGCACGAAGAGGTCGCCGAGAACACGCTGAAGGAAGACGCGATCCTCTACACGCTGCATCCGCACGCGCACTATCGCGGCAAGGCGTCGCGCTTCGTCGCGTACTACCCGGACGGCAAGGAACAGACGCTGCTGAACATCCCAGCCTACGACTTCAATTGGCAAGGCACGTACGAGCTGGTCGAGCCGATGAAGGTGCCGGCGGGTACCCGCATCGTGTACTCGCAGTGGTACGACAACTCGACCCAGAACAAAGCGAACCCCGACGCGAACCGCGAGGTGACGTGGGGCGAGCAGACGTGGGACGAGATGATCTTCGGCGTGATCCGCTATCGCAACGTGACCGAAGACGCGCAGGCCCAGCCGCAGAAAGGGCCGTCGCAGGAAGAGTTGTTCACGGAGAGGCAGGCGCGGCAATAACCGCGCCTGCTCTCGACCGACGTTACAGGTACGTCGGCTTCCGCAGACGCGGCACCAGGAACGGATCCAGGCGCGCGGCGTGACGTTGCATCACGCTGCTCGCAGCCAGCGCATTCTTCGACTGACCCTTGTTGTGCCCGCGGGTCTTGCCATCCGGATTGAAGGTGCGCAGGAACCTGGGACGCCGTCGCACATCCGCCGCCAGCTCGAAGCCCGAGGCGAGCTTGATGAGCGTCGGTTCGCTCCACGCTGACGCCATGAACGTGATGCCCACCGGCAGGCCGAACGCGAACCCAGCGGTCACGGTCACGAGCGGATAGCCTGCGACCGCCGCGAAGCCCGAGCTGCCGAAGAGGAACGCGTCGCCGTTGATCAGATCAGTCGGCCACGCCGGCGTATTGGTCGGCGCGACGATCGCCTGCACGTTGTTGGCCGCGAGCGTCGCGTCGATGCCTTGCGGTCCGGCGAGCTGCGGTCCGCGGATCAGCGCTGCCTCGTACTCCTCTTGCGTGAACGCATCGCCTTCCGCCAGCTCCATCAGCTCCTGACCGAAGAACTTCAGCTCCTGCTCGGCATGATCGAGGTTGAACTGGATCACGTCCGCGAGCGTGCTCACCGGCACGCCGGAGCGGGTCGCGAGATACGCATTCAAATCGCGCTTGAACTCGAAGATCAGCACGATGATCTCGGATTGATCCGCGTTGAACTCGTCGAACGTCGGGATCGTGACGTCGACGAGCGTCGCACCTGCATCCCGCATGACCTGCAATGCGTCCTCGAAGATCGCATCGGTCTCCGGCGTTACGCCAAGGAATTGTCGCCCTACTCCGATGCGAGCTCCCTTCAGGCCGTCCCGACTAATGAACTGACGGTAATTCCGGAAGAAATGTCCTGCGCTCGCTGCAGTCTGCGGATCGCGCGCGTCCGGACCGGTGAGGGCGCCGAGCACGATGGCTGCATCGGCAAGCGTACGTCCGTGGGTACCGACCGTATCCTGAGTGTGCGAGATTGGCACGACACCTGCGCGACTCGTCAGTCCGACGGTCGGCTTGATGCCAGCGACGCCGCACTGTCCGGCCGGACACACGATCGAGCCGTCGGTTTCCGTCGCAAGCGCCGCAGAAGTGAGCGCGGCCGCGGTCGCGGCGCCGGATCCGGAGCTGGAACCGCACGGATTACGATCGAGAATGTGCGGATTGCGGCACTGACGGCCCACTCCGCTCCAGCCGCTCGAGCTCTGGAAACCGCGGAAGTTCGCCCACTCGCTGAGATTCGCTTTGCCGATGATCACTGCGCCCGCATCGCGCAGTCGCTTCGTGACAGTAGCGTCCTGGAGCGCGGGCGCGCCGACGAGTGCGAGCGAACCGGCGGTCGTCTGTTGTCGATCGCCGGTGTCGATGTTGTCCTTGAGCAGAATCGGAATGCCGTGCAACGGCCCGCGCGGTCCGCTGCGTCGTCGCTCCTGATCGAGCTGAGCAGCGATGTGCCGCGCATCCGGATTCAATTGAATGATCGAGCGCAGATCGAGCCCCTTGTCGATCAGCTGGATTCTGCGCAGATAAATTTCGAGCAGCTCCTGCGCGCTGAGCTTATGCGACGACATGAGCGACTGCAGCTTCCCGATGCTCTGTTGGGCGACCTCGTCGCGATCACCGCTGAGCACGTCAAAGTCTTGCGCAGCTGCATCGTCGGACTGTGCGTCGGCGGCGAGCGGTGCGAGAGCCGCTCCCCCGGCAGCCAGCGCGCCGGCCTGCAGAAAGGCGCGACGATCCGGATTAGTCAGTGACTCGGGTTCCTCGCTACGCCCCTTCGACTCTTCGTCTTTCATGGCCTTCTCCCGCGTGATGAGGAGAGGCGCTTATACCCCTTGTCGCATTACAGGAACATCCGCGCTCTGCGACTGCGGAAGAACGGCAAAAAGAGCGTGTAAGAAGCACCGGCAAGAAGCGCAAAAAAATGCCGGAGAGAACGCTTGTGGTTCTCTCCGGCACTTACCGCGAATTTCAGTTTGTCAGTCTGGTTAGTCGTGAGCGTAGCGGTCGCGCTCGCCCACGCGGCGCATCTCGCGCTCGACGTCGAGGTACGCTTCGGTTACGGGCTTGAAGTCGACCTCGGCATCGCGATCGTGCGTGCGCTCCACTTCGTCGCGAAGTGCGTGATAGCGACTCGACAGATCGCGGAACGCGTCTTGGAGATCGTCGCGATCTGCGCGCCTGTCTTCGAGCGTGCGATTGAAGTCGCGCGACTCGGCCGCAAACTCTTGTGCGTCACGATAGTAGCCGCTGCTGCCGTCATTGCGCGCATGCGACTGCAAATCCACAGCGCTGCGCTCGAGCCGCTCGGCCGAGCTTTCCAGGTTGCCGTGTGTAGTCACGCAACCCGCAAGGCCCACCGCGGCGAGCGTCGCAATCGTCAATCCGATTCTTTTCGAGAACATTTACACGCTCCTCTTAACGACTCGCTACCGAAGAAACGAGTCGTTGAGGAGCGGGGTTCCGAGTGCGCGTCGTCCTACGGGAGTTAAGGTTTTACGCCCAAAGCCTTGTAGAGCGCCGCCGGTTCGTAGAGCGCGCCGTCTTTCATCACGAGCGCCGTGCGACGCACGTCGCTGATGCGTTTCGCGGGATCGCCATCGATCAGCACCAGGTCGGCGAGCTTGCCCGGCGTGATCGAGCCGAGCTCCTTGTCCTTGTGTGCGACCCGCGCGGCGCCGAGCGTCGCGATGCGCAGGACCTCCGGCGGACTGATGCCAGCCTGCGCGTACAGCTCGAGCTCACGATGCAGAGTGAATCCCGGCAGGCCGTCGGTGCCGGCGACGATCGGAATTCCCGAGTCGTAAAGGAGCTTCGTCATGCGCAGCGTCGCGAGCTGCGATTCGTGATAGCGCGCATCCTTGCCCTCCGGCACCGGCAGGCCTCCCGCCAGAAATTCGCGACGTACTTGCGGCGGCAGGCGGTCAGCGATCGCGGCGTAGCTCACCGACATCTTGCCCGGGCGATCGACGAACATGCCTTCGAATGCCGTGAGCGTCGGGTCGATGACGGTGTTGTGATCCTTCAACAGCCGCAGGAACGCTTGCACCGGCAGCGAATTCAGGTCCAGCGTCGCGCCGCGCTCGGCCACCGCGATGAAGCGCGCCGGCGTGCGCGTGTCCTTGACCTCGTCGAAGAAGAAATTCAGGAACAGCATGTTGATGTGCTGGATCTCGTCCGCGCCGGCCTCGACGAACTGTCGCGCGGTCATGAACGCCGGCACATGGCCGCTCACGCGCAGGCCTTTTTCGTGAGCGAGCTTGATGATCGTCGGCACCAGCTCGGGCTTGATCGAGCTGTACACCTTGATGCCCTCATAGCCGAGCTTCGCGTAGTTGTCGATCGCGCTGCGCGCCTCGGCTTCGGTGTCGACGAACACTTTGGTCGGCCCGGTGTACGGACCGCGACCGTCCATGAAGCCACGCATGGTGATGCGCGGGCCGATCGCCGTGCCGCTGTCGATTTCGCGCTTCATCTGCAGCAACGCGTCGTTGTCGTTCGCGAGGTCGCGCACGGAAGTGACACCGGCGGCCATGTGCAGCATGCCGTCGGTCGGTCCCATGTGGACATGCATGTCCCACAGACCTGGCAGCAGCGTCTTGCCGCCCGCGTCGATGCGCTCCGCCTGAGATGGAATCGTCACAGCGCCGTCCTTGCCGACGGTGCGAATGCGATTGCCGTCGATCAGCACGGTGCTGCCTGGCGCGGACTGACCCGTCGCAGAATCGAAAACGTTCGCGTTGGTGATCGCGACCGGTTGCTTCGGCCTGCGGATCAGCGTGCGTGCCAGCTCCAGGGTGCGCGTGCTCGCCCGCGCTTCCTGCTTCTCGAGCAGCTTCGGCACGCTCGATTCCCAGCCCGCGCGCACCACTGAGTAGAAGCGGTCGACCGAGGCGAAGAAGCCCTGCTCGTCGTCGAGCCACACGGTGCTCGGCGAGAACCCGAGCCCTTCGATCAGATACGCAGTCACGTGCCGCTTGTTCGCGCCGTCGCCGACGCTCAATTCGTCAGCGCGTTTGATGCTCGCTTCGCCAGCGGGCAACAACGCCATGCGCTGGCCCGGCGCTTTCAGCAGCGCGTGCGCCAGCCAACCGAGTTCTTCCGGCAGTCCTTGCGTGGTGAGATAGAACGCATGACCGGCGAGCTTCTGCTCGCCCGCCTCGGCACTGTTCTTCCAGCGCGCGACACCATTCGCGAACGTGAACTTCTCCGCGACCGGCGCCTTGAGGTAGTCGACGCCCTCCATCTCGAGCGAGACCGGGACCTGGTCAGCATCGAGCTGTACGCGTGCCGTGAGTTTCGGACCGCGGCCGCGATCGTTGTACTCGTAGCTCATCGTGCGCGTGCCGTCTGCAGTGACCGCGGTCGTCTGCGTGCCGGCGGGCTTCTCCATGATCAGCACTGCGTAGCGTGTTTCGCTCGCGCTCTGCGCGAGCGCGCTGCAGGCGAACACTAGACCGGCGGCAATGGCAGTAGAACGCAGCATGTACGACTCCCGACGTTTCCGAATGGATCCCCGAGTGTGACGAGCCTCTCAATTCTACTGATTTGGCAAGGGGTTTTGCTGGCTTGTTCAGGAGACGTTGCAGGAGCGCGAGCATAATCCTGCGCCGTAACGCACCTGGGCGTTAAGAGTTGAAAAGGAGAAGTTCCAATGCACAAGCGTCTTGGATTGACCGCGCTCGCAGCCCTCGCTCTGATGGCCGCGACAGCGGCGCAGGCGGACACCCAACCTGGCTTCTACGCCGGCGCGGGCATCGGCTCGACGAAGGTCGGCGACGACATCAGCGGTGTCGATGACAGCGATACCGGCTTCAAGATCTTCGGCGGCTACACCTTCACCGAGAACTGGGGAGTCGAAGTCAGTTACTTCGATTTCGGCGAAGCAAGCGTGTCAGCCGGCAACAGCAGCGCCAGCGTCGGTATAACAGGCCTGAGCGCGTCGGCCGTGGGCCGGCTGCCGGTCAACGACATGTTCGCGGTGTACGGCAAGCTCGGCTTCGCGTCTTACGACGTCGACCTGGACTTCAACAACGTCCCCGGCTTCGGCAGCGGCCATCTGAGCGACAGCGATTCCGACCTGATCTACGGTGTCGGCGGCGCTCTGAGCTTCGGCGGCAACTTCGAAGCGCGGCTGGAGTACGAAGCCCTCAACGTGGACGGCGATGCCAGCATGATCTCCGTCAGCGGACTGTTCCGCTTCTGATCGAGACAAAGAGAATAAAGGGAGGTGCGGGTCAGGCTTTCAGCCTGACTCTCACCTCGCCTCTTCCGAAGCCAGCGCCATGTGTACGAGGTAAGCGCGCAACGCCTCTGCATCGGCTGGCGTGAGCACGGAAGCAAAACCCACCATCCCCTTCTCCGCGCGCGCGCCGTCGATGACGATCGACTTGAACGTTGCCGCGTCGGCGATCGCCGGCGAGTAGCGCAGGTCCGGCACTGATGTGACGCTGCGGACGTTCGCGCCGTGACAGGCCGAGCACACGCGATCGTAGTGACGCTGGCCTGCTTCGACATCGCCGCTCGCATTCGCGCGCCGCAAATCCGGGATCACGCGCGACACCTTCGGTTGCAGCGGCGGCAGCTCGGCCTTACCGCCGATCTTGAACGCGACTACGCGACCGAATTCGCTACGCTGCTGCCCGCCGCCAGCGATTGCTCCACTCATCGCGACGCCACCGATGCCCGCGAGCGTGGCGATGTACTGCTCGCCGTCGAGCTGGAACGTGATCGGCCCGCCCATGATTGCGTTCTGCGCGTCGTACGACCATAGCTTGGTACCGGTGTCCGCAGCGTAGGCGTTGAGATAACCGTCGACCGATCCCTCGAACACGAGCTTGCCGCCCGTCGACAACGTGCCACCGTTGCCCGAGCGCGGATAAGCGACACGCCACGCTTCCTGCTGCTTCACTGGGTCCCAGGCGATGAGGAACGCGCCGTGGCTGCTCTTCGCTGCGTCGGCAACCGTCTTCTCGTTGGCGGGATCGCGAGTCGTCGACAGGCCGGTGTTCCAGGTGCGATCGCGGAACTCGAATTTGTCGTCGTGCTTGTAGTAGCTCGCGGACTCGAGGGCCGCAAGATACACGAGCCCGGTGAGCGGGCTGTACGACATCGGATACCAGTTGTGCGCGCCGACCGGACCGGGCGCGACCATCGCGGGCTCACGCAGGTAACGCGCTTCCGGAATCATCGCGGGTCGGCCCGTTTTCGGATCGAGCCCGGTCGTCCAGGTAACGTTGACGTAGTTCTGCGCCGAGATGAACTCGCCGGTGACGCGGTCGAGCACGTAGAAGAACCCATTCTTCGGCGCCTGCATCACGACTTTGCGCGGCTGGCCGTCGATCGTGAGGTCGGCGAGCATCAGCGGTTGCGTGGCCGTGTAGTCCCACGACTCGGCCGGCGTGCTCTGGAAGTGCCAGACGTACTCGCCGGTGTCCGGCTTGAGCGCGAGGATCGATGACAGAAACAGGTTGTCGCCTTCGGCGTTGGAGCGGATGCGATGGTTCCAGGGGCTGCCGTTGCCGACGCCGAGATAGAGAATGTCGAGTTGCGGATCGTAGGCCATGCCGTCCCAGACGGTGCCGCCGCCGCCGTACTTCCACCACTCGCCGTGCCACGTCTTGGCGGCGCGCTCCAGCAGCGGATTCTCGAAGCCGTCCTGCGGATTGCCGGGCACCGTGTAGAAGCGCCAGATCATCTTGCCGGTGATCGCGTCGTACGCGGAGACGTAGCCGCGCACGCCCATCTCGGCGCCGCCGTTGCCGATGATGACCTTGCCCCTGATCACGCGCGGTGCGCCGGTGATCGTGTAGCGCTTCTTCGGGTCGGTCGTCTGCACCGACCACAGCGGCTTGCCGCTGATCATGTCGAGTGCGATGAGGCGCCCGTCGAGCGTGCCGAGGAAAACACTGCGGCCCCACGCGGCGACGCCGCGATTGACCACGTCGCAGCAGGCATCGATCGCCTTGTCGCCTGCGACCTGCGGATCGAAGCGCCATTTCTCTTTGCCGGTGCGCGCGTCGAGCGCGAACAGTTTGCTCCAGGCCGAGGTCACGTACATCGTGCCGTCCACGACCAGCGGCGTCGCCTCCTGGCCGCGCTTGGTATCGAGATCGAAGTACCAGGCGAGCTTCAGATCCTTCACCGTGGCCTGGTCGATCGCCGAGAGGGGACTGAAGCGTTGCTCGTCGTAGGTGCGGCCGTGCGTGAGCCAATCGGCGTTGTCAGTCGCGGCGGCCTTGATGCGCTTGTCGTCGACTGGCGCCGCAACTACGGCAGCGCCAGCCAGCAGCGTGCCGCAAATTAGCGCGCAACGGAGCGCAGACGCGCGCACTCGACAGCGCGAGCGGGATGACGGCATGAGTGTTCCCCTGAAAAATCTTTGAGAAATCGCGTTTCGTTTTTACTGTCGTTCGGCAGAAGTATGCCGGCAGCAGGTCTTGTCGTCGATGAATGCACCACAAGGCAGTGCCAGCGCGCACGGAAACTAGACAATTCTCTACACAAGAAGCCTGCGCGCCGCTGTTTTGCGCGCTGTAGGAAGTTCCTCTGCCGTTCGACTGCGACAGTGTCTGACCGTGCAGACATTTTGCGCATGCGACCAAGCTTTTGTTAACTGCGCGCGCCTCACAACGCAAGCAGTCCGTCGCATCGACAAGCCTCATGCATGCGATGGCCGACCAGGATCGAGTCAGGCGGTACGGAAATTTTCGGTGTGCGGGTGCGAGCTGCGTCGCGTGCGACGCCGCGTAATTGTGACTCTAATGGGGATGTGCATGCCCACTTCGATTAAGAATGCGCGCGCGCGTGCTGCGCGCGTGCCGAGAATTGCCGCTGCTCTTTCGTTGTTCGCCGTATTGCTCGCTCCGCTCTGCGCTTTCGCCACCGCGCCGACGATCAGCGGCATTCGACCCACCGGCGCGATCGTGGGAGTCCTGTACACCTTCCAGCCGAAGGCTGCCGACGCCGACGGCAACACACTCACGTTCAGCATCACGAACAAGCCAACCTGGGCCACGTTCAGCACGACGACCGGCAAGCTGTCGGGCACGCCGAGCAGCGCGAACATCAAGACCTATTCGAACATCGTCATCAA
>Ga0207706_10005217_pt1 | contig 12126 bp, 2 predicted proteins | sample KBSC53metaG_FD_184318 | JGI IMG/M metagenome (GOLD analysis project Ga0207706, IMG submission 184318) | Corn rhizosphere microbial communities from Kellogg Biological Station, Michigan, USA - KBS C5-3 metaG (SPAdes) (version 2) | ecosystem: Host-associated > Plants > Roots > Rhizosphere > Soil ... | reverse complement strand
GGGGCTGGAACTGACGCCTGAGACCGAAGCGGGCCTCGCTGCCCTGCGTGCCGGTTTCCTGGAGTTCGAGGAAGCGGTGCGCGCCATGCAGGCGGGTCAATCCAGCAGTTCGCTCACCATAGCGGCGCCGCGAGACATCACGGCCAAATGGCTCCAGCCCCGTCTGGCGGGCTATGCGGCCAGCCAGCCGGACCTCAAGTTCGCGCTAGTCGCGGCTGACGAGGCGCTGGACTTCACCGAAGCCAATCTCGACCTCGCCTTGCGTCTGGCCGAGGGGCCGGGCGAGAATGAGGGCGTGAAGCTGGGCGAGGCGGCCTTTGTAACCGTGGAAGCGGTCAAGGGCGGTTCCGATCATCGCATCGAATGGCCCGGTTGTCCCAAGGAGGATGTGCCATCGACGATCCGCGTCGCCGATGCGGGGCTGGCGATCGAAGCGGCCGCCAACGGATTCGGCCATGCCTGCGTGCCCTTCCTGCTGGCCCAGGCGGATATCGCGGCTGGGCGCGTGCGGCAGGTGGGCGACGCTGCGCCTTCGATGCTGGCCTATTGGCTGATCGCGCCCCTGCCGCAATGGCGGCAAAAGAAGGTCAGGGCTTTGGTCGAGGTGCTGACAGCGTAAAAGTCCGCGCTTGCACTTTCTTAAGCCTGTTGGACATAGCATCCATCAGCCGAAAGATTGCGAAGGGAGAGTGGCTTGGGCGTCGGCAAAAGGGTCTGGATGGTGCGAGGCGCCCTGCTGCTGTGCATTGCTTCGCCCGCGCACGCGCAAGCGCCTTATGTCCCGGACGTGACCGAAGCGCGGGAAAAGGAATGGCGCAAGCTGGTGGCGGCGTCCCAGGCTGCCTATGCGTCGGGCAAGGCGACCGATGGCATCGATCCTGCACGGAAAGGCCTGGCGCTGGCCGATGAACTATTCGGCCCGGATGATCCCCGCTCGCTGATTTCCGCCAACGACCTGGCGTTGCAACTGGAATCCATCGGGCAGTTCAGGGAGGCGGAAAGCCTGTATCGGCGCGTGTTCGACAGCTATTTGCGGACCAGGGGGGGTGACGATCCCAACACGCAGCTTGCCCTGGAAAATCTTGTTGATTTCTACATGGCGCGCAAACGCTATGACGCGGCTGAGCCTTTGGCGGGTTATGCCCTGGCCAGTTTCCGGCGCACCACCGGTTCGGGGAGCGCACGCAGTCAGCGGATGGAACGGATATTGGCCGACATGCCCAGGCCCGCTGTGACGACGGATTCCTTCCCTTCCGCCGGATCGGTCGAAATTGTCGCGGGCGGCGGGGCGAATGAACAGGATCATGCAATCAAATCGTCCGATCAATCCACAGGGCAGGGGAATGATGTGGAAAAACCTTCGCCCGATGCAGCAACGGCCATAGACCAAATTCGTCCCTGACGAAGAATATCCTTGCGTTCTGCCGCAGTGGTTTGAACGATTAACCTTGGATATAAGTCATCGGGTCAATTGTTTAAAATTACGCAACCGTTATTCCTGATTCTTGTCGGAGGGGGATTGAATTTCCATAGCTTATCGCCGGTCACAGGCCGACTGGACGAAGCCGCGGGAAGGAAAGCACGGCTCCGAAAGATAAGCCTATGGGTCGCATTAGGGCGGGCGGTCGGTTGCGTAAACCGGCCGCCCGTTTCCATTTCCGGATGGAAAGCGCCCGCCGTTTCAGCTGGTCCCGATCCAAATTCGTTATTTGCCAAAGTCCGCTCGTGCCAGGTTCGCGACGAGTCGAACCGCAAACGAATTGTCCGAGTCGCATATGCCCTCAGCCCAATTTGTTAACCAAGGCCAAGATCGGCATAGTCGAAAAGATATAATTTTCTGAAACTATATATATCCTTAGTAATAATACCAAAGTTATTTTTTCGGCTGTATCGTATTAAAATGGTTAACAAAACTGGAATCTGCGTGACTCATTTCGAGGACGACGAATAAGATCAGCCATCGGGTCAGTAAAAATACAGATGCAAAATGTTAATCCGGGGCGGCAGCCGACTTTCAAACGGTCCTGCCGGCGGGAGAACGTTGACTAGGGGCAATAGCTGATCCGCTGATTGCCGCAATGTCGGGAAAAGGCGTCAGGTCCGAATGCATCAGGCATTCGGGGCAAGCCCTTTTGCGCGCTTCTTCCATGCCCCCATGGCGACAGGTGGGATGGACAATGGATTACGAGCGCGATTGGGATGGCAAAGATACCGCTGACCATCAGCAGGCCCTTCACCCGGAGGCAGCCGCACTGGCGGCGAAGGCCAAGCTGGCCCAGCCCGGAAAGTCGCATGCCGCGGATGTCGTCAGGACGGTCGCGCCCAATCCGGACGGTACCATTGTCCTGCCTGCGGGCACGGATATCAACCAGATCGAGGTTTCCGGCCGCAATCTGATCGTCCACCTGCCCGATGGCACCGATCTGGTGATCCTGGAGGGGGCGGTGGTCATGCCGCGCCTGGTTGTCGGCGATGTCGAAATTCCTACCGTCAACCTGGCGGCTCTCCTGATCGGGGAGGAACCGCAGCCTGCGGCCGGTCCGCCGCGCAGTTCCGGCGGCAATTTCATCGGTCCTGACGGCGATGTGGGCGATCCCCATGGCCTGGGCGACCTGTTGCCGCCGACCGAATTGCTTTTCAGCCAGCCCGAAGAGCGCGAGATCCTGCCGATTGCGCCGAACGATCCGCCGGAAGTCACCATCATCACGCCTGATCAGCCTGCTGGGGCGACGGCCGCGACGGCCGGTGTGAGCGAGGCGGGCCTTCCCGCGCGCGGCAACGAACCGGCCGGTTCGGCGGCTGCGGGGGACAGCGAGCGGACGATCGGCACCATCGCGATCAACGCCAATGACGGGCTGGCGAGCGTGACCATCAACGGTGTGGCGGTCACGACCGTGGGGCAGACGGTAACGACGCCGCTGGGCGTGCTGACCATCACCTCGATCGCGGATGGTTCGATCGGCTACAGCTATGCGCTGAGCGACAATGTCGTCGGCGCGCCGCCTGCGGAAGTCTTTACCGTCGTCGTCACCGACAATGACGGCGATCAGGCAAGCGCCACGCTGACCATCTCCATCGCCGACGATGCGCCGACGGCCGTCAACGATGCCGATAGCGTGACCGAGGATGGCCCGCTGGTCGCGGATGGCAATGTCATGACCGGCAGCGGTGGCAGCGACGCGAACGGCACGGACGGCGTGGCCGACGTGCAGGGCGCGGACGGCGCGGCCGTGACGACCACCGGCACCTTCCAGGGCACCTATGGCACGCTGACGCTGACGGCGTCGGGCGCCTACAGCTATACCCTGGCCAATGCCAACCCGGCGGTGCAGTTCCTGGTGCCTGGCCAGACGCTGACCGACAGCTTCAGCTACACAATCACCGACGCGGATGGCGACACGTCCAGCGCAACGCTGACGATCACCATCAACGGCGCCGATGACGGCATCACCATCACCGGCCTGAACGGCGCGCCCGGCCTTGAGGGCGCCGAACTCGTGGTGCTGGAAAATGACCTGTCGGACGGCAGTTCGCCTGACGCGACCGGGCTGACGAAGACCGGTTCCTTTGCCGTCAGCGGCGCGGACGGCCTGTCGGGCGTCACCATTGGCGGCGTTTCGGTGCTGGCCAATGGCGCCTTCGTTGCCGGACAGGTGGTTACGACGCCGCTCGGCACGCTGACCATCACCGGCTTCACCGCGACGGCGACCCAGGGCGGCGTGCCGACCGCGGGCACCTTCACCTACAGCTTCCTGCTGACCGACAACAGCCTGGACCATGACGCGTCGGGCGCGGACAGCATCCTGCAAAGCTTTGCCGTGGTGGCGACCGATCGTAACGGATCGACCGCCAATGCCAGTATCGACGTGCAGATCGTCGATGACGTCCCGACCGCCAACAACGATGCCGGGTCGATTGCCGCGGGCACCTATGGCCCGGTCACCGGCAATGTCGTGACCAATGACGTCAAGGGCGCGGACGGGGCGGTAGTTTCAACCACCGGCACCTTTGAAGGCGAATATGGCACGCTGACGCTCAATGCGGATGGCAGCTACAGCTATGTCCGTGCCGCAGGCACGCCGGGTGGCGTCAGCGACAGCTTCAGCTACATGCTGCTCGACGGCGATGGCGACACGTCCAGCGCCATATTGCGGATCGATATCGCCGATGGCGACGTCATGATCATCTCCATCCCCAAGGTTGGCGAGGGCACGATCGTCGACGAAGCAGGCCTCAACGACCCGGTCGGGTCAGAGGCGGGCACCGATGTCGAGACCACTGACGGCACGATCACCTATACCGCGCCGGACGGCCCCGCGACCGTCACCATCAACGGTGTCCTGATCACTGGCCCCGGCCAGCAGATCGTCACCGACAAGGGGATTCTGACTGTCACCGGCATCAGCGACGGCAGCATCGATTACAGCTATACGCTGACCACCAATACCGATGGCGACGATGTGACCGACAGCTTCGTCGTCACCGTCACCGATGTGGACGGCGACCAGGCGACCGACACGCTGACCATCACGATCATCGATGACGTTCCGACTGCCACCAATGACGTGGATTCGGTGCGTGAGGATGGCCCGCTGGTCGCCGACGGCAATGTCATCGCCGGATCGGGCGGCACGGACGCCAACGCCACCGACGGCAATGCCGACGTGCAGGGCGCCGACGGCGCGCAGGTCACCGCCATCGCCTTTGCCGGGACGAACGGCACGGTCGGCGCACCACTCGCCGGTCTTTATGGTTCGCTGGTGATCCAGCCGGGCGGCAGCTATGCCTATACGCTGGACAATGAAAATGGCGTGGTCCAGGGCCTGGACAAGAACCAGACGCTGACCGAAACCTTCACCTACACGCTGTCCGATGGCGATGGCGATCCGTCCAGCGCGACCATCACCATCACCATCCAGGGCAGCGATGATGGCGTGACCATCAATGGCCTGGACGGCGAGGGCGCGGAAGAAACCGTCTTCGAAAACGATCTGGCGGACGGCAGCTCGGCGGATGCGGCGGCGCTGACCCAGACGGGCAATTTCTCCCTCTCCGCGCCGGACGGCGTGGCGACCATAACCGTTGGCGGCCAGCCGATCTTCGGTGCCAGCGGCTTCATCAGCGGCGTCACCCTGTCCAACGCCTATGGCACGTTGACCATCACCGGCTTCACGCCCGTTATCGGCGCGGATGGCGACGTCACCGGCGGGACGGTCAGCTATAGCTATACGCTGAACGACAATACGCTGCTGCATGCGGGCGCCAATGATGGCAGCCTGACGGACAGCTTTGCGGTGGTCGTCACCGACACCGACGGATCGACTGACACGGCCAGCCTGGACGTCCGCGTGGTGGACGATGTGCCGACCGCGGTGAACGACAGTGCAGGCCAGCTTGCTGAAAATGCGTCGGTAACCGTCAATGTCTTCGCCAATGACGTGGCCGGGGCCGATGGCGTCGACCTCGCCAGCGGCGTCGCGCTGGAAACCGGCGCGGCCAAAGGCAGCGTCGTCTATCAGGGCAATGGCGTATTCCTCTATACCCCCAATGCGGGCGCTGAGGGCAGCGACAGCTTCACCTACACAATCACCGACGGCGATGGCGACACGTCGACCGCGACGGTGACGATCAACCTGCTCAGGGATTCGACGCCAACCGTCAGCGTCACCGACATGACTGTGTCGGAAGCCGGCCTGCCCGGCGGCACGCAGGCAGCCGGGGACAGCGAGACGGCGACCGGTTCCATGACCATCGCGACCGGCGGCGACACGCTGACCAAGGTAGAGGTGCAGGACAAGAACGGTGCCTGGGTTGATGTGACCGCGGCGACGGCGGGAACGCCGGTCGTGGTCGCGGGCGCGGCGGGCACGCTGACCGTGACTTCGGACGGGGCGGGCCATTACAGCTACAGCTATACGCTGGCGGTCAACGATCCCACCCATCCCGACAATGATCCGCTGGACGGCGACGGGATCAGCGGCGCGGCCGACCCCCAGGCGGGCGATGCCTTCGCCGTGCGCGTGACGGACAGCGATGGCGATGTCTCGCCAGCCGATGCGATCAACGTGACCGTGCTGGACGATGCGCCCATCGCGGTAGCGGACAGCGGCTCGGTCGATGAGGGCGGCTCCTTGATCGTCTCGGCGGCCAATGGCGTGCTTGTCAACGACCAACCGGGCGCGGACGGCTATGCGCCGGGCGTGGTCGGCGTGGCGAAGGGCAGCGATGCGAACACCCCCGTCAGCGGCCATGTCGGCACGGCGGTCGCGGGCAACTACGGCACGTTGACCCTCTTCGCGGACGGCAGCTATCGCTATGATGCGACGCCCAACGCGATCTCTGCGGATCAGCAGGACGTGTTCGTCTACACGATCCGCGACGCGGACGGCGATCTGGCGACGGCGACGTTGACCATCGACGTCGCGAACGTTGCCCTGCCGGCAGACAACCAGACCAAGACTGTCTATGAGGCGGCACTGGACACCAGCGTGACCGGCGACGACATCGCGGCGGGCAGCGTGACCGGCAGCACGCCCGGCGAAACCACCGAGACGACGACTGGCCAGCTCAATGTCACCGGCGCCGTCAGCTACACGCTGACCAGCTCCGCCAATGGCGGCTATGGGCAGATCCAGTTGAACAGCAATGGCAGCTATACCTATACGCTGACTTCGCCTGTCGATGGCCCGACCACCAATGACGGTCCGCAGACTTTCCTGGGCGCCGAAATCTTCACCTATCAGGCGGTCGACGGTGCGGGCAATGTCGCCAATGGCACCATCACCATCGATGTGGTGGACGATGTTCCGACCGCCGTGAACGACGCGGCCCGGACCGTGGCGGAGGATGGCGCAGACATCAACGGCAATGTCCTGGCCAACGACACGCTGGGCGCGGATGGCGCCACGCTGACTTCGGTCACCATCGGCGGCGTCACCACGGCGATCAACGCTGTGGGCACGACCAATGTGAACACGGCGTTCGGCGCCTACACGTTCACGGCGGCGGGTGCCTGGACCTTCAACCCGTCCACCAACCTCAACAATGCGAGCGGTGTCGACGCGGGCTTCTCCTATGTCATCACCGATGGCGATGGCGACCAGTCGACGGCGAACCAGCCGATCACGGTCACCGATGGTGCGATTCCGACCGCGAGCGGCCCGATCAGCCTGGCGCTGGACGACCAGAACCTGGCTGGCGGTACCAGCGAGGCTAACCCTGATTTCGACAGCGGCTCCATCACCTTCACACCCGGTTCGGATGCGATCGTCTCGATCGTTTTCGGCGGCACGGGCAGCCTGACGGGCGACCTGACCTGGCTGCGGGTGTCCGACACGCAGATCACCGGTTCGGATGAGCGCGGCGTCGTCGTGACGCTGAACCTGTCGGTCGTCGGCACCGTTGCAACCGTGACGGCCACGCTGAACGACAATTACGACACCCATCCGGGCATCAATGCCGACGATCTGGTCGCGCTTGGTTCGGTGCAGGTGATCGCGCAGGATAGCGATGGCGACACCGCCACCGGCACCGTGTCGGTCAGCGTGTCCGACGATCTGCCGGTCGTCAGCGCCAATCCAACCGTGCAACTGGACGACGATGCGCTGGGCGGCAACGCCAATGGCACGGGCGACGATGCGAACAGCGTCAACGCCACGGGCACGCTCGCGCATGATTATCGCGCGGACGGTCCGGGCGGCATTACCCTGCTCGGCACGGGCGCGCCGGTCGGCTTCACTTATGAAAGCAATGGCACTGTCCTGCTGGTGAAGCAGGGCGGCACCACCGTGCTGACCGTGACGCTGACCGATCCGGTCGCGGGCACCTATTCGGTGGTGCAGAATGCCGCCATCGTCCATCCGCTTGGCGGCGACGAGAATAATGTCAGCTTCGACATCGCCTATCGGGTGAGCGACGCCGACAATGACACCGCCACCGGCACGCTGACCATCAATGTCGACGACGACACGCCGGTCGCGGCCAACGATACCGACGTCGTGAAGGAAGACGTCACGCTGAGCGCCAGCGGCAATGTGCTGACGGGCGCGGGCAGCGACGGCAATCCGGCGGGTGCGGACTCGCTGGGCGCCGATGGCCCGGCGGCGGGTGGCGCGGTCACGGCGGTCACCGGGGGCGCCATCGGCGGCAATGCCATCGGCAGCTACGGCACGCTCGTCCTCAATTCCACGGGCGGCTATACCTATACGCTGAACAACGGCCTGGCCGCCGTCCAGCAACTGGACGATGGCGAAACGCTGCAGGACAGCTTCACCTACACCATCACCGATGGGGACGGGGACAGCACCACTGCCGTGCTGACCATCACGATCCAGGGCACGAATGACGCGCCGCAGGTCGGCAGCGGGGTTGCGGTGGTTTCCGAAGAGGGGCTGTCAGGCGCCAATGCGGACACGGCCGGCACCCCCAGCGATACGACGAACTCGGTGACGGCGGGCGGCACGATCACCGCAACCGATGTGGATGGCGATGCCGTCACCATGACCCTGGGCGACCCCGGCGCAGTACTCAGCGCTGACGGCCTGCCCGTCACCTGGACTGGTGTCGGCACGCAGTCCCTGACCGGATCGGCTGGCGGTGTGCCGGTCATCACGATCACGATCAACAATGCGGGCGCCTATACGGTCAAGCTGCTCCAGTCCGTCGATCACAGCGGCATCAATGTAGAGGATCTGAAGAATTTCTCGGTCCCCGTGAATGTCAGCGACGGCACCACGACGGTCGGCACCAGCATAGCCGTCACTATCGAGGATGACAGCCCGACAGCCGCCGATGACAATGTTACGACCATCGAAAAGGCGCTGGCATCGACCGGCAATGTCCTCACCAACGATCATGTCGGCGCGGACACGCCCGGCGCGGTGGTTTCGGTTGGCGGCAGCGCCATAACGCTGGGCGGCAGCCAGACGATCGTCGGTACCTATGGTACGTTGCAGTTGTTCTCAGACGGCAGCTACATCTACACGCCCAAGGTTTCGGTCCCTTCGGGATCGACCGACAGCTTCACCTATGTCATGCGCGATGCCGACAACGACACGGCCAGCGCGACGCTGAAGTTCACCTTCCAGGGCGACGCGAACAAGCCGACGGCGGACAACACCGCCGCCAAGCTGGACGATGATGGCCTGACCGGCGGCAATCCGCTGAGCACCCTGGGCGATGACGACGCCAATGTCGGCGATACCGGCGTGGCAGGCCCCAGCGAGGCCAGCTACAGCGGAACCTTGCCCTTCACCTTCGGTCCCGACGGCGGCGGCAGCGTGACCTTCGCCAACATGAACGGCCTGACCGGCACTGTCGGCACGGACACGGTTTCCTATAGCTGGAACGGCGCCAGCAACACGCTGACAGCCACCATCACCACGGTTGGCGGGCGCGGTACGCCGCTGTTCCAGGTGGTCGTCAACCCCACGACCGGCGCCTATACGGTGACCCTGCTCGACAACGTCCTGCATGCGGCGGGCGGGAATGAGAATGATGCCTCCGTCAGCCTCAATTTCCTCGTCACCGACAGCGATTATGATCTGTCGACCAACCCGACATCGTCGGCGGTCGGCCAGCTCAACATCAGCTTTGACGACGATATGCCCAGCGCCTTCACGCCTGCGGCCGGGGCGGTCGCCAACAATGACAGCCCGGCGACGGCCTTCAACCTGAACTTTGCCAGCGTGGCGGGGGCTGACGGTGTCGGCGATGCGCTGTTCAACATCACCGATGGTGCGCCCGCCAAGGACACCAGCGGCGCAACGCTGCGGTTCAATGGCGAAGACCTGTTCATCTTCGGCAATGGCACCAATGTGCTGACCGCCAGGACGGCCGATGGCGACATTGGCTATACGGTGACGTTGCAGCCGGGGACGGACAAATATGTGTTCGACCTGCATGGCACGATCACCAATGGCAGCGAAATCTCGATCAGCAGCTTCAGTTCCGCCAAGGCCGGTAATACCGATTATCGCGGGCTGGGGGTCGACACCACCGACGCCATCGACGTACTCCTCTCCGGACGCAACTCTTCCGGTGGGCGTGGGTCGATCAATACCGACGCTGACTCCATCGGCGTCGATAACAACTCGGTCAATCCCGACGAAGCGGTTCGCATCGACCTGGTGAAGACCCTGACCACCAGCGCGGGCACGACGACGGGCTTTGCCTATGTCGATCACCAGAGCGTTATCAGCTTCGAGCAGAGTATCGCCCAGGTCGGCGGCAGCCCCAACAACAGCGTGACGGTCAAGGTCACTGCGATCAATGCCGACAATGACCAGGATTTGGGTTACTCGTCCGCATCTCCAGAGGCGGGTGAAAGCTTCGTAGGCATCGTCAAGGTCTCGGTGACCGATTTCAGCACGGGCAATGTCTATACCTTCACCGCCGATGGCACCCAGGCGGGCTTCGGCGTCACCTTCTCCTCAGGTAGCGTCTTCATCTCCGGCCTGCAGGTGAACGACAAATATGAGATTGTCGGCGCCCAGGGCTTTGACGCGGTGCTGGTGGAATCGCCGCACGTCAACAATCCGTTCGACCTCGGCATTTTCTCCGTCGAGACGCTGAACAGCGGCACGCCGATCAACATCAACCATGCCATCGTGGCTTCGGATGCCGATGGCGACAGCGTCAACAGCGCGATCAGCGTCACGCTGAACCCGGTCGCCGTTCCACCGGTCGCCATCGACCTGGATGGAGACGGGCTGGAGTTTCTGGGCCTTTCCGCTGGTGTCACGCACGACTATGGCGCCGGTGCGGTCAACACCGCCTGGGTGTCCTCCGACGACGGCCTGCTCGCCCATGCGACGGGCGGCGGCTACGACATCGTCTTCGCCGACGACGCGCCCAATGCGTCGAGCGACCTGGAAGGGTTGCGCCTTGCCTATGACAGCAATGGCGACGGCGTGTTCGACGCAACGGATACCGCATTTGCCGAGTTCGGCGTGTGGCAGGATGCGAACAGCAACGGCGTTGTGGATGCGGGCGAGTTCAAGTCGCTTGCCGACATGGGCATCGCCTCCATCAACTTGACGGCCGATGGCAATGGCTATGTCGCTGCCGATGGCGATGTGACGGTTCTGGGCGAGGCAAGCTTCACCCGCACCGATGGCACAACCGGAACGATCGGCGACGTCACTTTCCGCACCGGCACCAGCAGCGATGCCAGCAAGACGGAAAGCACGAGCAGCGGCTTCAACCAGGCGCTGGTTGCGGCAAGCCTGGTTGCGGTGGCGGGCGCCGCCGAGGCGACGACCGAGCAGCAGCCTGAGCCGACCGTGACCGAAAGCAACGCTCCAGTCACGGAAACCGCGCCGACCGCTACCGTTTCGGACGAGCCGACCGCCACGCAGGAAAGCGCGCCGACCACGCTCGCCGCGAGCGACGATCAGGCCGTGCATGAGCAGCCTGCGCCGACTGGCCATGCCAGCGAGGAAGCCGCGCCGGAACATGCCAGCCTGTCCGACGGCAACGACGCGCATGCTGCCGTCGAAACGGCGGATGCGGCTCAGCCCGAGCTCAGCGGTCATGAAGGGCTGCTGGCGCAATCGATCGACCTGCCTCCCGCCTTCGACGGCAATGCCGCGGCGGTTCTGGCGGCGCAGCAGGCGGCTCCGGCTGCCGATGCGGCAGAGGTCGTGAAGGAAGCGCTGGGCGCCCATGACGCGCCGAACATCGATGCGCTGCTGGCGGCGCTGCCGGGCGGCGAACATGCCGCCGCGCCCTTCCTGCTCAACCCCGTCGCGGGCGAGGCAGTGGACAGCGGGCATCTGGCGGCGGCGACAGCCATCTTCGATGCGGCGATGGTCGCGCATGAAGCGATGGCGGTCGCGCATGGCTGAACTTGGGGTTGATCTGGAAATTTTCTCGCGGGGAATTTTGGGGAGAGTGAATATGCGAAATGCTGTTGGAAAGGCGGTGGCCGTTGGGCTGACGACCGCCATGCTGACGACGACAGCGGCCTGGGCGGCGCCTGCTTCGCCCTTGCTGCAACTGGGCAAGTCGGAATTGCGGGATGCACTCGACAGCCGTTACGACACGGCGGTCAAGGCCGTGGGCGACGCCAGCATCCGCGCGGCCCAGGACAGCCGCTGGACCTACGCCGTGGAGGCGAAGAACCAG
>Ga0207706_10005216_pt1 | contig 12128 bp, 10 predicted proteins | sample KBSC53metaG_FD_184318 | JGI IMG/M metagenome (GOLD analysis project Ga0207706, IMG submission 184318) | Corn rhizosphere microbial communities from Kellogg Biological Station, Michigan, USA - KBS C5-3 metaG (SPAdes) (version 2) | ecosystem: Host-associated > Plants > Roots > Rhizosphere > Soil ... | reverse complement strand
GTAGTCGAGATTGCTGTACTGGCCGCTGTGCACCTCAGCGAGGGAGGCAGGCCCCGGAAAGCCGATAACGTCCCAGCCGACCCGACCGCGGTTGCCGCCGTAGATCGGATCGGCGTAGAAGCCTTGCCGGGTGTGCATGGCCAGCAGCGGCACGAAATCGAGATCAACTTCGGCGCTGGTCTGCTGCAGAGCGGGTTCGACGGGCGCGCCGTCCGGGGTCGTCCGCGCGCGCTCGAGCTCGGTTTCCTGGGTGCGGGACGGCTGCTCCAGATCCCGCAGTATCTCGTCCTGCTGCTCAGGCGCAACATCCACGAAATCGGCGTCGTGCACCTGGCGCGCCCGAGCGTCGAGATCGCGGACCCCGGAGACGTAACGCTCTCGCACCCGCTCGATGCGCTGCTGCCACGCCTCCGCGCGCTTGCCGGACAGTTGCTCGAAGCCGCTGCCATCGGGTTTGGCGTAGACATAGCCAATGCCGGAGAGGTAGCGGTCGAGAAAATCAATGGTCCCGGCCTCAGTCGCTCCTGGCGTGTCGTCGGTAGGGATCATGCGAGCCATTGCCGCCTGGACGGTTGCCCGCTGGTGCGGATCGAAGAATGTGTCAGCGGGCATGTGCTTCCTCTTTTTCGGGTGTCGACAGCAGCGGGCGGCTGGTAGGCCGAGTCCCCTCCGGCGCCTCAACCCAGGCCTGAGAACGGGCAGACTCAACGACCGCAGCCGTGAGCGCCGCGGCCCGGTAGCCGTCGGCGAAAGCGGGCAGACCGTCGGGCTGCATGCCTCCAATGGCGGCGTAGGTGTCCCTCACGAGTGCGTTGAAACTGTCCTGATAGCCCTGCGGATGGCCGGCGGGGAGGAAGGCGTACGCCGCAGCCGGTGGTTTGAGCGTGTCAGGGCCGCGTGAGATAAGCCGGTTTTCGGTACGGCCGCCAACCTGCAAGGTGTCGGGCGCCTCGGCATCGAACCGGTACGACGCATCTGTCCCGTCGAAAGAGAACGCGAGCCGGTTCTTTCGCCCCGGCGACACTTGGCTGACCACGACCGAGCCGAGGGCTCCCTGGTCGGTCTGGAAGAGCACGGTCGCCCCGTCCTCGGTCGCCACCGCACCGGAGGCACCGCCGAAAGGCCGCTCATCGAAGGCGCGTGCCATCGCGGCGATCAGCCGGACAATGCGGTGCCCGGTCACGAACTCCATCAGATCGCACCAATGCACGCCGATGTCCCCGAAGGCCCGAGAGGCACCGCCCAGAGCCGGATCGACTCTCCAGTTGCTCTCCGAGGAGCCGGCCAGCCAGTCCTGGAGATAGGAGCCGTGCAGCAGCCACAACCTGCCCGCTTCGCCGTCCGCGATGCGAGCCCGCGCCTCGCGTACGGTCGGGTAGAAGCGGTAGACAAACGGGACAGCAGTCACCACGTCGGTTCCCGCGGCGAGTTCGGCGAGCCGCTGCGCATCGGCCGGTGTCGTGGCCAGCGGCTTCTCACAGACGATGTGTTTGCCTGCGCGAAGTGCCTGTTCGGCGAGCGGGAAGTGGAGGTGGTTCGGGGTGCAAATGTGGACGACGTCGACGTCCTCAGCCGCAATGAGCTCCTCGGCCGACTCAGCCACACCGGCAGCACCCATGATCTCAGCGCCGCGGCGGGTGGCCTCAGTAGTGTGGCTGCTCACCCGGGCCAGCGTGGCTCCTGCCGCGTGGATGGCGCGGGCGTGGACGGTGCCCATGAAGCCGGTGCCGATGACTCCGGCCCTAATCGTGGATCCCATGGAGCGTCATTTCTTTTTGGCGAGGGCCACGGCGAGGATGATGATGGCGCCACGAATCACTTGCTGCTGGCTGGCGTCCAGGCCGGCCAGGATGAGGCCGTTGTTGATCAGTCCGATGAGCAGCGCGCCAATGAGAGTGCCGATCACCGAGCCGGATCCACCGAACAGGCTGGTGCCGCCCAGGATGACGGCCGCGATGGCGGAAAGCTCATCCCCGGCTCCCCACTGGAACCGGCCCGACTGCAGCCGGCCGGCGTAGAGCATTCCGGCGAAGGCGGCCACCACGCTTGAGATCAGCATCACCTCGAACTTGATCCGCTTGGTGTTGATGCCGGTGAATTCGGCGGCCATCCGGTTGCCGCCCGTAGCGAGCACCTGCCGGCCGAAGCGAGTCTTCGCGAGCACTACGGCGCCGACGGCGACGAAGATCACCATCCACACCACCAATCCCGGGAATGGGCCCAAGTTGCCGGAGCCGAACGCGAGGTTGTAGGCGTAGGACAAGATCGGCTGAGGCGCGGAGCCGGTGATCCACTGCGCCATGCCGACCGCGATCCCGAGCATGCCGAGGGTCACCAGGAACGACGGGATCCCGAGCCCAGCCACCAGGCCACCGTTGATCGAGCCCACCACAACGCCCACCGCGAGGCCGGCAAGAACACCGGGGATCAGGCCCCAGTTGGCCACGGCCATCGCGGTGACCACGCTGGCGAGCCCGGCGACCGAGCCGACGCTCAGATCGATCTCGGCGCAGGCGATCACGTAGGTCATGGCGACGGCGATCACGGTGATGGTCGCGGTCTGCCGCAGAATGTTGAGCAGGTTGTTGGGCGACAGGAAGCCCTGATCGCCCAGCAGAATTGCGAAGAAAATGAAGACGACGACGAAGCCGATGTAGATGACATAGCGCCGCCAGTCGACTGTTTTGAGCCAATTACGCCGTTCAACGGCAACGGCAGCTGCGCCCTCGGTTTCGGGAGGCTTGGTAGTTTGGGTCACGGGTCAAACTCCTTGAACGGCGTGTTGGAGGGACTCTTCGTCGGTGATGTCCGTGCGAGCGAGCTCCTGCTGGACAGTTCCGTCCCGGATGATCAGGACACGGTCGCTGACGGCTAGCAGTTCGGCGTATTCGGATGAGATGACGATGACGGCTTTGCCCTCATGGGCGAGGTTGCGGATCATGGTGAGGATCTCGGTTTTGGTGCCGATATCGACACCGGCGGTCGGCTCATCCATGATCAAGACCTCCGGCTCGGTACCGAGCCATTTGGCGATGACGACCTTCTGCTGGTTCCCGCCTGAGAGCAGGCGCACGGGGCGCGCCGGATTGGCCACCTTGACCGCGAACCGCTCGATCAGGGAGGCTGCGAGCTCGTTGCCCGCGCGATCATTGAGGAGCAGCCCTCGTTCGATTTTCTTGAGCAGCGGGAGCAAAAGATTGTCGCGTACGGAGTGCTCGAGGACCAGGCCTTGGGCTCTGCGGTCCTCGGGGATCAACGCGAGGCGCGCCTTGATGGCCTGGCGCGGATCGGAGACGTCGATGCGCTGCCCATGTATTCGAATCTCCCCAGACTCCAGCTTGTCGATGCCGAACAGGCAGCGCGCCAACTCGGTACGACCGCTTCCCATGAGGCCGGCCAGGCCGATGATTTCTCCTCGGTGAAGCGTGAACGAGACGTTCTGCACCCGCGAGCCGGATGTAAGCCCGTCAGCCTCGAGTAGCACCTCCGGCTCCGCTGAAGTCGCGCGCTCTTGATAGGCCAGGCCCTCGATCTGCTCACCGACAATGCCCTCCACGATCTGGTCGGGAGTGATGTCGCTCAGCCGCTCAGTGAGCAAGTTCTTACCGTCGCGAAGAATGGTGATGCGATCGGCGATGCGGTACACCTCCTCCATCCGATGGGAGATGTAGATGATGGAGATCCCTTGCGCCTTCAGCCGGCCGACGAGTTCGAACAGCTGGTCGGCCTCGTGCTTCGCCAGGCTGGCACTCGGCTCATCCATGATTAGGACCCGCGCGTCCTGGGCCATGGCCTTCGCAATCTCGGTCAGCTGCCAGTAGGCCGTGCCGAGGTCTGCGATCCGAGCTCCGGGATCGATCTCGACCTCCATCTGCTGAAAGACCTCCCGTGCCTTGTCGCGAGCTTCACCGTCACGGATGAAGATGCCCTGGCCGAGCGGCTCGGTGGTGAGGAAGATGTTCTGTGCCACCGTGAGGCTGGGCACGAGGCTGAATTCCTGGAACACCATGCCGATGCCGGCCGCCTTGGCGTCTTGGATCGAGGAGAAGTTGACCTCGCGACCGCTGATGCGAATGGTGCCGGCATCTTTGGTGTAGACCCCCTGCAGGATCTTCATCAGGGTCGACTTGCCGGCCCCATTGCCGCCGGCGAGAGCATGTACCTCACCCTGCGCCACCTCAAAGTCCACACCCGTCAGGACCACGTTGCTGTCGAAGGCCTTGGAGATTCCTCGCATTTCCACTGCAGGCACATCGGTCTCGGCGACCGGAGCCGGGGCAGCTTTCACGTCTGTCATCGGCGGCTCACTCCTTACTTGAACGAGCTGGCGAGGTCCTTGGGCGGGTCCTCGTGGTAGACCTGCTTCCAGGCGTCGAGGACGTTGTCGTGCTGCACGGGCAGCGCGCTCAGTGCGACATAGGGCGCCGTCTTCGCACCTAGGACCGCGAGGGCACCTAGCCGAGCCTCGGTAATGCCCTGATCGAACGGCCGCTGGGCGCCCAACCCGACCACCAGTTCGCCCTTCGCCATCGCGATCGCGACGTTCTTGCCGAGGTCCTCGGTCGCGATCCGCATATCACCGCGGCCAGACGCTCGGGCCGCAGCCATGACGCCCTCCGCTGGCACATCCCAGACCGCCCAGATACCCGCCAGATCCGGGTGCTTGCTGAGCATGGCATTCGCGACACCCTGGGCGTCGCCGGCGAAGTCGGGGCCCGCGATGCCCTGCTCCTCGACGATCTGCATGTCCGGATAGTCGGTCTGGATCGTCTTCTTGAAGCCGTCGTAGCGCTGCTTCGTGACGAAGAAGTCAGCCTCGTGGAAGATCAGCCCGATCTTGCCCTTGGCGCCGAGAGCCTTAGCCATCAGATGGGCAGAGACGACGCCGTTGCCGTAGTTGTCCGCTGAGACGCACGACACGTAGTCCGTGCCGGCTTTGAAGCCCTTGGGCACGTTGTCCATGAACACGAGCTTCGCCCCGCCCTGGGCCGCCGCTTTGTACGCGGTCGCTGTCGCAACCGGGTCTGTCGGTATCGACACGATGATGTTGGGTTTCTTGCTCATCACCGTCTCCAGGTCGGAGACCTGCTTGTCCGGCTTGAAATTGGCGTCGGTGACCGCAACGACCTCGATGCCAAGGTTGCCGAACTCGGATTTGAGGCCGGCGATCTGAGCCGTCGCCCAATCGTTGCCCGCATAGTGCATGACGATGGCAGCCTTCGCCTTCATCCCCTTGATCTTGTCGACTTGCTCAGGTGTCAAGTCGGCCGCCGCGGCCGGGGAGGGGGTCTCACCGTTGGGGCCCTTGCTGAGCACCTTATTCTCGAGTTCTTTCAGAGCCTGGTCGGCCTTGTCGGCCGCAGCCTGATCCGGCGGGGCGGTGGTGGTCTGGCCCGGGATGTAGCAGCCGGTCAGGGTGGCGGCGGCCACGATCACGATGGCGAAGTGGCGCAATCTCGGTCTCAACGGAACCTCCGTAGTTTGGGTAGGCACCTACCGAGATGGTGAGGTGGTTGCGGGGTCAGGCGCCCGGCTTGAGAGGAGCTGCTCGAGGTAGGCCTTGCTGATCTTGGCCGCCTCCAGTGGATCACCGGCGTAGGAGTCGAGCTCAACGATCAGCCAGCTGTCGTAGCCGGTCTCGCGTACGGCGGACAGGATGTCGGCGAAGTCCAGCGAGCCCTGACCAAGCGGCAAGAACTCGACGGGATCGAGCCGCACGTCTTTGAGGTGCACGAGAGCTAGGCGATCTCGGTAGCGACGGATCACAGCCGCCGGATCTCCCCCGCCTGCCGCCAGATGAGCGGTATCCGGGCAGAAACCGATCTGAGTGCGGGGCAGCAGCTGCTCGAGCTCCTCGGGGCTTTCCACGATGGTGCTCAAATGAGGGTGATACGAGGCCACCAAGCCGTGCGCGCTGGCAAGGTCATGCACCTCGTCGAGAGCAGCGGCCAGCCGGTCGTAGTCACTAGCAGGCGTTGCGGCTGCGCGTCGGGCGCCGCCGCCCACAACCAAGCGTGAAGCCCCGAAGGTGGCCGCTAGCTCGCAGGCCCGGCGCACCTTGTCCAACTCATCAGGCAGCACGTCAGGGTAGATAAACCCGGCTCCGGTGTAGACGCTGACCAGCTCAACACCGTTGTCGCTAAGCAAGCCGCGCAACTCATCCGGGCGGTCGGCGTACGCGGCAAGGTTGCCGTCGAACATCTCGGTACCCGTGTAGCCCGCTGCCGCGATGTCGCGGACCGCCTGCTCCATGGAGCCGTACGCCAGGTAGTAAAGGTCCTTCGCGCTCGTGACCCCCTGCGCGTGCCCTACGACGCCGCCCCAGGTGATCGAGTGGTAGGCGAGTTGCACGCTCGCCCCCTTTCCGTGGCCCTGAGAGAAATTAAACTGCACTTTCAATGCATAAGTCAACCGATCAACAGCGGAACTGCTTGTGACAAGGTGAAGTATGATGCACGGAATGGCAGAAAGCTCATGCTCAATGAGGGATATCGGAGTTGGGTGGAAAAGATTCACGTTGAGCTAGTGGGTTTAGCCGCCGCCCACAGCAGCCAAGGAGGACGCATGCTAGACGGATTCAACGGTTTAGCTGCTGAAGACCAACTGGATGGAACCGTGTCGGTGCTTGACGCCGTCCGGTCAGGGATGGCGCAGACCAAGCCCGAAATCTCCCGGCGCACCGGTCTGGGCCGCAATGCTGTGACCCAACGGGTCAACCAACTCCTGGCATCTGGCCTGCTGGAAGAACGAGGATTCGCGCCCTCCAGCGGCGGCCGCAATCCGAGAACCCTGCGGTTTCGGGGTGACGCCGGTCAAGTGCTGGTTGCGCATCTAGGAGCCCGGCATCTCAGTGTCGGGTGCGTCGACCTGCAGGGCAAGATCACCATTCAGCAAAGCGAAACCTGCGATGTCGCTGATGGCCCGAAGGTCGTTCTGGATAGGGTGTGCGAGTTGTTCGATCAACTGCTGTCCCGGCATCCCGGGGAAGTGTGGGGAATCGGCGCAGGCGTGCCGGGGCCGGTTGACTTCAGTTCGGCGCGCACGATTGCGCCGCCAAGCATGCCTGGCTGGGACCGCTATGACGTACGCGGCCATCTCGTCGAACGCTACGGCTGCGCCGTCTGGGTCGATAACGACGCCAACCTCATGGTCATCGGAGAGGCTCGCGACGGCCTGGCTCGCGGCGAGAACGATGTTGTCTACATCAAGGTGGGGACAGGGATCGGTGCGGGGTTGATCTCCAACGGCCGGATCCACCGGGGGGCCCAAGGCTGTGCCGGAGACATTGGCCACATCCCAGCCCTTCCAGGCTCAACGGTGCCCTGCCGCTGCGGGCAGATGGGCTGTCTTGAGGCCGTGGCGGGTGGGGGTGCTCTCATCCGTCAAGGAAAGGCGGCCGGGGAGGACGGGAGCAGCACCTACCTGGGAGCGGTAGTCAGCAGCGGCCGACCAGTGACATTGGCCGACATTGGCGACGCTCTGGCACACGGCGACCCAATCGTACGAGAACTGGTGACTACGGCCGCTCAGCTCGTCGGGGATGCTGCCGCGCGAATCGTCAACTTCTTCAACCCTGGTCTGATCCTGATCGGTGGCTCCGTCGCTCACATCGGGGACATCTACCTTGCGGCAATCCGGCAAACGGTTCTTGCCCGTGCCCTACCGCTCGCGACGCGGGATCTGCGGATCGCGCGGTCCCCGCTAGGAAGCCATCCGGGACTGACTGGCGGCGCTTTCCTGGTGATCGATGAGTTGTTCTCCCTGGAGCGCTTAGGTCGCTGGATCGACCAGCGCACACCAGTGGGCCGCCCAGACCTCGTCTCCTAGCTCGTTCATGAATCCGGCGGACTTGCCGCTGGTATGGACGCTTAGGGGTCGGCCTTTGGTAGCAAGAGCGGGATGCCCGACCAAGGCGGCCTCTTGCCCGATCTGCACGACTATTCGACCGCCACGTTGACAGGTGACTGGGGCGCATTCGACGGCGACGACATCAGCAGTTGTACGAAGCCGGCAGTCAGGAAGAGCAGCGCGCCGAGGATCACGAAACTCACTGATGGCCCGGTGAGTGAGACCAGCACCGATGGCAGCAGCGCGCCGAGCAGCGCGGCTGTGACCATCGCGGCGTCGGTCAGCCCGAGCGAGAACGCGCGAAGGTGATCAGGAACGGCGCGCTGAAGCACGTCGGTACTGATGCACTCGACCACAGTGGCCGCGGCACCCGTCACTGCCAGAGGCGCAGCTGCGACGGCGACCCCTGGCGCGAAACCAGCTATGGCCAGTCCGGCGCCACCGGCAAGCAGCGAGCTTCGCAATCCGAGCACCGTCTGAAGCAACGGCGCCGCAAGCGAGCCGAAGCCGAGGGCCGCGGTAGCGATCCCGAAGCCACGTTCTCCACTGCCCCACGAACTCTCGCTGAGCGGCAGCAATCCGATCGAGGCAGCGCTCAGCACCAGATTGACCACCACGACGACACTGATGACGAGCGGAACACCACGGCATTGCAGCACGGTCCGGAGCCGCCCCCGATCGGCGGGCACAACGACCTGGGCGATCGGTCCGGTTCTTACCCGGGCGAGCAGCACTAGGGCCAGCAGAGTGATTACCGCACTTGCCGGTATTGCCCACGCTTGGCCGCCAACTGCCACCAACAAGCCGCCCAGTGCCGGACCAACGACGAAGGCACTGACTTCAGCGGTGACCAGGAAACTGGTGAGCCGTGACGAGCGATCCCCCGCGAGACTCGGCATGGCGGCAGCAGCTGCCGGATAGGCCGGTGTGCCCATGGCAACGGTGAGGACCGCCAGCCCAACGGCCACGACGAGCTCTTGCATTTGGAGTGCCAGAGCACTGCCGGCGAGCAGCGCGACTCTCAGCGCCGTCGAAGACCGAATCACGGTGCTGCGTCTCACGCGGTCGGCCAGCATGCCGCTGAAGGCCGACAGTGCAATATAAGGGAGCATCCGCAGTGCTCCGGTCACGCCCAACAAGAGATCGCTATGCGTACTCGACCACACTGCTGCCAACAAGGCGGGCCAAGGCATGGACATCGCCGTTGCGGCCATCGCGTGGGAGATGACCAGACGGGTACCGGCAGATGGCTTCACCGCGACAAACCTCCCTGCGCCCGAGCACGACAGATTGTCGGCAGCGGTGCGAATCCGTTGAAGCCGACAGTCGAATAGCTCGTCGTGTACGCGCCGGCCGAACCGAACACAATCCGGTCACCCTCGCAAAGGCTCAGCGGTAGCATCACGGGCGCCTTCTCATAAAGCACGTCAACGCTGTCGCATGTCGGCCCAGCAAGCACCGCAGGCCCGAGTTCTGATTCGTTCCGTTCGGTGTAGAGCCGGTATCGGATGGCTTCTCCAAGGGTCTCCACCAAGCCGGTGTAGACACCGGCGTCGACGTAGATCCAGCGCCGTCCGCCGCGCCAACTCACGCCCACCACCTCGCTGGTCAGCCACCCGGCATCGCCCACGACGCCACGCCCGGGTTCGATGATCAACTCCGGAAGATCCCTGTCGAAATGGCGCTCCAGCGCGCCAAAGATGGTGTCCCGGTAGACGCCAAGGCTCGGAAAGCTGCCCTCGTGGGCGGCGGGCAGACCGCCACCAATGTCCAGTACGCGAAGATCGATTCCGATTTTCCGCAGTCGGCCGAAGGCCCAGGAGGCCGACGCAATGGGCGCCTGCCAGCGGCTGGGATCACGTTGCTGAGATCCGACGTGGAAGGCGATGCCCGCAGCTTTTAGCCCCAAGTCCGCCGCCTGCCGAAGCAGAGCTACAGCCTCCTGCGGGGCACAACCAAACTTGCCGGACAGCGGCCAATCGGACCCCTCGCCGCTCGTGCCGATTCGAATCAGTACCTCAGATCCCGGCGCGGCGACAGCCACCTTTGCGATCTCGCCATCGCTGTCAGCAACAAATCGCCGCACTCCCGCCTGCCAAGCCGCCGCGATATCGGAGGTTCGTTTCACGGGGTTGGAATAGAGCAGATCCGTCGCCGCGGCTCCGGCACTCAAGCAGGCCTGCACCTCACCGGGGCTGGCGACATCAAATCGGCTACCAGCTCGAACCAGCGCCTCCAACAGGATCGGATGCGGGTTGGCCTTCACCGCGTAATGCACGCTGGCGGACCCAAAAGCGGCCGAAATGATCGCATACCGCTCCACCGCGCGATCGATGTCGAGCACCAAGTGCGGCGTCTGGTGACCCGCAGAGCTCGCATCGCCGAGAACAAGATCGGGGGTCACCACCCCCAGGTCCAACGAGGTCATAACCGGTCTCCTTCCACACTGGCCGGAGACTCCACGCGGGCCGCAAAATACACGCGAAAGTGCGAGTAATCGAGCAGCAAAGAGGAACGAGCTCGCACTCCAGAAGCTTCCGAGACTGCTGCTTCTGCCCTGCAACCTCGCCGATCACGCTGTCGCGAGTAGCTCTTTCCGTTCACGATTGTTTACTCATACGACCATCAGCGACCGCCTGGCCGGGCTCGGCTTGGGACCAAGTTGCCGTCGACACAAGTCTGATTCGGCGCTCAATCACTGGTCCGCCTACGGATCGACCTTCTGTGCCTCGACCGCTCAGCGCGGTTGGTGGTGGTCGAGCTGAAGCGCACTGAGGACGGGGCCACATGGAACTCCAGGCCCTTCGGTACGCCGCCATGATCTCGGTGATGACCTTTGACGAGTTGGTGTCGACCGATGCACCCACCTCAAGGTCCTGCGCGACGAAGATCAGATTCGTACTGAGGTGAGGAGACTGGCGAGTCGGCCTCGTACTCGCCTCGCTCAGCCTCCGGACTCTTCGGTTGGGAGGATGTCAGGCTCCGCCTGTCGTCTGCAGGTTCGCAAGGTGTGCGAAGGGTCGCTCGGATCCTCATCGCGCGACCAATCACGACAAAATTCGATCCCTGGGAGGAGGACTCCTACGGTCTCTCCGCGTTTGAAGTCCGTCGAGCAGCCAAACGAGCAGCCTAGACACAGCTCACCCGTGGACGCATGCATACGTCAGTGGACTGGTCGTGCGCGGGACCCATGACCATGGACACGGCGCCTGCTACTCGTAATGCGTAGGTCCGGGGTTCGATTCCCCGAGGCGGCTCCGTGTTTTAGAGTGTGTTGGCTGCTCCGATGGTGATCGCCGATGGGTTGAAACCTTTGGCGATCAGCCAGATGCCGAAGAAGATCTCGAACAGACCGCCTGGAATTGACGCTACAAGGCCGGTGCCGGCGAAGCCGAGAATCTCCAGCACGCATCCCGTTGCAAAGATTGCGTATCCAACGAAGCCCCAGACCGCCAAAAACCGTGGGACGAGGGTCGACCGAAACAGCAGATAGCAGAAGAACAGACTGCCCAGGCCGAGCCCAACCATCGCCACGTTGTAGGCCATGAAGTTCCCATTGATCGCAAGGGCGCCCAGCGTCCCGAAGTAGGAGGCATCAGCAGCGCCGGCCTCGGTGTAGCTTCGACTAACGATTACCAGCGACAGCAGGCTGATCACGCCCACGGCGAGGATGATCCCCTCGAAAACCCTGGTGGCGAAGTAACCCAAGGCGATGTTCTTGTTGTGCGGCCTCAGAATCGGCAACATCAGCGCCCCGATGCCAATTACCAGAGCGGAATTCAACAGCATCCACACCGCACTAGCCGTGAACAGGGTGCTCGTCGAAACACTTGACAGATAATCCGGGGCTGCCGCGATGCCCGTAGCGATCGCGCTCCCGACGCCGTAGGTCAGGTATCCACCGAGGACCAACATTCCAACGATTCGTGCGGTTCGTCTGGTTGAGCTCAGCTCGTCCTGTACGGCTTCCCGCCCATCGTCATACCGCAGCCGGGGGGCTTCAGCAGGCACTTCAGCCACCGACACCGCAGTTCTTGTCGTCTCGTCCATGTCTTGCTCCATCCGTTGTCATCCACAACGGTGGCTACGTCCCGGGCAACCCGAGACTGAGACATACGGTGCAAGTCCAGCCCGTAAGGCTGATTGGGCGCGATCGCTCACCGCACTTAGTACAAACTGTACCGTACAATGTACAAATCTGTTGGTCGGGAGCGAGATGACCGACGTCTGCGTACCAAAGTGAGTAACACCGCCTCCGCCGACACGTGCACCCACCTGGA
>Ga0207706_10005214_pt1 | contig 12130 bp, 12 predicted proteins | sample KBSC53metaG_FD_184318 | JGI IMG/M metagenome (GOLD analysis project Ga0207706, IMG submission 184318) | Corn rhizosphere microbial communities from Kellogg Biological Station, Michigan, USA - KBS C5-3 metaG (SPAdes) (version 2) | ecosystem: Host-associated > Plants > Roots > Rhizosphere > Soil ... | reverse complement strand
TACCTATCTTGGCTTTACGGTGAATCTTCTTGGACACCGGTACCATCAGTGTTGTTATTGTCATTGGTATTAGAATAGTTTATTTTGATAATAGTTAGCATCTTCAGAACATCGCACGATTTCTTGGTCACCAAGATTGTCTCCTATTTTCCCTGCTAGGTCTATACAATTTTGAGTTTGTATATCTGCCCCTTTATAAGCAGCGGAATCTTGGAAAGTCTTTAAGGATAACTCTTCAATATCTATAACGTTATTTTTTATGTCATCGACTAGTTCTTTGAGATTTTCATACTCTTCAGGATTGGTTTGATTATTAAATGACTCGGTATCATCTGAAATTGAAGTATCGTTGGCTCCATCGTAGATTATTCTTGATACGAATTGTTTGGCTTCAGCTTCTGTGAATTTACCAGTTCTTACAAGCTCGTTAATCAATTTGGTTTGTTGACCATGATCGATACTTGATGTTCCGACAGGAGTTGTAAAATCGGTTGATGTACTGCCAGAAGAACCATAAACCTTTTTCACTGTGTCTTTTAAGATACCAAAGTATTTGGTGGGCACTAATTTGCCGCTCTTGTCAGAAACCAAGTTAAAATTATCCGTAATCACTGGCTGATAATCCCATCTCCAAAAAGCCGTTCCCCATACTTTTTCTTTCTTCAAAGCTCCGAGTATTTTTTTCGCATCCGTTTTAGTAAGCTCACTCAAATCTGGGTTGAGTTTGGATACACCGCCTTCTTTTGTCCTTACAACATTATTCCACTCTCCAATGTATAATGGAATTCCAGTCAAGTCCCTTGTTTTCAAAAACAAGTCGAATCTCTTCTCCTGATACCCATCTCCATTAGGAATTCCGTACACACTTATTTTGAAAGCGATATTATCCTTAGACGAGGGTGCCATTTTTGCCAAGTTTTTTGGTGAGATGCTAATCTGGCTATTCAAGTCTACTGGAACATTCATGCTATAGACTATCGTTTTACTGGTAATATTTCTCAACTCTGCAGTAATAAAGCTATTAAATTTGCCTATTTTAGTCCATTGATGTTTAGTGTCAACGTGTGGCTCGCTTAGGATTTCGTAACCTAGAGTACTTGAATGATTATCGACTGCCAATACTATTTTCTTTAGATAATCTGCCATTAGTGTCCAGCCATCATTTCCTTGCTTATCTTTGACGGATCTGTTCCACCAGTCCTTCCAAAAGAGTTGAGCTGCTTTATCTTGAGTATTACCACCACCTCCTTTGGAATATTTTGAATCTTGAAATAAAGACCAAGGAAAACCTGTTCCTCTCTCTTCAAGCCATGAAGAAGTATGCCACTGATGATTGTCATAAATGATTTTTAGTCCGTACTTATCTCCTGCTGTGGCTATTGATTGTATTTCCTTTATGAAAGCAGCGGGATCTCTTTCATAAGCTTCCCAGTAGAAAACTATCCGGACATGATTCAAACCCGCACCTGAAATCATTCTCAAGCTATTCTCAATGTAATTCTGTGGAGCCGAAAGCCAGCGCTCGTCATGCTGTTTCATATTGACAAAAGCTCCTTTCATGGCAACTCCATTGATGGGTTGCCTACTTGTCAATTCACCTTTCGATGCATATGAGCCTAATGGAGTAGAGCTAATAAGGACAGCGGCAAGAACAAAGACTAGAACAAAAACAAAAAATATTCTGGTATTTGCCAAATTCAAGGTAATAATAATAAAAGCTCTCAATAGATTTAATATGTATTACTGATTCGTTATTCACAATTATCCGTTTGAGTGTGGCGTTTGTTTTAATATTAAGTCACATCGTTGAATATAGAATCTAAATTTGTGTTTTGTCTTCGAAGGCTAATAAGTTGATGCCCATACTATTAATGGAAGACGACCTTGCCTAGTAAAATGGCTATTTTGATTTAGGGCAACTTTATTGCAGTCTGCTTCTCATGTTACCAATTTTATGATATATTGGATAGGGAAATTTCAACAATAAATTTTGAACACTAACAGCCATAGATTTCAATTTTTTTGAAATTTCTATGTAGACAGAAAATTTGGGCATGATTATTGGTTCAGTAGTTATCTTTTAGACAGGAATCTAATTTGAAAAGGTCCAATGCGTATGCTTTATTGCACTCGTCATGATCTTCGAAGCATACCCATCGGTCTTCGGGAAATGCCGATACGTAACACCAATCGTTAGATGGGGTTGATTTCGCAGCTCGTAATGCTCCATTTGGAATCATTATATTTAGTGTAAACAGTGCAATTGACAAAGTTGTAATTATCAGACGCATTCGTTTGTAATCCATCAAATTATCTAGAACACAAAAATAGTTAAGTTTTCTGAGAAAAAAATATCTAAAATAATTCAGAATTTTGATACTACTATTGGTTTAGTTATCGTTAATACCTTGTGAAAGACCATCTTGCGATTTATGAACTATCTCGACTTTTTTTTAAATTTCCTTGGCCATAGGTTGAATAAAGCTGCTATAGTAAACTGTACTGCCGTTTCCTCTTTCGTGATGATTAATCACAAAATATTATGCTGATCGATTTTCTAATTCGATTGATTTATGATACCATCATTTAAAAATTATCCAGACTCAACGTCATCTGAGATTGGTAAAACAAGAGACAATTATTTCTCTAGGAATCCGAGACAATGACACTTTCTGCAACCATTATATCCTTGCTCATCGGTAAAATGAAATTCTCTTTCGTGATTACATTCACGACATTTATTTGATTCAGCGACCTCTTCTCTTTCCAAGGATAGTACCTCCAGGCTTCGGTCTAATTTATCTTACTTTTTCCAGATTTTGGGATTCTTACAGTGAATATGTTTTACAATCTGCACAAATGTAAGGCAGTGACAGGAACGAGGTAAATGGTGCCATTTCAATTATAAATACTGTAATAGGTGTAATAGGACTCACTATCACGATAGAAACACAGAAAGACCAGGGTGTTTTGTCGACCAATTATTTTCTGATAATAATCACTTAGAAAATAATCTAAAGCGTAAATTCATGATGTTAAGATCAATTTCCAAAAATATAGATATGTCAATCATCCCAAGATTATCAATGAGAATTTCATCACAAATGACAGAGGCAATTAATAATCAAATAGCTTATGAAGCATCCGCTGTCCATGCGTACATTGCTATTGGATCGTGGTGTGAAAGAACTGGATATGATGGAAGTGCTGCATTCTTCTTTGAACAGGCCAATGAGGAATATAGACATATGTTAAAGTTCATTCATTTCCTCAATAATTCTGGAGTAGAACCAATTATTCCAGCAATAGAAAAACCTCAGGCCAATTTCGATTCACTAGAGTCTACTTTCCAAGCTGGCCTAAAAAGCGAGCAGACGGTTACTGGACTTATTAATAATTTAGTAGAGGTTGCAGAAAATGAAAAAGATCGTGCTACCTACTCTTTCTTACAATGGTTTGTTAGCGAACAGATAGAGGAAGAAACATTGTTTGAAACCATTCTGCAAAAGTTTGATATAGTCGGAAGGGACAAACTGGCCCTATATCAAATTGACCAGTCATTGATTTCTATTAGATCCAAGGTAATGACAATGGGAAATGATCAGCAACAACCAACAGCTAACTAGTTATTAAAAATTATTTTTACTACATTTCCTTTCTTATCCATTTATCTTGTGGACGCACACTTTAATGTTACCAATATCCGTACTAAGAATTCATACTGCCTATTGTGTTCGTGATTTTTGAAAATGCGTCAAAGAAAAGAACGAAAAAGAACGAAAAACTCTCCTAATCGATCAGAGGACATCTAAAATTGTCTTTGAATGATAAAGAACATCATTTTCCTCTTTTATGCATAGCAATTTCTTTTTGTAATTGATATAAGGAATGTAGATTGTAATTTTATATGGAAAACACAACAAAAGAAACATTAGAGATTACAAAACAAAAAGGAGATAAAATCGAGCAAAATGTCTCCCACTGGTCTGACATATTAAAAGAAGTTGTGGATAAACTAACCGGTAAGAATATGGATGTTACATATAATTTTGAGAATTTTGAAATCGATGTGCCTAAAGCAACTGGTCCCGATGGAAGGAATCTGGGCAGCGCAAAGTGGAAGATAAATGGCAAATTCATTTTCTCGACTCAACTTTTAGACAAGTCAAACAGCATGGAATAGATTTGAACGCAACTGTATCTGCTGATTCAAATTTAGATCCACAAACTTCAGCAATGAATAATGTAGCTGAAGGTTTGAAGTGTATTAAAGGAAAAATTAGCATACAAATAAAAAAAAGGCCGGCCTTATCGATCGCTTTAGATGGCAATACAGTTCTTCTTGATATTGAAGATCCTTCGATATTTGGTTTGGCAGAAAGTGATACCAGTGTAGGAATATTCGATGGCCTTAAGACTGCCAAGAAATTAGGAGAAATACTGAATTCAAAAGGTCTAACATTATCTATACTAAGAAAGGGTAAAAAGGCTGTTAGCCTGGGTAGAGAAGCAACTCCTACAATAAGCTCTTTTATAACAGGAAGTGACGATATTCAAGTTGACAGTGTAAAAGAAGTTACTAAGTTAGGTAAGGATATTAAAAACAGTCGGAAGAATGTAAAGAGGAAATAGGACCGAATTTCTTTATTACGACATCAATATCTGAAAGATCCCCTTTTTTCAGAATGATATTGTAATATATTTTATTCAATAATCAATTCAAGATGTAAACTCTATGACGTTCTATAGCTCTAATTAAAATTCAAGAGAACGTCTCAAATGTTCACAGAAGTTCGTCAACCTGAGAAATTATTTTTCTCAAATCTTGTTTATCAGATAGAACATTTTGCCAGTAGTCATTATTTTTTCTTATGATTTCAGGTGCGGAGGAAATCGTGAAATCTGTTGGAAAGCTAGAATCTAATTTCTTCCATTCTATGGGCATCGAAACGGTTGCATTTAGAGTCGGTCTCAAGGAAAATACTGAGGCAATCGTTTTGCCTCTGGCATTTTGATTATAGTCAAAGAATATTTTTCCCTTCCTCTTTAAAGTGCTCCACTCTAATGTTACCTTTTTTGGAAATTTTGAAATCATCATTTTGGCTATAACTTCGGCGAAACTTTTTGTCTGCTCATAGGAATATATATTTGAAATAGGAACATAAATATGCAATCCTGATTTTCCAGATGTTTTCAAATATGACCTTATCTTTAGCTCGCTGAGTATGTGGTTGAGTTCATGAGCAATATCAACTGCCGCTTTAAAACCAGGAATATTGTATTCTGGCTCTTGCCCTTTTTTTTCTTTACCAGAGTAAATATACGGATCAAGATCAAAGACAATAAAATCCGGAAAATTCAAACCACATTTTTCTTCGTACAACAAAGTAGAACTATTACAGCTCTCAAAATCCTTAATCCTACTGTACCAAGGATGCATTTCTATACAACCCAAGTTAGTAATCCACAAAAGGGTCTCGATGTTATTGCATATGATATAATTGATGATATTGCCCTTATGTTCAGAATGAACTTTGGCCGTAGAAACAAAATTCGGTTTTTTTTGGTTCCAATCCTTCTGATAGAAGGACTTGCCGTAAATTCCATTAGGATATCTGCTTAAAGAAAGCGGCCTATCCCTCAAATGAGGCAGTATATAGTCACTTATTTTTTCATAATATTCTATTAAATCTCTTTTTAATATTGGCTGATGATCTTTCGTCGCCTTCCAATAAATCTTGTCTGGGTTTGTAACCTTCATCTTGTCGATACCAGTACGATTGATACCTTTTTTCCTAGCATTACTATTTTTTCTAGTTTCTACTTCATTATCTAATTCGGAACGATCCTTAGTTACATTATCCGCTTCGATAATACATTCTTCGGCGTTCTTATCTTCACGCAATCGTAAAAAAACCGGCGCTCTAAGGATGCCATCTTTAGTCCATTCGCCAAACTTAACCTCTGCTATCAGTACGGGTCTTAACCATTTAGTCTCCCTATTAAGATATGGAACTTTGTCTACTGGTACGGTATCTGCCTCAAGATTTTTTAATTTAGAATGTATCACACCAAGGATCTCGTCATCAAATCCAGTTCCTACATGGCCGGCAAACTTTAATTTCTTTTCTTTTGGACAGTATATTGCGAGTACTAATGAACCAAAATAATTGACTCTATTCCCCATCCCTTTTGTATAGCCTATAATTACACAATCCTGAGTTTTTGTGTTCTTTATCTTTAGCCAGTCTTTAGATCTCACGCCTTCCTGGTACAGGCTCGTTTTGTGTTTGGCTACGATGCCTTCCAATTTCAATTCGTTACTCTTTCTCAGTATTTCAATTCCCTTTTCTTCGATATAATCAGATATTCTAATTGCGTCATTAGTTTTCAATGCTTTTAGTAGCAAATGTCTCCGGTCCAAGTATGCTAATCCTTTTACATTTTTGTCATCTTTGTAAAGTATATCAAAAGCATAATACGTTGATGGAAACTTTACTGAAAGTGCCATTATTTCATTAGGGTCCTGTATATTCATTCGATGTTGGTGAGTGTTAAAATCCGGAAGTCCTTGCTCATTTAGGACAACGATTTCACCGTCAACTATTACGGAACCACAATCTCTAAGAGAAATTCTTCCCGAATTTACTATTTCAGGATACCTTTTTGTTATGTCATTACCATTTCTCGACTGGATCCTGATTCCCTTTTTTCCCTTGAATAAAATTGCTCTAACTCCATCCCACTTGACTTCAAAGACCCAATCTTTGTTGTTAAATGCTTTGTCAAGAGGCGAAGCCAACATTGGTCTTATATTTTGGAAAAGGGATTCTATTTCGCTTTTATTACTAATAGAAGTACTTGCGCTTGTAGTAATCTTATCTTCTGAATATCTCTTGTTAGACTTTTGCGATCTGTGCTTAAATTCAATATCCGAGTTAGATCTTCCGGTAAGGACAGATTCGGGCTGCGTTGAAGTAATGTCATCGGCTGATATATACTGATCCTTAATCTTGATCAGTAACCATTGGTTGTTTTTTTTAGTCCTTATTAGATAGAATAAGCCCCTCAGTTTGTTTCCGTAAAGTTCAACGGTTACTTTTCCTTTATTTATCTGCTCTGAAAGTGGGCTATCGCTACTATAGCTGCCAGTATCCCAAACTATTACTGTTCCTGCCCCATAATTTCCTTCAGGTATACTTCCTTCAAAATGCAGGTAGTCAAAAGGATGATCTTCTACCATGATGGCTAAGCGCTTAATTTCAGGATCCATTGAAGGCCCTTTAGGTACAGCCCACGATTTAAGAACTCCATCTTCGGACTCTAATCTAAGGTCATAGTGTAATCGTCTTGCTTCATGTTTTTGCACGACAAAATTTCTTAACTTTGTATTTGTGTCGTAATTTTTGATCCGACCTTTGGGCTCACTTGTCAATGCAAAATCCCTTTTTTTATTGTAAGGAACAAGTGAGGTGTTAATAATCTCGTTTCTCCACCTTTTTATTCCGCCTTTTATTCTGCCTTACTAAACTCATCCTATTAGGCCTCATTCATAGTTGGTCGGCAAACTAGAAATATATCAAAATATAGCACTGATCTTTATTAAAGGAGTCAGCTATTGAGGCTTTCGGGCATCCAGTTAGTAACTTGAAATGAGAATTCAAAGATGTGAGTATTTTAAGTCTTATATTAGATGTTGCATTAAAGTGTACATGAGTGGAATAACAGATTGGGATGATATCAAAAAAAAGGAAGCAAGAGGAATTGACGACTATGATTTGGGCGAAGTCCATGAATTAGACGCAGAGGTAGTTGTTACAAAAAGAGGAGTAGTTGATAAAGACAAGTTTTACTTGCCAAAGAATAAAGTTGTACGTTATGATGGGAATAAAGTATGGTTCAACATTACTAAAGATGAGGCCAAGGCCTTTAAGAGAGACTGAATCAATACTATTCTCACTATTATTTTATAATTTCCTGTTTACTGCATCTAAAGATGTCATATTATCGGCCGGATTCATAAGGGTAAGTATTCAATACCAACCAAAAGGAGCTATAACAGTCTAACAATTTGTATTTGATTCAAGCTCCTTTCATCTATTGTCCATTTCGCTCTTAGGATGTACTATAGGACGCACTTGTTGAGTCGAGTGAATATACAAATCAAAAATCCTCATCCGCTCATTCTCAGTTATTTCTTTAGAATTTACATTCTCTAAGAGAGAAATATAACACAGTTTTTGAAAATCTTCGTCCGGCATTGCTATAATTGCACAGGTAGAACAAATCTGAATTCCAGATTTTACATCAATTTTAGTATCACATAATAAACAAGTCGACATTTTAGTAAAGTCTTCTGACATATATTGTATTATGTAAAACATTTAATATAACGATTGGATATGAATAAAAAGTTGAATTTTCTAAGCGTTAGATGAAATAATCAATTTATAAAGGATATTTTAACCGATGGTGTAAAATGTAATAATTATTTCTATACTAGAGTAAAAGCATTTTCTGTGGCAAAAATTAGTGTATTACTGCTAATAGTAATAATCGCTCTCACAATATCAAAGTTTGAATTTATGATTTTGGACTATGTCCTTTTATATCTGGCGAACCCTTCTTGTACGTTATTGTTACAATATCTTCCTTGTCATAGGAACAATTATGAATCACTCTAGGTATTTTATCAGATGCTTCAAGGATGCAAGTCCCACTAGCATCTTTTATTACAACCCGTGCATCACTGATAATATCACTCTCAAATGATTTGAATAAAGGAAATCCGAACAGAGCCTGTAATGCAAAGAATATTCCCACAATCGCAACACTTGCATAAATCAACATTTTTTTGCCATAATCTTCGTATTCCATGCTGATGCATATTACGAATACCTTTAAAAAGTATCCACAGTAATCGATCGATTACCTATCAGCCGAGGCATATTCTGAGAGGTGATTTAAACTTGATTTTTGTAGATCTTGTAGATGTGAAACAGAAAGGGTTCACGCTTATGAAGTGACCTTAATTTCTCTTACACTCAAGCCCCTAAAATTCCATGTCATATTATCTGATCTAAAGATAGCTAACGGTCCCCCATTTGTTATTATGTAGTTTTTGGTCTTTCCGCAATTTGCACTGTAAAATACACTATCAGGGCTGTTGGCGTACCATCTACCGTTGTCAGTTAGATCGGTAACCTTTAACCACCGATTATCGGCCTTATCATCTAGATAAGATTCCATCTTTACCGCTGTGTCATTATTAATATTGTATACAACTACCTTCCATCCAATCCACCTTCCAACGATAGGATCAGTGACTTGTGTTTCTGCACGTTTGCTCGTATAGCCACCTGTATGCCATATCTCCTTTACCCAAGAAACAGTTCCATTAACATCTATTTCACCCTTCAAAGCTGTTCCTTCACAAGGAGCAGTATCATTATGTACCCCACCTCTGACAGACCAGACAAGAGAATCATTTGGATTCATTGTTGGAATTATCTTTGCGTATCCAGTCATCTCGACGTTTTTCCACTCCTCAGATCCTGGGAGTCTTAGCACTTCCATTCTGACCTCACCAGCGTATTTCCCGTTTTCAAGTCGTCCGCTTATCTGCCATGAACCATCCATTTGACGAGAAATATTTGATGCGGCGTTGAATCCAGGATCCTTTGTAGGATTGTTCATATCAATAAACCATTCTCTGCCCCCAGGTTTTGTAGGATAAATTTCCAATATTCCAAATTTGTCAGAGTTTGTCATAGTCATAATATCTGATAGAGATGTCTTTGAAAATGGAACATAGTAGGTTATTGCAAAAGTGCAGACAATCAAAGTTAATGTAATAAACAGCCTGGTATTCCTAGTTCTCATCCATCCCTACTCCTCATAATTATAAAGTTTATAATTGTTAATCTTCTGATCTGTGTTTTAAGCCTATAGATAATAGGCATTGGTTATCATGACATAAGTCTGACAAATATTCTTTGATTAGTCTTATTTGAGAGAATTACCTAGTTGTATCTATTCTCAGTGATTGTAAAATTTGCTTGATAGTGGGTAAATAGGTATCAAATTTAGAACTTTCGGCGCTATACTGGAGTACATAAATCTTTTTGCCCATAGATATCCATGAGTGCATTATCTCGAAGGAAACAGGATTTCCGATATTTGGTAACGTTGAAAAAACAACTTGATAACCAGGATGGCCAGCTAGAGTGGTAGGCTCAGAGCTTAAGATTTTTACTTGATTAGTTTGATTAAGGGAGGAAAGTGTCATATTTGTAAAATCTTTGAGAGATACGTTTTGTTGATAGTTCATTACAGTTATAGTTAATCTAGGTGGAATTGGATCGGAAAGATTTTGTAGTGGCCCATAAAATGCTGCTACCTGAGTATACTCTGGTAGACCGCTATTGGAGAAAGTCCAGTTTGAAGGAAACAACATAAATATTCCATGTTGTGAGTTTCGATAAGCTAGCTGGTTTGTCGATGATCCGTTAGTAACGATTGATTCTAGTTCAGAACCAGAACTAATCTTATTTGTATTTGATTCTGAGCTTTCAATTGCAACAACAAGATTTGATGAGATTATTATTTGAAATAAGAGTGCAATACAAATTAATCCGCAAATCGCTAATAATCTGCAAGTAAATAAATTCATAGTCTTTATCGAGAAGTAACCAATGAGTCCTTTAATTGTTTCTATTTGGCCTAGATGATAATCAAATTGGATTCTTGTATTATCAATCGAACCGATGCGTACTCATTAATTTAGTGTGTGAGGACTTTTTGCTATACCATATTCATATAGAAAAATAAGCAAGAAAAATATTTGCTAAAATGATTATACAAACTATTTAAATTATAATGATGACATTAATTTAATGGAAACGATGAAATGTGACTATTGTAGAAAGCAAATACACTCCTTAAATCACTTCTTGGATATGTTCGTCTGTAATACCTGTTATCATAAATTAATTTCCCATGTCTATTATCCAGGGAAAATCAATGCTTGATGATTAGACTGTACCTTAATTCGCTAGTACTAAATTCGTTATCTTAATAGATACCGCTACTTATAACTCTTAAACATGTGGATAGATTAGATAAATTAACTTGTGCTCCATATAATGCTACTACCATAAGACAATTATCTTACTACTTTAACTGTGATCACTTTTTTGTGTAGCGTTTATAAAATATGTAAACCTAGATATTATTGATAATTTTGGCCTCGTCTGATAAGCACTCATTTAACACTGATATAACTGATGAAGAAGAATTGAGGGAGATTGAAAAGGTTGAGAAAATATTGAGCTCGGATGAAAAAGTTCTCCTGGTTGCTAGACAGTCCAGATTGATGCCTGGTGGCTCAGTTCTAACACCAGACACTATCATAGCTACCGATAGAAGAATAATTATGAGAGACCCATACATGCTCGGCTTAAAATCTGAACTTATTGATATTCCCTATGATGTAATAACCAGCGTAAAACTCCAGAAGGGTGTATTTACCTCAACTATTTTATTTAAGGCACCATCGTTGGTAAACAAGAGCAAGTTAGGCCTTATTGATGAGAATATATCCGGAGAGGATGACCAAGAAGGTGTGATGGAGGCTCTCTCAAAGGACAAGTCTGAAGAACTTTTAGAAATAATCAGGCGGCGAATGAAAGAATCGAGCGATGATAGATCAATAAGTGTTGATAATATCTCAATTGCAGATGAAATTGAGAAGCTCTCTACATTAATGAAAAAAGGAGTTTTGAGTGAATCTGAATTCCAGAAAATGAAACAGCAGCTTTTAGAAAAAATGTAATTGGATAAAGTTGCAAATTGGTTGATCAATCTGTTGCTTTAACCTTCTTTTATTGATGGATGCCATTCCATTCACAAAGAATTTACAGATAATAAATCTCAATTCCATATAACTAGTGAAATCTACAAAACGAAATATGTTTGCTTTTGTCCTGTGCCAAGATCTAAGCTTTCTTCCACATATCTCTAAAGTAAGGTAAGACTTTTTTTGAAAATAATCTAATAAATTCAATTTCGTCTGGACTTGTGCTGTGTATGTAAATTTTTGTAAAACCAGCATCAAGATATTTTTCGATCG
>Ga0207706_10005213_pt1 | contig 12131 bp, 12 predicted proteins | sample KBSC53metaG_FD_184318 | JGI IMG/M metagenome (GOLD analysis project Ga0207706, IMG submission 184318) | Corn rhizosphere microbial communities from Kellogg Biological Station, Michigan, USA - KBS C5-3 metaG (SPAdes) (version 2) | ecosystem: Host-associated > Plants > Roots > Rhizosphere > Soil ... | reverse complement strand
TCCCCTGTCCCCTGTCCCCTGTCCCCTGTCCCCTGTCCCCTGTCCCCTGATGTTCGTCCGCTTCCGCCGCCTGCCCAGCAACCCCGACCTGCCGCTGCCGGCGCGCGCCACGCCGGGGTCGGCGGGGTTCGACGTGGCGAGCTGCGAGCCCGACTTCGTGCTGCGGCCCGGCGAGCGGCGGCTGGTGCACACCGGGCTGGAGATGGAACTGCCGCCCGACGTGGAGTGCCAGGTGCGCCCCCGCTCCGGCCTGGCGCTGAAGCACGGGATCACGCTCCCCAACTCGCCCGCCACGATCGATCCCGACTACCGCGGGGAGCTGCGCGTGATCGTCTGGAACCTGGGCGACGAGGCGGTGCCGGTGCCGCGCGGGATGCGCATCGCCCAGCTGGTGTTCGCCCGCTTCGAGGTGCCCGAGATCGTCGAAACGCACGAGCTGAGCGACAGCGGCCGCGGCACGGGGGGATTCGGATCGACGGGGCATTGATCCTCCTTTTCGAGACGCTCGAAGGGCCGGCACCCGCGTGGAGTGCCGGCCCTTCGTGTTCGCCTGCGGGCGGGGTCAGGCGCCCACCCGCGCGACGGCTACTCGGCGCAGGTGTTGTTGCTGATCGGGGGCGGACAGAACGCCTCCAGGTACGACGCGCCGGTGGTGCAGCCGCACGAGGCGTACGGCGGCGTGGGCGCTTCGAACCCCTGGATCGTGCCGTCGTGCTCCGGCTGGGCGGCCGTGCCGAACGACTCCACGGCCAGCGTCTCCACGTCGAGCTTCATCTTCTTCATCCGTGCCTCCAGATGGTGGGATGGTTTCCGCGAGCTGCCATGCGGCCTCGCTCACGGAGCTGCACGCCCGGGCCGGGAACGGACACCGCCGGGCACGCGCGAGTATCAGATGTTTTGCGGATTCGGATCTGTGACGCAAGGTGAGGATTTTCATCTCATGATGACTTAATGAGAGCTGCTACGCGTCCGTGATTCAGTTGATCGCGAGACGGACCGGCGCCCCGGCGGAGGATGGCGTTCCGCCGGGGCGCGGCACCTCACGGCGTGCAGGGGCAGCAGGTGGGATAGGTGCCCAGCAGCGACTGATCGCACACGGTCTTCAGCGTGGGCCGCAGCTCGTTCGCCTGGATGGTGCCGAGCGTGCCGGCCGCCGCGTCGCAGGTGGGGAACGACTCGACGGAGAGGGATTCGCAGTCCAGCGTCAGCTTGCGCATGGGTCAGGGCTCCAGGTTGCGGGGGGTGCACGGGCAGCAGGTGGGATTCGATTCCAGCCAGGTGCTGCCGCAAAAGGTCTTGATCGTCGGCTGCGCCTGGTTGCCGCCGATGGTTCCGACGGGCCCGGCACCCTCGTCCGCGGCGAACGACTCCACGGCCAGCGCGTCCACGTCCAGCTTCAGCTTCCTCATCTCGCGTCCTCCGTTCAGCAGCGGCAGAGGGTGGTGGCGCTCGTCGGGCACTCGCCCGTCGGGCACGCCGTGGTGGGGCACAGGTTCAGCGAGGGGCAGCTGGGGATCGTCGGCCCGGCATCGTCCCCCCGCACGGTTCCGCCGCGCGCGGGCGGCGCCGACGTGGCGAACGAATCCACCGCCAGCTCGTCCATCTTCAGCCTGATCTTCTTCATCCACCGCTCCCGGCCAGGGTGGCGCGATTGCAGGCCCGGACTTCGTTCCGGTGCCGCTCCGAGCCGATCGGATGGCGCGCGAGAGCGCAGACGGAGTGCCGATGCCCCGCGTCCCGGACCGGTGTGGGTCGGAAGATGGTAAGTGCGGGCTCTGAAAGGGGTTGCGCACGACCGGGACGATCGCCCGGGAGAGCGGGGTGATCCGGCCGGGGTGAACTTCGCACCGATTCGGTGAGTCGGGATGCCCCGAAATTCAGAAGCGGGCGTCAAAGGGAACCGCAGGAGGAAGGACGAACACGCCCGGCGCAATCGATCGCGCCGGGCGTGTTGGTCGTCGCCGTGCGTCGCCGGCCCGGGTCCGCCGGGGGATCCGCGCGTCATTCGAACGAACCGGGGACAGCCCGTCCGAAACCCCCTGTCCCCTGTCCCCTGTCCCCTGTCCCCTGTCCCCTGTCCCCTGTCCCCTGTCCCCTGTCCCCTGTCAGACCTCGTCCCAGCGCGGCGTGCAGGGGCAGTAGGTGAGTCTCGTCTGCTTGTACGGCGAGGTGTCGATCATCTCGTGCGCCTCCACGCTGCCGGGTTCCCCGGCTTCCGGCGCGGTGGCGAACGAATCGACGGCGATGCTCTCCAGGTCGAGCTTCAGCTTCCTCATGGCACCCTCCTGCGGGCCCGGGTGAACGCCGGCTCCGCTCGTGGCAGCGGTAGCAGCAGGCCCGCACAATCTAAACCAGACGAATTGCGCAGGGCAAGCGAACTCCCGGGCCGTGGATCCATCCAATCGTGACTTCACGGGCACGCCGGCGCGCCGGAGACGCAGCACCATGGCCTCCGCGCCGGGCCGCGCGGCACGGCCGCGCCGGTGGTGCATCCCGGCCCGTGGACGCGGCGGGCGTCCCTCCCTGCGCACCTCCGCACCCCCGCACCTCCGCACCTTCCCGCCCCCGCACCTTTCCGCCGGGCATGCGCCGTGCATGGCTCGCGGGCCGCGGCGCGGCGAAGGTGGGGCCGCGCTTCGGGTTGCGGGCGGCGGAGGGTGGGCGTAGCTTTTTCAGGTTCCGCAAATCCTTCGTACACCTGGGTGGCACGCCCGCCCGATCGTTGTCCGGCGCGCAGGGTTCGTGCGCCGGCGGGGAGGTCTCGGTCCGCCAATGGCTCTGGGCTGGTTCAAGAAGGGCAGCTTTCTCCCGGTCAACGACATCGCCGTCGACCTGGGCACCGCCAACACGCTGATCTACGTCAAGGGCGAGGGGATCGTCCTGAACGAGCCCAGCGTGGTGGCGCTCGACAAGGCCAGCGGCAAGCCCAAGGGGATCGGGCTCGAGGCCAAGCGCATGCTGGGCCGCACCCCCGAGGGGATCACCGCCGTGCGCCCGCTGAAGGACGGCGTGATCGCCGACGTGGACGTGACCGAGATCATGCTCCGCTACTTCCTGCAGAGCGTGACCTCCAAGCGGCTGCTGAAGCTGAAGCCCACGGTGGTCGTCGGGGTGCCCAGCGGGATCACCGAGCTGGAGCGCCGGGCGGTGCGGCAGAGCGCGGCCGCCGCCGGGGCCAAGGAGGTGTACATGGTGGCCGAGCCGATGGCCGCCGCCATCGGCGTGGGGCTCCCCGTGGAGACCCCCACGGGGAACATGGTGATCGACATCGGCGGCGGCACCACCGAGATCGCGGTGATCGCGCTCTCCGGGATCGTGTGCGACACCAGCATCCGGGTGGGCGGCGACGAGATCGACATCGCCATCGTCACCTTCCTGCGCAAGAACTACAACCTGATGATCGGCGAGGCCACGGCCGAGGCGGTCAAGATCCAGATCGGCAGCGCCTTCAGCACGGGCGAAGAGCGGGAGATGGACGTGAAGGGGCGCGACCTGGTCTCCGGCATCCCCAAGACGGTGCGGGTGCACTCGCAGGAGATCCGCGAGTGCATCCAGGAGCCGATCCAGGCGATCGTGGAGGCCGTGCGGCGGGCGCTGGAGATCACCCCGCCCGAGCTGGCCAGCGACATCGTGGACCGCGGGATCGTGATGACCGGCGGCGGCGCGCTGATCCGCGGGCTCGACGTGCTGATCGCCCGCGAGACCAACCTGCCGATCCACGTGGACGAGGAGCCGCTGACCTGCGTGGTGCGCGGCGCGGGGCGCATCCTGGACGACATCACCAAGTACAGGGGAGTGTTGGCCTCCTGAGCACCTTCAAACCCTACCTGCGCGGGTCCGGCGAGCGGGCCCGCAAGCGCGACCTGGCGATCGCCGCCGCGTTCGGCGTGCTGTCGCTGCTGCTGCTGGCCATCCCGCCGGCGTACCGCGACAGCGTGGGCCACGCCGTGCGCAGCACCGTGCTGTACCCGGTGCTGGCCATGCAGCACGGCGCCAGCGACCGCGCCGGCCGCTACGCCGACGCCAGCCGCCTGCGCGCCGAGCGCGACTCGCTGGCCAGCTACCTGGTGGGGCAGAGCAACCTGGCCGCCGAGAACCGCGAGCTGCGCGCGCTGCTGGGCTTCCGCCCGCGGCTCACCTACTCGTTCGTCCCCGCCGAGGCCGACCGGGTGAGCGGCCCCGGGAGCGACGGGACGCTGCAGCTCTCGGTGGGAAGCGGCGATGGGGTGAAGCCCGACGCGCCGCTGGTGACCGCCGAGGGGCTGGTGGGGAAGGTGTCGCGCCTGGGCGACCACGACGCGCTGGCCATCGACTGGACGCGCGACGGCTTCGCGGTGGCGGTGATGACGGTGGACGGCGAGACCTACGGGATCGCCAACCCCGCCAAGGACCCGCACGGCGAGCAGGTGCTGGCGCTCACCCCGGTGGCCTTCCACACCGTCCCCGACACGGGTTCGATCGTGGTCACCAGCGGCGACGGCGGGCTCTTTCCCCGCGGGATCCCGGTGGGGAAGGTGATCGGGCAGGGGAAGCAGGCCGGCGGGTGGCAGCGCACCTACTACATCCGCCCGATGGTGAACCCCGCGCAGATGGCGCACGTGCTGGTGCTGGGCGACCCGCAGCCGGGGCGCAGCGACCAGGACCTGGCCGCCGCCTGGGGGGTGCGCCTGATGCAGACGCAGGTGGCCGACACCACCGCCCGCGCCGTGGCGCCCGACGCCGCCACGCCGATGGCGCCGGTGCGGCCCCAGTCGGCGCCGCCCGCGGCCCGGCCCCGGCTGCGCCCGCGCCCGCGGCAGGTGGACCCGACGCCGGAGCTTCCCGGCCGGCCGGTGTTCCCCGGCCAGCCGCGGGTGCCGCCCGGGTTCCAGCCGCCCGCGCGGCCGTGAGCGCAAACCCCTCGAACGACGGCGTGAAGAGGAGCGGAGGATGACGGAGGGGACGCGCTGGAAGTTCCTGGTGTTCGTGGCCGCGCTGGTGGTGCTGCACTTCGTGCTGCGGGTGGGGCTGGGGCTGGGCTTCCTGGCGCCCGACCTGCTGGTGATCGCGCTGCTGCTGGCCTCGCGCCGGCTGCGGCCGGGCACCGCGGCGGCGCTGGGCTTCTTCCTGGGTCTGCTGGAGGGATCGGTCAACGACTTCGTGTTCGGCCGGGCCTCGCTGGCGCTGGCGCTGCTGGGGTACCTGGGCTCGCGCAGCCGCGAGTGGCTGGCCGGCGACGACCCGCTCACGCTCGTCGCCTACTTCTTCGCCGGCACCCTGCTGTACAGCCTGGTCCTGTTCATCCTGCTGGCCGCGGCCGGGGCGGGCGGCTCGCTGATGGCGCTCCTGATCCCCGCGCTGCTGGCGTCGCTGTACGCCGCGGCGGTGGGGCTGGGCGCCAGCACCCTCTACCGGACCCTGGCATGAGGGTTGAAGCCGTTGCCGCGCATGCACTTGGCACTCGTTCCCCGGGGATGACGCGGTGAGGCGCTACCGCACGCTGCAGCTGGGCGACCCGATTCTCTTCGGGCTGGTGGTGGGGCTGGCGCTGTTCGGGATCGCCATGATCTACAGCGCCGGCGTGCTGGACGTGCCCGACCGCACGGTGGTGGGCGCCTGGCGGCAGCAGCTGATCTGGTTCTCGCTGGCGCTGATCATCGTTCCCTTCGTGCTGCGCGTTCCCGTCGGCTGGCTGGAGTGGGGGGCGCAGCCGGCGTACGCGCTGGCGCTGGTGCTGCTGCTGGCCACCCTCTTCTTCGGCGGCGGGCGCGGCACGGCGGCCAGCAGCAAGAGCTGGCTGATCATCGGCCCGCTCACGCTGCAGCCGGCCGAGGTGGCCAAGATCGCCACCGCGCTGATGCTGGCGCGGGTGCTGGGCGAGTGGCGCGAGCCGCCCAGGACGCTGTGGGGGCTGTGGAAGCCGATCGTGGTGGTGATGTTCCCCATGGCCCTGGTGATGCTGCAGCCCGACCTGGGCTCGGCGCTGGTCTTCGCGTCGATCCTGGTCTGGTGTCTGTTCTGGGCCGGAACGCCGCTGACCACCATCTTCTTCCTGGTGTCGCCGATCCTTTCGCTCTTCCTGTCCATCAGCTGGGAGGTGTGGGGGATCTACATCGTGCTGCTGCTGATCGTGCTGATCCGCCGCGACGCGTTCCTTTCCGAGAAGGCGACCATCTGGGTGGCCAACGCCATCGCGGGCGCGGTGGCGCTCCCGCTGTGGAACAAGCTGCAGCCGTACCAGAAGAACCGCTTCATGGTGTTCCTGGACCCCATGATCGACCCGCGGGGCGCCGGGTACAACCTGATCCAGAGCCGGGTGGCCATCGGCAGCGGCGGGTGGTTCGGCCGCGGCTGGCTGCACGGCCCGCAGAAGCGCGGCGCCTTCCTCCCCGAGCAGCACACCGACTTCATCTTCGCGGTGATCGGCGAGGAGCTGGGCTTCATCGGCGTGCTGGCGGTGCTGACCACGTTCGGGCTGATCTTCTGGCGGCTGGTGAAGATCGCCGAGAAGAGCAACGACCCGTTCGCCTCCCTGGTGCCGATCGGGCTCTTCGGCAGCTGGTTCGCGCACGTGCTGATCAACGTGGGGATGACGGTGGGGATCATGCCGGTCACCGGCATCCCGCTCCCCTTCATCAGCTACGGCGGTTCGTTCCTGCTGGTGAACCTCCTCGCCGTCGCCGTGATCCAGCGGGTGGCGGCCGAGACTGGACGGGCACGATAAACTTCCTGGTGCGGAGGTGCGGAGGTGCGGGGGTGCGGAGGTGCGGAGGTGCGTGGGGTCCGGCGCGGGGGCAGTGTCCCCGCCGGGTGCCCCTGCTTCGCGCTTGCACCGTGACGAATCCTCGCCTGTGCCGCGAGCCGCACCCCCGCACCTCCGCACCTCCGCACTCACGCACCTTTTTTTCTCAGAGATATGGCCTGGTTCCGCAAGCCCAAGACGCGCCTGCAGGCGGCCGACAAGCGCGACCTGCCCGGCGACGTGTGGGAGAAGTGCCCCAGCTGCGGCGAGATCCTGTACCGCGAGAAGCTGAAGGAGAACTGGCAGGTGTGCCCCAACTGCGGGCACCACCACCGCCTCTCCGCCGACGGCTACGTGGCGCTGCTGATCGACGAGGGCACCTTCCGCGAGACCGACCGCGACCTGCGCTCGGCCGACCCGCTCCAGTTCGTGGACCTGAAGCCCTACCGCGAGCGCCTGGCCCAGGCCGAGCGCAAGAACCCGCACGGCGAGGCGGTGGTGACCGGCGAGGGTGCGCTGGAGGGGATCCCGGTCAGCATCGGGGTGATGGACTTCTCCTTCATCGGCGGGTCGATGGGGTCCGTGGTGGGCGAGAAGCTGGCCCGCGCGGGGCTGCGCGCGCTGGAGAAGCGCGCGCCCTTCCTGATCGTCAGTGCCAGCGGCGGGGCGCGGATGATGGAGGGGATCTTCTCGCTGATGCAGATGGCGAAGACCAGCGCCGTGCTGGCCCGCCTGCACGAGGAGGGGATCCCGTACATCGCGATCCTGACCGACCCCACCACGGGCGGCGTGACGGCGAGCTACGCGATGCTGGGCGACGTGAACGTGGCCGAGCCACAGGCGCTGATCGGCTTCGCGGGGCCGCGGGTGATCGAGCAGACCATCAAGCAGGAGCTCCCCGAGGGGTTCCAGCGCTCCGAGTTCCTGCTGGAGCACGGGATGCTGGACCTGATCGTGGACCGCCGGAAGATGAAGGCCGAGCTCGCCCGCGTGCTTCGCCACATGCTGGGCCACCCCGCCCCGGTGGAGTTCGCGGGCACCGAGGCGTAGCTTCGAGCTACGCGGCGGGCACCCGGCCACGCAGACGCCGCGAACCGCGCGATCGGTGGGAGGGCACCCGATATCCCGTCCCTCCCCTGCGGTTCGGGGGGGAGGGACAGGCGCTCTCAGGCGCCAGGGAGAGGGTTCCCGCGGGGCCGCGGAGACGAATGGTGGTGCGGGACGGACGTCATTTTCTCCCCCTCTGCGCCGCGGCGCGAGGGGGAATCTGCTTACGGGGATCGAGCGAGGGATGACGGACCAGGAACCGGGCGCGTGGCTGTTCGCGCGGCCCACCGGCGGCATCCGCTGGGGGCTGGAGCGCACCGAGGAACTGCTCGCCGGCGTGGGCGGCCCGCACCGGAAGTTCCGCTCGCTGCACGTGGGCGGGACGAACGGGAAGGGCTCGGTCAGCGCGCTCTGCGACGCGGCGCTGCGGGCGGCGGACCCGTCGCGCACGATCGGGCTCTACACCTCGCCGCACCTGGTGAGCTTCGACGAGCGCATCCGCATCGACGGGAAACCTGTCGGCCGCGAGCTGCTGCTGGCGTGCGAGGCGCGGCTGCGGCCGGCGATCGAGCGCACCGGGGCCACCTTCTTCGAGGCCACCACCGCGATCGCGTTCCTCTGCTTCGCCGAGGCCGGAGTCGACCTCGCCGTGGTCGAAGTCGGGCTGGGCGGGCGGCTGGATTCCACCAACGTCATCGCCCCCGAGGCGTGCGCCATCACCAACGTGGCGCGCGACCACACCGAGTACCTGGGCGAGAGCCTGGAAGAGATCGCGTTCGAGAAGGCGGGGATCCTGAAACCCGGCGTCCCCGCCGTCACCGGCGAGACGGCGGATGGGCCGCTCTCCGTCCTCCGCCGCCGCGCGGAAGAGGTCGGTGCGCCGCTCGCCGAGATCCGCGAGGGTGCGGTGTTCGACGTCAGTGTGTCGCTGGACGGTACGGCGTTCGAGCTGGACGAGTCGCCGCGCTGGGGGTCGCGCGAGGTGCACACGTCGCTGGTGGGCGAGCACCAGGCGCGCAACGCGGCGGTGGCGGCCGAGCTGCTGGGGCTCCTTCCTCGCGAGCTGCGGCCGAGTTTCGAGGCGGTGGAGCGCGGGTTCGCGGAGGTGCGCTGGCCGGGGCGGCTGCAGGTGGAGCGGGTGCGCGGGACCACCTGGGTCTTCGACGTCGCCCACAACCCCGCGGGGGTGGCCAGCCTGGCCGCCTCGCTCGACCGGCTGCGCCTGCCGAAGCCCGTCGTGCTCGTCACCGCCATCCTGAACGACAAGGCGTGGAGCGAGATGCTCCCGCCCCTCCTCTCCCGCGCCGACGCGGCGGTGCTCACCGTCGCCCCCTCGTCCCCCGAAGCCCGCCGCTGGGACCCGGCGGGCGCGGAGGCCAGGATCGGCGCATCTGCCGGCGTGCCGATCCGCGTGATCCCCGACTTCGCCTCCGCCCTCCAGCGCGCGGAGATGATGACCCCGCACGGCACCGTCCTGGTCACCGGCTCCGTCCACACCGTCGGCGATGCGCTGGCGGCACTGGGCATCCCCATCTTCTGATCTACGAAAACCATCACGACCGGCCTCTCACGGAGTACACAGAGATCATAGAAACCGCGAGTAGTTCTCCGTGAACCCTGTGCACTCTGTGAGAGATTGTGGTTGCCGGGCTACGCCACGGCCGGCGCGTCCACCGCGCCGAAGGCGGTCTCGGGGAGCTGGGGCGTGACCTCGCGGTGGCGGTCGGCCCACCACGCCCAGAGCGGGAGCAGCCAGGCGGCAAGCGCCGTCCAGGCGATCGCGCGCGGGTTGGGGGGCGGAGGGCCAAAGACGTCGAGCAGGTAGACGGCGAGGTAGAAGGCGATCAGGGTCCAGAAGGCCCATCGTCCGATCCCGTCGCGGGGGCGCGTCGTCCCCAGGTAGATGGCCAGGCAGACGGCGAAGAGCAGCAGCTCCACGATCAGCGTCACAGGCACCGAGTGCCACATCCCCAGCCCCACGCGCGGGCCGCCGGGCCACAGCGGCAGGTCGGGGCGGTGGGTGAGCCAATCGAGGACCCAGTGGCTCAGCACCAGCGCGGCCATCGTCCACGCGCCGTAGCGATAGCGCGTGAACCCGTAGTAGAAGCCGCCCGCCAGGAACGCCCACCCCAGCACCATCAGCAGGCTGTGCGAGATCGGGTAGCGGACGAAGTCGAGCGGCGTAAACGCGGTGTTGCCGGGGTCGATCTCCACCCGCTCCCATCCCATCAGCAGCAGGATGGGCCAGAGGAGGTCCAGGAAGGTGGCGGCGGCAAGGAGCACGCCCAGCGAGGTGCGGGGTGCGGCGCGCTTTCCGGCGAGCGCCGCGGCGGCGTGGCCGATGAACATCGGGGTGCGGGGGTGCGGAGGTGCGGGGGTGCGTGAACTGCCGGGGATGCTTCAGTCGCGCGTCGGAGGCATCATCGACGGTGACGGACGGCAACGGCGGATCAAGGTAAGGCGATTTTCGCCGTTTCGCACTCACGCACCCCCGCACCCCCGCACCTGTTACGTACGACGGCCGCGGGGCACCCACCCCGCGGCCGTCTCAGTCTCCCCGCATCGCCCGGACCGTCAGCCCACGGGCTTCAGGAACTCGAGCTTGATGGTGCGGGTGCCGTGGCCGGCGAAGTCGACCTCGGCGCGGTCGCCGTCCAGCGCCATCACCATCCCCTCGCCGAAGGTGCCGTGCACCACCTCTTCGCCCACGGCGAAGGCGGGGGCGGGGGCGGCGGCCACCGGCGGCGGCACCACGCGGTCCACGATCGCCTCGCGGCGCCCGCCGCTGGCGGCCTTGTGCCTGGCTTTCGGCGCCTGCGCGTCGTTGTCGCAGTGGCCGCAGAGGACGCCGTCGGGGCGCTGCTCGCCGAAGTACTCCAGGATCATCCTGGTGCGGCAGCGCGCGGTGCGGCAGTAGCCGATCATCTGGTCGAGCTTGGCGCGGTCGCGCTGGCGGCGCTCCTCGTAGTCGGTCAGCTCGCGGCTCAGGTCGGCGGCGGTGACGTCGGGGGCCACGCGCTCCCACACGCCGCCGCGGTGCTCGCGCACCATCCCGTGCCGCTTGAGCAGGGTGAGCACGATGCGCACCTTCCGCCGCGGCACGTCGGCCATCCCGGCGATCTGGTCCAGCTCGCGCTTCTCCTCCAGCGGCATGTTGTTGACGATGCGCGCCACGGCGATCGCCTCTTCCAGGTCCGGGTACTTGCCGCCCAGGAAGTACCCCTGCACGGCGCTGTCCTCCACGCGGTAGAAGACGGTGCAGCGCGCGGGTTCGCCGTCGCGCCCGGCGCGCCCGGCCTCCTGGTAGTAGGCCTCCAGGCTGCCGGGGAAGTGGTAGTGGATCACGAAGCGGATGTCGGGCTTGTCGATCCCCAGCCCGAAGGCGTTGGTGGCGATCACCGCCTTCACCTCCCCGGCCATGAAGCGGTCCTGCGCCTCGTGCCGTTCGCCCGAGGAGAGCTTCCCGTGGTAGAGCGCGAGATCGTACCGCTTGCCGAACTCCTCGTGCAGCCGCTCGGCCTCCTTCACCGTGGCCACGTACACGATCCCCGTCCCCTTCGAATTGCGCAGGTAGCGGTCGAGCGCCGCGTCCTTCTCGCTGTCGTTCACCGTGGGGACGACTTCGAGGAAGAGGTTGGGGCGCACCAGGTCGGCCACGTGCACGTAGGGCTCGCGCATCCGCAGCTGGCGGACGACGTCGTCGCGCACCTCGGGGCTGGCGGTGGCGGTGAGCGCCATCACCGGCGGGCGGCCCAGGCGCTCGGCGATGGCGCCCAGCATCATGTAGTCGGGGCGGAAGTCGTGCCCCCACTGGCTCACGCAGTGCGCCTCGTCCACCACGAACAGGCTGACCTGGCGCTCCAGCAGCAGCTCGAAGAAGTCGCGGTCGCGGAAGCGCTCGGGCGTCACGTACAGGATCTTCCCCTCGCCGGCCACGGCGGCCTCGGCCTCGCGCTTCTCGGCGGCGGAGAGCGACGAGTTGATGGTCCACGCGTCCACCCCCAGCTCGTCGAGCTTGTCGGTCTGGTCCTTCATCAGCGCGATGAGGGGTGATACGACGACGGTCAGGCCCGGCAGGAGGAGGGCGGGGAGCTGGTAGGTGAGGCTCTTCCCGGCGCCGGTGGGCATCACCACCAGCGCGTCGCGGCCCTCGAGCACGGTGCGGATCGCCTTTTCCTGCCCGGGGCGGAACTCGTCGAGACTGAACTCGCTGCGGAGGACGGAGAGCAGGTCCGTCCGCTCGGCTTCGGTCACGCTCAAGGGGTGGTTCTTTCGAGGTGGTTTCCCGCGACTGCCGCGAACGGGGTAGGGGAAAGCAAGGGCCGGACCAGATGGGGGGAACAGGTGCGGGGGTGCGGGGGTG
>Ga0207706_10005212_pt1 | contig 12132 bp, 11 predicted proteins | sample KBSC53metaG_FD_184318 | JGI IMG/M metagenome (GOLD analysis project Ga0207706, IMG submission 184318) | Corn rhizosphere microbial communities from Kellogg Biological Station, Michigan, USA - KBS C5-3 metaG (SPAdes) (version 2) | ecosystem: Host-associated > Plants > Roots > Rhizosphere > Soil ... | reverse complement strand
CGCTATTTCCAGCAGGACATCCAGGACCAGATGAAGCTGGTCCCCGAGGGCATCGAAGGCCAGGTACCCTACAAGGGCCCGGCGCGCGACGTGGTCCACCAGCTCGTCGGCGGGATCAAGGCGGCGATGGGCTATACCGGCAGCGCGACGATCGAGGACTTGCGTAAGAACGGCAAGTTCGTGCGGATCACCAACGCGGGCCTGTCGGAAAGCCACGTCCACGACGTGTCGATCACCCGCGAGGCGCCGAACTATCCGACGCGGTAATCCTCCTCTCCCGGAGAGGATTGAAATCCAACATTCGACACGCGCCCGGCGATATCGCTTTCCTACCCGGCCGGGATTTGCCAGCGATCTGGCAGATGAGCAGTCACTTCCGATTTCCTGCCATGCCAGGACCGCGCCTCGCGTCCGCCGTGAAAGGTGTAACCTTCAAATTTGCGCTTAAGCCATGGAAACCTAATGATTATATCGCAATCCCTATGGTGACACACTGTCACCCTGGTAGCCGTTCGTGACTGCGCGAGACCCGAAATGACACCTTCCGCTCGCGTCCAGTCGGCCATCGAGCTACTCGACGCGATCATTCATGCTGCGAAGGACAAGGGCGCGCCCGCCGACCGCATTCTGTCCGACTGGTTCCGCGGCAATCGCTTCGCCGGATCGAAGGACCGGCGGGCGATCCGCGAGCTGGTCTACGCGGCGATCCGCGCCTGCGGGCCGGTGCCCGCCAGCGGGCGTGCGGCGATGCTGGCGCTGGGCCAGCAGGACGAAGCGCTTGTGGGCTTGTTCGACGGTTCCGGTTACGGGCCCGCGCCCGTGGAGGAGGGCGAACCAGTCGCCGAAACGGGCATCGCGCCGCCATGGCTCGTCGAACGCCTCGCGGCGTCGGGCATCGCCGAAGCGGAAGCCGAGGCTCTGCAAGACCGCGCCCCGCTCGATGTGCGGGTCAACGCGCTCAAGGCCGACCGCGCTACGCTCGATCTGCCGGTCGCCGGCGAGACTTTGCCCACCGCGCAAGGATTGCGGCTGCCGTTCGGGACACAAGTCGAATCGTGGGACGCCTATCGCGAGGGCCTGATCGAAGTGCAGGACGGCGGCAGCCAGCTTGCCTGCGAAGCGGTCGCGGCGAGGGCGGGGGAGACAGTGATCGACTTGTGCGCAGGCGCGGGCGGCAAGACCCTGGCGCTGGCGGCGGCGATGGCCAATGCCGGCACGCTGATCGCCTCCGATACCGATCGCGGGCGGCTGTCGCGCCTAGGGCCCCGTGCCGAGCGAGCGGGGGCGCTGGTCGCCGAGACGGTGCTGCTCGATCCCGGCCGCGAGCTCGACGCGTTGGCGAAATGGCGTCAGAGCGCCGACGCGGTGCTGGTCGATGCGCCGTGCTCCGGCACCGGTACCTGGCGGCGCAATCCGGAAGCGCGCTGGCGGCTCGCGCCGTCAGACCTCGAGCGGTTTGCCAAGATACAAACCCGATTGCTTGAAATCGCAGATCAACTCGTCCGCCCAGGCGGCCGCCTGATCTATGTCGTTTGCTCGCTGCTGGATGCCGAAGGGCCGGACCAGATCGGTGCCTTTCTGGCCGCCCATCCCGAGTGGCACGCCGATCCTCCGGCGCTGCCGCTCGGCCGCCCGCGTGGAACCGGCATGCGGCTCACGCCGTTCCACGACGGCACGGACGGATTTTTCATCGCACGTCTACAAAAGGCGTGATAGCTTCCGTGCAAATGGCAGGCTCAGGATCGGAACCCCCGAGAGCGAATGGGCCCGCGCTCAAGGAGAGACTCATGCGTTACGCCGCCGCCGCAATCGCGCTCTCGCTGGTCGTGGGAGTGACGGCGAGCGCGGGTATCGGCGCCGACCGTCAGCCGGACCCGCGCGCCGCGGCGCTGGTGGCCGAGGGCAAGAGCCGGCTCGCATCCGGACAAGTCGAAGCCGCCATCGACAGCTTCGAAGCGGCGCTGGCGGTCGATCCCGGCTACACCACCGTCTACCTCGAGCTCGGCGATGCGGCGCGGGCCCAGGGCCTGCAAGGCAAGGCGATCCGCTATTACCGCGAGGCGCTGGCGCGCGACCCGCGCAACCTCGCCGCGCTCTCCGGAGAAGGCAAGGCGATGCTGGAGAAGGGCGCGGTCGATAAGGCCAGGCGCAACCTGGCCCAGTTGCAGTCGCTCTGCGGCGATTCGTGCGGCGAAGCGCAGCAGCTCGCCGCCGCGATCCAGAGCCACCCGCGGCAGGCGGTGCTGACGGCCGAGGCTGTGCCGCCGGCGCCGGTGGTCAGCCAGAACTAGGGCCCTAGATCAGCTCGCGGAAACCCGCGACGATCGCGGCATAGACCTCGCGCTTGAACGGCACGATCAGCTCGGGCAGCAGCTCGGGCTCGACCCATTTCCATTCGCAGAACTCGGGATGGTCCCACGCATCGAGGTCGATGTCGCTATCGTCGCCGGTGAAGCGCACCAGGTACCAGGTCTGCCGCTGGCCGCGGTACCGGCCGCCCCACAGCTTTCCCTGGAGCTCGGGCGGCAGGTCGTAGAGCAGCTCCTCCGGCAGCCGCGCAACGATGTGCAGGTGCCTGGGTTTGGCGCCGACTTCCTCGTGGATCTCGCGCAACATGGCGACGTCCGGATCCTCGCCCGGATCGACCCCGCCCTGGGGCATCTGCCAGAAATCGCCTTCCTTGTTGTCGATCCGCTTGCCGACGAACGCCTTGCCCTCGGCATTGACCAGCATCACCCCGACGCATGGGCGGTAGGGCAGCGTATGGTGTCGGCTCATCCGTTCCGCTCGAGCATCAGCTTCATCGCGGCGATGACGGAATGCAGGTCGGCATGAGCGCTGGGGATGGCCTTGCGCATGTTGACCCAGCCGTGGACCGAGCCGCGCATCTCGAGATAGACGACGTCGATGCCGGCCTGGATCAGATGCGCGGCATAGGTGCGGCCCGAATCGCGCAGCGGGTCGAGACCGGCGGTGACCACCACCGTCGGCGGTGTGCCCTCGTGACGGCCGAAGATGGGATAAGTCCGCCGGTCCTGGGGATCGCCGCGGTAAGCCCGGTCGAAGAATTCCATCGATTCGGCGGTGAGGAAATATCCGTCGGCGAAATCGCGGTACGAGGAGTGCGGCGCGAGCGGATCGGCCAGCGGATAGATCGGCACCTGCATCACCACCGGCACCATCGCCTCTTCCTCGGCGAGCGACTGCGTGGTGACGATCGCCAGGTTGCCGCCGGCGCTGTCGCCGATCGGGATCAGCCCGGTGACCTTGATGCCGAGCTCGTGCGGGCTCTTCGCAGCCCAGCGCGCCGCCGCCTCGCAATCCTCGGGCGCGGCCGGGAAGGGGTTCTCCGGCGCCAGGCGGTAATCGACCGCCAGCACCGGCAGGTCCATGCCCGCGGCCAGCTCGGTGCACAGCGCATGGTGGGAATCGAGGTCGCCGATGACGAACCCGCCGCCGTGGAAGAACAGCATCAGCGGGCAAGCTGCGTCGCGCTCCGCCCGGCTGTCGTAGAACCGCAAGCGGATGTCGCCGGCCGGCCCGGGGCAGGTGAGGTCGCGGATGACCGGCAGGTGCACCGCCGGCAGGTCGATCATCGGCGCCATCGCCACCATGCCCGCGCGCGCCTCTTCGAGCGGCTGCTGATCGAGCGCGGGGCGGTCCATCGAGGCGACGAAATCGAGCAATGCGCGCACATCGTCGCGAATGAAGGGGCCGCTATCGTTCAAACGCTGTCTCCTTGCCTTGCGCCGCGGACCCTAGGCAGGGTCCCAAGCGTTTTCCACTCGGCAATTTCGGGTCGCGACAGAAAAACTTGATTGCGGGCCGCAGGAGTGGGACCTACGTCCCCCGCCATATTGGAGACAAAGCGCTGTAAAGGCGCGTGCAGGACCAGCCCATGGCAACCCAAGCGGCCGAACGACCGGCCGATACCCAAAGTCCCGAAGCCGTCGTCGTCCGTTTCGCGGGGGATTCCGGCGACGGCATGCAGCTCACCGGCGGGCAGTTCACGCTGTCGACCGCGCTCGCCGGCAACGACCTGGCCACATTCCCCGACTTCCCGGCCGAGATCCGCGCGCCGCAAGGCACGCTGTTCGGCGTCAGCGCGTTCCAGATCAACTTCGGCAGCCGGCAGATCAACACCGCCGGCGATGCGCCCGACGTGCTGGTGGCGATGAACCCGGCGGCGCTCAAGACCAATCTCGAGGCGCTCAAGCCGGGCGGCCTGATCATCGCCGACAGCGGCGAGTTCACCAAGCGCAACCTCGAGAAGGCCAAATACGGCGCCAATCCGCTGGAGGACGGCAGCCTGGCTAAGTGGCAAGTGCTGGCGTTCGACATCAGCGCGCTGACGATCGAGGCGGTCAAGCCGTTCGGCCTCGGCAACAAGGACGCGCTGCGCTCGAAGAACATGTGGACGCTCGGCCTTGCGCTGTGGATGTTCGACCGCGATCGCCAGCCGCTGGTCGACTGGCTGAACGCCAAGTTCAAGAACAAGCCGGAGATCGCCGGCGCCAACGTGGCCGCGCTGAATGCTGGCCACGCCTATGGCGAGACGGCGGAGCTCGGCGGGCAGCTTCACCAGACGCACGTCGCGCCGGTCAAGAGTGAGCCGGGCCTCTACCGCACCGTCACCGGCGCCGAAGCGGTCTCGCTCGGCCTCGTCGCGGGCGCGCAGCTGGCCGAGCTGCCGATGTTCTTCGGCGGCTATCCGATCACGCCGGCCTCGGCGATCCTGCATCACCTCGTGCGGCTCAAGGAATTTGGCGTCACGACGTTCCAGGCCGAGGACGAGATCGCCGCGATCTGCGCCGCGATCGGCGCCTCCTATGCCGGGCAACTTGGCGTCACGTCGTCATCCGGGCCGGGCATCGCGCTCAAGACCGAGGCGATGGGCCTCGCCATCATGGTCGAGCTGCCGCTGGTGATCGTCAATAGCCAGCGCGGCGGGCCTTCCACGGGCCTGCCGACCAAGACCGAGCAGAGCGACCTCTACCAGGCGGTCTACGGCCGCAATGGCGACGCGCCGATGCCGGTGATCGCCGCCAGCAGCCCGAGCGACGCGTTCGAAGTCGCCATCGAGGCTGTCCGCATCGCCACGCAATACATGACTCCGGTCATGCTTCTCACCGACGGCTACATCGCCAACGCGGCCGAACCGTGGAAAGTGCCCGATCCCAATAGCTTCGAGCCGTTTCCTGCCAAGTTTCTGGAAGAAAAGAACGCGACGGACGCGGAGGGCAACGACGTGCTGCTGCCCTACAAGCGCGACGGCAAGGGCGCGCGGCCGTGGATCAAGCCCGGCACGCCCGGCCTGCTGCATCGTGTCGGCGGCATCGAGAAGCACATCGAGACCGGCAACATCGATTACTCGCCGTCAAACCACCAGGCGATGACCGACGCCCGCCGCGACAAGGTGCTTGGCGTCGCTGTGCCAGACCAGGAAGTGGCGCTCGGCGACACGACCGGCGAACTCGCGGTGGTGGGCTGGGGCAGCACCTATGGCCCGATCCGCCAGGCGGTCCGCCGCTGGCGCGAGAAGGGCCGCAAGGTCAGCCACATCCACGTGCGCCACATCTGGCCGCTGCCGAAGAACCTTGGCGAATTGCTCGCCGGTTTCGACAATGTGCTCGTCCCCGAAATGAACACCGGCCAGTTCAAGACCGTACTGCGCGACCAGTACCTGGTCGACGCCCGGAGCCTGACCAAGACCAGCGGCCAGCCTTTCCAGATCGCCGAGCTCGAAGCCGCGATCGGCAAGTATTTCGACGACGTTCCGGGCAACGAAGGCGGCGAAGTCCCCGCGGACCGCACGCAGCTGCCCGAGCCGCAATCCGGCTACGACGACGGCACTTTGCCCGACGCGCCCTTCCACGGCGACGACGCTGCCTTGCCGGGCGAAGGGCCTGAGAACGGGGCGGTGAACCAATGACTGCTCATCCCCTGCTTCGTCATGCTGAACTTGTTTCAGCATCCATCGAGCCGTTCAGACCTTCGGCTCGAGACGAGGAATGGACCCTGAAACAAGTTCAGGGTGACGAGTTCGGTAGGTATCGAGAGACCGCCCAATGAACGACATGACCCCCATCCAGACCACTGTGAAGGACTGGGAAACCGACCAGGAGGTGCGCTGGTGCCCCGGCTGTGGGGACTACGCAATCCTCAAGGCGGTGCAGCGCACGCTGCCGCAGCTCGGCTCCAACCCGGCGAACACGGTGTTCGTCAGCGGCATCGGCTGCTCGAGCCGCTTTCCGTATTACGTCGAGAGCTACGGCTTCCACACGATCCACGGCCGCGCGCCGGCGTTCGCGACCGGCATCAAACTGGCCAATCCCGACCTCGACGTGTGGATGGTGACCGGGGACGGCGACGGGTTGTCGATCGGCGGCAACCACCTGATGCACGTGCTGCGGCGGAACGTGAACCTGCAGATCATGCTGTTCAACAACGAGATCTACGGCCTCACCAAGGGCCAGTTCTCGCCGACCAGCCGCCTCGGCACCAAGAGCCCGTCGACCCCGCTCGGCTCGTTCGACCGGCCGGCGCAGCCGTGCGCCTTCGCGCTCGGCAGCGGCGCGCGCTTCGTCGCCCGCGGCTTCGACGTGTCGAAGAATCTGCCCGAGGTGCTCAAGGCGGCGCACGCCCACCAGGGCGCGGCGTTCATTGAGATCTTCCAGAACTGCATCGTCTACAACAAGGACGTGTTCGATGATTTTGCCGCGCCGAAGGGCGCCGAGGACCACCAGCTTTGGCTCGAGGACGGCAAGCCGATGCTGTTCGCCAAGGACACCAAGGGCATCTGCCTGGACCGTGACGCCCTTCAGTTGCGCGTGGTCGATGTCGTCGACGGCGACTGGGAAGCGGCCGGCGTCATCGTCCACAACGTCAAAAACCGTTCGATCGCCCACATGCTGGTCGAGTTGCCGTTCGGCCCGTTCCCGATGGCCCTCGGCGTCCTCTACGACGACCCGCGCCCGACCTTCGAGGCCGCGGTGATCGAAGAGAAGGCCAAGGCCAGCGCCGGCAAGGAAGCCAACCTCGCCAAACTGCTCGGCAAGGGGCAAACCTGGACTGTCAGCGGGACTGCCGCCGATCCGGTTTGACCTTTCGGCAGGAAATCCAACAATCGATGGCGGGCCAGAGATTCCGCTGTCCTACAAGCATCGAAATGTGCCACGCTTCCTCCGCATGGAGTGCGGGCAAGGACGGACGCTGACTAGGTTGCAAACCGCTTTGCAGCAGTCTCGTGAAATTCATCCAGGACTGTGTCAACAGTGTCAACTTCGTCAGGTTTTAACCCGCGAAGCTGAACGAATCGGCTTGGGCTGCTAAGCGATGGATAACATCACTCACAGCCTGGTCGGCTGGACGCTCGGGCAGACCGGGCTCAAGCGCAAAAGCCGCAAGGGGCTCGCCGCGCTGATCCTGGGGGCCAATGCGCCCGATATCGACGTGTTCCTCGGCTGGGCGCCGTGGGCGCCGCTGGCGACGCATCGCGGGTGGACGCACAGCTTCTTGGGCGGAGTGCTGGTGCTGCCGCTAAGCCTGGCCTGCGTGCTGTGGCTGCTCGACCGATGGCAGCAACGGCGCGGGCAGACGTTCAAGAGCGGCTTGCCGATGCACTTCGGCTGGCTCGTCGCGCTGAGCTACATCGGCTGCCTGACCCACCCGCTGCTCGACTGGCAGACGAGCTACGCGATCCAGCTGTTCTCGCCGTTCAGCGACCGCTGGTACCACAACGATTCGCTGTTCATCCTCGACGTGTGGATCTGGCTCGGGCTGGGCGGGGCGATCTGGCTTTCGCGGCGGCGCGAGCAGCGCGGGCAGGTCGACTGGCCAAAGCCGGCAATCGCCGCCGCGGCCGCGCTCCTTCTCTACATCGGCGCAAATGGAGCGCTCACCGCCCATGCCTATGATGTGCCGCTCGTATCGGCGCCTCACGCGCGGCCGGACGTGATGATCGCCTCGCCGCCGCCATTGGCGTTCTGGCGCCGCAACCTGATCTGGCGCCAAGGCCATGCGATCTGGCGCGGCGACTACGATCCCCTCGCTTCTTGGAACGCCCTGGCCGGCCACTCCGGACCGGTGGCCGATGGCATGGCCAATCCGATTGCCCGCCAGGTGCTGATGGGCAGGGCCGACCTCGCGAGGTTCCGTCGGTGGTCGATCCTGCCGATGGCCTCGGTGGAACGCCATCGCTGTTACGTGCGCGTGCAATACCAGGATGCGCGTTTCGGCGGGCGGCCGGGGACCGGGCGCCTCGGTCAATCGGCCGCGGTGGCAACCGGCGCGCCAGGCTGCTGATCAATGGATCGTCGGGTCGAGCTTTTCGGCCGCCTGGCTGTCGGCGGCCGCGTCGGCAGGCTGCTGAAGTAGAGCGGCGGCGAGGAAGGCCCAGCCCGCACCGCCGAGCCAGCCCGCGGCGACGTCGGTGGGGAAATGCACACCGAGCCACACGCGGCTCCAGGCGATCACCAGGCTCAGCACGATCGCGGCGCCGATCACCGTCAGCCGCACCGATTCGCGCGCGCTCAGCGTCGCAAAGGCGAGAGCGATGGCGATGTACACGACTGCCGAATTGAACGCATGCCCGCTCGGGAAGCTGGCCCCGCCGGCTTCGGTCAGGTGCGGCACGATCTCCGGACGCGGGCGGCCGACCAGGCCCTTGATCACGCCTTCGACGAGCCACGCTCCAGCCACCGTAAACCCCAGCAGCACTGCTTCTCGCCGCAGCCGCAGGAACAGCAGGGCCACCACCGCGCCGATCGCGATGAGGTTGCGCAACAGCACTCCGCCAAGCGAGGTCACGTCGCGCACCGCTTCCAGCAGCCATTGCGGCCCCTTGGGCGCGAGTCCCACGCCGGTGCGCCAGAACAGCAGCCCCGGTTTGTCGAAACCGGCCGAGCGCCCGGTCGTGACGAGCCAGACGAGCAGGAGGAAACCCGCCCAGCTAATCGCCGAAACGGCGAGCGCCTTGCGCAGGTCGATCCGCCAGCCGCGGGCGGGAAGGGTCACGGTTTCCGGAGGCCGCGTCATCGTGGGAGGCAACCTGCCATGCCCGCTCCTGTTGCGCCAGCCCGGGTCGGTACGCGCTTGATCTGCATGTCTTGCGATGAACCGATTGCGGAGTCATATCAGCGCAAATGAACAGGGAGGCTGCGAGGGGAGGGACGCTACTCGCGGGCGGACGCCGGTTCGGCGCCTCGCCGGGCCTGCTGTCGCGCCTGTTCGCCGGCGGTGGGCACAAACTGCTCGACCGGGTCGACGCCGGTCTTGCCCGTGGTTCGATCCTGGCCACCTTGCCTGACGGCACGACCCGCCTGCTTGGCGGTCGAGCCGAGGGCTTCGTCGCCGAAGTCGAGCTGCGCGACTGGCGCGCCTTGCTGCGGGTCGCCACCGGCGGCTCGTGCGGCTGGTACCAGGCATGGGAAGCGGGCGAGTGGACCAGCCCCGACCCCGTACCGCTGTTCGCGCTGTTCATGGCCAACGGCGAGGAGCTCGGCGAAGTCGGCCGCGCCAAGGGCCCGTGGCGGCTCGCCTCGCGCTTCGCCCACTGGCTCAATCGCAACACCCGTACCGGCGCCGCGCGCAACATCCACCTGCACTACGATCTCGGGAACGACTTCTATCGCGCCTGGCTCGACCCGACGATGGCTTACTCGAGCGCCTATCGCTGGGGCGACGATGGCCTGGAGGCGGCGCAGCGGCGCAAATGGGCGCGCCTTTCCGAAAGACTGGGCAGCCCCGCGACGCTGCTCGAGATCGGTTGCGGCTGGGGCGGGTTGAGCGCGTTTCTGGCCGAGCGCGGCAGCCATGTCACCGGCATCAGCCTGTCCGACGAGCAACTCGCCTGGTGCGCGGAGCACCACGACCGAGTCGAATTCCGCAAGCAGGATTATCGCGACTGCGCCGGGCAATACGACGCGGTGGTCAGCGTCGAGATGGTCGAGGCGCTCGGCCGCGAATACTGGCCGACGTTCATGGATTGCCTGGCGCGCAATCTCAAGCCCGGCGGCCGCGCGGCGATCCAGTTCATCGCCATGCGCGAGACGCTGTTCGAAAGCTACGCCCGCAATGCCGACTTCATCCAGGCCTATGTCTTCCCGGGCGGCCTGCTGATCAAGGCAAGCGAGTTCCGCGGCCTGGCCGAAGCGCGCGGGCTCTCATGGCAGGACCAGGAAGACTTCGGGCTCGATTATGCCGAGACTCTCAAGGCGTGGCGGGAAAACTTCGACCTTGCGGAGCGGGAAGGCCGGCTGCCCGCCGATTTCGACGAGCGCTTCCGCAATCTCTGGCGGTTCTACCTGATGTACTGCGAAGGCGGATTCCGAGGCGGTGGAATCACCGTTAGCCAGGTGACCCTGGTCAAGGATCAGCCGCGGTAGACGCCGTCGCCGCGATAACGGGTGAGGATATTGTCGTGTACGATAGGACTGAGCAGTTGCGCGAAGGCGCAACCGCACATGCTGTCCTCCCACCAGATCACCTCGGCCTGCTGGGCTTCGAGCCCCGGCAGCGTCAGCCAGCACACCGTGCCGACGTGCAGGCGGCTGACGGCAGTCGCCGAGAATCCCGACAAGGAAAGGTCATTGACGACGGTCTGGAACGGACGCCCGCCTGATTGCCGCAACTGCGCGGGAATCGACAGGCGAGTGCGCGGTGCGCTCCGGTCTTCCTGCGCGGCGATTTCGTAGCGGCCGATGACATTCTGCAAGCTCATACGCGTTTCTCGGTACACCGTTGAACGCACGGTTGGGGGCCATGCCCGGCAGAGACTGCGCCGAGTTGCTTACCAAATTCTTAGTGCAAAAGGTTAATCGGTGTTTTCCAGCCTGATACGTGTCCCACTGGCAAAGCCCTCGGCGGCGAGCTTGGCGATCCGGTCGCCGACGACCTCCGGCGGCTTGACCGTCGCCGGGTCCTCGCCGGGATAAGCGCGGGCGCGCATCTGGGTGCGGGTGGCCCCCGGATCGACGATTGCGACGCGGACGTTGGAGATGTTTTCAACCTCTTGCCCATAGGCGGCAAGCAGGTTGTCGAACGCCGCCTTGGTCGCGCCATAGGCTCCCCAGTAGGCGCGGGGATTCTGCCCGATCCAGCTTGTCACGCCGATTACCCGGCCACTGTCGGCACGCTTGAGCAACCGGTCGAAGTTGCCGAGCAGCGCTTGCGTTGCCAGCACATTGAGCGTCAGCGCACGGTTGAAAAACTGCTGCTCGATCTGTGTGACAGGTGTGAGCGCGGGCAGGACCGCGGCGTTTATGACGAGGATGTCGAGCTTGCCCCAGCGCTCCGAGACGGCGTTGGCGAGCCGGGCAATCGAGTCGCTTTCGACAAGGTCCATCGGCGCGATCGTCGCGGTGCCGCCGGCGGCGTGGATCTCTTCTTCGACCGCTTCGAGATCGCGGGCAGTGCGCGCGGTAAGGACGACATGCGCGCCCCGTGCGGAAAGCGCCTTGGCTGTCGCGGCGCCAATGCCGCGGCTCGCGCCAGTGACGAGCGCCACCTTGTCCGTCAACGGTTCGCCGGCCATCAAGCGACCTTGGCGTTGACCGGCAGGGTGAGTTGCGCCTCGCGATTGTGGCGTTCGCCAAGGTCGGTCAAAGCGGTCGGATAATCGCCGGTGAAGCAGGCGTCACAATACTGCGGGCTTGCGTCGTTGCGGCCGGGCAGGCCGACCGCGCGATAGAGCCCGTCGATCGAAACGAACGCCAGGCTGTCGGCCTGGATGAACTCACGCATCGCATCGACGTCCATGCGCCCCGCAAGTAGCTTCGACCGCTCCGGCGTGTCGACCCCGTAGTAGCAGCCGTGCCCCGTCGGCGGGCTGGCGACCCGGAAGTGAACTTCCGCCGCGCCCGCGTCGCGCATCATCTGCACGATCTTGAGGCTGGTCGTGCCGCGGACAATGGAATCGTCGATCAGCACGATCTTCTTGCCTTCGACCAACGCTCTGTTGGCGTTGTGCTTGCGCTTGACTCCCGCGTTACGGGCGCCGTCGGAAGGCTGGATGAAGGTGCGCCCGACGTAATGCGAGCGGATGATGCCGAGCTCGAACGGAATGCCGGATTCCTGCGAATAGCCAATCGCCGCCGGTACGCCGCTATCGGGCACGGGTACGACAAGGTCGGC
>Ga0207706_10005210_pt1 | contig 12133 bp, 11 predicted proteins | sample KBSC53metaG_FD_184318 | JGI IMG/M metagenome (GOLD analysis project Ga0207706, IMG submission 184318) | Corn rhizosphere microbial communities from Kellogg Biological Station, Michigan, USA - KBS C5-3 metaG (SPAdes) (version 2) | ecosystem: Host-associated > Plants > Roots > Rhizosphere > Soil ... | reverse complement strand
GGCGCGCTGCCGCACGCACGCGACGGCGAGCTGTGTGAACGCGATCGAGAACCCGCTGGCCCCGCCGCACGAGCCGCAGAACCCGACCGGCCGCAAGCCGATCTATGCCTGGACCGACCTCACCTACCTGCTGCACAAAGGCCACGTCTCGTGGCGGTACTTCGTCGTCAAGGGCGCGCAGCCCGACTGCGACGACGGCGGCATGGTCTGCAAACGGGTGAAGCAGAACGCCGGCACGCCCGGAATCTGGAACCCGCTGCCCTGGTTCGACACGGTCAAGGCCGACCACGAGCTGCGCAACATCGTCCCGATGCGGCAGCTCTTCGGGCTGGCCAAGCGCGGGCGGCTGCCGGCCGTCTCCTGGGTCGTCCCCAGCAACCGCGTCAGCGAGCACCCGCCGAGCCTCGTCACGGCCGGCCAGACCTACGTCACCAGCATCGTCAACGCGATCATGCGCAGCCCGGACTGGCGCTCGACCGCGATCTTCCTGGCCTGGGACGACTGGGGCGGCTTCTACGACCACGTGGTGCCGCCGAAGGTCGACGTCAACGGCTACGGCCTGCGCGTGCCGGGGCTCGTGATCTCGCCCTACGCGCGGCGCGGCTACGTCGACCACCAGGTGCTCAGCTTTGACGCCTACGCCAAGTTCATCGAGGACGACTTCCTCAGCTCGTCGCGCCTCGACCCGAAGACCGACGGGCGGCCCGACCCGCGGCCGACCGTGCGCGAGCAGGTGCCGCAGCTCGGCAACCTCGTCTCCGACTTCAACTTCGCGCAGAAGCCGCGCAAGCCCCTGCTGCTCCCGCTGCACCCACCGTTCTCATAGCCTGGGACGGCGATGGCCGCGCCCGTTTCCACCGATCAGGAGCTCGAGCTCTCGATCGACTCGCTCGCCTACGGCGGGAACGGCGTCGCACGCCTGAACGGATTCGTCGTCTTCGTCCGCCGCGGGCTGCCGGGCGACCGCGTGCGCGCGCGGGTGACGAAGGTGAAGCGCAGCTTCGCGGAGGCGCTGGCCGTCGACGTGCTCGAGCCGAGCCCGCTGCGCGTCGACGCGCCGTGCGAGCACTACCCGGCCTGCGGCGGCTGCCGCTTCCAGGACTTCGCCTACGAGGCGCAGGTGGCAGCGAAGGAGGAGCAGGTCGCCGACGCGCTGCGCCGGATCGGCGGGATCGCCGAGCCGCCACTCGAGCCGATCCTCCCGGCCGAGGAGGTCTTCCACTACCGCAACAAGCTCGAGTACTCGTTCACGCAGACTCCGGAAGGCCCCGCGCTCGGCTTCCACCGCGCCGGCCGCTGGGACGAGGTGCTCGACATCCGCCGCTGCTGGCTGACGACCGACCTCGGCAACGCCGTTCGCGAGGCCGTCCGCGACTGGTCGCGCGCCGAGCGGCTCGAGGCCTACGACCAGTCGGAGCACACCGGCTACCTGCGTCACCTCGTCCTGCGCGAGGGCCGCAACACCGGGCAGCTGCTGGTGCAGCTCGTGACCGCGGCAGGCGAGCGGTTCGACCGGGACGAGTTCGTCGAGGTGCTGCGCCGCTTCCCCGAGGTGCGCTCGATCCACTGGTCGGTGAACGAGACGCCCGCCGAGGTGACGAACCTGCCGACGACGCTGCTCTGGGGCGAGGACGCGATCGAGGAGGAGCTCTGCGGGCTGCGCTTCCGCGTGCGCCCGAACGCGTTCCTGCAGACCAACACGCGCATGGCCGAGCGGCTCTACGAGCTGGCCGGCGAGTACGCGGGCCTGACCGGCAACGAGACGGTCTACGACCTTTACTGCGGGATCGGGACTATCGGGCTGACCCTGGCCTCGCGGGCGCTGACGGTGTGGGGGGTGGAGGTCTCGGAGGAATCGGTCGCGTGCGCGCTCGAGAACGCCGACCTGAACGGGATCACGAACGCCGCCTTCTTCGCCGGCGAGGTGGGCGCGTCGCTCGAGGAGCTGGCCGAGCGCGCGGGCGCGCCCGACGTGGCGGTGGTCGACCCGCCGCGGGCCGGGCTCTCCGGCAAGGCTCTCCGGCGCCTCGCGCGGCTCGAGGCGTCACGGATCGTCTACGTCTCGTGCAACCCGACGACCCTGGCCGCGAACGTGAAAGAGCTGGCGAAGGAGTGGGGCTACACGCTCGAGCGGGCGCGGCCGGTGGACATGTTCCCGCACACGCCGCACGTCGAGACGGTCGCGCTCCTCACCCGGAGCTGAGCTCGGTCTCGATCGCGTCGCGCAGTTCGCCCAGGTGGCCGCGCAGCGTGTCGACGCGCTCCTGGCCGAGCCGCTCCTCGACCGACTCCGCGAAGGCACGGAAGCGCGGACGCGCCTGCTTGAGCAGCTTCTGTCCGTCCGGGCTGAGGCTGATCAGGTACGAGCGCTTGTCGTCCGGGTTGGGCACGCGCTCGATGTGCCCGCGCTGGTCGAGCCGCCCGACGCGGAAGAGCACCGTCGAGAGCGGCATCTTCATCCGCTCGGCGAGCAGCGTCGGCGTCCAGGGCCCCTCGGCGCCGATCAGGACGTAGAACGGGTAGTCCTCCGGGGGCAGCTCGAGCCCGTCGAGCGACGCCTCGATCAGCCGCTCGCGCACCTGGTTCGTGCGGAAGAGGTCGAGCAGGATCGTGTCGGGACCGGTGTCTGTCATTTAGCGCAACCTTGTGGTAATGTACTGCAAGATTGTGCTAAGTCTACTGCGCGGTGGGGTCGTCGTCGTGGCCGTCGCGGTCGTGTGCACCACGGCCGGCGCCGCCGAGCCTCCAAAGCTGCACGTCGGGTTGTCCGCCTCCTTCGCCCTCTCGGGAGGCGGCGCCCTGTGGGTGACCGACCGCGTCGGCAACCAGCTGATCCGGGTCGACCCCGCCGCCGGGCGCGTGAAGTGGCGGCTCGGGATCCCGAGCAGCCCGTTCGGGCTCGCCTACGGCGCCGGCAGCGTCTGGGTCGGCTCGAGGAACGGCGCCCGCGTCACTCGCGTGAACCCGACGACGAAGAAGGTGCTGAAGCGGATCTCGGTCGGCGCCGCGCCGTACGCGCTCGCTTTCGGTGCCGGCTCGGTGTGGGTCTCGAACGAAAGCTCGCACACCGTCAGCCGGATCTCGCCGAAGCGGAACAAGGTGGTCAAGACGATCCGGGTCGGCGGCGGGCCGAACGGGATCGCGGTCGCGTTCCGCAAGGTCTGGGTCGCCGACTACGGCGCGAGCCACCTGATCCGGATCGACCCGGTGCGCAACCGCGTCGAGAAGCGCATCTCGCTGCCCAAGGCCGACTGGATCTCGGCCTCGGCCGACGCGCTCTGGGTCTCGAGCGAGACCGGGAAGATCTACAAGGTCGATCCGGTCTCGATGGCGGTTCTCGCGACCGTCACGGTCGGTGCCAACCCGCTGGCGACCACCTGGGTCGGCGGCAACCTCTGGGTGCCGAACATCGACGACAACAGCGTCTCGGTGGTCGACCCGGCCACGAGCTCGGTCGTCAGCACCAGCCCCACCGGTCAGAGCCCGCTCGCCGTCGCCTCGGCCGCCGGGCACGCCTGGGTCACGTCGGACTTCGACGGGGATCTCTGGCGCTTCGATCCCTGATCGCCCGCCAGAGCAGGTCGGCGTTCGGCAGGAGGAAGCCGACCGAGAGCAGCGGTAGCGCGGGCAGTCCGTCCACCTCGAACCAGGTCGCCAACGCGATGGTCGCGCCGATCGACGCCGTCAGGCAGACCCACGTCCAGCCCGCGCGCAGGTGCCAGCGCGCTGCGGCTCCGAGGAAGAGCGCGAAGAAGAGCAGGTCGGGGAGGCCGAGCTTGGCGCCACCCTCCACGCCCGGCACCGGGAACGTGAACGAGAGCGCCGAGAACACCTGCGGCTGCTGCGTGACGATCTGCTTCGTCGGCCCGCGCCAGACCGAGTACGAGTCGACGAACGGGATGATGCACGCGACCAGCACGACCCAGCTCACCTCCTCGAAGAAGCGCAGGAAGCACCAGGCCCCGAACGTCATCGCCGCGAGCTTGGCGAAGTTGGCGACCACTCCCGCACCCGCCCACTGGAGGATCACCGCCGCGACGGCGGAGACGGCCGCATAGGCGAGTAGCCGCTGCAGCGGCGTGCTCCACAGCGGCAGCGCGAGCCAGACGAAGCCGAAGACCGCCGGGATCACCAGCAGCGAGAGCCACGCGATGTCCCACCAGAGCGGCAGCGTGAACCACCACTGGTGCGTGCCGTAGTAGACGCCGACGACGACCGCGAGCGCGACGAACGCTGCGGCCCGACGGCGGTCTAGTACGGCGGCAGCTCGGCCCACCAGGGCCCCAGCGCCTTGAACGCGTTCCAGAACTTCGTCTTCGCGGGTGCCTCGTCCAGCGACTCGTCGATGTCGGGCACGTAGAGCGCCTGGATGGTGGGCGTGAAGCGCTGCAGCTCGCCGAGCGTCGGCTCGAGCTTGTCGGCGAGTGGGAACTCGATCGCGTTCAGAAACTCGAGCGCGGGCTCGCCCATCACGACCACGAGCTTCGGCTGGACGATGTGCAGCTCTCGGGTCAACCACGCGCGCGCCTGCTCCTCGTCGCCGCCCGCGAGCTTGAAGCAGTTCGTCCCGTAGATGGCGAGCGGGTCGACGTTCAGCCGCTGCAGCGACTTCAGCAGCGCCTGGCCCGCGCGGCCGTAGAACGCGACGCCCTCCTGCACCTCCGCCGGCTGCGGCGAGTGCTTGAGCAGGAAGACGTCTGCGAGCGGATGGCCGGAGCCGAGCACCGGCACCTGGCCCTCGCCCGCGGCGCGCGCGATCTCATCGCCGAGCTCGTTCGTCTCGGCGATGGCTTTTTGCAGGTACTTCTCGAAGATCTCGTCCGTCACGGCAGCCACTGGGCCCTGGACCTTTCTCGGCTAGCGCACCCTTTCCTTGGCCTGCGCCGCCCACTTCAGCGACTGCAGGTAGAGCAGCGAGCGCGGGCGGCGCAGAACCTGTCCGCTGCGCAGGCTGACGAGGAACTCCTCGGGCCCGTCGAAGGCCCGCATCCGCACCGCGCCGGTGCCGACGCCCTGGAGGACGTGCGCGTCGGAGCCGGCGCCCATCGTCAGGTCGTACTTGCGCGCGAAGCGCAGCGCCTCGTCGTTGTAGGCCTCGAACAGCAGGCGCGCGTTGTAGACCTCGAGCACGTCCACCTGCGCGAGGTGGCGGTGCAGCGTCGCGGGCTCCGGGATCGCGTGCAGGCGGTCGAACGGATGGGGGAGGTAGACGATCCCGCCCTGGGCGCGGATCGCGTCCACCGTCTCGCCGAACGAGAGGCCGCGCGGGATCTCCTCGGAGAGGAAGAGACCGATCACCTCACCCTGGTCGGCGGTCTTCACCTCCTCGCCCGGAATCACGACCAGGTCCCGGCCGCGTGCCTGCTCGACCGCCTCTCGGGCGCCGCCGAAGACGTTGTGGTCGGTGACCGCGATCGCGCCCAGCCCTTCGGCCTCCGCGTGGTCGAGCAGATCCTCGACCGGGATCTGGCAGTCGTGCGACCACGAGGTGTGGAGGTGCAGGTCGACGACGATCCAGTCGCGGTCTCCCAACGGCTCCGCCTTGCGCTCCTGGCGCCGTCTGGTGGCCAGGCCGCGGTAGAGCTCGTCCAGCTCACGGGCGGCTGCGGCGAAGCTCTGCGGCTCGGCGGACTCGCGGGCCCGCCTGCTCTCGCGCTCGCGGAAGGCGTCGTCCTCGGCGAGGCGCAGCAGTGCGGCAGCCGCCAGCTCCGGCTGCTCGCGCAGGGCCGGCGGCGAGACGATCGCGGCGCCGGCCGCGGCGGCCTCGAGCGAGACCCGGTCGAGGCCGTCGAACGCCGGGACGAAGATCGAGGCCTCGTTCAGCAGCTGCGCCCTCGCCGCCCCGTCTCGCAGCGTTCGCACGCGCGCCCGCCCGCGCAGCCGCCTGGGCAGCGTGGGCCGGCCGGCGAGCGGCTTGGTGCGCAGAAAGACGAGCTCCCAGCCAGCTAGCGACTCGAGCGCCCGGACGACGGCACGGGTCAGCGCGCGCTCGCCCGGCCGCCACTCGAGCACGACGAGGCGGCGCTTGGGGCCCGGCTTGAAGCGTTCGAGGTCGACGCCCGCTGTGATGACGCGGTAGTCGCCGGGTAGCCGTTCGGCCGCGGCCTCCGCGGTCGCCTCCGTGGTGGCGACGAGCGCGTCGATCCGGCCGAGCAGCCGCTCGCGCTGGGCCTTGCCCGGTGGATAGCCGAGCCGCTCGGGCGAAAGGAACGTCGCGACCCCGAAGGCTCGCGAGTCGCGCAGCGCCAGGTAGGAGAGGCTCGGCAGGCCCGGCTCGAAGCCGTGCACGACGTCGTACTCCCCGCGCGCGAGCGCGAGTGACAGGTTGGCGCGCACGCCGACAGGCACGCCGATCCGGCTGCGTCGAGACACCGGCACGGCCGGCCCGAGCGCGATCAGCTCATGCGGGCCGCCGTCCAGGAGCGCGCGGCGGCCGGCGATCAGGTCGGCTGCGCGGGTCGAGGGCGCGAGCACGGTGACCTCGTGGCCGAGGCCGCGCAGCTCGTGCGCGACCCCGGCCACGTGCTCGTTGACGTCGTGCGGCCTCGACCAGGCAAAGGGCGTGACCAGACAGACACGCAGGCCCATGTCCGGCGAGTCTAGCCCGGAGAGGGACTACGCCTTCGCGGCCACCTTGGCGGGCTTCCGCGTGTGCTTGCGGATGAACTCCTCCGTCAGGTCGCGCGCCTCGTCGTCCGGGTGCTGGACCGGCGGGGACTTCATCAGGTAGGAGCTCGGCGCGCCGAGCGTGCCCGAGACGCCGTTGTTCAGTGCGAGCTTCGCCAGCCGCACCGCGTCGATCACGACGCCGGCCGAGTTGGGCGAGTCCCAGACCTCGATCTTCAGCTCCGCGTTGAGCGGCACGTCGCCGAACGAGGTGCCCTCGAGCCGGATGTACGCCCACTTGCGGTCCTCGAGCCACGGCACGTAGTCGGACGGCCCGACGTGGATGTTCTTCTCGCCCAGGTCGTACGGAATCGTCGACTTGATCGAGTTCGTCTTCGAGATCTTCTTCGACTCGAGCCGGTCGCGCTCCAGCATGTTCATGAAGTCGGAGTTGCCGCCGAAGTTGAGCTGGAAGGTTCGGTCGACCCGCACGCCTCGGTCCTTGAAGATGTTCATCAGGACGCGGTGGGTGATGGTGGCGCCGACCTGCGACTTGATGTCGTCGCCGATGATCGGCACGCCGGCCTCCTCGAAGCGCCGCTGCCAGTAGTTCTCGCGCGCGATGAAGACGGGCATGCAGTTCACCATCGCGCAGCCGGCGCTGAGGATCTGCTCCGTGTACCACTTGGTCGCCTCCTCGGAGCCGACCGGGAGGTAGTTGATCACGACGTCGGTGTTCGTGTCCTTGAGGATCCCGACCACGTCGTCGGTCTCGCCGGGTGCCTTCTCGACGACCTCGGAGAGGTACTTCCCGAGCCCGTCGTGCGTCATCCCGCGCGAGACGGTGATGCCGGTCTTCGGCACGTCCGAGAACTTGATCGTGTTGTTCGGGTGCGCCCAGATCGCCTCGGAGAGGTCCTTGCCGACCTTGTCCGTGGTGACGTCGAAGGCGGCCGTGAACTCGATGTCGCTGATGTGGTACCCGCCGAGGTCGACGTGCATCAGGCCCGGGACGAAGTCGTCCGGGTTGGCGTCCTTGTAGTACTCGACGCCCTGCACGAGCGAGCTCGCGCAGTTGCCGACGCCGATGATCGCGACGCGGACCTTGTCGCTTCCGCGTCGCGCCTTGCCGTTGGTCGAAGCCATGGGTTCCTTTCCTCCGAGCCGCTCGGTGAGCGTCTCGACGATCAGGTCGTTGACGTTGCGTTTCCGCTGGGCCGCGCGTGCGGCCAGCTTGTCCTTCAGCTCCGGAGGCATGCGCAGGAGCACCGAGCCGCTCTTCCCGGGCTCCTTGCCCGCGCGGCCGCTCTCGTCGAACGAGACCGCAAAGCGAGAGGCGAGGATGCCGACGGCGACGTCGTTGAGGCTGCGGCCGCTTCGCCGGACCTCGTCCGAGAGCAACCGCTTCAGCTCACCGGGCATCCGGACGAGCACATGCTTGCGCGTTGGAGCTAGCACAGAAGTGCTAGCAGAGTACCTTAGTTTCGGTCGCGAAGCTGCTGACGTACGGAGAAGACGCGCTGCAGCACGGTGAACCAGGCGGTCACGGCGAGGAAGTAGATCGCCCACTGCAGCCCGCCCCAGGGCGCGAAGACGAGCCCGCCGGTGATCACGACCACCCGCTCGGCCCGGCTGCCGAGCCCGACGTCGCCCTTCAGGCCGAGCAGCTCGGCCTTGGCGCGCGCGTAGGAGACGAGGAACGAGCCGGCCATCGCGGCAAAAGTGAAGCCGACTGCGATGTCGTTCCCCTCGCGGGCGAAGACCAGGGCGACGGCGGTCAGGACGAAGCCCTCGCTGACGCGGTCGGAGATCGAGTCGACGAACGCGCCGAACGGCGTCGCCTTGCCGCCGTAGCGCGCCAGTGCTCCGTCGAGGATGTCGAGCATCGAGCCGACGACGAACACCACGGCCGCGAGCCAGTAGAGGAGCCACGGCCGGTGGTAGGCGAACCAGACGATCACCGCCGAGGCGGCGCAGAGGGTGATCCCGGCCGCGGTCAGCGCATTCGGGGTCACGCGCGTGCGCGCGAGGCCGCCGATCCAGCGCGCGGCCAGCCTGCGGGTGCCGTCGGTGTAGCCGCGCTTGACCCAGGCGAGGGTCTCGGCCCGGGTCACGTCGTCGCGGTCGCGGTGCGGCGGCGGCGCAGCGGGTTGCGGTAGACGATCAGGCCAGCGATCACCGCCACGACGATGCCGCCGACGATGTCGAGCCAGAAGTGGTTGCCCGTCGCCATCACGCTGAACCAGACCCACGCCGGCCAGAGCAGCCAGAGCACCTTGGCCACGCGGCTGCGGCAGACCGAGGCGAGCACGATTCCCACGATCAGCGCGTCGGCCGCGTGCAGGCTCGGCATCGCCGCGTACGGGTTGGCGGCGAACTCGACGAGGCCGCTGCCGTGGTTGAGCTCACCGAAGTTGGAGAGCGTGTCGTCGAAGCCGAAGTCCGGGAACATCCGCGGCGGCGCGGTCGGCAGCAGCACGTAGCCGATCAGCCCGAAGGCGTTGGCCAGCAGGATCCAGTTGCGGAAACGGATGAACGCCTCGTTGCGGCGCAGGTAGACCCAGAGCAGAGCGAGACCGAGCACGGTGAACTCGGAGTTCCAGTACGTCCACGAGGCGAGCGTCGCCAGCAGGTGGGAGCCGTCGATCGCCCGCTGCAGGCTCAACTCGATCAGCCCGTGGAAGTGCCGCTCGATGCCGATCACGTGCAGGCCGTTGTCGAAGGCCTTCGGCGGATTGCGGTCAGCGATCCCGCGGGCGACCTGGTAGAGCGCCAGGAAGCCGAACCAGATCGCGAGTTGGCGGCCGAAGTCCGCCCAACCGCGCGGCAGAACCCGGCGCCCTGCTGAAACGAGAGTGCTCATGGGGAACGCAAGATTGTAACGCCCTCGCAGGAGGGCTTCTTCCGAAGCGCTCAGCCGCCGATCTGACTCATCGAGCGGCTCGCCCGCACGAAACCGGGGTCGTTGATCTTGTGCTTGAGCTCCTTGTGGCGCACCGCGAAGCGCAGAAGCCGCTCCAGCTCGACGTCCGAGGCGCCTTCTCGCAGCGGCGTCTTCAGGTCCCACTCGCGGCGCGAGAAGAGGCACGTCCGCAGCTGGCCGTCGGCGGTCAGGCGGATCCGGTCGCAGCTCGAGCAGAACGGCTCGGACACCGGATTGACGAATCCGACCTCGCCGGCGCCGTCGGCGAAGCGGAAGCGCCGCGCGGTCGAGGACGCCTTCGCCGGAATCTCCTCCAGCGGCCAGCGCTCCTCGATCAGGGCGCGGATCTCGGCGCCGGTGAGCACGTCGTCGCCGCGCCAGGACTCGTCGGCGTCGAGCGGCATGAACTCGATGAAGCGCACCACGTACGGCTTGCGCCGCGCGAGCTCGGCCAGCGCGGGCACCTCGACCTCGGTGAAGCCGCGCATCGCGACGCAGTTGACCTTGATCGGGCCCAGCTCCGGATAGCGCTCGGCCTCCTCGAGCCCGGCGAGCACGCGATCCAGCGCGTCGCGGCGCGTGATCTCGGTGAAGCGCACGTGGGAGAGGGAGTCGAGCGAGACGTTCAGGCGCGTCAGCCCGGCTTCGACGAGCGGCCCGGCCAGGCGGTCGAGCAGGACGCCGTTCGTCGTCAGCGAGAGGTCGTTCACGCCGGGGATCGCGCCCAGCTGCTCGACGAGAACGGGCAGGTCGCGGCGCACGAGCGGCTCGCCGCCGGTCAGCCGCACCTCCTCGACACCCATCGCCGCCAGCACGCGCACCAGGCGCGCGATCTCTTCGAAGCTCAGGAGCTCGTCGCGCGGCAGCCACTCGAGCCCCTCCGCCGGCATGCAGTAGCGGCAGCGGAAGTTGCACTTGTCGGTGACCGAGACCCTCAGGCTCTTGATCTCGCGTCCCCACGAATCGCGTAGCGGTTCCACTCGCCCAGCCTAGCCGAGGTTCGGCAGCGCCCTAAACTCGCGCGGTGCCGCTGCTGGCGCTGATCGCGGTCACCGCTGTCTGGGGCGTGACCTTCGTGCAGGTCAAGGACGCGGTGGACGTCTACCCGCTCTTTGCCTTCCTGGCGATCCGGTATGCGATCGCGACGGGAGTGCTCGCCGTGGTCGGCGGCCGCCGGGTGCTCACGCTCGGACGGTCAGGCCTTGCCGCCGGCGCCGTGCTCGGCGGGCTGCTCGGGCTCGGGATCGGGCTGCAGACCGCGGGGCTCGAGCGGACGACGGTCTCGAGCACGGGCTTCATCACCGGGCTCTACGTCGTCGTGACGGCGCTCTTCGGGCTGGTGCTCTTTCGCACGGCCGTGGGGCTGGAGGTGTGGGCCGGCGCCTTGCTGGCCGTCGTCGGCCTCGCGCTGCTGAGCGGCGTGGCGATCGGCTCGCCGGGCGGCGACCTGCTCGTGCTCGCCTCGGCGGCCGCGCAGGCGCTGCAGATCCTGATGGTCGAGCGCTACGCCACGCGCTACGACGCGGTCGCGCTGACGCTCGTCCAGATGGGCGCCTGCCTCGTCGGCTTCCTCGCGATCGCGCTGGCCCTGGGCGAGCTCGAGGTGCCGCACGGCCGCACGGTGTGGGGCGCGCTGATCGTGACCGGTGTCTTCGCCAGCGCCCTCGCCTACCTGATCCAGGTCTGGGCCCAGCGGCGCATCTCGGCGGCCCGGATCGCGATCGTCTTCTCCCTCGAGACGGTCTTCGCCGGGCTGTTCGGCTACTGGCTCGCGGACGACCGCCTCGGCTGGCTGGGCTGGGGCGGCTGCGCGGTCATCCTGGCCGGAATCGTGCTCGCAGAGCCCACGGCTGCGCGGTTCCTGCGTAGCTTGCTACCATCTGACTGAGATTTTCTAACCAAGGCGGCGCAACGCGACGCCGACCATCAGAGGACGGCCGGGCTCTTGCCCGGGTGTCCGTTCAACAAGGAGTAGTAGCGATGGCAAAAACGATCGGCATCGACCTCGGCACGACCAACTCTGCGATGGCCGTGATCGAGGCCGGCGAGCCGGCGGTCATTCCGAACGCGGAGGGCGGGCGCACAACCCCGTCCGTGGTCGCGTTCACGAGCGACGGCCAGCGGCTCGTCGGGGCGCCCGCAAAGCGCCAGCAGGTGACGAACCCACAGAACACCATCTTCTCGATCAAGCGCTTCATGGGCCGCAAGTTCGGCGAGGTCAGCGAGGAGATGAAGATCGTCCCGTACGAGGTCGTGGAGGGCCCGAACGGCGACGTGCGCGTGAAGGCGGAGGGCAAGGACTACGCCCCGCCGGAGATCAGCGCGATGATCCTCCAGAAGCTGAAGGCCGACGCCGAGGCGTATCTCGGCGAGGCGGTCACCGACGCGGTGATCACCGTCCCGGCCTACTTCAACAACGCGCAGCGCGAGGCGACCAAGGACGCCGGCAAGATCGCCGGGCTCAACGTCCTGCGGATCATCAACGAGCCGACCGCCGCGGCGCTCGCGTACGGCCTCGACAAGGAGGCCTCCGACCACACGATCCTCGTCTTCGACCTCGGCGGCGGGACGTTCGACGTCTCGATCCTCGAGCTCGGCGAGGGC
>Ga0207706_10005206_pt1 | contig 12136 bp, 6 predicted proteins | sample KBSC53metaG_FD_184318 | JGI IMG/M metagenome (GOLD analysis project Ga0207706, IMG submission 184318) | Corn rhizosphere microbial communities from Kellogg Biological Station, Michigan, USA - KBS C5-3 metaG (SPAdes) (version 2) | ecosystem: Host-associated > Plants > Roots > Rhizosphere > Soil ... | reverse complement strand
CGTTCCCCTGAGTCTCGCCCTGTGAACCCGTCTGGCCGGCCGGCACACGCTGGAACAGGTTGCAGAAGCTGTTCCCGGCGGGGAGATCGTAGCAATTGTTGACGATCTGCTGCGCGGTGACGTTCGCGATAACCCCCTTCACGTTGATCTTGTACCAGTCGACGCTCAGCGACAGGTTCGGGACCCAGCGTGGCTGAATCACCGTTCCCAAGGTCAGGGAGTAGGAGGTTTCCGGCAACAGGTTAGGGTTCGCACCGCTGTTGATGCCCAGTGAGTACGGTCCGTTCCTGATACCTCCGAGAAGCGGTCCGAGTTCAGCGGTACAAGCTGCTTGCCGAACTGGATTAGTGGCGATCCGGTTCGCGCTGCACGGATCCTCGAAGGTCGGCGAGAAGTTCGGCACGACCGGGAAACCGGTTTCCGAAAGGTTCGGAGCGCGGACGGCCTTACCGAAGTTGCCGCGGAAACGGATGTCGCGGACGGGCGCCCACTCACCACCGAAGTTATACGTCCATACGCCCTTGATCGGCTCCTTGTAGTGCGAGTAACGGCCCGCGCCGCTCAAGGTCAGCTCATGGAAGAACGGCATGTCCTTCAGGATCGGCACGTTTAGCTCTCCGAAGGCCTCCGCGACGTGGAAGGCCGGCGGATCGAAGTTGCCGACGTCCACGTCGTTGGTCTGATCCGTGAGGACGAAGGGATCTTCGTGGTAGAAGGCCGTCTCGCGCCGATATTCGCCGCCGAGCACGAACCCGATGGGGCCGCCCGGGAGCTCGAACACCTGGCTCAAGTCGCCGTTGACGAAGCCGAGGACGTCGAACTGCGTCATCTTGGCATGCTTGAACTCGTTCGTGGTGAAGTAGCGCGCGGCTGCGGTATTATCCGCCGCGCCGAACGGATTGTAGGGCACGCAGGCCGCGATGTCGGCTGCAAGCTTGGCCGCAGCCAGAGCGGCCCGCGGATCACCAGCGGAGTATTGATAAGGCAGATAGGCGCTTGGATCCTGGCCAGCGATCTGCGAGCGGCACTTGATCGTGCCCGTCACCGGATCGCGTCCCGCGTCCAGCGACAGCATGAGCCGTTGCCGGTCGTAGAAGCCCGTGGTGTTCGTCGTCTGCTTGAACTGGCCATAGTTGGCCGAGATTTCGTAGCTCCAGTCGCTGTTGAACGTGCCGCGGGCACCGCCAACGATGCGCCACGTATCGCGGGTGAAATGCTCATCGCGAAGGCCGGCGTCGATCATGTTGCGTCCTGTGGCCACGCGATAGCCCGGGAGCGCACCGTTCAACGTCAGGGCGTTGTTGATCATCGTGATGTCGGTTGCATTGAGCGGACCGCCGGTACCCTGACAACGCGCATCGAGCGGGTTCGCCGCGCAGAATGCAGTGGCACCACCGCCGAAGATCGACTGAGCGAAGAAGCTGCGGGTAGTCGAACTGGGTATTCCAGCCACATTGCAGGTTGAGCCGCGGGCGGTGTTGCAGCCCGAAGCCAGGATCGCACTGGCGAGCGTCGTGCGCTGCGCTGCGGTCAGGAACGGGTTGTCGAGGCGGATGCGCTCGCGGAATTCGAAAGTACCCGTCGAGTTGATGAAGGCCGGACCGGCGTTGTTGCCGCTGGTATCAAGCTTAACCCACTTGGCCTCCACGAAGGGCTGGAACGCGTCGCTCACATCATAATGTGCGAGCAGGTTGAGGTTGATGCGCTTGTTCTCCGGGAAGATCGAGAGCTGCTTGCCTTCGCGGGTCGTTGGGCCGTTCCCGCCGATGAAGGTGCCCGCCGCGCCCGTTCCGACGCGCGTGCCCGTCTGGAGGGCCATGCTGCCGTCGGGAAGGAAGATGTAGTTACAGTTGTACGGAACGCCGTTGTTCGCCGGCGCAGCGCCGACCGATGACGGCTGACCGTTGGTGCCGCCGAGACCAGTGCCGCAGAGCGCGCTGGTGCTCGGGTTCTGGATGAAGACTACGCCATAGGGGCTGATACCCGCGCTGCGGATATCCCTGAAGAAGGTGTTGTCCGGGAAGCCGTCGCTGTTGTGTGCGTCAGCCGGCAGACCTGCGTCGACGTCGGAGGTGACGAAGCCGTTGACCTGGCGCAGCCACGGGACTTCCGATCCGAATACGCGCTTATCGTGGTTATACTCGGCCTGGAGCGTGATGTTGCCGCGCCCGCCACCAAAGTTTTTTCCGGCCATGATCGAGCCGAAATAGCTCGTTCCAAACCCGGCCGCCGGCTCAGACCCGTGACCACGGACCTGCACGCCGTCGAAATCGCGCTTGAGGATGAAGTTGACGACGCCGGCAATGGCGTCCGAACCGTAAACGGCCGAGTTGCCGCCCGTCACGATGTCGACGCGCTCAATCAGGTCGGTCGAGATCGTGTTGATGTCCGGGACGGAGGCCGAGCTCAAAACGTCGGCGGCCACGTGACGCCGACCGTTGACCAGAACCAGGGTGCGCTTCGGCGAAAGGCCGCGAAGGTCAAGGAGGTTGAGTCCGGCGATACCGATGCCGAGGCCCGGATTCTGCTGAGCGAACGTGCTGCGCAGCTGGGGAAGGTCGTTCAGCGCGTCGCCGATGTCCGTACTGCCGCGCTGGAAGAATTGCTCGCCCTGGAGCGAGGTCACGGGAACGACAGATTCAAGGTTGGGGCGGCGAATGCGAGTGCCCGTAACGGTAATGCCGGCTTCTGACTTGCCATTCGCGCGAGCGATGTCGGCCGGATTCGATGAGTTGGTCGGAACGGCTTGCACGTCCGCAGTCGTGACCGTCGTCACCGGAGTCGTTGTCGTGGTAGCAGGCGCGTCTTTGGCGATCGCAGGCGTCGCCGAAGCAAACATAAAGAGGGCGCCGGTTTGAAGGGCCGTAGCGGCCAGAAGGTTACGGTTGGTCACGGTTTTGGAATCCCCTAGTCCCCAGTGGATAAGGGCTGAGTTCCTCATCTCGTCCGCCACTGCAACAGCCGGTACATTTGCAGTTCAGCTTTTTGGGAGACCTGTCACTTTAATGTCACGCCACAAAATCGCGACACCGCATGCCTGTAAACCGCTGGTGGACCGATGTCTCGATAGCCTTCACTTTGATCATCTTGGCCTTATGACTGAACATCAGGGGGTTGCGCACGATCATGGGGGAGTTGAGCGGAGGGAGTCTGGCGGTGGTAGCGCTTGCGCTGCTGTGGCTCGGCCTCGCCGCCGCAATGGCGCTGATGGCGGCTCGTCGATACCGACTTGCCGAAGGGGTGCTCGAAGCGGCCCGCGCCAATTCCCGACTTCTGGAGTTGATGCCATCGCGACCGCTCGTCGTGTGGCCGGACGGACGGGTTGAAATCGACCCACGCCTGGCGCGGGAGTTCGGCCTCGAAGCGCTGCCCACCACGATCGGCGAGCTGACGAGGTCCGGTGCGGGGATCGCCCCCGAGGATCTCGCCGCTCTCAACGCGACGATCGACATCGCCCGCGCTTCCGCCGCTCGCGTTACATGCAACGTTCGGACGCAGGATACCGGCCGCACGTTCGATGTCCGGGGCGGCCCCGCGCCTCCAACGGAACCTGCGGGAACGCTCCTGCTTTGGTTCGTGGACGTCAGCTCGTCAGAAGAAGAACGGGCCAAGCTCAGCCTGCGGCTTCGGCAAACGGAAGCAGCGGTAAATTCCCTTTCGCAGGTGATCGAAGCTGCTCCGTTTCCGATGTGGTACCGTGGACCGGATCTCAGGCTTGGGTTGGTCAACAGCGCCTTCGTGAATGCCGTCGAGGCGACGGATGCTGCAGACGTGATCGAGCGCGGTGCCGAACTCATCGACGCGGAAGGCGAGGACAGCCCACTTGCCCGGGCGCGAGAGGCGCAGTCGACCAAGCGGGTTGTATCGCGCATGCAGCCGGCGATCATCCGCGGTGAGCGGCGCATGCTGAGGATAGTTGACGTGCCGCTGTCGACGGGGGCTGTCGCTGGCTTCGCACTGGACGTCCAAGATCTTGAAGAAGCCCGTGCCGAACTTGCGCGACACATCGAATCCCAGCGCGAGCTTGCCGACCGGATGACCGCTGGAACGGCGCAGTTCGACGCCGATCGGACATTGAGCTTTTTCAACCGCCCCTTCGCTGCCATGGCCAAGCTCGATCCGGAGTGGCTGGCGGAGAAGCCTGAGTTCGATCGGGTTGTCGAGCGGATGCGAGACGAGCATCGGCTGCCGGAGACCCGCGATTTTCCGGCCTGGAAAGAAGAACGGCGGGGCTGGTTTACCAGCCCTGAGGAGGTGATTGAGGAAGAATGGATGCTTCCCGCGGGCGACCACATCCGGGTTGTGGCGCAGCCGCTACCGGACGGAGGCCTAAGGCTCTTCCTGGAGGACCGGACCGAGCAACTGCGTCTTGCGTCAGCGCGCGACACGCTTCTGCGCGTTCGGGCGGCAACCTTTGACAATCTGTATGAGGCGATCAGCGTCTTCGCGAGCGATGGCCGTCTCTACACTTGGAATCGTCGCTTCCTTGAAGATTGGGAGCTCGACGAGGAATGGCTCTCGACCCACCCCAGGGTGGACGAGCTCGTTCCCGCGATGGCCCGCAAGCTCGTTAATCCGACCGCGGCTGCGCAGATTCGCGAAATGGTCCGGCAAACTACCAACGAGCGGCAGTCGTCAACCGGCCGTATCTCGATGACTGACGGGCGGCACTTCCAGTTCGCGGCCGTGCCCCTGCCGGACGGCAACGCCCTGCTGACAATGGTCGATGTGACAGATTCCACCCGCATCGAGGCCGCGCTGCGTGAACGAGCAACCGCTCTCGAGGAGGCAGACCGGGTCAAGACGGACTTCGTGGCAAATATGAGCTACGAGCTCAGGACTCCATTGACCTCCATTGGCGGCTTCGCCGAGCTGCTCGGCGGTGGCTATGCCGGCGACCTCAGTGAACGCGGGCGTGATTATGTCAGCGCCATTCTCGAGTCCGTCGACCGTCTGTCGAAACTGATCAACGACGTCCTCGATCTTACCACTGGCGACACACGGGGAGTCGCCCTTGAGAAGGAACGGGTGGACATTGGTGGCCTGTGCCGCGCGGCGGCGGAAACATCGAAGCCACGTGCTGGCGAGAAAGCTCAGAAGCTGGAGGTCGAAATCGGCAGTGCGGCGGGCCACGTTTTCGGCGATGCCCGGCGCCTGCGCGAGTCCATCGAGCATGTGCTTCAAAACGCCATTGCCTATACCGACCGCAAAGGACGGATTTCCTTGGCGGCGGATGGCGACAAGAAGCAGGCGGTCATCCAAATCAGCGACAACGGGCCGGGGATCGATACTGAGGATCTGCCGCGCGTATTCGATCGTTTTGACCGGGTGGCCGAAGCAGGAGTCCGAGGCGAAGCGGCGCTCGGTCTGGGGCTGCCCCTGACAAGGCAGTTCATTGAGGCCCACGGTGGAACGGTCCAGCTTGAATCCGCGAAAGGCAAAGGCACGACTGTCACGCTGACGATACCGCGCGGAACGCGATGATCCTTCGGAGTGAGGAGGAAACGGTGGCGACCGGTGCTGCGCTCGCGCGGGCTGCAGGAGCCGGCGATGTGATTACTTTGGCCGGATCTCTTGGGGTCGGAAAGACTGCGCTGGCGCGGGGTTTCATCGCTGCACTTGGCCACGATGGCGAAGTTCCAAGCCCGAGCTTCGCGCTCGTCCAGCCCTATGACGATACGAATCCACCCGTGTGGCATGTCGATCTCTACCGGGTTGAGGACGCATCGGAGATCGACGAGCTCGGCCTCGACTCTGCCGTGGACGCGATCCTGATCGTGGAATGGCCTGAGCGAGCCGGCGAACATGCTTGGCCCGAGGCACTCCGCTTGTCGCTTGATTTTGAGAATGGCGGCGCCAGAATCTTGACAGCCAAGGTGCCCCCGTCATGGGAGGGGCGATGGCCTCCCCAATGATTCCGCCAGCGCATGCTCCTGATTTCCTTGCCGCTTCCGGCTGGGAAGGGGCCGAGATTCTGCCGCTCGCGGGAGACGCTTCGTTCCGCCGATACTTTCGCATCGTCCATGGCGAGCGCAGCGCCGTGCTGATGGACGCGCCGCCGCCGCATGAGGACCCACGGCCGTTCATTGCAGTTGCCGAGTGGCTGGTCGGCACCGGTCTCAGCGCGCCGGAAATCCTCGCCCGCGACCTCGAGAAGGGGCTGCTCCTGCTTGGCGACTTCGGCAGCGCTCGCCTGAAGGAAGTACTGGATGCGGACTCGGAGCGTGAGCGCGAGCTGTATGAACTCGCCACGGACCTGCTGGTCCATCTACATCGTCATCCGCCGATGGCGGGTCTCAAGCCGCATGGGCTTGAGCAGTGGCTCGACGAGCTCTCATTGTTCACCGAGTGGTATTGCCCGGCCGTCGGTGCCGACGCCGATCTCGAAGGATATCGTAAAGCCTGGACGGAAGTTCTTGATCCGGTTGCGAAAGATGGATTGGGTCCCGTCACCGTGCTTCGCGACTATCATGCCGAGAACATCATGCTGGTCGAGGGAAGGCACGGCGTCGCGCACTTCGGCCTGCTCGACTTCCAGGACGCACTGGCCGGGCATCCGGCATATGATCTCGCGTCGGTGCTCGAGGATGCGCGGCGCGATGTTCCCGAGCACATCGAGCGGGCGATGATCGACCGCTACATCGACGCGACCGGCCATGCTGAGGCGTTCGAGCGCGCCTATTGGGCGCTCGCCGCACAGCGCAACACGCGGATTCTGGGCGTCTTCACGCGCCTGTGGAAGCGCGACAACAAACCCGGATATCGCCGCTTCCAGCCGCGCATGTGGGGCCTTTTGGAGCGCGACCTTGCCCGGCCGCATCTGAAGCCGGTCAAGGACTGGTTCGACAGCAATATCCTCGCTCAGCATCGCCGAGAGCCGTGGAGGGAGGCCGCGTGAGCACGGCCAAGCGAGCACTACGCCTCCGCGCGGAGGTCCCAGCAGCCGTCCCTCGCACCGCCATGATCATGGCTGCAGGCTTGGGCAAGCGAATGCGGCCGCTGACTGCGACCAAGCCCAAGCCGCTGATCGAGGTCGGCGGCAAGGCGCTGCTCGACCATGTCCTGGAGAAACTCCGCACGGCCGGGGTCGGCAAGGTGGTGGTCAACGTCCACTATCTGGCTGACGCACTGGAAGCGCACCTTGCAACACGCGCCCACGGACTTGAAGTAGTCATCTCGGACGAGCGTTCGTTGCTGTTGGAGACGGGTGGCGGACTGGTCAAAGCCGCCCCGCTGATCGACTGCGACCCCTTTCTGGCGCTGAACAGCGACAATCTCTGGATCGACGGGCCAGCCGACACGATCAAGCTGCTCGCTTCGCAATGGGATGACGAGAGAATGGACGCGCTGCTGCTGCTGGTCCCGCAGGCCCGGGCGCTGGGCCATAAGGGCATGGGCGATTTCCACATGGACCGTGCCGGCCGCATCCGTCGCCGCGAACGCAGTCATGTGGCACCGTTCGTCTTCACGGGCATCCAGATGGTCTCGAAACGCCTGCTGCGGGAAGCACCCGAAGGGCCATTCTCGACGAACATCCTTTGGGACCGTGCGATCGATGAGGGGCGCGCTTTTGGAGCCGTTCACCAAGGGCTTTGGTTCGACGTCGGAACACCGCAGTCGATCCCGATGACGGAAGCGGCGCTCGAGAATGCCTGACCGCCCGGCGGTCTTCACCATTCCGTCGCATCGATCGTTCGCCGACGCGCTTGCCGCGGGGCTGATTGCGAAGTTCGGCAAGGAGCCGCTTGGTCTCGCGCAGGGGCGCATCCTGCTTCCCAACAATCGCGCTGTGCGTGCCGTCACCGAGGCGTTCGTTCGCCAGAGCGGCAGTGGACTCCTGCTACCGCGCCTGATCCCGGTCGGCGATCCGGAGCTGGACGAGCGGGTTGGGGGCGCCTTGGACGCAATCGGAGAGCCACTGCCGCCGGCAGTCGAGCCGACGGAACGGCTCCTGCGGCTTGCAAGCATAGTCGGAGGGGAAGGGGCGCCGGAAGACTTGAGGATGGCGGCCGACCTGGCGCGAACCCTGGATGCGCTGCTGGTCGAGAGGATCGCGCCGACCAGGTTGCGCGAGGCAGTCGCGGAAACCAGCGATTTGGCGCGTCATTGGGAGAAATCCCTCGCGAAATTGCAGCTGATCTACGAAAACTGGCCGCAAATCCTGGCTCAGCAGGGCGCCATCGACCTTGCCGAGCGTCGCAATCGCTTGCTCGATGGCCTAGCTGAGCGCTGGAAGGGCGACCCGCCGGCGGGCTTCACAGTCGCGGCAGGCGTCACGACCGCGGCACCGGCGATCGCGGCGCTTGTGGCGCGGGTTGCGCGGATGCCGGAGGGGATGGTTGTGCTTCCCGGCCTTTGGCTGGGCGACGTGTTTCCGGACGAGGAATGGGACGCGCTCGGGCCGGACGAGGATGGACGAGGGGAGGCGACCCATCCGCAATTCCATTTGAAGCAACTGCTCGACCGGCTGGGCGTCGCCCGCGAAGAGGTGCGGCCGTGGCGCCGGTCGGGAGATTTCGCTTCGTCACCAGCCCGGGGTCGAGCCGTTGCCAATGCCATGGCCGCGGCCGACTTTTCGCACAAGTGGGAGACGTTGAAGCCCGCAGAGCGACGTCTTGGCGGCATTCGGCTCGCGGAGCTTCCCGATCCGGCGGCTGAGGCCCAAGCGATCGCGCTCGCGCTTCGCGAGGCGCTCAATACACCCGCCAAGACGGCGGCGCTGATCACGCCCGACCGGCAGCTGGCGATGCGCGTTTCCGCTCTGCTCGCGCGCTGGGGTATCGAGGCCGACGACAGCGCCGGCAAGCTACTGTCGACTACGCCTGTGGGGACGCTGCTTCTAGGCATCGCCAGCGCCGCCGCAGAAGAACTTGCGCCGGTGTCCTTGCTTGCCTTGCTCAAGCATCCACTCGTCGGTGGAGAGGGCGACGACCGCGTCAAATGGCTGGAGGCGGTGCGACAGCTCGACCTGAAGCTTCGAGGGCCGCGTCTCGCTGCGGGCCTCGCGGGCCTCGATGAAACATTCGGCGACAGGCGCGAATGGCAGACAGTCCGACGTCGGATCGAGCTGCTCGATCGGGTGCCGCGCGACCCCATCCCGCTGACGGAGCTTGCCCGTCACCTTGTCGATGCCGCCGAGGTGCTTTCGGGCGACATCGCGTGGCGCGGCCCCGCCGGGCGTGAGGCCGCGGATGTCATCGCGGAGTTGGAGACTTCGCCGGCGGCCGCGGAGCTGAGGGTGGCGATCGAGGATGCGGTCCCGCTGCTTCGGCAGCTGCTCGACGCGCGATCGGTTCGCCCGCCTTATGGAGGCCATCCCAGGATCTTCATCTGGGGCCTCCTCGAAGCGCGGTTGCAGCGCGCCGACCTGGTCGTGCTCGCCGGATTGAACGAGGGCGTCTGGCCAGCGCTTCCCGCGCCAGACCCTTGGCTCCCGCCGAAGGTCCGCGCTACGCTCGGGATGCCGACGCTGGACACGCGGATCGGGCTGGCGGCCCATGATTTCGCGAGCGCGCTTGGAGCGCCGGAGGTGCTGGTCACGCGGGCCCGGCGCGATTCAAAGTCGCCGACCGTGGCCTCACGCTTCTTGCTTCGGCTGAACGCGATCAGCGGGGGCCTGCCCCGTGACCGGGCCCTTGAAAGGCTAACAGCTGCGCTCGACGACGCCGGCCCGCCTCATCCAGTTGCAAGACCGGAGCCGTCGCCCCCCGCCGAGCAGCGACCTGATCGAATATCGGTCACGGCGGTGGATCGGCTGAAAGCAGATCCCTTTGCCTTTTATGCGCAGGCGATCCTGCGGCTGCGTGCGATTGAGCCGGTCGACGACGAGCATACGGCGAGGTGGAAGGGCACTGCCGTTCACCAAGTGCTGCAGGACTGGCAGCAGCACGACAATTGCGATCCAGAAAAGCTTCGGCCCCGCGCCGAAAGATTGCTCTCGGACGAAGCGATCCATCCCATGCTGCGCGCCTTGTGGGCGCCGCGGTTGCTGGAAGCGATTGACTGGATCGCGGAGATGGAGCGGGCCAACCAGGCCGAGGGCCGCTTGCCGATCGCGGCGGAGCTCAAAGGTGAAACCCCATTGGCCGGAGTTATCGTCGAAGGACGCGTCGACCGGATCGACCGGCTCGCCGACGGAACGCTTGCGATCATCGACTACAAGACCGGGCAGCCTCCGTCGCAGAAGTCTGTCGCCGAGGGCTTCTCGCTGCAGCTGGGCCTGCTTGGGCTGATCGGTCGCGCCGGTGGTTTCGAAGGCGTTTCCGGCGACCCCGAGGCCTTCGAATATTGGTCGCTAGCGCGTTATCGCGGGAAGTTCGGACGGCTGATGTGTCCGGACAAGGATATGGATGAAGGCGAGTTCCTGGCCCATGCGAACAGGAACTTCGCCGAGGCCGCGCGCAAATGGCTCACCGGGAATGAGCCGTTCACGGCCAAGCTGAACCCAGCCTATGCGCCCTATGGCGACTATGACCAGCTGATGCGGCTCGAAGAATGGTACGGCCGATGAAGCTAGCGGCGCGGTTTCTTCTTGATCTTGGACGCGTAAAGCAGCGCCGCGACGATGGCCGCCGAGCCGATTCCAACCGCTACGCCGGCCTTCACCAGCTTGTTACGGCGCTGCTCGTAGGTCGGGTCGGATTGGTTCGTGTCGCTCATCCCGCGCTCTCTATGGCGTTCGTCGCCCGATGAGCAAGCGCTTCGAACTCTCGAAGCCGCTCCTCGGCGATCAGGCGCTGGCCGCCGATCCCGCGGTTCACGCGTCGTTGTCCGCTTCGGCCGGCACCGGAAAGACGCAAGTGCTGACCGCGCGTGTGCTCCGGCTGCTGCTCAAGGGCGCGCGGCCCGAATCGATCCTGTGCCTGACCTTCACCAAGGCCGCCGCGGCCGAGATGGCCAATCGCATCGGCGCGCGGCTCGCGGCATGGGTGCGCCTGAAGCGAAGCGAATTGTGGAGCGACCTCGAGGCGCTCGGCGAGGTGCCGAACGACAGGCTGCTCGAGCGGGCGCGGCAGCTGTTTGCGCAAGTGCTGGATTGCCCCGGTGGCCTGAAGATCCAGACCATCCACGCCTTCTCGCAGTCGCTCCTCGCCGCCTTCCCGGCAGAGGCAGGGATCGTCCCGGGTTTCCAGCCAATCGAGGGTCGCGCCGAGCAGGAGCTGGTCCGGCGGACGCTGGCAGATCTGCTTGCAGATGCCGAAGCGGGAGGCAATGACGCGCTGATTCGAGACGTGCAGGTGCTGAGCCGCAGGCTCGGCGAGACGGGAGCGGTCGAATATCTGCAGGCCTGTGCGCGGCGGCCAGACGCGCTCGAGGCATTGGGGGAACCCGGGCGGATCGAGCCGAAGATCCGTCGGCTGTTGGACCTGCCCGAGGAATCGGTCGACGATCATATCGCGCGGAACTGCGGCGATGAAGGTTTCGACTGCGACCTGCTGCGTGCGGTTGCCGATGCGAATCGCCGATGGGGCACATCGACGGGGCTCGGTCACGCGGACACTATCGAGGAGTGGCTAGAGCTGACGCCGATCGAGCGCGCCGCGCGGCTTGGCGAACTGCGCAAGGTCGTCCTGACCGAGAAAGGCACGCCGCGCGTAACCGCCGGGCAGACCAAGGCCGAGCCGCATTATGAGGAGCACGCGGGCCGCCTCGCGAACCTGATCGGCGAGCTGCTGCGGCTGCAGAACGGGGCCAGGCTGGCGGCGGACATTGCCGCCGGGCTTCGCGCCGGGCAGGCCTTCGCGGCGGCCTATACCCGGGCCAAGCGCGCCGCAGGCGTCGCCGACTTCAACGACCTGATCGACTGGACCCGCAAATTGCTCGCGCAGCAGGGCATGGGCGACTGGGTCCGCTACAAGCTCGACCGCCAGGTCGACCACGTGCTGGTCGACGAATCCCAGGACACCAACGCGGCGCAGTGGGAAATCGTCGAGCAGCTGGTCGAGGAATATTTCAGCGGATCGAGCGAGGCCGAGCAGCGCGTCCGAACCTTGTTCATGGTCGGCGACTTCAAGCAGGCGATCTACGGCTTCCAGGGCACCGACCCGACCCGATTCTTCGAGATGAAGGAGAAGTTCAAACGACGCGCGGCGGCGATGAGCAAGGGCGACGATCTGTTCAGCTATCGCCAGGGCGC
>Ga0207706_10005205_pt1 | contig 12137 bp, 4 predicted proteins | sample KBSC53metaG_FD_184318 | JGI IMG/M metagenome (GOLD analysis project Ga0207706, IMG submission 184318) | Corn rhizosphere microbial communities from Kellogg Biological Station, Michigan, USA - KBS C5-3 metaG (SPAdes) (version 2) | ecosystem: Host-associated > Plants > Roots > Rhizosphere > Soil ... | reverse complement strand
TGTTTTTTTACTGAGCCCATTACTTTGCGAATGCCAACTTCCCTGGCACGTTTAATAGCCCGGGCTGTGGAAAGGTTGGTAAAATTTACGCAGGCAAGAAGCAATATAAACAAAGCCAATATTGAAAAAATGTAAACATATTGTATATCGCCATTTGGCTCAAGTTCAAATTTTGTATTGGAGCGTAAATGAATATCAGTAAGTGGTGCCAGAGAAAAGCGGAATGTATTTACCGATTTTTGCGCTTCAGCAAGGCTGACACCCATATCATGTTGAATTTCGGGGACAACATATTTCGCAACGAGTTGTGGAAATTTTGCTTCCAGTTTCTTTGGATCGGTATTTTTATTTAAAAGGAGATAAGTATAATAACCCAGGTTACTCCATGTTTTGTTTGTGTTGGGAAAGGTAGACATGCTTAAGAAAGCATCAAAATGAAAATGGGAGTTGGCGGGTACCTTATCAATTACCCCGGTTACCTTATAAATCGTATTGCGTGTGCCGACTGTTATTGATTGACCAACCGCTTCACCATTTCCGAAATATTTTTTAGCAAATGATCTTGATACAACGATGCTGTTAGGCTGAACCAACGCATTTGTTGTATTTCCTTCGACCAGGGGTATGGAAAATAGTTGAAGAAAATTAGAATCGGCAAAAGCAAGATGTTCTTCTTTGAATTGCTTGTCATCGTATTTTACAAAATCACTTACAGAAAAGATCCTGGTTGAAGCCTTTACTTCAGGAAATGCATTTTTTATTCCTTCTCCCACGGCTACATCCACGAGGGGGTATACAGCCACATCACCATTGCCGGCGACTGATAAATTTACACGGTAGATATTTTCAGCCTGGGCAGGATATTTGTCATAACTCAATTCATCAATAACGAATACCGTTATCAAAATAAAACAGGTCAGGCCAATGGCGAAGCCTGAAATATTAATGACCGAAAAAACCTTGTTTTTTGAAAGGTTACGCAACGCGATCTTGAAATAATTTTTTATCATAAGAAAAGCTTTTAGTCACGAGCTATGAGCTATGAGCCCGTGGCTCATCGCTCGCAGCTTTATTTACTATTCTGTTCTCAAACTTTTAGCAGGATTTGCCACGGCCGCTCTTATTGCCTGGAAGCTCACTGTTATCAGTGCGATAGCGATAGCAATGATCCCTGCTACTAAAAATATTCCCCAACTGATATTTATCCGGTAAGAATAATCCTGTAACCACTTATGCATGGCATACCATGCAAGCGGCACAGCGATCAGGAAAGAAATGCCGACCAGCCCTATAAAGTCCCTGGAAAGTAAATTCCATACACTGAATACAGATGCTCCCAGTACTTTTCGAACTCCAATTTCTTTTTTTCGCTGCTCTGCTACAAATGAGGTTAACCCAAATAAACCAAGACAGGAAATGATAATGGCAAGTATGGCAAAAAAGCTAGCCAGCTTACTTATACGTACTTCGTCGCCGAATTTTTTTGCGTACTCATTATCTACAAACTGGTATTCGAATGGCTGTCCAGGATCAAACTTCCTGAATATGGGTTCTATTTTACTCAATGCCTGTTTTGCGGTGGCTTTTGGATCTATTTTTATGATCACGAGATTTCCGGGTTCATTGGATGCATAATATATCACCGGCCTGACCGAGGCATAGGGAGATTCCATCACCATATCATTTATCACACCGATCACAGTATAGGGTCTATCGAACCACATGATCGTTTCCCCAATCGGGTTTTGCAGGTTCATAAAATGTAAGGCGGCCTCATTCAGAATAACCGATGAGCTATCGGTAGAAAAATCCTTTGAGAAATCCCGGCCTGCTTTGACGTGCCAGCCAATGGTTTTACCAAATTCATCCGACACCCTTGCCGTTCCGAAATCGATCGAAAGATTTGGATCTTTTCCTTTCCAGCTAAAACCACTACTGCTACCCCATATCGACGTTGGAGGCGCTCCCGACTCTGCAACAGAAATAATAGTTCCTGTTTTCATGAGTTCATCTTTCACCGCACTAAAATGTTGATGAATTGAAGAGTCAGCAGTTGGTATGCTGACAAGACCCTCCCGTGTATAACCAACCGGGCGATCTTTTGCAAACTGAATTTGCCTGTACACGATAATGGTTCCAATGATCAATGTAACGGATACGGTAAATTGAACAACAACGAGCACTTTACGCGGAATGGCCGCAAACCGCCCCGCCTTGAATGTTCCTTTTAAAACTTTCACAGGATTAAATGAGGATAAGTAAAAAGCAGGATAACTGCCTGCGACCAATGCCGTGAAAAAAGTAAACCCGATACTCAATAACCAAAATGACGGATTTGTCCACAGGATGGACATTTGTTTTCCCGCAATTTCATTGAAGAAGGAAAGTGAAAGCTGTACCCACAATAACGATAATAAAAATGATACCCCTACTGTAAATATTGATTCAGCAAAAAATTGCTGCACCAATTGCCTGCGCAGAGAGCCAACAGTTTTGCGAATACCCACTTCCTTTGCGCGTTTTTCGCTACGTGCGGTGCTCAGGTTCATAAAATTGATGCAGGCCAGCAATAAAACAAACACACCGATAATTCCAAACATCCAGACATACTGTATGGCTCCGCCTGTATTGACACCATTTTTAAATTCCGAATACAAATGCCAATCACTCATGGGATGTAAAAACAGGGCAGGCTTCTTTTTTTGAAGTTGTGGGTTTACTCTTTTTAGCTTTGCGTCTTTGATCCTTTCGGAGACTTTGGCAAAATCTGCGTTATCATTCAATTGTACAAACAAGGAAACGAAATTGGGTCTCCAGGGATCTTCCATCGTTCTCAAACCCTCATCGTTGTTATAAAGAAAATCCCAGGTTGAAATAAAATTCAAACCGGTAAAGGTGGAGTTGTTTGGAAAATCTTTGTAAACGCCTGTCACTTTTACAACCGGTTGGTCATCTATTTTTATCATTTTATTCAGAGGGTCCTCATTGCCAAACCAGGCTTTGGCGGCAGATTCAGAAAGAAAGATCGACGCAGGGTCATTGAGACCTTGCCGTGTACCACTCAACATTTTTAAAGAGAACATTTCAGGAGCATCTTTTTCAAAATATCCTCCTGTTTGTTTTAATTTTTTTTCATTATAAGTCAGAAGGTGATCACCCCATGATACGGCCATTATGATATGCTTAAAATCACTTCCATAATTTTTCCGAAGTTCGTCGGCAAGAGGATAGGGGACACCTCTCCAGGTTTGCACTTCACCATTATTGGTTACATTTTGAATGACCTGTGCGATGCGGTTATAATTTTTGAAATTTTTGTCGAACGATAATTCATCATACATCCACAGACCGATCAGAATAGCTACAGCCATGCCGATCGATAAACCGGCTATATTGATGAACGAATGCATCTTGCTCTTTCCAAGGTTGCGCCAGGCGGTTTTAAAATAGTTTTTAAACATAAGTTTTTGTTTTATTAGTAATCAGTAATCAGTGATGAGTAATGAGTTTGATCCCACTCATCACTGATCACTCATTACTCATTCCGTTCGCAATGATTTCACCGGATTGGCCAGTGCTGCTTTTATCGATTGAAAACTTATTGTCAATAATGCTATCGCGATCGCGAGCAGACCGGCAAGCACAAACACAAACCAGCCGATATTAATCTTATAAGCAAAATCCTGCAGCCATTTGTTCATGAAGTACCATGAAGCGGGAGTTGCAATGAGAATTGCGACGACAACAAGCTTCATGAAATCGAAGGCCAACAGGCGCAGAATACCTGCTACGCTCGATCCTAATACTTTACGAACGCCTATCTCACGGGTGCGCATCTGGGCTGTATAAGCAGCCAGGCCCAGCAAACCAAGACAGGAAATAAAAATGGCAATACCCGCAAATATGTTGAAGAGTAAACCTGTTCTTTGTTCTGATTCATACAGTCTTTTAAACTTGTCATCAAGAAACCTGTAATTAAAAGGAAATGCGGCATTATATTTATTCCAGTTTGCTTTTGCAGCTGCAATGGTATTGGGCAAGTCTTTGCCGGTAGTTCTGATATAAATATGCCCATACGTTTTTGCCTGATCATAAAAAATTGCCGGCTTTATCTTATTACGCATTGATTCAAAATGAAAATCTTTTACGACACCGATTATTGTACCCCGTGTTTTCCAAAGCCGGACAGGTTTACCAACAGGATCTTTTAAGCGCATTGCTTTTACCGCAGCTTCATTCAGGATAAAATGCATTGAGTCTGCAACAGCACCGCTAAAATTTTTACCTTCAGTTAATTGCATTTTAAAGAACGGGACAAAGTTTTTGTCAACGTTCATTGGGCTAAGCATAACTGTTTCGCCACTTAATTTGCCGTCCCATTCATTGTCTCCTGTTTGCCATCCGAAATGAATTATATCGCCGTCAGTCCATGTTATATCAGAGATGCCCGGCTGCTTCATAAGATCTGCTTTTACGACATCAAGATGAGATGCCATATTCATTATGTCAATTGATAAAACATTTTCCTTGTTGTATCCTAACTGCTTCGATTGGATATACCTTAGCTGATTTCCTATGACAATGGTGCCGGTAATAAGAATAATAGAGAATGTGAATTGAATGACAACTAATACCTTTCTGAAAACAGCATTACTAATGTTGGCTGAAATTTTTCCTTTTAATGCTTTCACAGGCTCAAAAGAAGAAAGCAAAACAGCAGGATAGACGCTTGAAATCAAAAGTGTACCCGTAATAGTTATTAAGATGATTTCCCAGATGTGATAATCAGCTAAATTGATGACAATACTTTTGCCTGAAACCTGGTTGAACAAGGGTAAAAGAAAATAGATAAGCACCAGCGCAATGATGATGGCAAATATGAAAAGTACTGTTGTTTCAATAATAAACTGCATGAACAACTGTAGTTTTGCTGCACCAACAATTTTACGTAAACTAACCTCTTTGGATCGCAGCATTGAACGCGCAGTAGAAAGATTTATATAATTGATGCAGGCAATAATTAAAATCAGTATGGCAATGATCATGAACATAAGCACCGTTCCCCTTCCGCCTTCGCTGCCATCACTATGGTATAAATGAATTTTTTCAAACGCCAGCCAAACATAACCTACGTCTGTATCATCAGGCTTGACGCTTAAATGCATATCTCTTAGCTTCTTGGCAAAACCATTGAATGAAAAACCGGGTTGTAATAAAAGATAAGTGTCAAAATCAAACTGTACAAAATCGTTGTCAATACTTCTACCTTCTGTATTTCCTGTATATCTTTTTGCTGCAAGTAAACTAATAGGAAAAATCATATCACCCTGTATGCTGGAATTTTTTGGAAAGTCATTTATGACGCCGATTACTTTAAAACGTACGCTGTCGTCTGCAGTAATTATTTTGTTAATAGGATCATCCCTGCCAAAATATTTTTTTGCAGTGCTTTGCGTAATTACAACTGAATTGTTATCGGGGAAGGGGTTTGTGGGATTTCCTTTTATAATTTTAAAATCGAACACAGAAAAGAAAGAAGCATCTGTAAAGAAATTTCTTTGATCATTGAATACTTTATTATTATAACGAAATAACCTGTAAAAATTATTCCCGGTAATGCGCACCACATCTTTTACGCCCGGGATTTGTTGTTTCGCCATGACACCTATTGGTGCTGCTGTATTGGTCCATAGTTGCCGGTTGCTGCCGGTAGCAACCATGTTCTCTACTTTAATAATATTTCGGGCATTTTTATGAAAACTATCATAACCAAATTCGTCTTGCACCCATAATAATATCAACAGCCCAACAGTAAGACCTATAGTTAGACCAGCGATATTTATGAAGGAATAAAATTTATTCCTCATCAGGTTCCGCCAGGCGGTTTTGAAATAATTTCTGAACATAAGTTTTTCCGTTTTATCAGTAATCAGTGATGAGTTTGATCCCACTCATCACTGATCACTCATTATTCATTCGGTTCGTAGTGATTTCACCGGGTTTGCCGCTGCCGCTTTAAATGTCCGAATACAAAGTATTAACAATGCCATAGCAAACATGATCATGCCACCCAGGAAAAATATCCATATACTGATGTTTGTTTTGTAAGAAAAATTTTGCAGCCATTTATAACTACCCCACCATGCAATAGGTATCGCAATAACAAATGCGATGAATACCAGTTTCAGAAAATCCTTTGACAGCAGGGAAATGATCTGCGAAACACTGGCACCGATCACTTTGCGCACGCCTATTTCTTTTGTACGTTGCTGAGTGATATAAGTTACTAAACCCAAAAGGCCGAGACAACTGATAAAAATTGAGAGACCTGTGGCCCACATTAGCAGTTGGGATATATTCTTTTCAGCAGTATAATATTCCTTTATTGTATCATCTAAGAAGATACACTCGAAATCATCTCCAGGATATACCTGTTTCCATGCTTTTTCTATTTTACTGATGGCCGTTTTCCATACTGTACCCTCCGCATTTTGTGGCTGCAGGGCGATATTGATCGTACGCATGCTCTTGGTCAATGTTGTAAATAATAAGGGGTGGATGGGGTAGTGCAATGAAGTTTGATGGAAATCGGCAACTACACCGGCTATCGGTAAATTTTTATGATCCCATTCAATTAACTTTCCAATTGCCTGGTAGGGGTCTTTGATTCCTAAAAACCGCATATAGGATTCATTGATCCAGAGTTGTCTTATGGTATCGCTGGAAGATATGTTGCCCCCTGCAAGCAACTTTATGTTGAAAAGCTTCAAATAATTTGTATCAGCCAGTTTTACCTGTACATCTGTTTCCAGTTCTTTTTTTCCATCTTTATATTTCATCGTGCTGGTCCACATGTTGTTGATGGAAGGGGGATCATTTGCGAGACTGATCATTGCTATCTCCGGGATCGCTTTCAGCTTTTCCATCAGGACAAAGCGATTTGATTGCACAGTATCATAATAATTCGTTTTCAGGTACACGATAGCATCTTTCTTAAAACCGAGATCTTTATTGAGCGTATAATTTATTTGTTTGCTGACGAGGATCGTACCGATGATAAATATCTGGGCAATGACAAATTGTGAGATGGTCAGCGTTTTGCGCAGCCACAAATTTCCCGTGCCGGTATTCGAGGCAACCCGGTTTTTTAAAACTGTCACAGGTTTAAATGACGAAAGCACCAGGGCTGGATAAAACCCGGATAAGAAACTTACGGTGACTATTAATAAAGCTAAGAATATAACAATACCCGGCTGTAAGCTGAAATGAAGCCCTTTCGGTATAAATGCAGAAAAGATTTTCAACAACAATGGGGTAATAAGAATAGATAAAATAGTTGCGCAAACAGTCAGCAGGAATGTTTCACTTAAGAACTGGAGAATAAGTTGGCGTTTTGTACTTCCCATTGTTTTGCGGACACCGATCTCTTTAGCCCTTTGTGAAGCTTGCGCTGTTGTAAGATTTATAAAGTTGATACAACCGAGTAAAAGCAGGAAGGCTGCTACAGCCAGCAAACTGTACAAAACTGGTAAGTGCGCAGTACGTTCGCCAAAACTGCTATAAGTAGTATTGAAATGAATATCTTGAAAAGGTTGTAGTGTAAAGGCTGTCGTGCTGTGATCTTCCGGGTCGTTTTTCTTGTGTTTAGCATATAAACTATTTACCTGTTTTGTTACCAGTGCCGGAGTGATTCGGGTGGAAAGTTTTATAACCAATTGTGAAGCGGAATTAGTGCTACCCCAGTCACCTTTTTCATCGCTGCCAAGTAGCCTGCTTTCAAGTGTTGCAAGGGATATAAAATTTTTAAACCTGAAATCTGTGTTTTTAGCCAGGTCTTTTACTATTCCAGTAACTTTTGCCGGGATGCTGTCATTAAATATGATCTCCTTACCAATGATCTCTGTTGGTTGGAGTTTCGGAAAATAAATTTTTGCGTTTGATTCAGATAAAACAGTTTGATAGGGCTGGTCCAACGCAGTCTTTGATGAACCTGCCAGCCACTTATAAGGCAGCAGGCTGAAATAATTGTCGTCGGCAAAAACAAGATTTGCCTGTTTTTTAAAAACACCAGGATCGTTTTTACCTGCTTCAGGAATACTTATTTTAACCTCATCGCCGGTATAAAAGTGGGTCACATTCTCAAGGCCGGTAAGATCCTTTTGAATGGCGTCCGCCATGGGATAGGTAACGCCTGAATTATGATAAGGCTGACCGGAAAAGGTAAAATCAGAAACTATACGGTATATCCTGTCCCTGTCTTTTTCAAACTTATCAAAACTGAGGTCATAAGAGACAATCAAATAAATAACCAGGGCAGAGCTGATACCTATGGACAGACCTGACACATTGATCAATGAGAAAATCTTGTTTTTTGCAAGATTGCGAAAAGCCGTTTTGAAATAGTTTTTGATCATTTGTTCAATTTTAAATTTTGAAATTGGGAGATTGGGAAATTGCTCCCCCAAATGGCGGGATCCCAATTGCGCTTTCCCCAATTACTCCGTTCTCAAACTCTTCACAGGATTGGCTAACGCTGCTTTTATAGCCTGGACACTTATTGTCGCCAGAGCAATAACCATTGCAAGAAATCCTGCCAATAAAAACATCCACCAGCTTATACTAATGCGATAAGCAAAACCAGTTAACCAATTGTTCGCTGCCCACCATGCAAGCGGTGAAGCAATCACAAATGCAATGAACACGAGTACTAAAAAGTCTTTTGACAATAATCCAAACACCGATGCAGTGTTTGCTCCAAGCACTTTGCGGATGCCGATCTCTTTGATGCGCTGCTCTGCCGTAAACATGACAAGACCAAGCAAACCAAGACAGCAGATAAAAATGGCAATAAAGGCAAAATACCCTGAAAGTTTGTTTATCATTTGCTCGCTGGTATATAAACTATTGTATGCTTCATCCAGGAATTGGTACGTGAAAGGAAATTTTGGATTAAGCTGTCTTGATAATGCATCAAGACTTTGCAAAGCCTGTTGCGTTTTGGCAGGCTCAATCCTTACAAGCGCATTTCCAAAGCTCTCATCTTCACGCATGCGAAGAATCAATGGTTGAATAGGATCATGCAGTGAATTAAAATGAAAATCCCTTACAACACCAATAATGGTTCCATGCTGTCCCCAAAAAGTAAACTGCTTACCGACAGGGTCCTTATAGTTGATGATCTTTAAAGCTGATTCGTTCAGTAAATAACCTGACGAATCAGTAGGGTAGTCCTTTGCGAAATCGCGTCCCCGGAGCATTTGCAGATCGAGAGTTTTTACAAAATCATATCCCACGGAAGCCCAGACGAATAAATTCTTTTCATCCGGATTTTTATTTTGCCAGTCAACATCAGATGTTCCGCTTGTAAGTTTTGTAGGAATTTGCGTGATGCGGGTCACAATTTTAACACCCGGGATATTTACCGCCTCCTGCTTAAATGTAGTATACTTATTGAGCAGGTTTCCCTGCAGGGGAATACTGATCACATTGTCTTTGTCGTAACCTAAATTCTTTGTTTGGATGTAATTGATCTGCTTCGAAACGACGATCGTTCCAATGATCAGCACTATTGAAAGTGTAAACTGGAATACAACAAGTGCCTTGCGGAGGAACGCAGCCCGCGGACCCGCTTTTATTGACCCCTTCAAAACTTTTATCGGGTCAAACGAAGATAAGAATACAGCCGGGTAGCTTCCTGCTACTAAACCTGTGAGAAAAGCCAAAATAAAAATGATGAACCAAAATGAAGGACTGGCGACAGGCAATGAAATATGTTTTTGTGTAAGATCATTAAATAGGGGAAGCAGCAACAACACGATGGCCAATGCCGCGATCATTGAAAAGAAGGCGATCAAAATTGCTTCACCGATAAATTGTTTGATCAATGATAGCCGGATGGCCCCCGCCACCTTTCGTATGCCGATCTCCTTTGCTCTTTTCATGAGACGTGCCGTTGTCAGGTTCATAAAGTTTACGCAGGCGATCACTAAAATGAAAAGAGCGATGATGCTAAAGAGTTTTACATAGTCAATTCGTCCGCCATCAACTTGCCCGTTTTTAAAATGTGAGTGCAGGTACATCTCATCAAAACGCTGAATGCCGAGTTCAATATGAAATCCGGATCGTTGTTCTTTGTAATAGCTATGTAAAAAATTTCGGACCCTTGCTGTGAATGCATAGGCATCCGCTCCGGGTTGTAGTATAACAAAAGTTTTTGGCCCGTCATTTATATTGATGCTCCAGTCTTTGAGCCACTGATTGTCGTCAAGATAAGCATACCAGTTGATGAGATAATCGAATTTTTGTGAAGCGTTGATGCCCGTATTTTCAAATACAGCTGTTATTTTGAAGTCTCTTTTGTCGTTGAAACGAATGGTTTTATTGATAGCGTTTTCCGCACTTCCAAAAAAGCTTTCCGCCATTTTTTTTGAAACAGCGATGGCTGACGGAGAATTTAATGCGGTTTGCGCGTTGCCCTGCAATAAGGGATAATTGAACATTTTAAAATAATCCTCTCCGGCCCAGCCACCTTCTTCCTCTATTACTTTATCGCCAAGTGTAAAACTGTTTTGATTGATCCATCCAAATCCTGAAGCATATTCGATCTCGGGAAATACGCGTTTCATTTCATCGGCCATCAGCCCGGGTGTTGAGTGAAACACATCCACCTTGTCATTATAGAACTGCCGCTCATAGACACTGTATAATCGTGTTGAATTTTTATTGAACGAATCCACGTCGTATTCGCTTTTCACCCAAAGTAATATCACCAGGCTGCAGGCCATGCCCAGCGCCAGCCCTGAAATGTTTATAAAAGAGAAAACCTTATTTCGCCGGAGATTGCGCAATGCTGTTTTTAAATAATTTCTGATCATAAAAAAAGCTTCAAGCTATAAGCTTATAGCTAATAGCTGGTTTACTCACTCTGTTCGTAGTGATTTCACAGGATTCGCGATTGCTGCTTTTATTGCCTGGAATCCTACAGTCAGCAGTGCAATGATTATTGCCAGCACACCTGTTCCCAGGAATATCCACCAATTGATATTGATCCTGTAGGCAAAATCCCGCAACCATTTACTCATGAAATACCATGCAACGGGTGTAGCAATGACAAAAGCAGTTAATATCAATACAATAAACTCTTTGGAAAGCAGCCGGATCAGGCTTGTGACACTTGCCCCCAACACTTTTCTTATTCCTATTTCTTTTGTTTTCACCTGCGCTGTATAAGTAGCCAAACCAAAGAGACCAAGGCAGGAAATTAAGATGGCAGCAATAGCAAACACGTTGAATAACGTTCCTGTCCGCTGATCATCTTTGTACATTCTGTTAAAATCGTCGTCAAGAAAAGAATATTCGAAAGGAAATTCTGAGACATATCCTTTCCAGATCTTTTGTGCCCCAGCAATTGCCTTTGGAGCATCCTTACCCGTTGTTTTTACATACATCGCCCACCCGGAAGGGCCATAATAAAATACCGCAGGTTCTATTGCTGTTTTTAAAGACGAATAATTAAAGTCTTTGACAACCCCGATAATAGTGCCTTTGTTTTGCCAGAGTGTAAAAGATTTGCCAATAGGGTCTTTGATGCCTGCCTGCCTCACTGCTGTTTCATTTAATATCAGATGCGCCGAATCGGCGGGTGAGCCAGTGAAATTACTTCCCTGGACGATCTTCATTTTCATCAGAGGAATAAAATCTTTGTCGATCGCATTTGGGTGGATCAAAAATGACCTGTCCTTTTCTTTTCCTTCCCAATATGTATCGCCGGTAGTACTATTTATTCCCACAATGGTACCGGATATGGAAGCTGCTCCCAGGATCCCCGGTTGTTTTAAAAGTTCATTGCGCACCGCCTGGAAATGATCACGCAGCTCATTTCCTAACCCAAAAACAAAAACATGTTCTTTGTCAAAGCCCAGGTCTTTTTTTCTCATGTACGCTAGTTGGCTGCTGATGATCATGGTTGAAATGATCAAACCGACTGAGAAAACAAATTGAGTGACTACCAATACTTTTCTGAAAGTGGCTTTTTTAATGCCCAGCGAGAGTTTTCCCCTTAAAGCTTCTATCGGTTTAAAAGATGATAATTGTAATGCCGGGTAGATACCGGACAGGGCCAGTGAACCTGTGATAGC
>Ga0207706_10005200_pt1 | contig 12140 bp, 12 predicted proteins | sample KBSC53metaG_FD_184318 | JGI IMG/M metagenome (GOLD analysis project Ga0207706, IMG submission 184318) | Corn rhizosphere microbial communities from Kellogg Biological Station, Michigan, USA - KBS C5-3 metaG (SPAdes) (version 2) | ecosystem: Host-associated > Plants > Roots > Rhizosphere > Soil ... | reverse complement strand
GGGCTGGTGTGATGCAACTCGGAATCTTCGCCAAGACCTTCGACCGGCCAGATGTCGCCTCGTGCCTACAGGCCGTCGCCGATGCCGGCATCCCCGCCACTCAGTTCAACCTGTCCGTGGCCGGGCTGCCCACCATCCCGGAGCAGCCCGTACCGGATGACCTCGTGAATGCCATTCAGGCGGCTGCCGACCAGGCCGGCGTCGCACTTGTCGCGATCTCAGGCACCTTCAACGCCGCCCACCCCGACCCGTCATACCGGCGGACCTACCTGGCCCGGTTCCCGCACCTATGCGCAGTCGCCCGAGACCTGCAGATCGGCATTATCACCCTCAGCAGCGGGTCTCGCGATCCGCATGACATGTGGCGCTGGCACCCCGACAACACCACGGCACAGGCGTGGGCTGACTCCCGCACCACCCTCAAGGCCCTGGCGGCGCTCGCCGATGATCATGGTCTCACCCTCGCAGTCGAGCCTGAACACAGCAATGTCCTCGCCACGGCCGACCAGGCGATCACTATGCTCGACCAGATCGGCTCACCCGCCCTCAAGATCATCTACGACGCGGCGAACCTGCTCGACCCGAATGGCTACGACTCGGCGGCCGCTGCCGCGGCGATCACCCGCGACATCACAACCCTAGGACCGCACATCGCGCTCGGGCACGCCAAGGAACTCATCGCCGAGCGCGCACCGGCCGCCCCCGGTACGGGCCTGCTGCCCTGGCCGCTGATCGTGCAGACCCTGCACGAAGCTGGGTTCGACGGCACCCTGGTCATCCACGGCCTGCCTGAGGCCAGCGTCCCGCGCGCTGTGACCACGCTCGAAGCCGCACTCGCCGTGGCCCCAACCACATGAGCGCACCCCAGCGACGGGCCGACTTCAGATCGGCAGCGCCAGCCTGGTCTACAAACGTGCATGTTGGGCCCGACGAACTTCCGCAGAATGCCGTGCTGCACCAAATCGAGCAGAAACACCTGCAAGTCGGGTCGGCGTTCGGACTCTCGCAGTGGATCGTGGCCAGCAATGGGCATTAGAAACTATCTAATTGAAGGCGTATCCGGCACCGGCAAAACTTCAGTCTGCCAAGAATTGCAGCGGCGCGGCTACCACGCCCTCTAATGATACCGAATTGGCTTATCAATGCGATCGGGAAACTGGTTAACCGACCGATGGCTCAACGCTCGAGCATCACATCTGGTATGTCGATCGAGTAAAAGCCTTAGTCGCCAACCAACATGAGACGGTCACATTTCTGCGGTGGATCTAGGAACTTTCCAACATGCTTTGGTAGCAGGCAACAGGCTTGCACTCATTTCCCCTCCTGCTTGACCGATCAGTTCGCCCGCATCACGCCGAGCGGCGATCGGGCCGAGAACCCGGGGAACACGCCGGCCGTGCTCACCTCGGGGAACCGCGCCGCGATCACCTCGCTCAATACGCCGCGATAGTCCGTGGTGACCGCCAAGTCGCCGTCGACCAGCTTCCCCGAGCTCAGTCCCGGCCAAGTGCCGTGCACCTTTCCGCCGCGTACGCCGCCGCCGAACAGCAGCATCGTGTTGCCGTAGCCGTGGTCGGTTCCGCTGCCGTTCTCCTGGACTCGGCGACCGAACTCCGACAGGGTCACCAGGGTGACCTGGTCGCCGGAGGTTCCCAGATCCGTGAAGAACGCAGCGACCGCCTTGGCGACACCGCCGACACGATTCTTCATGTCGCCGTTGGCGACCGTCCCGAGGTCCACATGCATGTCCCAGCCGCCGTAGTCCAGGGTGATTACTCGGACCCCGACCCCGGCCTTGATCACCTGCGCACCGGCGGCGAGGGCCAACCCGAGATCGCCGTCAGGGTACTTAGCGCCGTTGGCCGGCTTGGCGTCCTTGGCCAGCGAGGTCATTGTCTTGGACACGTCGAGCGCGGCCTTTGCCGCCTTGCCGGTCGGGGTGGCTTGCTTGCCCCACAGCGCCGTCAGCGCATCGCGCATCCGCGCCTGGGCCGCCTTGTCGTCCCCGCCGGGTAGCCGGAAGTCCGCCAGCTGCCTGGCCGAGATCGCCTCGGCCGGCCCGACCAGCGACGTCGGCAGCATTGTGTTGCCCAGCTGCATGCCCTCCTGCGGAACATCTTCCTTGGTGAGCCCGATCATCCGGTTCAGCCAGCCGATCCGGGCCGACGACCCGGGGTCGGCATCCTCGACCGCCTCCATCGCCGCGAAGTGGCTGCGGTTGGGCGCCGGCATGCCGACAGCCTGGACGGCGCCGAAGCGGCCGTCGTTCCACATCGAGGCCACCGGCTCGAACTCCGGATGCAGCCCGAACATGGAGTCCTTGGCCAGCAGTGTCTTGGTCGGCACAGCAAGGGTCGGTCGCGCCTTGGCGTAGCCAGGATCACCGTGCGGCACGATCATGGACAGGCCATCGCATCCGCCACGCAGGCTGAGCACCACGAGCGTGTTGCCGCCTGGCGCGGCGAATGCGGTCTGGGTGAAAATGTCGCCGATCATCCCGGAGACGGCTGCACCGCCGAGCAGGGCCGTGGCGCCGGCCAGGAAGCGCCGCCGGGAAACGCGGAAGTCGTCGCAGCTCATGTCACTTCCTCAGGTGTTGCGGGCTATTCAGCACGGTCGCGATCAAGGGCACGGCGCGCCAGTCACCGAAGTCCTCTCGACTCTTGATCGTCGCGGTGGGTTCGTAGTCGATCAGTAGCGCGGCGGCCTTAACCAGGTCCGCGCTCGCGCGCCGGCCGAGCAGCGAACGGGACACGCTGTCGACCGCGTCGTCGAAGCGCACCGGCCCCTTCGGCAGGTAATTGCGCGGCTGCTTCCGGCTCATTCCCTTCGACGGCCACCAGCCGCCGGCAGTCGTGTGGTGCATACCCCAGGAGCTGCGCATCCGGCCGGCCGAGGCCCAGGCCACACTGGGCTCGGGGAATCCGTTCGGTGCCGGCCACATGAAGGGTGCCTGGCCCATCTCGTCCAGCACGTAGTTGACCGCGGAGCCGAAATCGCCGCTCTGCTTGGGCTTTGACACCTTCACCCTCATCGCCCGGTAGGTCGCGATGGCGTCCTGGCCCGGCGAGCGCACCAGGCCCTCCGCGCTGGCGACGAAGTCCGGGTGCTTGACCAGCGCTCGCAGGGCGGCCTTGATGCTGGTCCCTGAGTCGGTGTATGCCTTGGCGACCGCCGCAACAATCTCGTCCGACGGCTTGTCGGCGACAAACCGCTGGCAGAGCCGGGTCGCCAGCCGTTGGGCCGTCGCCGGGTGTGCCGCGAGGTAGTGCAGATAGGACCTGAGCTCCGTACGGCCCTCACCGTTGGCGTTCGCCGCCTTCCAGCCCAGGATGTGCAGCGGGCCAGTGTAGTGATCAGCCGTGACGTAGGTCTTCTTGGCGGGCTGCCAGGTCTCCACGTGGTATCCGGTCAGCACTCGGGCGGAGTCGACCACCATGTGCTCGGTGTAGCCGGCCTTCACCCCGACGGTGTGCAGCTCGAGCAGCTCGCGGCCGTGGTTTTCGTTCAGCGCGTTCTTGGTCGAGCCGGCGCTGTTCAGGAAGACCAGCATCGCCGGGTGGACCGTCGCCCGTAGCAGCAGGTCGGAGAACTTGCCGAGCGCGTACTTGCGAATGGTCGCGTCGTAGCTGGCGCGGTACATCCAGCCGTCCCCGTACGCGGGCACGTGCAGCAGATTCGACCAGAAGTCGACCATCACCTCATGGACCTGACGTTTGCTGAACATCCGGCGCAGGATGGTCCAGCGGACCAGGTCCATCGACTGTTCATAGGAGCTGCGCTTTTTGGTGCGGTCGGCCTGCTGGCGCTTCCGCGAACTGCTGCGCAGGTACGGATACCAGGCCTTCATGGCGTCGGCCTTCTTGTCGGACACCTTGCTCGGGTTGAGCTGGGCAGCGAACCACTCCTGCGGCCCACCGGCTTTGGTGATGGCCTTGTGCAAACTGGGTGTGTACCCGTAGCTGAAGCGATTGATCATGTGGCGCGTTGAAGCGCTCGGCACTGCCATCTAGGCCAACCCCCGTTGCCTAATCGTTATACAACGGAGACAAACTAAAGCGCCAAAGTATCGGTTTGGTCAAGAGGTAATTAATAAATGCCGCGAGGAATTTAATGGCCTTGGCCTGGCTAATAAATACTGCGTGGAATTTAATAAGACTTGGTCGAAACCAGCGGCGCGTCGAAACAAAGAACTGCGTTGTCAGCGGTCCGGGTTGTCGATTGAGGTGTCGCCCAACAGCCCTCGCTCCGCCAAATCGACTGCTTCGGAAACTCCTGGCGGCGGAGGGCCGGCCGCGGGAGGCACGTCGTCAGGCGCGTAATCCTCCAGGCCAGCGGCCACTCGCGCAAACGGCGGTAGACATGGCTGCTCGCTTCGGATAGCGGTTCTTCCTGGCACCGAGCGCCGCGACCCGGCCCAGTGATTTGGCTTGCCGCCCGGCAGGCCGGAGCGGCGACTCCGTTGACACGGCGGATGGGCACCATGAAGTCTGATGACCATGCGGATCGTGGTCGATCTCAACCGCTGCCAAGGCTATGGCCAGTGCGTTTTTCTCGCACCGGGCGTGTTCGAGCTGCATGGCGAGGAGGCTTTGATGTACGACCCTGGCCCGGACGAGGAGCAGCTGATCCCGGTGGTGCGCGCCGCTGCGGCATGCCCCGTTCAGGCAATCCGTGTCGAGAGGCCGGGTGAGCAAGCATGAGCCCGGCGAATGGCGCGTTCAGCGCGAATGGGCATGTCGTCATCGTCGGGGCGTCGTTGGCCGGGCTGCGGGCCGCGGAGGCGTTACGAGAAGGGGGCTTTCGGGGTCGGTTGACGTTGGTCGGTGACGAGCCCTACGAACCCTATGATCGGCCGCCGCTATCCAAGCAGGTCCTGACGGGCCGCGCCGCGCCGGAGTCGACCGCGCTGCCGCAGGTTTCCGGGCTGGACGCCGAGTGGCGACTCGGCACGCCGGCGGTCGGGTTGGATCTGGCAGCCAAACGAGTGCGCCTGGCCGACGGCGAGGAGCTCGGCTTCGATCGAGTGCTGATCGCGACCGGAACGCGGGCCCGACCGTGGCCCAACCCGGAGGAGGCCGCCCTGGACGGGGTGATCACGTTGCGGGGCAGGGATGACACGGTCCGGCTTCGCGATGAGCTAGCCGCCGGGCCGCGTCGGGTCCTGGTTATCGGGGCGGGGTTCACCGGCTCCGAGATCGCCTCGGCGTGTCGCGGCCTGGGCTTGCCGGTGACGGTTACCGAACGTGCCGCGACGCCGTTGGCCGGTGCACTGGGCGGGACGATCGGCACAGTCGCTGCGCGCCTGCAGCGTGAATACGGCGTCGACCTGCGGTGCGGGGTCAGCGTGACCTCATTGGAAGGCGACGATGCCGGACATGTGCGTCGTGCCCACCTGGATGACGGCACCACACTCGAGATCGACGTAGCCGTGGTCGCGCTCGGCGCCCAGCGCAACACCGAGTGGCTGCGCGACTCAGGTCTCGGCGCGGGCCCGCGAGGGGTCGCGTGCGATGCCGGATGCCGCGTCTTCGACATGTACGGCATCGTCACCGACGACATCTTCGCCGCCGGCGACGTCGCCCGTTCTCCGCATCCCCTGTTCGGGTTCGAGTTCTTGGCGCTCGAGCATTGGAGCAACGCAATCGAGCAGGCCGAGGTCGCGGCACACAACATGGTGCACGGCGAATCCGAGCGACGCCCGTACCTCCATGTGCCCACGTTCTGGTCGTTCCAGTTCGGCGTCAGCATCAAGTCGGCGGGGGTGCCGCCCCTGGGTGAGCAGGTGATCATCGTGCAGGGATCGGCCGACGAGCCGCGCTTCGTCGCGCTCTATGGCCGGCGCGGTCGCACAGTGGCTGCGGTCACCTTCGACCAGGGCAAGTGGCTGGAGTTCTACGTGAATCAGATCGAAAGAGCCGCACCCTTTCCACCCCAGTACCGCAATGTGGCCCAGCCGGAATCGCGGCAGGTGCTGCAGGCCGAGTTTCCGGATCCGGCACTGCCGACCGAAGGGCCCATGATCGTCCGTACCGGGCACTCGCCGACCGAGCGGGCGTGGACGCTCATGCCTGCGCGCGGGGGACGGCGATGACCGAGCAGACGACGACCGGTCAACCGGGCGTGCTGGCCCAGATTCTCGACTACGCCAACCGTGCCAACCCCTACCCGCTGTACGCGAAACTGCGTGAGACGCCGGTCTTCCGCGCGCCTAACGGCAGCTACGTCGTCAGCACCTACCGCGAGATTTGGGCGCTGATGCACGATCCGCGGATCGGTGTCGGGGCGCTTGGCGGCGGTGCAGGCGGCGAAGGCACAGGCAGCTTCATCGGAATGGATCCGCCCACGCATGATCGCCTTCGGCGGCTGGCCACGAGCCACTTCGAGCAGACCGAAGCGGTGCGACCCGACATGGTGCGCACCGCCAATGAGCTCATCGACAAGATGCGGAACAAGCACCAGATCGATCTGGTGGACGACTTCGCGTACCCGCTGCCCGTCACAGTGATCTGCCAACAACTCGGGGTGCCGCACGAGGACGAGCCTCGCTTCCATCCTTGGGCCGAGGCAATCATCACTCAGCTCGATCCGCGACCCGGACAGGAGTCGGCCGCCGCCCAGGCCTCTGCGGAGATGAACCAGTACATGGCCGGGTTGGTAGAGCGTTACCGCTCCGAACCGGGCGCCGGACTGTTGTCCGGGCTGGCGGCGGAGGAAGGTCTGTCCACACAGGACGTCGTTGCGACTGGGAGGCTGCTGCTGATCGCAGGCCATGAGACCACCGTCAACCTCATCACCAACGGCATGCTTACCCTGCTACGTCATCCCGACATCTTGGAACGGCTCCGCCATGAGCAAGAACTGGCGATCCCCCTCGTCGAGGAGTTGTTGCGCTACGAGCCGCCGGTGCAGATCAACCCGAAGTACATGGCCCTGGACGACGTCGATCTCGGGGACGTCACTATCCCGAAGGGCTCGCGCATCGTCCTCGTGCTGGCCGCTGCCAACCGAGACCCTAACCGCTTTCCCGATCCTGACCGATTCGACCCGGAGCGGGAGGACAACGAGCATCTGGGCTTCTTCACCGGCATCCACTACTGCTTCGGCGCTGGGCTCGCGCGCCAAGAGGCGCAGGTCGCGCTGATCGAGCTCGCCCGCAGGTTGGAGAACCCCCGGCTCCTGCAAGACCCGCCTCCGTACCGGCAGAATCCGACGCTGCGCGGGCCCAGACATCTCCCGATCGAGATCGACGGGGTCCGCTAGCTGGCGTTGCGCCAGTGCGTCATCCGTCGGTGTTCGAAATGCCAGTTAGCAGGGCGTTAGCATGCCAGGTGTGGCACCCGAGCATGCACGGCCTGCGCTCGGTGCGGTCGTTCCGAGGCGGTCCGGGGATTGCTTCGCCGCCGCCGATGAGCTCGTGACTTGCGCCGGGTCGTCATCGACATGAGCGATACGGCTGCTGGCCTGGGCAAGGTCGTTGTGAACAGGGCGATGTCGCTGGATGGCTTCATCGCCGGCCCCGACGATGCGATGGATTGGATCATCGAGTACAACGAAAAGTACTCGTTTCCTGAGGTCATAAACGCCACCGGCGCCATGCTCGTCGGCCGGGGGACCTACGAGGTCGCCAAGCGAATGTCCGCCGAGGACACCAACTACGACGGGGGACCGGTATTTGTCCTGACGCACCAGCCGCCGGACGAGCCGGAGCAAGGGGTCACTTTCCTCACCTGCGACCTCACGGATGCCATCGCCACAGCGCACGCCGTCGCTGGGGGTAAGAATGTGGAGATCCTCGGTGCCGAACTGGCCAGTCAGTGCCTGCGGCGAGGTCTCGTCGACGAGGTCCTGGTCTATGTCTTGCCTGTGCTGCTTGGCGACGGCGTGCGTTTCTCGACCTCCGGCCTCGGCAGGATCGACCTAGAACCGTTCAGCAACAGCCAGTCAGGTCCCGTGACGATGCTCCGCTTTCGCGTTCGGAAGAGCACGCCAGCCTGATCGTCACCTCCAACCAGCAGTTCGGCCGCTGGGGCGATGCATTCGGTGACGACGTCGTCGCCGCCGCCATGATCGACCGGGTCGTCCACCACGCCGACGTTGTAGCCCTCAAAGGCGACAGCTACCGGCTCTGCAACCGCGATCTCGGCCGCATCCCCCCAGCCGACCCCATTGACACCGACCTGACCAATTTTCAGTTGCCGTTGACAGTCGGAGCACTGGGAACGTTGGCGAATAGCACCAACTGAAACTACGAAGCAGCGCGTCCTTACGCGTTCGTTACGGGCGCGCGCCGGCGTCTGTGGTACCTCGATTGGGGACCAAAGATTTCCATCGTCGACCGATGAGTCCGCGGCGTAAACCGAGTCGTACAGTCCTGGGCCAGGTGGTTGCGCATCCGATGCCCGACTGGACCAACCGCGAGGCGGTAGCGGAGTTCGCCGCCGCCGGCGCAGAGATCCGCGGCGACGACCCCGTCGTCGCGTGGGCGGTCGCCGCGCACATCTGGGATCGCACGCCCGGCACCACTCCCGCAGTGCAGATGGCCAACCAGATGGGCACGGTGTTCTCCAAGCTCGACTGCGAACCCCGCTGGCGCGAGCGCCTGCCCGAGATCGCGGTCCCCACGCTCGTCGTCCACGGCCGCCGCAACCCGCTCTTCCCCGTCGGCAATGGCGAGGCGATTGCGCGCGAGATCCCCGCGGCGCGGCTGATCATCCTCGAAGAGGCTGCGACTGCGATCCCCGATGCAGCGGCCGGCAAGGTCGCCGGGCGATGCTCGCGCTCGGGTAGAGAACCTGTTCTGGGCCCCCGGGAGGCGGCGGCACCAGTCCTTATCGACAGCAGGGTCGGTCGGGTCCGGTGAGTCCTGCAGGGCGGGCACTGGGCGAGCAGGTCGGCGAAGCTGACCTGAAACTGACCCACGATCCTCGAGGGTCTTGAGGCTTGTGAGGCTTGGCTCACTTCGCTGGCGATGTCACCTGAACCTCTGAGAACGCTCAGATTCACCAGCGGTTCACTCGGAGAGCCTCATGGCACTTGCCGACCTCACGCCACCGTGTCAAGTGGCTGAACCTCAGGCAAACCGCCCGCCCGCTCCATAGCGAGATCGTGCGCGGTCTGCATCGCGAGCCACGCACGAGCCGTACCAACGCCAGCCTGTTCAAGGCGCACGGCGAGCTTCGGGCTCAACCGAGCATGCCCATGCAGCACCCGGCTGAGCGTCACACGCGAGACACCTAGCCTGGCGGCAGCATCGCTCACGGTCAGACCCAGCTCAACCAACACGTCCTCACGGAGGATCTCACCGGGATGTACCGGATCCTTCATCGCCATGATCTTCCCTCCTAGTGGTAATCCTGATAATCGAGGAGTTCTACGTCTTGCTCGACGAACCGAAAGGTCACTCTCCAGTTACCGTTCACCCAGATCGACCAGTGTCCAGCGAGCTTGCCCTTGAGCGGATGGGTTCTGAACGACGGGATGGTCAAATCCTCAGGCGACAGGGCAACGTCGAGCGCGGAAAGGATGCGTTGCAGCTTGTCGACATGCTCAGCCTGGACTCCCTTCTTCGATCCACGTCGATACAGCGCTTCCAACCCTTTGTGCCGGAAGCTAGTGATCACCTCCCAAGTGTATCGCGTAACGATACGCGATACATACGCATTGTCAGTCGATAAGACCGCGGCCAACCCCCGGCGAGCACCCGATCCAGACCCGACCGCGCCAACGTGGCCGTAGTAGTCACGTCAGCACGTCCATCGATGGCTTGCCGTTACCCCGACCAGGGTTTGACGGTCTGGAGCCCCGGTCAGGGCGCCCGCATTCCAATCTGCGGCGCACTGCCTCAGGGGCGAGCGGAGCGCATCGTCGCGCGCGGGCCCACCGACGCACTGCTCGTGGAGTTGCGCGAGCCTGATGAATTTCCGGCGTCGATCTTAATCATCTAGCCTCAGGCGCCGTCTGTAGTCGATCCCGCACCGGTTCGGTGCAACTGCGAACGCGGTCGCACGCCTCATGGCTACGGCCATCACAAAGTTGGCACAGATCCGAGCAAACGAAACCTAAGGGATACCCGCCACCTGCCATGAGACCCGTAGATTTGGCGGTCCGCCCATCGGCTGGTTCCACGCTCGCCGGGCCCTCGATCGTCCAGTCCTCGACGAGAGCCCGATGTATCAGGTCGCCTCGGTGGCTAGCCAGTAGCGGTGCCGGTCGGGCCGTGAACCGCGGCTTCGGCGGTCAGGATCACGTTGGCGACAGTTTCGGGCTGGGAGACCATGATCACGTGCGAGCCCACGGCCTCGGTAATGGTGGCTCCGGCGCGCTGGGCCATGGAGCGGATCACGTCCGCGCCGGCTGCCTTGTCGCCGGTCGCGACCACCGCCCAGGTCGGCAGGGACTTCCAAGCGGGCGGGCCCGAGGGCTCCGAGAAGGCTGGCTCCGCGACCGGGCGTTGGGTTGCGGCCATTACGGCGGTTTGTTCGAGCGGCAGGTCGGCGGCGAACGCATCGTGGAATTTCGCGGGATCGATCGCGAATTCAGTGGCCGTCTCGGCGCCGTCTCCTGTCGGATACTGGAGAGCGACCTGTGCCGTCCCGAGGACGCTGTCCCTAGACGTGGCTTCCACTTCGCCGAGTCGCTCGCCTTCCTCGGGGGCGAAGGCGGCGACGAAGACGAGACCGACGACGTTGTCAGCGTCAGCTGCGGCATTCGAGATCACCGCACCTCCGTACGAGTGGCCGACGGCGAGCACACGGCCGGGAATCTGCTTGAGGAAGCTGGCCACGTAGGCCGAATCGTGAGCGATGCCGCGCAGCGGAATCGCGGGCGCCGTCACTTGGATTCCAGCGGCCTGCAGGCGCTCGATGACACCGTTCCAGCTTGAAGCGTCGGCAAAGGCGCCGTGGACGAGAACGACGGTGAGAGGGGCGTTCTCGGTGACCGTCTCTGACATACGAGCTCCTTCGTTAGTGGGGGTCGAGGTCAATGACGGTTTGGGCAAAAGCTTCCGGAGCTTCCTGAGGCAGGTTGTGCCCGATGCCGCCGTCGATCGTTCGATGCGAATATCTGCCGGTGAATTTGTTGGCGTAGGCGCTCGGCTCCGGATGAGGCGCACCGTTGGCGTCGCCCTCGAGGGTGATCGCGGGCACGGTGATGGCCGGAGCCTCAGCGAGCCGATTCTCCACCTCGGCGTACTCGGCTTCGCCCTCGGCCAGCCCCAAACGCCACCGGTAGTTGTGGATGACGATGTCGACATGATCCGGGTTCTCAAACGACGCCGCGCTGCGATCAAAGGTGGCGTCGTCAAAGCGCCACTTCGGCGAAGCCGTACGCCAAATCAGCTTCGCAAAGTCACGCCGGTACCTGTCGTAACCGGTCCGACCGCGGTCGGTGGAGAAGTAGTACTGGTACCACCACTGGAGCTCAGCGTCCGGTGGCAACGGGAGCTTGCCGGCCTTCTGGCTGCCGATCAGGTAGCCGCTCACCGACACGAGCCCCGTGCAGCGTTCGGGCCAAAGGGCGGCGACGATGTTGGCCGTCCGGGCACCCCAATCGAAGCCGGCCAGAATCGCGCTCTCGATCTCCAGCGCGTCCAGCAACGTGATGACATCGACCGCCAGCACCGCTTGCTCGCCATTACGGAACGTCTCATCTGACAGGAACCGCGTGGTCCCGAAACCGCGCAGAAACGGGACGATCACTCGATAGCCCGCCTCCGCCAACCCCGGGCATACGTCGATATAACTGTGGATGTCGTACGGCCAGCCGTGCAGCAGAACGACCACGGGGCCCTCGGCAGGGCCGGTGTCGACGTAGCCGACATTCAGGAGGCCGGCATCGATCTGACGCGGAGGGCTAAAGGAGCTGCTCGGCACGGCGGCGGAGTCCGGAGAGGCTTCGACAGACATCTGAGTGCCCCAATGTTCGGAGGCTGAGCTCATGGCCGCCGCAGCATCCATTCTTCCGTGCCCACCGCCCGCCAAAGCGCGGAGATCAACGCAGTGACCTGAAGGTATCGCGCAGCTCCTTGGAGAGGATCTGCGGCTGCTCCCAGGCGGCGAAGTGCCCGCCCTCCCCGACCCGGTTGTAGTGAACGAGCTTCGGATACGCCTTCTCCGCCCAGCTCTGCGGAGCCGGAT
>Ga0207706_10005193_pt1 | contig 12152 bp, 8 predicted proteins | sample KBSC53metaG_FD_184318 | JGI IMG/M metagenome (GOLD analysis project Ga0207706, IMG submission 184318) | Corn rhizosphere microbial communities from Kellogg Biological Station, Michigan, USA - KBS C5-3 metaG (SPAdes) (version 2) | ecosystem: Host-associated > Plants > Roots > Rhizosphere > Soil ... | reverse complement strand
ACCGAGGCCCATCACCAGCAGCGTGATGATCAGCGTGGTCTTGCGGCCGATCCGGTCGCCCCAGTGCCCGAAGATGGCCGCCCCGATCGGACGTGCGGCGAACCCCACGAAATAGGTCGCGAAGGACTGCATCGCGCCCGCATACGCGCTGGATGCGGGAAAGAACAGATGGGGAAAGACCAGCGCGGCGGCGGTGTTGTAGAGGAAGAAGTCGTACCACTCGATCGTCGTGCCGATCGTGCTCGCCATCGCGGCTCGCCGCACCTGCACTCGCTGCGATACCGGGTCAGCTTGCGCCGCGCGGCCGACCTCACTGTCGCCGATAGCCATCGCCATCCACCTCCTGTGACCCGCCTGTGACCAATGCCACTTGACAGAGTGAGCCATCGCGACCGGTTCTAAACCCCAAAATGGGAAGAAGCGGCGCAACGTAGCCGCTGATGAGGGTCAGCCGGGTATGACCGGCAACGTCACGGCGGATCGGTGCTCGCCGTCATGCAGGATGGTCTGGGTCGCGATCTGCGTCGCCGTATCCGTCCCGAACGGTGCACCGGTGTTGGGGTTCGGTGCGAACTGAGGGTAGTCGCTGCTGGAGATTTCCAGGCGGATGCGATCGCCCGTGCGGAATTCGTAACTCGTTGGCCAAATCTGGATTTGAAGTTCGTAGGGGCGACCCGGTGTGGTTGGTGTGGGGTCGGACAGCGAGTCGCGGAATGAGGTCCGCAAGATGCCGTTGTTGAGGTTGATGACGGCGCCGTCGGGCTTGACCGCCGTGACTTTGGCGGTGAAATCGGTATCGGTCGCGGTGGATTGGGCCCACAGTCGGACCGAGATCGGGCCCGTCACCTCGGTGTCGTGTTCGAGGGGCGCGCTGCTGTAGACCAGCACATCGGACCGCTGCTCGACGGGCAACTGGTCGTAGGGTCCCTGCGGCCCGGATTGCGCACCGCAGCAGGAGTGACCACCGAGGCTCGGCGCAGGGAATGTCGGGTCGTAGGTGTAGGTGTCCGGGGGCTGGACGCCGGGCGCGGTCGATACGAGCTCACCTTTGCGCTCGTCGCTGCCGCCGGGCCCCGAGAGGTAGAACGTCGTCCACTTTGTTTGGGGCAGAGGCCAACTCGTCGCGGACCTCCAGGAGTCGGCACCCATGACGAAGTAGTCGACCCGGGGCTTTCCGGCGACGTCGTTCTGCCGGCCCTTGAGGAAATGGTCGAACCACGCCAGCATCAGGTCGTTGATGGGGCTGTCTCCGACGGCGCCGACGTCCTTGAGCAACGGCGCGGGGGTCGAGCCGGGTCTCCCCCAATTGACGTGATCCCAGGGGCCGACCACCAGACGCTGGTTGTCACGGGCAAACTGCGTGCCGCCGTGGGCCATCATGCCTGCGAAGTTTTCGGTACCGCCCGCAAGAAAGGCGTCATACCAACCCTCGAAGTGCAGCACCGGCACCCTCACCGACGGGTAGCGGTCCCTGATACTGAATTGCCGCCAGAAATCGTCGCGCGTCGAGTGGCGGATCCAATCGAAGTACCACGGCGCAACCGAGGGGTTCTGCGGTTGCATCGGCGGCAGATCCTTGAACGGGCGGAACTCCATCCACCGGGTCGGCTCGGCGCTCGCCGCCTTCAATTGAGCAGCGGCGGCTTGGTCGTTGCGGTTCTGGGCGGCCGAGGTGGCCAGTCCCATCGCCCACGGCTGCACAAAGGCCAGCCGGAACTCCCCACCCTCGTAGGTCCACCCGTCGTAGTAGTCCGACGCGGTGTTGGCCGGGACGATCGTCGCAAGGTGTGGTGGCGCCGCGACCGCCGCGAGCCACTGGGTGGCACCGACGTACGACGACCCGTACATCCCGACCTTGCCGTTGGAGCCGGGCAGGGCGGCGGCCCATTCGACGGAGTCGTACCCGTCCTCCATGTCGTGGGTGAACTCGCTGAACGTCCCGCCCGAGGTGCCCTGGCCGCGCACATCCTGGATGACGACCAGATAGCAGTGCGATGCGAACCAATCGGGTGGCTGGTAGCGCGATCCGGCCTGTGCGTCCGACTTTCCGTACTGTGTGCGCATCAGGATGACGGGTACCGCGTCGGCGGTGTGAGGCCGGTAGATGTCGGTGCGCAAGACAGTGCCGTCGCGCATCGTCGCAGGCACTTCAGACTCTTTGCTGACCGCGCACTGGCCACGCCCAGCACGATTCGGGAACTGTGCGGGCGCACCGGCGTGCTCGTCGGCCGTGCAGCTGCAGGTTAGCACTGCTACTGCAGCGACAGCGAAGATGCGGGCAGCGACGGAACGCACCGCTTAACGCTAGTGCCGAGGTGCCGCGACATCACATAGAGCCTCCGGCGGGATTCGAACCCGCAGCCTGCGAGGTAGAAGCTCGCCGCTCAGTCCGTTGAGCAACGGAGGCGGAACGTCGAGCCGGATGCAGGACTCGAACCCGCGCCGCCTGGATACAAAGCAGGTGCTCTGGCCTGTTGAGCTAATCCGACATTGGAGAATCGTTGTGCGCCGGGCGGGTCGATCTGTGCCCACGGCGGTGCCCACGGCGGGATTCGAACCCACACTCTCCGGTTTAGGAAACCGGCGCTCTCTTCGTTGAGCTACGCGGGCTTCGCACTCGAAGTACCCCTGGAGAGAATCGAACTCCCACCTTCAGCTTCGTAACCTGGCACTCTATCCGTTGAGCTACAGGGGTTTGTGGCATTGCGCGAGCGCCCTTGGCAGGACTCGAACCTGCAACCCCCTGTTCCGGAAACCGGTGCGCTATCCATTGTGCTACAAGGGCTTTAGGGCAACTGGACGGAATCGAACCATCTATTGCGGAGCCACGATCCACCGTGTTCCCGTTACACCACAGTTGCCATGGGTGGGGTTGTTGCCCGATGCGGAGGCGGAGGGATTCGAACCCCCAGCCGCGCGTGAAGCGGCGGCTCGCTAGCAACGAGCTGCAATACCGTTCTGCCACGCCTCCCGACATGTTGTGCGAGTGGAGAATTAGGGGACCCATCTCCCGGTTGTCCGGGGAGGGATTGAACCTCCGGCCTCCGCTGTATCAGAGCGGCGCTCTGACCAACCGAGCTACCGGACACTGGCACCCCGTGCGGGACTCGAACCCGCTCCTCCGCCTTGAAGGGGCAGAAGACTAACCCATATCCGAACGGGGCGTGAAGTACTGCTGCCTCGTCAGGAGTCGAACCTGAACTGCCCGGAACCAAAATCCGGTGGGCTACCGATTACCCCACGAGGCAAGGGATTTCGCTGACCCGCCAGGATTCGAACCTCAACCCGCTGATCCAGAGTCAGCCGTGCTACCGATTACACCACGGGTCAAAGGGTGACCTGATGTGGTACGTGCGGAGGGATTCGAACCCCCTGCGCTCGAAGGCAACTGCTTTACAGGCAGCCGCGACCAACCATATTCGCCTCGCACGCATGGCATCACAGGCTCCCCGAGCAGGACTCGAACCTACAGTCACGGATTAACAGTCCGCTGGTTTACCGGTTAACCGACCGGGGAATCGAAGCCGCGGCACGAGCGGGGGGATCCAGACCCCTCCTCTGGCTATGCCACTGGAGCCCGCCCGCTCGCGCCTGATCAAACGAGCTCCGAGACCGGCGCGAAGCGGAACCTGTCCCGCTCCGTCGGCTCGAAGGGCTCGCGAATCATGGTCATCCCCGCTTCCTGCGGTGTCCGGTCACCCTTGAGACCGTTGCAGTACTGGCATGCAGCCACCAGGTTGGGGGACCGCCTCCTGCCACGGAACCCGGGACAGCACGCGGTAGTCGGCGTTGTAAACCTGGACCGTCAGGTCGGGCATCAGGATCGCCATGGCCGCGTACCTCCTTTCCGGGTCTGTTCGGTTCGGCGAACTAGTTGCGCGGGCAGGAATCGAACCTGCGGCTTCCGGGATATGAGTCCGGCGGACTGGCCAACTGTCCTACCGCGCATCGTGTTTCACGTACCCCCGCAGAGAATCGAACTCCCGACAACCTGCTTGTAAGGCAGGAGCTCTTCCATTGAGCTACAGGGGCCTACTCGTCGGGATGACACGATTCGAACGTGCAACCTCCTGGACCCAAACCAGGTGCGCTTCCAAGTTGCGCCACATCCCGCTTGCCACGGATGGAGGGATTCGAACCCCCAGAATCGCGGCTTTGGAGACCGCTGCTCTACCAGTTGAGCTACATCGGTATCGAACCGGTGACGAGCCTCGAATTCGCTACCTTCAGTTTGGAAGACTGACCCAGTTAACCCCGAACTCGCTTGTGGACTGAAAATCGGTGCGCCGTGAGGGTTTCGAACCCCCGTCCCCGGATTAAGAGCCCGGTGCTAACCCCACTCAGCTAACGGCGCTTGTGGAAGGTGGGCCGCCCGGGACTCGCACCCGGAATCCAAGGGTAAAAGCCAAGAGTGATACTCAATTTCACCAACGACCTGAGGTGGCGTGTGTACGTCCGGCAGGAGTCGAACCTGCACGCCCTGTCGCGGGCACCGGAGCCTGAATCCGGCACGTCTCCCAAATTCCGTCACGGACGCTCGACACCACGAAGTGCGCTCGGCAGGACTTGAACCTGCACACCCGGATTGGGCACCCGGGTTTGAGCCGGGCACGTCTACCTGTTTCCGCCACGAGCGCGGATGCCACCACTATGTAGTTCTCAAAGTTCTTACGGGACGGCGTCGTTCGGCTGTCTCGCCGCGGTGCACTCCGTCCTGCCGGGTGCGGCGCAGTAAGAATGGTGCTACTTCAAACGTTGAATGTCGACCCGGCATTTCGCCGGAAATCGTTGTGCTGTAACAAAATTGGGTGCAACAAACTACAGGAAGGTCAGGCGACGCTCCTGGCAGGGATAACAGCGAAGTTGAGATATTTATGAGAGTTTTCTTCAGGCCCTTGCTTCCGGCCGGGGCACACGCCCACTAATGGGGCGGAAAGATGGCTGGATAGCCGGAAGCGTCTGGGTTGCCTGGAGCTGCGACGCTCAGACGGTGTCCAGACGGCGACTATGCCGCTGACCGTGCCCGCGCACGACAAAGCCACCGCGGATGCGGGCATCCCGGTGAGCAAGTCGTAGTCCTGGCGGAAAACGGTCATAGAACCACGGTAACACCCGTGTCCGCCGCTGACCAGCAAATATTCCAGGCCACTTCGAGCTTGCGCGCAACACCTTCGCCCGCTTGGTGTTGCGACGAAAACCATTGCGCACCAACGCAATCTGCCGCGTCACATTCGCGGCGCCGAGCACGAGGGCGCGGTCAGTCTTTCAGATGTTCGGCATGCCGGCGCGCACCTGCGAAGACCAGAGCGTCCCGCAGACGCATCGGCACCACGAGGCCGATCGCCATTCCCGCCACGACCAGAGTCGCCACTGCCGCATCCGACACCGTCGCGGCCAGCAGGTCGGCTGATGTCGTGCTCTGCAACTGGACGATGCCGCTGAGCATCCGGAACACGTATACGCCTGGGACCAGGGCGACGACGGAAGCAAATCCGATTGCGGCAAAAGGCATCCGCAGGAAGTGCGAAACTGGAATCAACAGCATGCCGACCAGCAGGCATGCCGCCAGTGCGGCCGTCGGCAGATCCACTTTCCATCCCGCCAACGCATACCAATGAGCAGCGTGGGCCAGCATTCCGGCCGCTACCGGCCAGCCGATCATGCGGTAGGGCATCGAGAAGTACACCGGGTAGGACGCGGCAGCGACCCCGGCCGCGAGGATGTCGACGTAGAGCGGGACCTCCGTACCACTCCCCGTGACCGACAGAGTCTGTCCTCCGAGACGCAGCCCGAGGATCAAGCCGGTGGCGATGGCCAACAGGATCAACGTGGCGTAGCCGAGCCGGGCGATACCGAGGGTGATCCGCAACGCCAACAGGTCCAAGGCGCCGTTGAGGATGTGCGGGCCCGGGACGAGCACCATTCCGGGGCAGACCGCCACCAATCCCGGCGCCGCACCGAGGTCTAGGTGCATGGCTGCCGCGCCGATCAGGCCCGCAATGGTGGCTGCCACGAAAGCCTGTGACAGGGTACCGATCCCAAATCGTCCCAGCGTCCGGCGAATCAGGCCACCGACGGCGGCGCTGACGGCGACCCACAACACCGCCCCTGGATCGGTGACACCGAAGACCACCGCGAGGGCGCCGGCGCCGGTGGCACAAGCAATGGTGAAAACCACGTCGTTCGAGGGCTTCAGCGCCCTCGCCGCATCGAGCTGACGATCAACGACATCGCGGTCGAGCGGACCGTCCTCGGCACGGTCGATGATCCGCATCGCCGTCGCGACCCGACGCATGTTTATCCCGACCGGGGACACCGAGGCCACCCGCACCGGCACATCCGCCCGTCCGCTCGTCAACATCAGCGACGTCCATGACGGGACCAGGCTGCTGCGAATGCCCAGACCGGCGTTGAGCCGATCCACGGCCGTCAGTGTCATGCTCGTCGACTGGCCGCTCTCCTGCAGCAGCACAGCGGCTTTCATCACGGTGTCGAGGGCGCCGACCTCGCCCGCCGCCTCGCCTGTCCCAGGCTCAGGCGGGTGCGTCATCAGAAGGGCCCGACCATGCTGACTGGATCGACGATGCGGTCGAAGTCCTCGGCGCTGATAAAGCCTGAGTCCAATGCGGATTCGCGCAGCGTTCGCCCGGTGCGATCGGCATCGTGGGCGATTGCGGACGCCTTGTCGTAACCGATCACCGGAGAGAGGGCGGTCACCAGCATCAGCGAGCGTTTCACGTACTCATCGATCTGCGCCCGGTTCAGCTCGACTCCGTCGATGCAGTACTTCTGGAACTTCTCACAGGCGTCGCCCAGTATGCGCGCGGAATGCAAGAAGTTGTTGATCAGAATCGGCCGCATGGCGTTCAGTTCAAAGTTGCCCTGCGAGCCGGCGAAGGCGATACCGGTGTCGTCGGCGATCACCTGAATGCAGACCATCACCATTGCCTCGCACTGGGTGGGATTGACCTTGCCCGGCATGATCGAGCTGCCCGGCTCGTTGGCCGGAAGCTTCAACTCAGCGATTCCGGCGCGCGGACCCGAGGCCAGCCAGCGGACGTCGTTGGCGATCTTCATCAAGGCCACCGCGAGACCACGCAAGGTTGCGCCTGCCGCGACGATCCCGTCCAGACCCCCTTGAGCCTCGAACTTGTTAGGTGCTGTGATGAACGGCTGCCCGGTGAGATCGGCGATCGCGGCGGCGATTTCGACGCCGAAGCCATGAGGCGCATTCAGGCCCGTGCCGACCGCGGTACCCCCGGCGGCCAGCCGGTACAGCTCGCCTTGCGCCGCCTCGACCCGATTGGCCGCGGTGTCGAGTTGGGCGGCCCAGCCCGACCACTCCTGGCCGACGGTCAGCGGTACCGCATCCTCCAGATGCGTACGGCCGATCTTCACCACGTCGTTCCACTGGGCGCCGGTGGTGGCGATCGCCTCTTGTAACACGCGTACCCGCGGCAACAGCTTGTCGCGGATTTCCAACACCGCGGCAATGTGCATAGCCGTAGGGAAGGTGTCGTTGGAGGACTGGCCCATGTTGACGTCGTCATTCGGATGAATCGGCGCTTTCGAGCCGAGTTCACCGCCCAGAAGCTGAATGGCGCGGTTGCTGATCACCTCGTTGACATTCATGTTGGACTGGGTGCCGGAGCCGGTCTGCCACACGTAGAGCGGGAAATGCTCGTCCAGCTTCCCGCCGATCACCTCGTCACAGACTTTCTCGATGACGTCGGCCTTCCACTGCGCCAACCGCCCCGCGCGAGCGTTGACGTGAGCGGCAGCCTTCTTGACGTATCCGTAGGCGTGGTAGACATCCTTCGGCATGCGGTCATCGCCGATGGAGAAGTGAATCAGCGATCTCGCGGTTTGCGCGCCCCAGTAGCGGTCGGCCGGCACGTCGATCTCCCCCATCGAGTCGGTCTCTCGGCGGGTACCGGAGGCGTCGATTCCAATAGGTACGTCTCGGACTTGTGGTGGCGTCATTCGAACACTCCTTCGTAAAGCTGTGCGAAGAGTTCGGTGTTGCGGGTGTAGTCCACGGGCACGTCGATAATTGTGATCCCGTCATCGCTCAGTGATTGCTTGAATGCGTTCTCGAACTCGTCGATGCTGGTGATTCGGATTCCTTTGGCGCCGAAGGCGGCGGCGTACTGGGTGATGTAGCAGTCGCCCAGTTTCACGCCCGATGTGCGCCCGTACTTGAGGACCTCCTGGAAGGCGACCATGTCGTAGCTGTTATCACGCATGATGACGTGGGTGAAGCTCAGGCCGAGTCGGGTTGCTGTCTCCAATTCTTGTGCGCTCAAGAGGAATCCGCCGTCACCGGAGATGGACACCACCTGGGTGCCTGGCCGCACCATCGCCGCGGCCATGGCCCATGGCAGCGCCACGCCCAGCGTTTGCTGGCCATCGGAAAACAACAGCCGCCGAGGCTGATAAGCCCGGAAGTGGCGGGCCATGTAGATGTAGTGCGACCGGACGTCGCACGCGACAGTGGCGTCGTCGTCGACGAGTTCACGGATCTTCAGCACGACGGCAGCCGGGTTCAGGCCGGCATCGGTGGCCGGATGCGCGCGTGCCTCGTCATCGATCCGCAGCAGGGCATCGCGTTGTTGGGCAATCGCGGCGTTGGTCTCCTGGGATAGGTGCAGCCCCGACAAGAAGCAGGTCAAGTCGAGCAGCGTCGCAGCGATGTCACCACGCAACTCCGCTGCCGGCTGGTAGTCGTTGTCGACGTCGGCAGGCATCTCATCGATATGAATCACCGTGCGGCGCACATCGGTGTTCCACAGCCGCGGGTCGTATTCGACCGGGTCGAACCCGACCGTGACCAGCACGTCAGCGCTGGCGATCAGGATGTCGCCAGGCTGGTTGCGGAACAGCCCGACGCGCCCGGCGAAGTGCTCCTCCAGCTCGCGCGGTACCACCCCGGCAGCCTGGAACGTCTGGACCACGGGAAGGCCGGTGACCGCGAGCAGGTCCCGCAGCGCCGCACACGCTTCCGGTTCGCCGTCGCGGATGCCGACCAACAACACCGGCTGCCGCGCGGCCAGGATCCGATTGGCCGCGTCGGCGATCTGCCGCGCCGGTGCAGCACCCAGGCGCGACACCGGCGCCGGCTGCACGATGGCGGCCGCGCTAGGGCTGGTGATCACATCAGCGGGCAGCACCACCGCAGCCGCACCGCGCGGGGCCGTGGTGGCGGCGCGGATTGCGTTGGCGATGGCTTCGGGGACATTGTCGGGATGGTTGACCTCGCCGGTGTACTTGGTGAACGGCTTGAGCGCGGCAACGGCGTCCATCGATTGGTGTGTGCGCTTGAGTCGGTCGACCCGGCCGACGGCACCGCAGATCGCGATCATCGGGTCCTGTTCGGTGATGGCGGTGATCAGGTTGGTGGCCAGGTTGGTGGTGCCCGGCCCAGACGTCACCAATGCCACGCCGGGGGTGCCGGTGAGCCGGCCGACTGCGGCGGCCATGAAGGCCGCGTTCTGTTCGTGGCGGCACACCACCAGCTCGGGACCGCCGTCGACCAGCGAGTCGAAGACCGCGTCGATCTTCGCCCCAGGCACACCAAAGATGTATTGAATCCCGTACGCGGACAGCGTTTCCACCACTCGCTGGGCAGAACGCACTTCGGTTGTTCCCATGTCAGCCTCCTTCGGTCTGTCGGATTTGCTCGTCAACATCCGCGCCGTCCAAGTCGGCGTGGGCGAATTGCGGTGTGCGCTGCAAGCTCAGGTGCAAATCCGAGCTGACACTGATGTCGACCGTTCCCCGGACCAGCCGGTAATCCGGTGCATGCCCGCCGTGGTGACGGTCCTTGTCGATGAAGTGCGAGTGGTAGCCCGCGACCGAGATGCCCTGCTGATAGCTGGGCATGCGGAAGCCGGCCAGCGTCCCGGTCACATCCGTGAACGTCACCTCCTGCTGGTCGTGGGTGGCCTCGGTGAATGGACGATAGGGACACGGCTGTCAGGTCACGGTGCGAGTGCGCATCGCACTGAATTCACCAACCACACGAACCGCGACCATCAAGTTGATGTTGTCCAGCGACTCATCGATCAGCGTCTTGAGCGCAGCGCGATCACACGGTTCGGGCACCTCGATCGTGCGGTCGGGGCGAAACCAGGTCACCGCGGCGAACGGCGTGAGTTCGTCAAGCCCGGCGGTCGTCGCGCTGCCGTCTGCGCGCAGTTGATGGCACACACCGTCTAAGACGAGCATTTCACCGTCGAGGCTGTTGAATGTCCCCAGGCCAAAATCACCGTGGCGCAGCAATTCTCGGATCGAGACGTTTCCTTCGTAAACACCGTCGAGTAACGCCGCCATCGTGGAGGTCTGGAAGATCTCGACGGGATCAAAGGCGGTCATCGGGCGTCCTCGGGGTAGTCGGGCACCCACATGGTGTCGAGGATTGCTTGGACGATGTGTTCGTGCTCGGTCACCGCCGGCTTTGTCGGATCCGCCTGATGCGCAATGGCTTTGGCGGACGCGTGGAGCATGTTCTTCGTGACTCGCTTTACGCCTGCCACCATGACGCAGACTCGCTCAGCTTGCTGGTCCAGGGTGAGGACACCAGAAGGAAGCCGACCGGTGAGCCCGAGCCTGCGTCGTTCCTCGTGGGTAAAGCCGACGCTGCGATTGAGGCTCGCGGTAGCCAACGTCGGCGGGGACTTGGGCACGTGGGCTGACATTGTCATGTCCTCTCTTCAGTCAAATTCAGTGACAACGTTGTCGGGACATTCCTCTACCTACGGAGCAGGCCCATTCGTGCGCCGTGGTGGTGCTCGGCAGACACGTCGTTACGCTTCGCGACGATCTCTGGCACGCCTAATAGATTGCGGTCATCGCCCGCCGACGTCTTCAGCGCTGCCACCAATGTGTGCTACCTGCTGGCAGACAATCTGCATTGGCGTTAGCCGGTAGACGCGGCGCATCCATCGGTCACGCGGCACCACGTCGCAATCGAGTCCGCATTGACCGTCACCGCTATTCGCGCCGGACACGCCGTCGGCGCCAGCCGACCCGGCAAGCGCCGGTTGCCAAATGGAGTCACCGCACCGCCGAGGTGAAGGTCGGCGCCTGCAGTGCTTGACGACCTGCGGGCTAGACAACGTGCCCAGGTGTGCGGTTCACGGTGCTCCTATGGGGACGTCCATCCTGGGCGCCGGCGTACCCGCGTAGCCGGGGCAAGTGGTCTGGATCTTGAAGGTGTGCCACTGCGACTCCCCCGCATTGGGCGGCATGCGCCCACTGAAGGTAAAGGTGTCATCCACCTTGGTCGCGATTACCTCACCGGTGTCGGCCACGAAACCGGCCATGTCGTCATAGCGAAGCCCCGCCTTCTGAACGACAAGCCGGCCCTGCTGGGTGAGCTGGATCCGAACTGTCCGCTTTGGCGTGTCCTGCACCAGGATTACCAGGCCGTCGTCTGGTTGTTTGGTGCAGACCACGTCTGTCGTCGTGATGTTGCGAGTCGCGCCGTCGAACTCAATCGCCGTTACAACCTGAGGTCCCCGGTGGCAACCCACTAGCCCGCCTGAGAGCAGCACAGTGGTCACTGCCGGCACCATTCGGGCGGTCAAGCCGTCGCAACGCATGGCCGCATTATGCGTCCGATCTGCCCGTTGAGCAGGAGTTTCACCAATGGGCAGCCTCTGCAATCCACCGGGACTCGACGGAATACCTTGCGTATCAACATGTCCTATGCCGCATCGTCGCGGTTCCCGAAGGCGCCTGCCGACCGGCCGCATGGGCAAGGTCGTCCAAAAGCGGTACTGAAGTCGAGCGCGTCAGCCTCGTCAATATTGGGCGGACAGCGTGAAATGACGTGCAATAATCTGTCCACCAGCGCGGTTCCGGGGCGGTACACACCGCCGCCAGAACTTCGCCGACGTGCGCCGGAGCGCCGGCGGCCGGGCTGAGACGGTACCGGTCGTTTGGAGGGGTTGAGTACCGTGTCGCAGAGCGCGCAAGACGTTGCCCATACGTCCAGTCCGCACCTGTCCCGACAGCTCGGAATGTGGGCGATCGTCGGCTTGGGTCTCGGCTACATGACCCCCATGACCGTCTTCGACACGTTCGGAATCGTCTCGGAGGAGACGAACGCGGTGGTGCCCCTCGCCTACCTCTTTGCGCTGGTCGCGATG
>Ga0207706_10005191_pt1 | contig 12158 bp, 10 predicted proteins | sample KBSC53metaG_FD_184318 | JGI IMG/M metagenome (GOLD analysis project Ga0207706, IMG submission 184318) | Corn rhizosphere microbial communities from Kellogg Biological Station, Michigan, USA - KBS C5-3 metaG (SPAdes) (version 2) | ecosystem: Host-associated > Plants > Roots > Rhizosphere > Soil ... | reverse complement strand
GTTAGCGCGCCTGCTTTGGGAGCAGGAGGCCGGCGGTTCGAATCCGCCCGTCCCGACTAGAAGGGATCGCGCCGCCGACGTACCCTTCGTCTATGCCGTTTTGCATCGAATGCGGTACGGAAAACCCCGTACAAGCCCGCTTTTGCCTGGCCTGCGGCACGCCGCTGGCCAGCGCGCCCGCTCCCGCACCGCCGAGCGAGGAACGAAAGATCATCACGGCGATCTTCGTCGACCTCGTCGGCTCGACGGCCCGCTCCGAGCAGCTCGACCCCGAGGACGTCAAGGCGCTCGTCGCCCCGTACCACGCGCGTGTGCGGGCTGAGCTCGAGCGGCACGGCGGCACGTTCGAAAAGTTCAGCGGCGACGCCATCCTGGCGCTCTTCGGCTCGCCGAAAGCCCACGAGGACGACCCCGAGCGGTCCGTTCGCGCCGGACTGGCCGTGCGTAACGCGATCGCCGAGCTGAACGCCGAGGACCAGTGGCTCGACCTCCATATCCGGATCGGCATCCACACGGGCGAAGCGCTCGTCATGCTGGGCGCGCGCCCGAGCGAGGGCGAATGGTCGGCGGCCGGCGACGTGCTGAACACGGCCGCCCGCATCCAGTCAGCCGCTCCTACGGACGGGATCCTGGTCGGCGAGCAGACCTACCTGGCTACGAAGCACGCATTCGAGTTCCGGGACGCGGAGCCGTTGCAGGCGAAGGGAAAAACCGAGCCGGTCCACGTCTGGGAGGTCGTGGCCGAGCAGGATGCCGTAGCGGCAAGGCCTCGAGCTGAGCAGCAGCTGATCGGACGGTTGGAGGAGCTCGAGGAGTTGTCGACATTCTGCAACGCGAGCCTGGAAGAGCCACACGTGGGCGTCGTGACGATCCTCGGCTCACCGGGCATCGGAAAGAGCCGGCTCCTGCTCGAGCTCGTGCACCGGCTCGAGGAGCAGTGCGACGTGCACTGGGGCCGGTGCCTCTCCTACGGCGAGGGGATCACGTACTGGCCGGTGCAGGAGATCGTCGAGGGCGCCGCAGGGATCCTTCGCCAAGACAACGTCGAGGGGAAGGCGGCGAAGCTGGCCGCCCTGCTCGAGTCGCTAGGGACAACCGACAAGGACGAACTGCGCTCGATCGCCGCGGCGATCTCCAACCTCACCGGCGCGTCGACCACGCCCCTCGGCACGTACTCGGCGGTCGAGATCGGTCAGACAGAGCTGCACTGGGGCATCCGTCGCCTACTCGAGCTGCGCGCCGAGCAGCGTCCGACCGCAATCGTGATCGAGGATCTGCACTGGGCCGAGCCGACGCTGCTCGAGCTGCTGGCCTTCATCGGGCAGAGCGCCGCCCTGGCCCCGCTGCTCATCCTCGGAACGGCGCGGCCCGAGGCGAGGGAGACGGGGTCGCCGCTGTTCGTCTCCGAGCGGAGGCGCCGTGCGCTCGAGCTCGATGCCCTGAGCAGCAAGGACAGCGTGATGCTGATCGCGGAGCTCGTCCCGGCCGGGATCCAGGTTCCCGTCGACCGTCTGCTCGAGGTGGCGGGCGGAAACCCACTGTTCCTCGAGGAGACGGTGCGGATGATCGCTGAGGCCGGCGCTTCCCCGGACGAGCAGCTGCCGGTGCCGTCGAACCTTAACGCGCTGATCACCTCGCGGCTGGATCAGCTCGGGCCGGCGGAGAAGCTCCTTGCTCAGAACGCGTCCGTGATCGGGACGACGTTCTGGCCGGAGGCCGTCGCGGCGATGAACGGCATCGCCGGCGACCTGGACCAGGGGCTCGCCGAGCTGGAGCACCGCGACCTCGTCAGACCGGGGGGTGCCTCGCGCATTACAGGCGAGCGGGAGTTCGCGTTCAAGCACGCGCTGATTCGCGACGTCGCCTACGGCCAGCTGCCGAAGGGGCGTCGCGCCGTGCTCCACCGCAAGTTCGCAGACTGGGTTGCGGAACTCCCCGGTCTCGAGGACGAGCTCAGCGAGATCATCGCGTACCACCTCGAGCAGGCCTGCCTCACCGCTCGTACGGTCGCACGGCCACTCGAATCGCCGCCTCTCGAGGCCGCGGTCGAGGCGCTGTCTCGGGCTGCGGGGAAAGCCGAACGGCGCGAGGGGTTCCGCGAGGCGGAGCGCTTCTACACGCGCGCGCTCGACCTGGCAGACGACGCAGACACGATCACTCGCGCGGATCTTCGCTACCGGCGGGCTCGGATGCTGGTCGGCCGCGGTGAGCTCAAGGTGGCCCGCGAAGAGCTAACCGAGGTGGCCGACGCGGCCACGGCCGCCGCCGAGCCCCGGCTTCGGTGCGCCGCGCTCCTCACGCTCGCGAACGTTGACTGGAAGCAGGGACTAGCCGCCGAGGAACGCGCTCGCGTCTCCGAGGCTGCCACGATCGCCGAGGAGCTCGGCGACCAGCGCCTCAAGATCCTGACGATGTTCGAACTCGCAAACGTCCGTGGCTGGCTCGACGGAGACAACGCCGCTGCGATTGACCACCTTCGCCGAGCAGCCGACCTCACCGAAGCGTACGGCGACCGGTCGCTGTTGGTCGAGGCCGTTCTTCGGTTGGCCGTGAACCTCTTCAATATCGGGCAGCTTGCGGAGAGCGAAGAGCAGTTCGGCCGCGTTCTCGTGCTTGCGGGCGAGGAAGGAAGCCATAGAGACGAAGCGCGCGCCACCACCTTGTTGGGGCAGTTGAAGTACTACCGCGGGGAAGAGGAGGAGGCTGAGCGGCTTGCCCTTCAGGCGCTCGAGTGGCTCGAGCGTACCGGCGACACCGATCTGCAGATCCAAAACAAGCGCACGCTCGCCCGCTACGCCCTCAGGCGCGGCGAGCTCGATGTCGCAGAACGGTGGTTGCGCGACGTCTTGCCGCTAGCGCTGGAAATGGGGGGATGGCTCGCAATCGACATCTACCGGCACCTCACCGAGACTCTCGTTCGCCGCGGCAGGATCGAGGATGCCCGCGAGCTCGTTGCGTTCGCCGCGCGCAGCGTCCCGGAGGAGGATCACTACGCGCGCGCCGCGCTGCTGATCGCGGAGGCGATCGTCGCGACGGCCGGGGGCGAGTCCACGGCGGCCGCGACGTCGTTTGCCGAGGCCTTGCGCCTGATGGAGGAGCAGCAGCTCGTGATCGACGCCGGGGAGACCAGGATCGAGCTGGCGCGCGCGCTCATCGCCTTCGGCGACCTCGGAGGCGCACGCACCGAGCTCGAGCGAGCACGTGCGTTGTTCGCACGCATGGAGGCGCGCGGCTTGGTGGAGCAGATCGACGGCGAGCTGGCCGAGCTGGCGGAGCAATCCGGGGCAGGCCCGCTTACGACGACTGGGTAGCGCGGAGCGCTTCCGCGGCGAGCGCAAGGGCCCGCCGCGGAAGCGTCCTAGCACACTCAGCCGATGACCACTCCGTCGATCCCGAACTCACCCACGGCGAATCCAGTCGGATCGGCGGTCGTGACCGTGATCGACGCGAGCGTGGCATCGCCGGTCCCGTAGAAGCCGAAGTACTGGGCCCCGGAATCGCCCTGGACGTTGATCGGCCCGGACGTCGTGCCGTCCTGCGCCACCGCCTCCACGGAGAGCAGTTGGAACTGGTTCGGCTCGGCGTAGAAGTAGAACGCCTTCGTACCGGGCGGCAGGGTGATCGTGGTCTGCGTTCCAGGGTTCGAGTAGACGTCACCGGTGTAGCCGTTGCTCCAGGTAGCCCACCCCTGGCCCACGCGCAGGTGGTTGAGCGCGGGGGCGAACGCAATCGCTCCCGCGGGGTCGGTCACGCCCGAGACGCTGACGTTGAGCCCCTGCGGATCGAGTCCGAAGGGCGTCATGGTGTACGGCCCGAGGGTCGACGGCGGTGCGGCCGTCCCCGGCGAGCCGTCGAAGACGATCTCGCCGGCCGTGCATTCCGAGCCTGTGCACGCGAACGTTTCGCTGATCGTGCTGCCGGATGCGGTGTTGGTGTTCGCGACCCCGTTGACGTTGCTCGTCTGCGTGGCGGTGCAGTTGCCGGAGCTCTGGCAGTTCGCTTCGAAGAGCGAGGTGATGTTGGGGGTCGCGTCCCCGGACGTCTTCACGATCCCGTTCTGCGTCAGGTTCGCGGTGTCGTTCGGGTTGCCGCTCTGGTTGGAGCAGCACCTCATCGGGTCGACCACCGTTTGATCCACGTTCGGGCCCTTGGCCTGGAGCACCGGAGCGTGGGTCTGGGTGAGCGTGAACTTCGACAGCCCCGCGCTTGTCTGCATGAAGTGGGCCTCGAGCAAGCCGGTCGCGAACTGCGTCCCGGTGGTGGCCTTCGGCCCTGTCTCCGCCTGCCCCGAGGTCTGCGTGGCCTTGATCGTCTGGGCCCCGCTCGTCGAGGTCTGCGTGATGTTGAAGCTCTGGGTGCTCGTCTGCGACTGGTTGACGGCGTTGGCGGACGTGAGAGACAACTGGCCGATCACCTGGTCGAGCTGAACCGTGTTCGACCCGTTCGTGCTCGTCTGGGTCACCTGGGCACCCTGCGTGCCGTTCAGCGTTTGACCCGATTGGCCGATGACCTGGGTGACCACCGCCTTGTTCGAGACGTTGGTCCCGCCCGTCTGCACGATCACGCACGACTGGTTCGAGCCGGTCAATCGGACGCATGACGCCACATTCGTGCTCGGTCCCGTAGTGAGGAAGCTGCGACCCGCGCGTGCGGACCCCGGCGTGGCGATCTGGATCACCCTCCGAGCCGTAGTGCAGTGCCAATGCTTGCCGGGGCAATGTGGCCCGGCATAGTTCCGTTGTCCCCGCTGGATGACGATGCCCTTCGGGTCCACGTGAATAGAGCGGAGGTACTTGAATACCGCCGCCTTGGTGGAAACGTCGACCTTGGTTGCTGCCGCCGATCTCGAGGCGGCTCCAGAAGCCGAAACGAGCGCGATCAGGGCAGCGATCACAATGCCCAAGCTGAGAAATCTCGTGCTTGTCATTAACCCTCCTCTTTCCCCGCGCGGCCAGCCGCACCGTTGCGGGCGCCGCAGAATCCGCAAGCGAGCCTAAGAGAAAGTGACTCTCGCGTCTAGGTCAGGCGGCTAATCCTGGTCATTCGGCCCAGGACGGATGCCGGGTCCAGGTCTGCAGGCGCTGCACCGCCACGGTGAGCTCGCCCGCTGTGAGCCGGAACGGCTCCGCGTAGGGGACCTGCGCGACCGCCGCGGCCGGATTCCTGCCGTTGTCGGCGTCGAGGATGTAGCGCACGGGGAGTCCGTGTGCGACCACGAGGATCGTCGGCTCGGGCCGCTCGAGAATCATGCGGTAGCCCCGGACATATCGACGGACGGTCTCGGCCCGGCTGTCGCCGCCGCCCGGCGCGTGGACCTCGGGCCCGTGCGCGTGCGCCCAGGCGCGGTACTCGGTCAGGGCATGGCCCTCGAAGTCGCCGAAGCGGATGTCGTTGAAGTCCGGGCACACGAGCCGGGGAACATCGCGGCCCTCGAGTGCGATGTCCGCCGTCTCCTGGGCGCGCTGGAACGCCGACACGACGCAGAGGTCGATCCGGGCCGAGGCGAGCATCTCACCGAGGCTGCGCGCCTCCTGGCGGCCGGTCTCGGTGAGCGCGCAGGCGGCTGCCGGATCGCCGTTGGTGCGCCCGACGACCGAGAGCTCGCTCTCGCCGTGTCGCGCGAGGATCACCTCGTCCACGCGCGCATTCTCGCTGTTGGGGGCGGCCTTCTACCGCGCACGGAGGCCGTCCTGATCTGCGGAAGCGGGCGGCGGGGATCGAACCCGCATAGCCAGCTTGGAAGGCTGGAGCTCTACCATTGAGCTACGCCCGCGTGGGCGTGCGCAAGCCTAGCGCGGCGCGCCGAACGTCCGACGCGGCCGCGATCCTGAGCGGGTGATCCCGGAGCGTCTCGTCCGCTTCCGGCTGCGGACCGTGCTGTCGCTGCTCGGAACGATCATCGCGGTCGCGGTCGTCCTCGAGGTGATCTGGATCGCCCGCCACGTGCTGACGTGGATCCTGATCGCGCTCTTCCTGGCCCTGGCGCTCAATCCGGCGGTGGACTGGTTCCAGCGCCACGGGCTGAAGCGCCGGGGGGCTGCTGCCGCGGTCACGTTCCTGCTCACGCTCGCCTTCCTGGCCCTGATCGGCTACCTCTTCGTCCCGACTCTCGTCAACCAGGTCAACGACTTCGTGCAGAAGCTCCCCGACTACACGCGCGACATCACCCACGGGCGCGGGCGGCTCGGGTTCCTCGAGACGAAGTACCACATCCAGGAGCGGATCAGGGACGCGATCCAGGAGGGCGGAGCGACGAGGGTGCTCGGCCTCTCCGGAGTCGCGGTCTCCGTCGCCAAGGGCGTGATCACGATCGTCGTCGGCACGCTCACGATCGCCTTCATGACCTTCTTCATGCTCCTCGAGGGCCCGACGTGGGTCGACCGGGCCTACGGCCTCATGCCGGAGCGCTCGCAGGAGCGCTGGCGCAACGTGGGCTTCGAGATCTATCGAACGGTGGGCGGCTACGTGACAGGCAACCTGCTGATCAGCCTGATCGCCGGCGGGCTGACGACGGTCGTGCTCCTCATCATGGGCGTGCCGTTCGCCGTTGCGCTCGGATTGATAGTCGCCATCCTCGATCTAATCCCGCTGGCCGGCGCCACGATCGCGGCGATCCTGATCGGCACCGTCGCCTTCCTCCACTCGATCCCGGCCGGGATCGTCGTGGTCGTCTTCTTCATCGTTTACCAGCAGATCGAGAACCACCTCCTGCAGCCCATCGTCTACGGCCGCACCGTGCAGCTCTCGCCGCTCGCGGTGCTGATCTCGATCCTCATCGGCGCCGAGCTCGCCGGGATCCTGGGTGCGCTGGGCGCGATCCCGGTCGCGGGTTCGATCCAGGTGCTGCTCGTTGACTGGATGCGTCACAGGCACGAGCGCGCAGCGGCTGCCCTCTAACGCAAATCCTGCTTTCGGACGATCAAGGTCCGGTGCCATGCTGCCGAAGGGGGAGGCATGGCAGCGCGCAGCCGTCTGCTGGCCTCATTGGCAGCGACACTCGTCGTGCTTGTTGCCCCCTCCGCGGGCTCGGCCGACGTCCGGACGATGTCCTCGTCCAACCAGCTCCAGACGGCGCTGCTCGGCCAGGTCAACACGCTACGGGCCGCCAACGGCCTCGGGCGCCTGCGCCTCTCTACGTCCCTCAGCGCGGCCGCCGGCCGCCACTCGACGGAGATGGCGCGGCGCGGCTACTTCAGCCACGACTCGGCCAACGGCGCCTCCTTCTCCTCACGGATCGAGCAGTTCTACTCCCCGCGAGGCTTCCACAGCTGGACGGTGGGGGAGAACCTGCTCTGGGCCTCGCCCGACGTCGGTGCCCTGCGGGCCCTGAAGCTTTGGCTCGCGAGCCCGCCGCACCGGGCCAACCTGCTCTCGCCGCGCTGGCGCGAGATCGGGCTTGCCGCGGTGCATTCGACCAGCGCCCCCGGCGTCTACGGCGGCAGACCCGCCACGGTCCTCACCGCCGACTTCGGCGCGCGCACCCGGTAACGCCCCCAACAATCCGGCCGTTTCGCGGGCGGCGATGACGCCTGCGTCCAGATGGAGGTAGTTGTCGAGCGGGAATCGCAACTCGATCAGCTTCGGCGGGTTGGGACGAGTGCGGACGACGAAACGTGGCGCTGACGAACAGTCGCGCTAGGTTAGGCGATGTGGGTGAGAGTCGGCACTCCCCTCTGAACTTGAATTCGTTGCTGGCGGCGGTCGAGGCGGCCCCGCCGGTGGCCGCGGTCGATGTGCTCGCCGGCGCCTTGGCGGAGGCGATCGGAGCCCGCGAGGTCAGCTTTCTGATCGCCGACTTCAGTGGCCGATCGCTGATCCGACTGGGCCATTCGGGTGGGAAGGGGGAATTGCGGTTGCAGGGGGAGGAGACTGCGGAGCGGGTGCCGTTGGTTGGGACGCCGCACGGGCGGGCGTTGGCCGCCCAGGCCGTCGAGGTGATCGGCGAGCATGGCGGCGCTCGCTTGTTCGCGCCTGTGACCAGCCGCGGTGAAGCGGTCGGTGTTTTGGAGCTGGGGCTGGAGGACTTCCCCCTCGAGCGGACGGTGGCTGATGTGGCTCTGGCGGCGCACTTCCTGGCGTACGTGGTCATTGCGAACCGCCGGTACACCGATCTATTCGAGTGGGGACAGCGCTCGGTGCCGTTGTCGCTGGCAGCGGAGATCCAGCATCGGTTGTTGCCTGGTGCCTTTACGTGCGAGGCCGGGCAATTCACACTCGCCGCCTGGCTGCAGCCAGCGGGTGAGATCGGTGGCGACACTTTCGATTTTTCGCTCGAGCGAGACACATTGCATTTGTCGATGACCGACGCGATGGGCCACACGATGGATGCCGCGCTGTTGGCCACCGTGTTGGTCGGGGGTCTACGCAACGCCCGCCGGCGCGGGGTGGAACTGTCCGAGCAGGCGCGGCTGGCGAATGATGCGCTGGCCGAGCAGGCGGGCGAGGGTCAGTTCGTTACCGGCCTGCTCGTGCGGATTGACCTGGCCGGTGCGACGGCGGGCATCGTCAACGCCGGCCATCCTCCACCGTTCCGGCTACGCGCCGGAAAGGTCGAGCAGGTTCGTTTGGAGGCCGACCACCCGTTCGCGCTACAGGCCGGAGGGGGCTACCGGGTGCAGGCGCTGCCATTGGAGGTGGGTGACCGGCTGATGTTCGTCACCGACGGCATGCTGGAGCGCGACGCCGCCGGGATGAATATCTCGGCCATTCTGACCGCAGGCATGACTATGCATGCGCGCGAGGCAGTGCAGCACCTCACCCGGGCGGTCCTCCAGGCAAGCGGCGGCGAGCTACGTGACGACGCCACGGCGCTGTGTCTCGATTGGCATGGCGGCCCTCCCCGCGACCGCGAGGCCAAGTCGGGAGCAAACCGCGAAGGGCGACCCCAGCAAAGTAGCGTCGGCCTAGACAGGCAGAAGGCGGGCGAGCGCGAGCGCGCCGACTAGGAGGTAGTGCCGAGCGGCGGGTCCGGCACGGTCGTCTCGGACCGGTCGTCCGCCGCTCCTCTAAGGTCGGTCAGCGGCGTTCCGCACCAGATCCGACAGGCGCCCCAAGCGGGACGCCGCCGCTGTCGGCGGCTCCAGGCCCGGCGCATCAGGCATGCCACCACGTCGAGCCCTCGACCTCGGAGCCGTAGCGTCGCTGCAGTACTGCTCCCGCGGACTCGTCGCCTGGCGCATCAGCTGGGGCCCGGGACGAGGGCGTGGTCGAGCCGAAGAGCAAGAAGAGCAAGGCATGTCGGCTGCGGCGGCGTTGATCGGACTTTCCCCAGCGCTACGCTTCCTCGCACGCGCCTGTAGCTCAGTGGAAGAGCGTCGGCCTTCTAAGCCGTTGGTCGCAGGTTCGAATCCTGCCAGGCGCATCGCATAGGACGAAAGCCGACCCCGGCACTCGCGAGCCAGAGGCCGGGCGGCGAGACGAACGCCTGGGACGCCTCCTGCGAACAGAATCTCACCAAGCCCCAACCGGCTCGAGCAAGCCTGGCGATGCGGTCCTCGACGCGGACAGCTATACGGCCGATCGTGCATCGGGTTCGAAGCGGCGCCCGAGCACCTTGTCGATGATGCCGTACTCCTTCGCCTCCTCAGCAGTCATGAAGTAGTCGCGCTCCATGTCCTTGGAGACCTTCTCGAGCGTCTGCCCGCTGTGCTCGGCGACGATCTCCTCCATCCGCCGCTTGAGCGCGATCGCCTCACGGGCCTGGATCTCGATGTCGCTCGCCTGCCCCTCGAAGCCGCCCCAGAGCTGGTGGACGAGGATCTTCGTGTTCGGAAGCGCCATCCGTTTGCCCTTCGCGCCGGCGGCCAGCAGGAGCGCGCCCAGCGACATCGCGACCCCGACGGAGATCGTCGCGATCGCAGGCTTGACGAACTGCATCGTGTCGTAGATGGCGAGGCCGGCGTAAACGGAGCCGCCAGGGCAGTTGATGTAGAGCGAAATGTCCTTGTCAGGGTCGTCGGACTCGAGATGGAGCAGTTCGGCGATGGTCAGGTTGGCGATTGCGTCGTCGATCGGCGTGCCGAGGAAGATGATCCGGTCATTGAGCAGACGCGAGTAGATGTCGAACGTGCGCTCGCCGTGCACGGTCTGCTCGACCACCATCGGAATCAACGGGCTCATCGCTGCTCACCCTTGCAGCTGCGCTCGAGCCCAGGCGAGAAGACTGACGCATGGAAGCGTCACACCACCCCGAGGGCGGAGATAGGCTCAGCCGAGTGGACGTCGTGTTCAAGGTCGCCAGCCAGCCGTACCCGCTCGACGAGCGAGCGACGACGTTGATGGCGGAGACCCTGACGGTGAAGGCGGCGCACGAGCCTGGCGTGTGAGCGCTCTACGACTCCGTCAAACGGCCGCACGACGGGCCACCACGCCAGAAGAGCTAGAGGACAGCCTGCACCAGTGGCCGCTTTCATGAGCGCTGACCGGCGGGTCGTAGTGACCGGCTTGGGCGCTGTTACGCCGCTCGGCCAAGACATGGACACGACCTGGCGTCGGCTCTTGGCCGGAGAAGGTGGCGGCGGCCCGATCACCGCTTTCGCCGCTTCGGATCATTCTGTGCGGATCGCTTGCGAGGCGAGCGAGTTCGAGCCGGAGCGCTGGCTCGATCGGAAGACCGTCCGCAAGATCGACCGCTTCGCGCAGTTTGCGGTTGCCGCGGCGCGGATGGCGGAAAGCGACGCTGGACTAGAGATCGGGTCTGAGCCCGATCGGGTCGGTGCCTCGATTGCGACCGCGCAAGGGGGTGTCGCGAGCCTCGCGGCGTGTTTGCGCGAACTCGGTGAGTCTCAACGGATCCACCCCAGTCTGGTGACGGGGTTCATGCCGAACATGGCGGCCGGGTGGGTTTCGATGGAGCTGGGGACGCGCGGCCCGCTCGGCGCACCGTGCACGGCGTGCGCCGCGTCAGCGATGGCGGTCGGCGAGGGGTACGACGCGATCCGGTTGGGGCGGGCCGAAGTGATGCTCTGCGGGGGTAGTGAGGCGGGGATCACCGAGCTGGCGGTTGCGGGCTTCGCAGCGATGCGAGCGCTCTCATCCCGTAACAGCGATCCCACAGGTGCCAGTCGGCCCTTCGATGCCGACCGAGACGGCTTCGTGATGGGAGAGGGGGCAGCGGTCCTTGTACTGGAGGAATTGGAACACGCTCGTGCCCGTGGCGCCAAGATCTACGCGGAGCTCGCCGGCTATGGCCTTAGCTCAGACTCCTTCCACATGACCGAGCCCGATCCCCTCGGCGCCGGACAAGCCCGTGCTGTGGAGGCTGCGCTAGTTGACGCGGCGCTTGATCCGATAGACGTCGACTACGTCAACGCGCACGCAAGCTCAACGGGGCTCGGCGACGCGATCGAGACGCGTGCACTCAAGCTGGCGTTCGGCGAGGACAAGGTCTCGACGCTCCCGGTCTCGGGAACGAAAGGCGCGACCGGTCACTGCCTTGGGGCCGCGGGTGCGGTCGAAGCGGCATTCACCGTCCTCGCGGTCAACCGCGACATCGTGCCGCCAACGATCAACTACGAGACGCCTGATCCCGCTTGTGACATCGACTGCGTTCCCAACAACGCGCGGGAGCTCCCGGTCCGTGTCGCGCTGAGCAACAGCTTCGGCTTCGGCGGTCACAACGCTGCTCTCATCATGCGCAAGTGTGTCGACGGGCTGGAACGCGAGCCGAACAAGCAGCGAGGCGCCGCAGAACAGCACGACGCCTCGGTTGCTTCCTAAACGAGTTGCTGCTTATGCCCTGGCTCGGTCTTCCTCCGCGAGCTCGGCGAGCTCCTCGGCGAACCCGAGCGCCTGCACCATGTTGCCGGCCGCAGAGGCAATGCGCGCTGTGCCCACGATCGGGGCAACGGCGGCGAGGACACCCTGAACCTGGTCGGCGTCGATGCCCACATCGCCGGCGGCGCCGATGTTAAGCAGGTACGAGGACGGTGGGGCGTCGACCGCGATGAGCGCGGCGATGCGCACCAGCATCAGCGACTCCTCGTCGAGGGTAGAGGCCTCGATCGACTCGGCGGTCATCGTTTTGAGCAGGTCGAGAACCGGTGCATCGGTAGCAGGCATGACGTGCCTCCTTGGTGTGGTTGCTCCTGACTGAGCCGACCTACAACCGAACACGTCGCGCTGCGCTCGCCTGGCGGGCGAGGATTCTGAGCCAGAAA
>Ga0207706_10005189_pt1 | contig 12160 bp, 7 predicted proteins | sample KBSC53metaG_FD_184318 | JGI IMG/M metagenome (GOLD analysis project Ga0207706, IMG submission 184318) | Corn rhizosphere microbial communities from Kellogg Biological Station, Michigan, USA - KBS C5-3 metaG (SPAdes) (version 2) | ecosystem: Host-associated > Plants > Roots > Rhizosphere > Soil ... | reverse complement strand
GAATGTCTACCAGCCAAACCTCTCTTACGAACAAGAATTCCCTCCTGAGCAGGCGGGACCCCCGGCCCTGGCCGACTTCAACCACCAAAGTTCGGGAATCATCCAGGAGCGCGCCCACTTGCCTGGTGGCATAACGCTGCAGGCCGGCGGACGATTTGCGGACGTGAGCGACTTCAACTATGAAAAGCCGCGTTCTCTTTGGCTGCCGCAGTATGCAGCCACCTACTCTCCGATGCGGGATTTGATGATTTACGGAAACTACGGCGTTCTGCTCTCGCTTGGGCCTCAAGCACCATGGTGGGTTGACAATTCGGCTCAGTTTCTAAGCCCATTCTTCACTCGGCAAACTGAAGTTGGCGCGAAGTACGAACACGGAATCCTCCTGACCGCTGCCTTTTTCAGGATGCGGCAACCGTTCTTCTATCCCAAGGTCATCGAGGGGCCTGACACATTCTGTCCCGAGGGCAATCCCGGTGATTTGTGCTTCGAGTCCGCCGGACATGAAACACATGATGGCATCGAATTCAACGCGCAAGGAAAGGCCGCAAATTGGGTACAGTTGAGCGCGTCAGTCACTGCGATGCGAGCGATCTCCTCTGATACGGGCACAGCAGAATTCAACGACAAACAAGTCATCAATGTTCCGCGTTTTCGAACGGCGCTGTTCGCGGATGTTTTGCTGCCCCATGCCCGAGGACTCCACTTGATGCCGGGATGGGGTTACACAGGAAGCAAAGAAGCGACCCGCGACGACACGGTGAGCGTGCCAGGCTACAACCTCTTCAATCTGGGCGCACGTTACTCGCCGGGAGGCGAGCAAGGCCACCTCATCTTGCGACTCTATGCCGAAAACATCTTCAACAAGCGCTATTGGAAAGACACGGGCGCTAGCTACGGCGACACATTCCTTCACCAAGGCGCGCCGACAACAGTTAAGCTTTCAGCTCACTATATTTTCTGATTGGTATGGAAAAGTGAGGAACGAGGAATTGAGCTTCGAATGAGTACGAAGGCACGAGTGCATGGAATGGACGGAACGCTGGTCGATGCCGACTGGCCGCCATTGACGCTGGACGAAATGCTCCCGGTGTTCACGCACTTTCCAGGCGCCGGCCGACCCTTGCGGATTTCTTCCGTGAGTCCACGACCCTTCTCCGCAGCCAGTGTTGTTGCCACCAACCGAGGCTGCGTCTTCGTGAAGCGCCACCATCGGTCGGTGCGTGACGCGGAGGGACTGCAAGAAGAGCATCGCTTCATGGCCCATCTGCGAACAAAGGGAGCGCCGGTTCCTCATGTGCTTTCAATCTCCACCGGTGATACGGCTATCGAATCAGGCGACTGGACGTACGAGGTCCATGAAACACCGAAGGGCGTCGACCTTTATCAAGACGCGCTATCGTGGACGCCGTTTCGAAGTACAGAACATGCCCGCTCAGCCGGAGAAGCTCTGGCGCGATTGCATGTTGCCGCAAGTGGTTACTCGGCGCCGCCCCGTCCGCCACGTCCTCTGGTAGCAAGCTTCACTATCTTCGCTGCGCATCACCCCGCTGTGGCGTTTGCTCATTATCTTGCCGAACGCCGGGCGTTGGATGCAGATCCGTCGACACACAGAAGTTGCGAATGGGCATCGGAACTGCTGTCGCCATTTCACGCAGAATTGCTTCCCCTGTTGCCGTCATTGCAGCCTCTATGGACTCATAACGATTTACACGCGTCCAATCTATTTTGGAGTGCCGCAGGCGACGCTTCGCACGCGACCGCGGTCATCGACTTTGGCCTCGCAGACCGCACAAATGCCGTCCACGATTTGGCGCAGGCCATCGAGCGCAACATCGTGGAGTGGCTTGTCCTGACTCAAGATTCGGCTTCTTTTAAAGACGTACCTGTTCACCTCGATCATCTGAGAGCACTGCTGGACGGCTATGAATCTGTGCGGATCCTTAGCAAGGAGGAAGCAGCGGCTCTGGCCCCGATGACAGCGCTGTGTCACGCTGAGTTCGCGCTTACCGAGGCAGACTACTTTTTGAGCGTATTGCACTCACCTGAGAGGGCTCGTGTAGCTAGCCATGACTATCTAGTTGGGCATGCACGGTGGTTCCGAAGCGAGGGCGGAAGCAGACTGCTCGATGCTCTGATCAAGCGAGCATCCGATCGAAATCGAATGGTGGTGCACGAATGATTGGCTCAGTGGCGCTGTACATCGTAGCGCACTGGATCGAACTCGCCGGCTTTGTTACAACTGCCGTCGGCATCTGGCTGACAACGAAGAGACTGCTGATTTGTTGGCCCGTCATCTTGGCCGCCGATATCTTCTATCTTGTTGTTTTCTATCATGCGCGCCTTTTTTCCGATGCTCTGCTACAGATATTCTTTATCGTCTTCACCCTCTATGGGTGGTGGCACTGGTGGCGAGGTGCACGGGAAGAGGGTGAGGTGCGCGTTGTTCCGCTTAGCGTACTCGGCTTGGTCGCGGGACTAGCTGCTGGCGCGGTGGGCACGGTGGCTCTGGGATGGCTGATGTTGCGAATCGGTGCCGCATTGCCCTACCTCGACGCGTCCTTAGCCAGTTTCAGTCTCGTCGCAAGTTGGTGGCAGGCACGCAAGAACATTGCGAACTGGTGGCTCTGGATCGTCGTCGATCTCGTTTACATCGGCGAGTACGTTTACAAGGACCTGCGGCTTACCGCCGTCCTTTCGGCCATCCTCGTGGCGCTTGCAATCCTTGGCCTCCGCGATTGGCGCCGAGCCGCGACGAAGAATCAGATCGCAGCCTGTACAACATTGCGCAGCGGCTCCCCAGCAATATAGCGCCGGAGTTCGTCGGCGGCAATCTTCACACCTCGAACCGCAAATTGCGGACTCGATCCGCCGATATGCGGGGTAATGAGCAAGTTCGGGCAGGTCCAGAGCGGATGGCCAACCGGCAACGGCTCGGGGTCGGTGACGTCGAGTGCTGCCCGAATCCTGCCCGACTGCAGAGCAGATACCAGTGCATCCGTGTTCACGATGGGTCCGCGAGCGGCGTTGACCAGCAGCGTCCCCTGGTTCATCAAAGCAAGTTGGCGCGCGTCGATAAGCCAATGCGTCTCAGGAGTCGACGGAAGTATCAACACTACGATTTGCGCTTGCGGCAACAGTCGATCAAGCTCCGTAACCGCATGAACAAGGGGCTCGGCGCGCGCACTGCGAGCCACCCGCGTGATCTGGACGTGGAACGGCTCAAGCATGCGCTCAATGTCTTTGCCAATGGAGCCGTATCCCACAAGCAACACACTCTTATCTGTGAGCTCTTCGAGCATCACAGGAGGATAAAGCGGTCTCGCATCGCCCGTGATCTCCGCATAGTGAGAACTGGCTCCAAAGCGCCCCTTCCAGTCGCCGGATCGTTGAACGTCCATAAAGAGTGGGAAATACTTCAACATCGCGAGAATCGATGAAACCGTCCATTCGGCAGTGGATATGTTATGAGCACCGCGAGCATTGCAGATAGTGACATGCGGCCCCATTGCGTCTGGAATCCACTCAGTCCCGGCCATTAGCGACAAGACGAGTTTGACCCCGCGAAGATGAGGAACAATGCGTAAGGCTCGTGTTGGATAGGGGTCGGGAATCCAGACATCGATTTCAACGTCGTGGTCAAGAGGGCTTGCCAGCGGCACAAGTTCCACGGTGTCAGGAAAACCTGCGAAAAGATCGGCAGGTAAAGTTGTCGGATACCCTACACGAAGCATATGGCGTGATGTCGCGGAGAACGCGCGCTTGATTTGTATGCTACACGGTGAGCAACGGACAATTGGATTCGCACCCCGCTCGTTTCCGGTTTCAGAGCGCCGGATACATATGATCCAGATCGTTGCTGAATCCGGCATCAACCCGGTTTCGGGTACGGAGCTCGATAAGGGCTTGCGAACCGATCGATCATGGCTTTAAGCTCGGCTGTACCAACTCAAATCATTACGAAGGCAATCCATCAGAAAGCTCTGTCAGCTTCGATGGATGGTAATTCAGGTTACGAGTGAATAGAGGCAAGCGCGCACTTCCATCGTTTTAGTGCACCCGACCGAAAACAATCCGGAACTCCAAAGAAAGATGAGCACGCGCAACTCCGAAAGGAGCAGACGCTAACCTGGCTACGACCGAGCATCCGCGATACCAATTTAAGCTGATGAAAACAAGACATTTAATTGCCATAAAAGATTCTCTGGAGCACTCCGCGACTGGCTGGCCGCAGATGCAATTTGCTTTGCACAATCACCATTTCAGCAATTCCCTTCTGGTCCCTGGTGTGGCAAGACTACGACTCTCGGGTTATTTTCACCCCAAGGTGCCGCCACTTAGCCTCAAAGGTGCCCCACAGGTCTTTACATCTGATTACGCTGGTGCCTCTGACTGGTGACGAATAGAGCCCTGTTTGCGGTCCGATAGTTAAGTCAAGTCATTGAAAACAAGTCGACGAGCGATACAATTCGAGGACACACACCTGAGAACGGAAATTCCAATGTCCGAAAAGCCTAGACTAGAAAGCCGGAATTTCCTTGAACAGGCTGCTGTCGGAATCGTCCATGCTACTCCAGAGGGGCACATATTAAGGTGCAATGCGGAATTTGCCGACATCATCGGCTATCCCCGTGAAGATGTTCGGGGCCTCCTGTTTCAGCAGATTACTCCGGAGGCCGATGGAACAGCCTGCGTTGAAGCGTTTCAGCGGCTATGGACTGGTTCAACAGATGCGGTGAGCCTTGAGATCCGCCTTATTCGCAAGGATAAAAATCTTACTTGGGCGAAAGTTACCGTCTCGTTGCTTCGCGACCGGGAAGGATGGCCCTCCCACCTTCTCGCTCACGTCGAAGACGTCAATAGCCGTCGGACCGCGGAGGCCAGCACAGTAGTAGCGGCCGAGGCACTGCAGACAAGCGAAGAGCGTTATCGAAGTGCTTTTCAAACCTGTCCTGACGGAGTGCTGATTGCCCGTGTCGGCGACGGAGCGATCATTGACGCCAATCCGGCATTTCTCGAAATGATGGGTTTCAACCGCGAAGAGGTTGTGGGGCGGACATCCGTAGCTTTGGATATCTGGGCTGATGATGGCGATCGACATCGCCTTGCAGAGGCGCTGCAAGAAGAGCTTGGTTGTCGCGATCTCGAAGTTCGAATGCGGCGGAAGAACGGAGAGGTTTTCTGGGGCCAATTGTCAGCATCTTTTGCTGATATTGAGGGCGCCTCCAGCATTCTTTCTTTCATTCGAGACGTATCTGCGGCCAAGGCAGACGAAGAGAAGATCCGGAATCTGGCTTTCTACGACACCTTGACCGGGCTGCCAAACCGACGCCTCCTTTGGGAAAGACTCCGCCAGGCTTTGATCACCAGCGTAAGAAGCGGGTGCAAACACGCCCTCCTCTTCGTGGATCTGGACGCGTTCAAGTCCTTCAATGACACGCTCGGTCATCACATCGGCGATCTGATGCTCCAGGAAACAGCCCAGCGCATTTCAAGTTGTGTTCGCGAGGTCGACACCGTCGCGCGACTCGGCGGCGATGAGTTCGTCGTCATACTCGAAGACCTCAGCCAGGTTCCCGAGATCGCGGCCGCTCAAGCCAGAACTGTGGGCGCGAAGATTCTTGCTGCGATTGATCAGCCATACATGCTCGAAGGGCGCGAATGCCACACCACTTCCAGCATGGGAATCACGGTATTCGGCAACCAAAGTGAAAGCACCAACGAGGTCCTTCAGCAGGCCGACATTGCGATGTATCAGGCCAAGGCGGCCGGGCGCAATGCGATGTTCTTTTTCGCTCCCGCATTGCAGGCATCAGTTAATGCCCGGGCAGCAATGGAAAAGGACCTTCGACATGCGATAAGGGAAAACCAACTCTCGTTGTATTACCAGCCTCAGCTCGATCGCGGATTGTTGACTGGCGCCGAGGCGCTTATCCGCTGGAAACATCCCCTTCGCGGGCTCATGTCTCCCAAAGAATTTGTCCCCCTGGCCGAGGAAACTGGCCTCATCTTCTCTCTCGGCAGTTGGGTGATGGAAACTGCATGCACACAAATCGCGGCCTGGGCGAACCGAAGAGGAGGCGCGCATCTTTCGGTTGCTGTGAATGTGAGCGCCCGCGAATTCCGCCAACCCAAGTTCGTTGATCACGTCTTGATGGCCCTCGATCGAACTGGAGCCAATCCCGAGAACCTTAAGATCGAGCTAAGCGAGAGCATGTTTTCCGAGAACGTGGACGAAATCATTGCCAAGATGATCCGTTTGAAATCTCACGGAGTTACATTTTCGCTGGAAGATTTCGGAACTGGCTACTCATCCATGGCATATCTCAAGCGTCTTCCTCTCGATCAGATCAAGATCGATCGAACCTTTGTCGGCGAGATTTTGGTCGACCCCATCAGCGGAGCAGTAGCTCAGGCAATCATTTCCTTTGGTAAGGCCATGGGGTTGCAGGTAATCGCTGAGGGCGTGGAAACTGAAGAACAACGAGCCTTCCTCGCTCGCCTCGGCTGCCACTCGTTTCAGGGATACCTGTTCAGCCACCCACTCCCATTAGGCGAATTCAACGGCGTCTAAGAACCGCCAAAGGCGGCAACAGCATCGTCTTCCGATTGATAAACGCCAAAAAGCGTCAAGATACCAACCATTTTGAAAGTCTTGGAAACGAATGAGCTGGGATTCACCAACTTCACATTTCCACCCAGCTTTGTTGCCATTCTCAATGAGTTCACAACGGAACCAATGCCGGATGAGTCCAGGTATGGCAAAGCCTCGAGGTCGAGAATCAAAAAGATGTGCCCGCTGGCGAGAGCAGACTGAAAGGCGCTTTCAAACTGGTTCACCGGCTCTCCGCTCACTAGTCGCCCCTTCAACTTCAGAGTGCAGACGCTGCCATTCTGTCGTACGTCCAGATCCACGGTTTCCCCATTCTCCAAGCCAGAATTCGCTTTACAGCAAGAAGTTGCAGTTGTTAATGTCGAAACTCCAAGCATGCAACTACTTGAGAATCACAACCACTAATCTCCTTGTCAAGGGGAGATTTACTGAGCGGCTTTATATCCCATGATCTCTCCGCTGAACGATGCTGCTCTAGAGGTCGGCGCATTGCTCTTGGCAGTGCCCGACGCGGCATCGCGGGCATCGATCATCGCCGTATCAATTGTCGAGCAAATTCCTGAATGTGCGTGCGCAATACACCGCTTCTCCGCTGAAAATGAGGAACAATCCTGGACCGTCATTGGTGCGGCTGGAGAGATTTCGGTCGAGCGCGTTGCGATGCAGGCCGACAACCGTCTGATTGCGTCCCTGTATTCTGATCCGCCCCAGGCGATCATCTGTCCCGCTGCAACAATCCGTCGCGAAGACTACTCGCACCTGAATGTCTCGCGGTCCATTGCTTCGATCGCATATATTCCCCTGTTGCACGATTCACAGCTGGTGGGCGCAATAGAAATTCTGTCGTTCACCACAATTCTCCGCTCGCAGGATTTGGAGGCCATTAGGCCGATCACCCAACTGGCCGCACCCGCGATCCTCGCAGCAGAAGACACGGAGTCACAGCGTCAGGATCTCCTCGACTCTGTGCACCGGATGTCGCAACTGTACGATCTCGAGAAGTCTCTCAACTCCACCCTGGAACTCGATGCAGTCATTGCATCCATTCCTGTCAAAGTCTTGGCGATGCTGCCATGTCAGGCCATCCACCTTTGGCTTTTTGACGGTGAAGTGCTGCGCCTCGTCTCAAGTAGCGGAGACGATGCCACCGTAGAGGTCGGCACGACGCAGGTTGCCGGCGAAGGTTATGTCGCAGACATGGCTGAGGAGGGTGAACCTCTTCTGATCGACGACCCGAACGACGAACGATTGATCCAACGCAACGCTTCGTTGAACCCGCCCGGCGGCTTTCCGCAAGTCACAAATGCCTTGCTGGTTCCTTTACTGCAGGATGACGCGGAAGTCGGCGTGGTCGAGGCCATCAACAAAGAGGGAAGACCGTTTGACGGAGACGATCAGTTTCTTCTTACCTCGATGGCTGAAACGATCAGCAGCGCTCTTAAGAATGCGAGCCTGCTGCTTGCCGAGCGCAAGCTCGAAATCCTGAAGACCCTGGTTCATGTCAGCGGAGAAATTACCTCCACGCTTCGTCTCGATCGCCTTCTTCAGATCATCACGAATAGTCCACAGAATGTCTTGCCCTACGAGCGTTGCGCCGTGGCGCTCGATTACCGCGGAAAGCTGCAACTCAAAGCTGTCTCAGGGATGGCAACTTTGCCCCTGGGCGACGTAAACGTTGAGCGCCTCAACGAACTGACGCGATGGCTCACTTCCCAGTCGGAACTTCTTCATCTCCGAAAACGCGACGATTCCGCGGCAGATACGCCCGACCAACTTCCTGCCCCGATCGCACGCTACTTCCAGGAAACCGGTTTCCGGGCTCTATATGCGTTACCACTTACGGACGACCAGGGCCGTGTCGGCCTGCTTCTCTACGAGAGCAGCGATCCTGATTTTCTTGACCTGCCTCACATCGAGATGATCAAAATTCTCGCCGGACAGGCCACGGTCGCAATTCGTAATGCGTTGCTCTACCGCGAAGTGCCGCTGATCAGCCTGATCGAGCCGCTGGTCAGGAAGAAGCGAGCTTTGCTGAATAGCAGACGCAGCCGCTGGATGACGTACGGTGTCCTTTGCGGATGCGTTCTCTTCCTGGGATTCTGTCCCCTCCCCATGCGGGTTTCAGGCGATGCAGTCATTGCTCCGCAGCATCTCGTTACGATTGCAGCACCAGTTGACGGAAACGTCACAGGCGTCTTTGCTCATGAAGGCCAGAGGGTTGCCGCGGGTGATGTCCTGGGAGCTATGAACGACTGGGAATGGCGCACCGATTTAGCCGCAAGTGAAGCGAAGTACCAACAGGCGATGCTGGTGATGCAAAATGACCTGGCCCACGGAGCGCCCCAGGCGGGAGCAGATCGCGCACAGGTTGAGTTCCTCCGCTCGGAAGTGGCGCGCGCACGTACCCGCGTGGAGAGCGCTCAGCTTCGTTCTCCAATCTCAGGGGTCGTTATCACCCCCAATCTTCAGAATTCTGCAGGCAAACATCTTGATGCGGGAACCCAGTTCGCTCAGGTGCTGGATCTCTCTTCCGCCGTGCTCCAGATCGCCGTGCCCGAACGCGATACGGCTCTGATGAGCGTCGGCCAAACGGCCGCGCACAAACTGGACACCTACCCTCAGCGCACCTGGCATGGCCAGGTCTCAGTGGTGAGTCCCCAGGCACGCGCGGGCGATGGTGAGCGAACTTTCAGTGTCGAAGTGCCGCTATCGAATCCCGATGCAAGCCTTCGCGCCGGCATGTCGGGCCGCGCAAAGATTTCGATTGGTTGGCGACCGGCCGGTTATGTCTTGTTACGCAGGCCTGCGCTATGGATATGGCAGACTCTATGGACTTGGTTCGGGTGGTGATGCAAATGACTCTCAACAGGTGCTGCCGAGTCCATTCTGTCGCGGCGTCTCTCTTTTCCGCGGCCTTACTCTTTGTTGCCGGATGCGATTCCCAGGCTCCTCCACAAGCAGCACGCGCAGCAGTTGTCGAAAATCGGACAATTGCTAAAAATCCGCCACCGCGTGTGCCATCGCCGTCTGAGACAGCAGATCCAAAATCTTTTACAACCTCCGGGCCTCTCGTCGCAGAACAGCAAGCCGACATCTCGGCCGAGCGAGAGGGCCGCATTGTAAGCATCATGGCTCGAATTGGGGATCGCGTGCAAAAGGGTCAGGTGCTCGCTCTCCTCGATGATCGAGTGCTTCGCTCCGCCTGCGAATCACAGAAAGCGCGCATCGCCTCGGCGCAGGCCCAGATCCGCGAGTGGGAAGCCGAACAAAGAATGGCCGAGGCCGATCTCCGGCGTGCAAACTCAATGCGCGCCGAAAAGATTATCAGCGAAGAGAGCTGGGAGCACGCAAAATACAGGGTTGATGAAACAATCGCCGAGGTCGCTCGCCACCGCAACGATGCCGAAACCGCGGAAGCTGACCTCAAGACGGCAGACCTTCAACTGGAGCAATCCCGAATCGTCGCGCCTTTTGCGGGCGTCGTCGGCCGTAGCTCCGTACGTCTTTCGCAGGAAGTAAAAAAGGACGACGTCCTCTTCTGGATCACAGCGGAAGCTCCTCTGCAGGTTCTCTTCACCGTCCCCGAAACCGCCATGGCCGCTTTCACTGTTGGCAAACCTCTTCAACTCACGACTGCGGCATACCCAGGTCTTCTGCAGACCGGCCGCATCGCGCGCGTAAGTCCCGTGGTCGATCCGGCAAGCGGCAGCATACAGGTAGTTGGCTCCATAGCTCACCCGGCGTCCGCCCTCAAACCCGGCATGTCCATGCAAGTTCGTCTAGCGCCATGAACCTCAGCGAAGCCCTCGACGCCGCTCTACCCGAGATACCCAAGGCCCGCCTGACGCGCGGTCGACCTCCACGTCTCGATCCCGACCTTGTGATCCGTGAGGACGTACTCGATGGGGAGCCCGTTGTTGGCGTTCTCCAGCGCGGCACCTCAAATTTCTTTCGGCTTTCCCCGGACCAGTGGAATCTGGCACAACTCTTTGACGGAACTCGCTCGTATCAGGAGATTGCAGACGCGTGGACCGAACGGACGGGTGCACTCATCGAGGCCGAGGATATTCGTGCATTTGCGGAGCAGATGGAGTCAAACGACTTCTGGCATAAGACCCACCAGGAAAAAAATCTCGCGCTTAGCGAAAAGCTTCTCGCCCATCGGGGACGCCGCAGCGAATCGAAAATCAATTTTGCACACATCAGCTTCTCGGCGTGGGATCCCGATCGTTATCTCGATTGGCTGAACCGAGCCGTCGGCGACTTTATTTATAGCCGATGGTGCGTACTCGCCGTCGTCCTTCTCTTCGTCTTTGAGGCTGCCGTCTTTGTTGCAAACTGGAGCTTCATTGGTCCGGATACCGCACTCTTTTTCAATTTCTCCCGGAAGAGTGTCCTCGAACTGGCGCAGTTCTGGATACTGATGTTCTTCCTGGGATTCATCCATGAGTCTGCGCACGGCCTCACATGCAAACACTTCGGTGGGCAGGTTCACAGCATGGGCTTGATGTTTCTCTACCTGATCCCCTGCTTTTTTGTGGATGTGACCGAAAGCTGGGTCTCCGCAACGAAGTTGCAGCGGTTGGCCACCATCATTGCCGGCATCTGGATTGAGATGACCATCTGCGGCATTGCAATGATCGTTTGGACGAATACGCTAACAGGCGAATGGCTCCACGATTTTGCCTATCAGATCATCCTCCTCACCGGGATTGCAGTTGTAGCCATCAATCTGAATCCCCTCATCAAGCTCGATGGTTATTACTTCCTCACAGAAGTCATAGAGATTCCCGACCTCAAAGAGCGTTCGACAGCTTTTCTTTCGACCTGGTTTCAGCACCACGTTCTAGGAATCCCCGTTGAGGTCCCAATTGTGCCCCGGCGCCGGGCGCCTCTGTTCTTCCTCTACGCGTTCGCTTCGGGAACATACAGCTACCTGCTCCTTTTTTTTGTGGTCCGATTCTCTTACAACGTCGCCTCACACTGGCTGGCAGAGTTTGCCCTCATCCCTGCCGGTGCGTTGGCGTTCTATCTCTATCGTTCTCGCCTTCGAGCTCTGCGCCGCGTTGCACAGCAATTCTGGGAGCAGAGATTCACGTCGAGCTTTCGCTGGCGCCCGGTCAATACCGTCATCACAATTACGCTTGCTGCGCTCCTGTTCTTACCGTTATGGCGTGACCGCGAGAGTGCGTTCTTCGTAATCGAACCAACCCACGCGCACACCATACACGCAGCAGTCCCAGGACGAGTAAATGCAGTTTTGATTCGGCAAGGAGAACAGGTCCACGAGGGACAGTTGCTTCTGAATATGAGCAGCTACCTCACCGCCTCGATGCGCTCCGCAGCCATCGCGCAGCTGGGTTCTTCACGATACCAGTCCTATGACGCCCAACTTCGTGGCAGCAGCATCGGCAATGCAGCGGCAGATCAGGCTGGCGCCGCTCGGTTGGCCGGTCTGGCAGACGAAGCGGAGATGTCCCTCGACGTTTCCGCTCCAGCGGACGGGACGGTGCTCACCTCCAATCCCGCACTGCTTCTGGATCAAGATGT
>Ga0207706_10005186_pt1 | contig 12161 bp, 10 predicted proteins | sample KBSC53metaG_FD_184318 | JGI IMG/M metagenome (GOLD analysis project Ga0207706, IMG submission 184318) | Corn rhizosphere microbial communities from Kellogg Biological Station, Michigan, USA - KBS C5-3 metaG (SPAdes) (version 2) | ecosystem: Host-associated > Plants > Roots > Rhizosphere > Soil ... | reverse complement strand
CATGTTGAAGACCATCGGAAGGCAATCGGAGGGCATCGCCGCTTATCGGAGGGCCATCGACATCAAGCCTGTGCTGGGGGAGGCCTGGTGGAGCCTCGCGAACCTGAAAACCGTGAGATTCGACGACGCGGATATTGAGGCGATGGAGCGGGCGCTGCAGGTCCCGGAATTGACGGACGAGGATCGCTTCCACCTCGACTTCGCGCTTGGAAAGGCCCTGCACGACGCAGGCCGTGTCGACGAAGCCTTCGTGCATTATTCGAAGGCCAATGCGCTCCGGCTGAAGAGCCAGCATTATCGGCCAGAGGAGATCACCCGGACCGTCGATCGCTGTATCGAGACGTTCACGATAGATTTCTTCGCGGAGCGGCAGGGCGGGTGCAGAGCGCGCGACCCCATCTTCATCCTGGGGCTGCCGCGCGCCGGCTCGACCTTGATCGAGCAGATCCTTTCCTCCCACAGTCAGGTCGAGGGCACGTCCGAGTTACCCGACATGCCCGTGCTCGCGCGCAAGCCGGGGCCCTATCCGAACGGCACGATCGAGGCATCGGCAGAGGAACTCTGTGCGCTGGGAGAGGAGTATCTGAAGCGGGCAGGCATCCAACGCCGAACGGACCGGCCCTTCTTCATCGACAAGCTGCCGAACAACTGGCTGTTCGTCCCATTCATTCATTTGATCCTGCCGAAAGCGAAGATCATCGACGCCCGGCGACACCCGCTCGGCTGCTGCTTTTCCAACTTTCGTCAGCATTTCGCGCACGGCCAGGCCTTCACCTACGATCTGGATCATGTCGGCCGTTATTACGCCGACTACGTCCGCCTGATGACGCACGTCGATACGGTTCTTCCCGGCCGCGTACACCGCGTGATTTATGAGCGGATGATCGAGGATACCGAGGGCGAAGTGCGGCGGCTGCTCGATCATTGCGGCCTCGACTTCGAGCCCGCCGTCCTCGAATTCTACAAGACAGAACGGGCGGTTCGGACGGCAAGCTCGGAGCAGGTACGCCGGCCAATCTATCGTGAAGCGACCGAGGAATGGCGCGCCTATGAACCGCACCTCGCGATCCTCAAGGCCGCGCTCGGTCCTGTTCTTGACGCATATCCGGACGTCCCTGCGACCTTCTCGCAACGGTAGCGGAACATTCTTCATCGGCCCGTCGACGTTTTATTGACAAGGCTGAAAGCCTCTGTCGCAATGCCGTCACTACACCCGAATGGGGGCATTCGATGACGGACTTGCGCGCGCTGACACTAGGTCTGCTGGCCTCAACGGCGCTTGCCACGCCCGCATTCGGCCAGAACACACAATCGCAGACGACGGGGCAATCGCCGGCACCCGGCACCAATGCGACCGACGTCGCCGCTCCGCCGCCACCGGTGCGGCAGGCGCAGGCCGCGAGCAGCGGGGTCGACCAGTCCGAGATCATTATCACGGCGACGAAACGCGAAGAAAACGTCCAGAACGTTCCGATCAATGTCATTGCCCTCGGTACCAGGCGGCTCGACCAGCTGAACATCTCGAACTTCGAGGAGTATACGAGGCAGCTTCCGTCGGTGAGCTACCTGACCGCCGCACCCGGATCGACCGTAGTCTATATGCGCGGAATTTCGGCTGCGGGAAGCGGAGCCGAAGGAAATCACTCCGGTCCGCTGCCGCAGGTCGGTTCTTACCTCGACGAACAGCCGATCACGACAATCGGCGGCACGCTCGACGTCCATATCTACGACATTGCCCGTATCGAGAGCCTTTCGGGCCCGCAGGGCACACTCTACGGCGCATCCAGCGAAGCTGGAACGATCCGCATCATCACCAACAAGCCGGAACTGGGAGTCACGACCGGACGGGTCGACGCCCAATTTAACGCAGTCGGCCACGGCGGAGTGGGTGGATCGCTGGAAGGCATGATCAACATTCCCATCGCGAGCCGGATCGCCTTCCGTGGGGTCGCTTTCTATCAGCACGACGCAGGCTATATCGACAATGTTCACGCGTCGCGGAGCTATTACGCTTTCCCCGATGATTTCACCGGCCCGACCGTCGACCTTCCAGATGCTCCCCCGGCCGCGAACATTCCGACGCTCACTGTGACGAATTCCGGCCTCGAGAAGAAGAATTTCAACGATGTGGACATTTGGGGCGGGCGAGCTGCGCTGAAGATCGACCTCAACGACAATTGGACGGCGACGCCGACCTTCATGTACCAAAAGACCAAGTCGAACGGCGTCTTCTTCTTTGATCCCAATCTCGGGGACCTGAAGATCGATCGGTTCTTTAAGGAGCCCAGCAAGGACCGTTTCTGGCAGGCGGCCCTGACCGTCGAAGGCAAGATCCACAACTTCGATATCACCTACGCCGGTGCCTACATGGATCGACCGACTTCTGGCATCGCGGATTACACCGACTATGCCGATGCCTATGACCGTCTGTATGCCGACTATTACGGCGGCGCCTATGGCCGAGGCCTGGCCTATTTTCAGTACCTGGATGCCAACGGGAATCGGACGATCAGTCCGCAACAGTTCATCGAGGGCGGCAACCACTTCAAAAAGCTGAGCCAGGAGCTTCGCTTCGCTTCGCCTGCCGACAACCCGTTTCGTGTGATTGGTGGTGCCTTTTACCAGGTCCAAAAGAACTTCATCCACCAGGATTACAAGGTCGCAGGCCTCTCGCCGGCACTGTCCGTGAACGGATTTCCGGGGACATTGTGGCTCACGCAGCAGAAGCGCAAGGACAAGGACTATGCGCTGTTCGGCGAGGCAAGTTTCGACGTCACCTCGCAGATCACGCTGACCGCTGGCGGCCGGTGGTACAAATATGACAACTCGTTGATCGGCTTCTTCGGATTCGGCCGCAATCCGGCATTCTTCCAGGGCGCTTCAGGCAATCCGCCGGTGAACCCCGCCAATAGCTCCCGCACGGGCGTGGCCGCTTGTTTCACCCAAAGCGGCGACACGTTGCGCAATTCCCAGCTGAATGGGACGGACACGGTGCTTCTGCCCGCGGTTGTCCCAGGAAGCCCCTGCACCAACCTCGCTGATATCGTCGACGGGAAGCTCGTTCCAAAGCGTACGAAGGATAGTGGTTTCATCCATCGCCTGAATGGGCAGTGGAAGCCCCAAGAGAATTTGATGTTCTACGCGACCTGGTCCCGCGGTTTCCGCCCCGGCGGGATCAATCGCCGTGCTGACGTTCCACCCTATGATGCCGACTTCCTGAGCAACTACGAGCTAGGCTGGAAAACCACGCTGGGTCCGGTCCGCTGGAACGGCGCCATTTATCATGAGCTATGGAAGAAGTTTCAGTTCGCCTTCCTCGGCGCGAACAGCTTCACCGAGATTCACAACGGTAAGGATGCTCGGGTCAACGGCATTGAGACCGACTTCAATTATGTGAACGGTGGTTGGACCGTGAATGCTGCGGCCGCGTACACGGACGCGAAGACCAAGGGCAATATTTGTTCGGACGCCCTGGACCTCACATCAGACTGCACCGGTAGCTTCATCGCCGCTCCCGGCGGAACCCGGCTTCCGGTCACCCCAAAGTTCAAGGGAACGTTTACGACCCGCTACTCCTGGCCGGCCTTTTCTGACGTAAAGGCTCACGTCCAGGGCGCCATCAGCTACCAAGGCTCCGCGCCGTCGTCGATCCGCACGGAAATCGAGCTCGTGGGGACCGGAGAGCATGTGAACCCGAACGTTTTCCAGGGACGCCTCGGGTCAGCAACGCTCGTGGATCTATACGCCGGATTGGATTGGCAGAAGTGGAACCTGGAGCTGTACGCGACGAATATCTTCGACAAGCGAAATGATATCAGCCGCTTCACTGCCTGCGGAAGTTGCACCCGCGCGCTCGTCGTGCCCGGGCGGCCGAGGACAATCGGTATCCGGGCAGGCGCGAAGTTCTGAGACAATCTCCAGGCGGCGAAACGACGCAGTTGCTTCGTCGTTGATCGGCCATGACCGAAGAACGGCCATCAGTGCGCATCCGTTGGCGGTTCGGTGCCGCGATCGTCGCGCTTGCGGCGGTTTGGCTTGGCATGCTCGCGGCAGGAGCCGGACCAGTCGACCATGATATCTACGAGGCCCTTTATGCCGGGCGCCGACCGGCCCTGGTCGCCGTCGCGCGTTTTTTTACGGCGCTTGGCGAGCCGACAATATTGATCGCGGCGGGCGTCGTTGTCGCACTCTGGCTCTGGTTTGAAGGTCGAGGCAGGCTCGGCCTTGCGCTTCTGCTGATCGCGATGACCGGTCGGGCTCTGAGCGAAGCGCAGAAATATTGGATCGCCCGCGTCCGGCCCGACTTCGAGCCGCATCTCGTCGTCGTCAAAACGCAATCCTTTCCCAGCGGCCACGCGACAAGCTCGATGATCTTCTATCTGACGCTCGCGCTTGCACTGACCGCGGGGACAAGTTGGAGTCGGCCCGCGGCGGCGTGCGCCATCGCCTTGTCACTTCTCGTTGGAGTCAGCCGGGTCATGCTCGGCGTTCACTGGCCGAGCGACGTCATCGGCGGCTGGGCCTTCGGAATGCTTTGGGTTCTGCTGACCTTGCGGCCTGCCGAGCATCTGTTGCGTGCGAATTCCGGCGGCCGCTGAACTTTGTTATACTGTTGTAACGAACTGGGAGGGTTGAATGTCGAAACCATTTACGATGATTGCCGCGCTGATCTTTTTCGCGGTCGCTCTGCTGCACGTATATCGCATTTTCACGCACTTCCAGGTCGTGCTGGGAAGCCATGAAATTCCGCTGTGGGTGAGCTACTTCGGCGTCGTCATCCCGGCGCTGATCGCGATCCTGCTGCTGCGCGAGAGCCGCGCCGCCTAGACGTTGAAGCGGAAGAGCAGGACGTCGCCGTCCTGCACGACATAGTCCTTGCCTTCGGAGCGCATGCGGCCGGCGTCCTTCGCACCTGTTTCACCGCCAAGTTTGACGTAATCGTCGAATGAGATGGTCTCGGCGCGGATGAAGCCGCGCTCGAAGTCGGTGTGGATCTCGCCGGCGGCTTCCGGCGCCTTCGCACCCCTATGGGTGGTCCAGGCCCGAGCTTCCTTCGGCCCGGCGGTGAAAAATGTGATGAGGCCGAGCAGCTCGTAGCCGGCGTGGATCATCCGGTTGAGGCCGGTCTCGACCAGGCCGAGGTCCGACAGGAACGCTTCACGCTCGTCCGCGGGCAGGGTCGCGATCTCCGCCTCGATCGCGGCTGAGATCACCACCGCCTTCGCGCCTTCCGACGCCGCGCGCTCGAAAACGCGCCCGGACAGTTCGTTCCCCTCGGAAGCATCGCCTTCGTCGACGTTGCAGACATAGAGCACCGGCTTGGCGGTCAGCAGCTGCGCGCGCCTCAGCGCCTTTTCTTCCTCGGCATCCTTCGGCCTGACGAGGCGGGCAGGCTTGGATGCCCGGAGCAGATCGAGCGCCTGGCTCAGCACGGATGCCTCGATCTTCGCTTCCTTGTCGCCCTGCTGCGCCTTCTTGACGAGGTTGGGGACGCGCCGCTCGAGGCTTTCGAGGTCGGCCAGCATCAGCTCGGTTTCGACCGTTTCGGCATCCGCGATGGGATCGACGCGTCCCTCGACGTGGGTAACGTCGCCGCCCTCGAAGCAGCGCAGCACGTGCACGATCGCATCCACTTCGCGGATGTTGGCGAGGAACTGGTTGCCAAGGCCCTCGCCCTGGCTAGCGCCGCGGACCAGGCCGGCGATGTCGACGAACTCGATCTGCGTCTCGATTTCCTGCGCGGACTTGGCGATCGCGGCGATCTTGTCGAGCCGGGGATCGGGAACGGCGACGCGGCCGACGTTCGGCTCGATCGTGCAGAAGGGATAGTTCGCCGCCTGCGCGGCGGCAGTTTCGGTCAAAGCATTGAAAAGCGTCGATTTACCAACGTTCGGCAAGCCGACGATGCCGCAGCGGAAGCCCATGATAATCCTGAACTGGAAGGAGGTTTGGGCCCCTTTAGGCGAAGTTGAAGGAGATGCTCAACCGCTCACCTTTGCCTTTGCCGGCCAGCACTTCGTGCCGCAGCCAACTTTCCCAGAGCAGCAGTAGTCCCGGGCGCGGCTCGACCGCCACGAAGCTGTCCGCGCGGGGCGGGGCGGCCATCATCAACGGCAGGCGCGGGTCCTCGAAGCGGATGGCGCCTGAGCCGCGGGGCACCTCGACATAGAAGGTGCCGGAAATGATGCTGTGCGGGTGGATGTGTCCACTGTGCTGCCCACCGTTATTCAACAGGTTCGCCCACAGGCTATCGAGCTTCGGCTTTCGAGCGAGGTCGAACCCGCACTCCTGCGCAAATTTGGCGGCGTGGCGTGTGAGCAGCTTGGCAAGATCCGCGAATGCGGGATCTCGGCGTGGCAGATCGTTCAGTGAAGCATAGCTGGTGTAACCCGCGTAACGATGGTCCTTCGACCAGCGTTGCCCGGCTCCGTCGTCCGTGGCCAAGGTTCGAATGGAATGCGCGAGCTGGTTCAGCAGTGCTTCGTCGCCGAGCTCGGCCTCATAAAGATAGGTTGCGAACAGGTTGCGCATCGCGCGCTTGTGTCGTGAGACCGTTCGCAGATCAATCGAACGGTCACGGCGTCTTGCAGAAATAACATTGGTCACCCACGGGAAGGGATCATTCCTCCCGCACCCGGGTCCAACCCCGGTTCAGGGGAGTGACGGATGGTTTTGCGGCGGCCGCGCGTTGTTCGGAAATTGGTGGCCATCGCGTTGACGTCCGTGTCCGGCGCAGCGCTTGCCCAATCCCGCTCGGAAGAAAATGCGGTCACGCAGGCGGAAGACGCATTCGGCTTTAGCGTCGGCCGCGAGAGCCTCGGCATCTACAACGCAGGCAATGCGCGAGGATTCTCGCCCTCGGCTGCCGGCAACCTTCGCATCGACGGGCTCTACTTCGATCAGATTTACAATCTGCAGGGGACCTTGGTGGATTCGACCAGCATCAAGGTGGGTCTCTCGGCGCAGGGATATCCCTTCGCCGCGCCGAGCGGCATCGTCGACCAGGCGCTTCGCCGGCCTGGCGACAAGGCCGGCGCGTCGCTTGTGACCAACTTCGACAGCTTCGGCACTGTTGGCGTCGAGATCGACGGTTCGCTGCCGATCAACGAAAATCTCAGCCTCGGCTACGGCCTCAACGGCACACGCGTCGAATTTCCCGACGGAACCGATAATTGGAACCACACCGAGAGCCTGATTGCACGTTGGCGCCCCGCTGCGGGGATCGAGATCATGCCCTTCTGGGCGGTCATTCATGACTACAATGACGAAGCCGGTATCTTCTATATCCCCGCCGGCAGGTTCCTGCCCAAATTGCCCAAGCAGCGTCACCACGAGGGTCCGGAATGGGCGGATTATTCCTACACTGGCCTCAACACCGGTGTGCTGTCCTCGGCGAGGCTCGCGGAGAACTGGGTCGTTCGCCTCGGCGCATTTCGGTCCTCACAGAAATTGAAGACCAGCTTCACGAACATCCTGGACGACGAGCAGCCGGATGGGAGCGGAGATAGGCTTCTGTTCGCCGACCCGCCGCTCAAATCCTGGTCCAACAGTGGAGAAATCCGGCTGACGCACAGCATTCCCGATGGTCCTCGGCTGCACGTCATTCACTTGAGCGCTCGCCATCGCAATTCGAGGCGCGAATTCGGGGGGTCCGATTTCATCGATTTCGGCCCGGGTGCAATCGGCACCAAGGTCCCGGATCCCGAACCTGCGGAATTCCATTTCAGCGAGAAGAGCCACGATCTCCTCAAACAGACGACCGTCGGCGTCGCCTACGACGGCCGTTGGAAGGACGTGGGCGAAATCAGCTTCGGAATCTCGAAGGCGCATTTCCGCAAGGAGACCGTGATTCCGGGCGTTCCGGTCGCCGTCACTCGTTCGACGCCGCTCCTCTATAATGCAACGGCGGCGGCCGAGATCGCCAAATCGGTCGCGGTTTACGCAGGCTATGCGCGCGGGCTCGAGGAGAGCGGGACGGCACCGGCAAATGCAGCGAACCGCAATCAGCCGCTGCCGGCGATTATCACCGAGCAAAAGGACGGCGGCGTCCGCTTCAATCTGACCAAGGATGTGAAAGCGGTCGTAGGTGTATTCGATCTCAGCAGGCCATATTTCGGCTTCGACGCGGCGAACGTCTTCAAGCAGGTCGGGACGGTCAAAAGCCGCGGCGCGGAATTCTCCCTGTCAGGCAGCGTAACGCCGCGCCTCGATATCGTGGCGGGCGGCATGATCCTGAAGCCGAAAGTCACTGCGTCCGATGCGGTTTCCGGCAACATCGGTTCAAAGCCGGTGGGCCTCCCGACCCATCTGCTGATTGCGAATGCCAACTGGAAGGCGCCGTTCGCCAAGGGCCTGGAGCTCGACATGGCGGTGTCGCATCGAGGCCGGACGCCGGCAACTACCGACAATTTGCTTTTCCTTCCCCCGCGGGCTCGAGTGGATATCGGCAGCCACTATCGGTTCAAAATTGCCAACCGGAGCGCGACCCTGCGCCTTCAGATCGTGAATCTCTTTGACAACCCCGGCTACAGCCTCGCGGGATCGGGCGTGTACACGGCCAATGCCGGCCGGTTCGCCCAGGGCTATCTAACGGTCGACTTCTAGGAGTCGTCCTGAAGCCTGAGCGCCACTTCGCTCATGAAACGCGCATCTTCGCCGTCCGCCAGCCATTCGGCCTCCGCGGCGATTGCGGCCAGGAGATCGCTCAGCGGCTCCATCTCGGCCTTGCGGTAATTGCCAAGGACGTGGGGCGTGACGAGATCCTTGCGGCCGGGGCCGGGGTGGCCAATGCCGATGCGCACCCGCCTGAAATCGGGTCCTAGCGAGGCATCGATGGATCGCAGCCCGTTATGCCCGGCGGTCCCGCCACCGACCTTCACCTTCACTTTGAACGGCGCGAGGTCGAGCTCGTCGTGAAAGGCGGTGAGCGCGTCGACATCGAGCTTGTAGAAGCGAAGCGCCTGCTGAACCGCATCGCCGCTGTCGTTCATGAAGGTCTGCGGCTTCAGGAGCAGCACTCGATTGCGACCGATACGGCCCTCGGCGATCAGGCTCCGGAACTTCTTCGACCAGGGGGAGAAGCCGTGCACTTCGCCGATGATGTCGGCCGCCATGAACCCGACATTGTGTCGGTGCAGCGCATATTGCGCGCCGGGATTGCCGAGACCGACCCAGATTTGCATGCCGTTCCCTAGCGTGAGCGCCGCCTAAAAAGAAACCGCCCACCCTTGCGGGTGAGCGGTCCTTTTCCTCGGCAGAGAGGCGAGGGGCTTATTCGCCGCCTTCGCCAGCTTCGCCCTCGGCGGCTTCGCCGCCCTCTTCCTCGCCCTCGACGGTCGGGACCTCGCCAGCCGGCGCGGCCTCTTCCTCTTCGGCCTTCATCGCCGACGGAGCGACGATGGTAGCGACGGTGAAGTCCTCGTCGGTGTTGGCCGGAATGACCCCGTTGGGCAGCTTCACCTGGCCGATGTGGATGGAATCGCCGATCTCCATTCCGTCGAGCGGGACGTGGATCTCGTTCGGGATGTGCGCCGCGTCGCAGACGATTTCGAGCTCGTGCACAACGACGTTAAGCACGCCGCCGCGCTTCAGGCCCGGCGAGGCCTCTTCGTTGTCGAACCGCATTGGAACGGCGACGTGCACCTTGGTGTGCTCGCCGATGCGCAGGAAATCGACGTGCATCGGCCTGCTCGTGACCGGATGGAAATCGACAGCCTTCGGCAGGGTGCGATGCGCCTTGCCGGACATGTCGATCATCACGACCGAGTTCATGAAGTGACCGGTCGAAAGCATCTTGGACAGAAGCTTCTCCTCGACATGGATCGAAAGAGGCTCTTTCTTTTCGCCGTAAACCACGGCGGGGACCCGACCTTCGCGGCGCAATTCACGGGAGGCTCCCTTGCCAGCCCGGTCGCGCGCTTCGGCGGGCAGCGTCAGCTGATCGCTCATTTGCTATGCTCCGTTTTCTAATGACCCGCCACGCCTCCAGGGATGACCATGGCTGGGAGCGCGCCCCCTAAGGGAGCGACGCCGGAAAAGCAAGTTTGGCAGTCAGTTGACGCGTTGCGAAGGAATGCCGCGCTCGGCCAGCCGGACGAGAAGGCTGTCCTGTCCCGCAAGATGGCCGGCGCCGACCGCGACGAACACGGTTCCCGGCGTCCGCATCCGCGCCCTGATCCAGTCGGCCCACCGCTCGTTACGTTCGGTAAACATCATCCGATAGGTGTCCGGCGATGCGCTCTTAAGCTGCTGGAGCATGCGGACGAAGATTGCCTGATCGCCGCGCTTCCAGGCGGCCTGCATCTCGGCCATTGCCTTTGACAGGCTCTGGATCGGATCGCCCGCGACGGGCTCGCCCTGACGCAGCGTCCGCGCAGGCGCAGGCCCTGCCGGCATTTTGTCGAACATGTTGAGCTGGAACTGGAACGTTTCCAGACCCTCGACGACCTTGCCATCGGCTTCAGCCTGATGCCGAAGGATCATGTCGGCGCCATTATCGACCTGCATGCCCTGCGTGCGGCCCGCACTGATGGCCATGCGCGTGGTCGCCAGGAATGACGCTGAAGGAGTTACGGTCGGCCCACGAAAGCCCGGACCGGACTGGATTGGCTGGGGATTTTCCGGGATCACCGTCTCGAGGACGAGCTCGCTCGACTGGTTGAAGGCTTGCCGGACGCCGGCGTCGAACCAGTGCGCCTTTCCGTCCAGCGCATGGAAGGTCCCGAAGATGTAGACGGTGGTGTCCGTATCGCGGACGACGAACATCGCGGGCTCATCGACGGCTGGAGGCCCGGGAGGAGGCGCAGGTGCGTCGGATGGCGTGGCGGCGGCCAGCGCAGCGGCGACGAGTAAGTTCACCATCCATCACCCTCCAGAGGCGAATGGTGCTGGATTGAATGGTGCCTGAAGGGCTTTCAGACGCCTTGGCGTCCGTCGCGGAACGCCCGTTCCGCAAGCCGCTCCAAGCATCAGACCCCCCAGCCCGATACAATGGGAGGATGGTCACCATTTGCTTAAGAAATGTCTAGCGCAATCCGTAAAAACGTTAAGATTTATCGGTGGATAGCCCGGATTGGCGTCACGCGATCGACCTACTGGAGGCGGCGGACCCTGTATCCGTCCTTCTTCAGCATCTCGAGCACTGAATCCTTGCCTGCGAGGTGACCTGCGCCGACCGCAATCATTACGGAACCGGGCTGAGTCATGCGCTGCTCGATCCATTTGCTCCAGTTCGCATTGCGCTGGTGAATCAGGTTGTGCTGGAGCGCGGGGCTTCCCGAAAGGTCGCGGTCGAAGGTGTTTGCAATCCCCTGGACGTCGCCCGCCGTCCATGCCTTCAGCATGCCGGCGAACTCTTTGTCCATTGCCGCCTTGTCGTCGATCGCGCCTTCCAGCAGCGAGCGCTGCGCGGTTTCCGGGAGCTTGTCGAAGAAGCTCAATTGCTCGAGGTTTGTCTCGAGCTCACCGATCTGCTTGCCGCTGGACGTGAAGTTGCTCTTGAGGACGCCTTCGACACCGCCCGACAGGCCAAGCTCCCGGAACTTGTTGCCGAGGAGGATGAAGGCCGCGGTCCAGGTCTTCATCTTGTCGAGTGCCTGCGGTGGAAAGCCGCTCTTCTTGATGGCAGCCTCAAGCGCCGGCCGCTGGGTCTTCGGTAGCCGATCGACCAAAGGGGGGAGGTTGGGCGCAAAGCCGATCGAGGCCATCGCCTGCATCAGCTTGGCCGGGTTCTTCTCATCGATCAGAGTCTCGACCACCAGTTCCTGGGCATTTGCGAGGGCCTGGTCGAGTTTCGGCGTACGCCATTGAAGATCCTCGGGAAGCAGGTGGATCGTCCCGAATAGATAGATAGTCGTGTCGGGGTCGGAGACTTCCCACAGGGCCGGCTGCGCCGTTAGTGGTGCCCGCGCGGCGACCGGAACGGCGCCCAGCAAAAGCGAGAGGCCGAGTGCGGCGCCGACCCGGCGCAAAAGCGTCTTCAACATCAAATTCCAACCCTCCCGAACCGGTGGCCTTGCATGCCGAACTACCGACAGCAAGCTGAACCCCGACTTGCCCCTTCCAGAAGCATCGGCCAAAGCGCCCGCGTCACTTTTTGCGGGGCATTCGCTTGAGCCTGAGCTTCCAGGACCTGATCCTAACGCTCCACCATTATTGGGGCT
>Ga0207706_10005183_pt1 | contig 12168 bp, 7 predicted proteins | sample KBSC53metaG_FD_184318 | JGI IMG/M metagenome (GOLD analysis project Ga0207706, IMG submission 184318) | Corn rhizosphere microbial communities from Kellogg Biological Station, Michigan, USA - KBS C5-3 metaG (SPAdes) (version 2) | ecosystem: Host-associated > Plants > Roots > Rhizosphere > Soil ... | reverse complement strand
CGGGCAATACGGACGTCATCGCGCTGCGCAACGGCTACCACGGCGGCAGCCCGAGCTCGATGGGGCTGACCTCGCACAATACCTGGAAATTCCCGATCCCGAGCCATTTCGGGATTCATCACGTCGTGAGCCCCGATCCTTATCGCAGTCCGTTCAGCGGGACGCCCGAGGAGATCGCCACGCAAAGTGCTGCCGAGATCCGGGAGACGATACGCTACTCGACGCCGGGCAAGGTTGCGGCGTTCATCGCCGAGCCCATTCAGGGCGTTGGTGGCGCAACGCATGGAGCACACAACTACCTCGGCGAAGCCTACAAAATCATTCGCGATCACGGCGGTCTTTGCATCGCCGACGAGGTGCAGACCGGTTTCGGAAGAACGGGCGATCACTACTGGGGATTTCAGAACTTCGACGTCGTGCCGGATTTCGTCACCATGGCCAAAGGAATCGGGAACGGTGTCCCGATCGGCGCGGTGACGACACGAATGGAGATCGCCAAGGCGCTGACGCAAAGGATTCACTTCAACACCTTTGGCGGCAACCCGGTGTGCATGGCAGCGGGAATTGCTGTGCTCGATGTCATCGACGAGGATCGGCTGCAGGAGAACTCACGAGTGCTCGGCAAGCGACTCAAGGATGGCCTCAAGGATCTCGCCAGCTATCATGATCTGATTGGCGATGTGAGGGGAATGGGTCTGATGGTGGGCGTGGAGCTGGTCCGCGACAGGAGCACCAAGCAGCCCGCCAACCGCGAAACGCTGGCGGTCCTCGAGGCCGCGCGCGAGATGGGTGTGCTGATCGGCAAAGGCGGACTCGACGGCAACGTGCTTCGCATCAAGCCGCCGATGTGCATCACCGCGGACGATGTCGACTTCACGCTCGACGTTCTGGATCGCGCCCTGGCCGCAGCGGCCAGCTGAATCCGTTCAACCAGTAAGGAGATCGCGGCAGTGGCTTTCGACCGGATCATCAAAGGTGGCAACGTCGTCACACCAGCCGGCAGCTTCACCGGCGACGTCGGAATCACGGGCGAGAAGATCTCGGCCCTCGGCGTGAATCTCGACGGCGACAGGTCGACGAAGGTGATCGACGCCAAAGGACATCACGTGATTCCCGGTGTGCTCGATGTGCACGTCCATCTCGAGCTGCCGTTCATGGGAGCGGTTTCGGCCGACGATTACCGGACAGGCACCAGAGCCGGCGCGCGCGGGGGTGTCACGACGCTCATCGACTTCGCGATTCCATACGCCGGCGAATCACTAAACCAGGCCGCCGACAACTGGATGAAGAAAGCGGAGGGCAAGTCGCTGATCGACTACACGTTCCACATTTGCATCACTCGCTGGAACGAGCACAAGGATCAGATCAAAGGGATGGTCGATCGTGGATTCACGACCTTCAAGGAATTCATGATCTACGAATCCGAAGGCTGGCAGTCCGACGATCGCGCGATGTTCGGGACGCTCGAGAAGATGAAGGAATACGGGACGATGTTGCTGGTGCACGCGGAGTCAGCGCGCGTGCTCGACGAGCTGATCGCACGCAGTCATACGCCGGAGCTGATGGCAAAGTACGGGGCGCGGTTACATCCGATGACCCGTCCTAACTTCATCGAGGCGGAGGCCATCGAGCGCGCAGTTCAGTGGTGCGAGGTGACGGGCGGGCAGCTCTATATCGTCCACATGTCGACTGGAGAGGGAGCAGACATAGTTCGCGCGGCGCAGGCGCGAGGCGTTCCGGTTCTGGCTGAGACGTGCGTGCAGTACCTGGTGTTGGACGATTCCGTATTCGACAGGGAGGATGGTCACCTCTACGCGTGCTGTCCGCAGGTCAAGAAGCCCAAGGACGTGCAGCGTCTCTGGAAAGGACTCAAGACGGGTGAGGTGTCTGTGGTTTCGACAGACACATGCACCTTCAACCGCGAGCAGAAGGCGATGTGGAAGGGCGACTGGACAAAAATCCCGATGGGACTGCCAGGGCTCGAGACCCTTATGCCGCTCACGTATACACATGGCGTCCTCGCTGGGCGGATCACCCTCGAGGAGATGTGCACCAAGCTCTCGACCAACCCGGCGAGAATAATGGGGCTGTATCCGAAGAAAGGCGCCATTCAGGTCGGAGCGGACGCCGACATCGCCATCATCCATCCGGATATCAAGCACACTGTTGATCCAAAAGAGATGGAGACGAACGCCGACTGGTCGCCTTACGAGGGATGGGAACTGGCCGGGTTCGCGCGCACCACACTGTCACGCGGTGAAGTGATCGTCGACAACTACTGTGTGGTTGGTAAGGAGGGCCGCGGCCAGTGGCTGCCGCGGAAGACCGCCGGCCTCGCCTCGTGACGACTGCCGCAGCCGCCGGGAGCTTCACGTCACCGACTTACGCTCCCGACGACATTCTAAACATGCCGCTGTGGAACGCCGACCTGGCGCCCACGGATCCTTCGCGCCGCACGTGGTCCACCTACAACATCGCGGCGCTGTGGATCGGGATGAGCGTCGTCATCACGACCTACACTCTCGCGTCGGGATTGATGGAGCAGGGGATGACGTGGTGGCAGGCGATGCTCACCATTCTTCTTGGCAACACCATCGTTCTGGTCCCGATGATTTTGAACGCCCATGCCGGCACGAAGTACGGCATTTCATTTCCGGTCCTGTGCCGGGCTAGCTTCGGAGTTCGAGGTGCCAACATCGCGGCGATTCTGCGAGCGATCGTCGCGTGCGGGTGGTTCGGGATTCAGACGTGGATCGGAGCGCTCGCTCTGGACGCACTAATGAAGGCGGCGTGGCCGGGATGGAGTGGTGTCCCGGGCAGCGTCGCCATCTCGTTCGCGATCTTCTGGGGGATACAGGTTCTGATCATCCTCAAAGGAACCGAGGGGATCAAGATTCTCGAAAGCTGGTCGGCCCCGCTGCTGCTCGGAGGCGGTGCGCTGCTGCTCTGGTGGGCGATCAGAAATGGCGGAGGACTTGGACACATTCTGAGCGAGTCGCAGAAGCTGCAGAAGGGCCACGGTCTCTTCTGGTCACTTTTTCCAGCCGCTCTCACTGCCAACATCGGCTATTGGGCGACGCTCAGTCTCAACATTCCAGACTTCACCAGATATGCCAGGAGCCAGCGTTCTCAGGCGCTTGGACAGGCATTCGGTCTTCCTACGACGATGACTGCGTTCGCTTTCATTGGCGTCGCGGTCACCAGCGCAACGATTGTCATCTTTGGGCAGGCCATCTGGGATCCCGTCGTACTCGTCAGCAAAATCGGTGGAGCAGCGGTTATCATTTTCGCGGCGTTGGTGGTGCTGGCCGCGCAGCTGACGACGAACATGGCAGCTAACGTCGTTTCGCCGTCGAACGATTTCTCGAACCTGAGCCCGCGTCGCATCAGCTATGTCACCGGCGGACTGATCACCGCAGTCCTCGGCATCGTCATGATGCCGTGGAAGCTTTACTCCGACGCCGCCGCTTACATATTCACCTGGCTGCTCGGTTACTCGAGCCTGATGGGCGCGCTCGGCGGCATTCTCATCTCTGACTACTGGATCATCAGGCGACAGCACCTCGACGTCGACGATCTGTTCAGGGTCCGCGGTCGATACACTTACAGGAACGGCGTCAATCCGCGGGCGGTGGCGGCGCTCGTTCTGTCCATTGCGCCAGTGATTCCAGGTTTCCTCAGGGCTATCTCTACACCCGGCGGAACGGTCGCGAATCCAAACCTCTTCGACAGGCTTTACTCGTACGCGTGGTTCGTTACGTTCGCGTTGAGTTTCATCATTTACTGGTTGCTGATGCGTGGCAACGCAGCCGCGCGCACCGATACAGCAAGCATAGGGAGATAACGGAATGGCTCGCGTCGTAAAATGCGGTTTGATCCAGGCTACCCACGCCGGCCCGACGGACGCGCCGCTCGAGAAAATCCGCGAGGCGAACATAGAAAAGCATCTGAAGTTTCTCGACCAGGCCGGAAAGCAGGGAGTGCAGATCATCTGCATGCAGGAGATCTTCACCGGTCCCTACTTCTGCGCCGAGCAGAATACGAAGTGGTACGACGCGACTGAGAGGATCCCTGACGGCCCGACTACGCGTCTGATGCAGGAGGTCGCGAAAAAGCACTCGATGGTGATTGTGGTGCCGATCTACGAAGAGGAGGAGACCGGCGTCTACTACAACACCGCCGCGGTGATCGACGCAGATGGTACCTACCTCGGCAAGTATAGAAAAAGCCACATCCCGCACACAGCGCCGGGATTCTGGGAGAAGTTTTATTTCAAGCCCGGCAACCTTGGTTATCCGGTGTTCAAGACGAAGTACGCCGACATCGGCGTATATATCTGCTACGACCGTCACTTTCCGGAGGGAGCGCGCGAGCTCGGCCTCAACGGTGCGGAGATCGTCTTCAATCCTTCCGCCACGGTTGCCGGGCTCTCTGAATACCTGTGGAAGCTGGAACAGCCGGCCCACGCGGTCGCCAACGCCTTCTTCGTCGGCGCGATCAACCGCGTCGGTTACGAGAAACCGTGGAACATCGGCGAGTTTTATGGACAGAGCTACTTTTGCGATCCACGGGGTCAGATCGTGGCGCAGGCGTCGCGCGACAAGGACGAGCTTGTGGTAGCGGACCTTGATCTGGACAAGATCCGTGAAGTACGGAACGTCTGGCAGTTCTATCGAGACAGGCGGCCGGAGACCTACGGCGGACTCTGTAAGCTTTGAAAGCCTAACGAAGCACTACCAGCTGGCGGCCGGCGGCCTTTAGCCAGCGGCCACGAGCGGATATTGGCACGACGTTAGCACGAATGTCCTTCGTGCCTAATCGCCGACGTCTCACGTGGTTCTTTGTCCTTCTTGTCGTAGCGCTGCCGTTTCTGGGAGAGTGCACGAGTCAGAGCGGTGCGTACGTCGCTGAGAAACCGCGCCACTACCCAGCCGACTCCGTAGAGGGCACCGCGCACAAACTGGGTGTGGTCCAGGGTTTCTATGGACCCGAATCCGTCCGCTACTCGCCCGGGCAGGACGTCTACTTCGTCTCGGCGATGAACGGGCCGGGATCGAAGAAGGATAACAACGGCTACATCGTCCAGCTTGATGCCGCGAATTTCGGCCAGGGAAAACTCTTCGTCGTTGGCGGGAAAAACGGAGTCCATCTCGATGCGCCGAAAGGGATGGCACTGCATGGTGACACGCTGTGGGTCACCGACATCGACGTGCTGCGCGCGTTCGATCGGCTGAGCGGGAAGCCCCTCGGAGAAATCGATCTCAAACCTCGTGGAGCGGTTCTCCTCAACGACGTCGCTGTTGGACCCGACGGCACCATCTACGTCACCGACACCGGCATCATCATGAGCGAGATCGGCGTCATCTACGTCGGCGGCGACAAGGTTTTCTCGATTGGCCCCAATCGCTCGATAAACGTCGTCGCGCACGGGAACGTACTTGGCCGGCCAAACGGCGTGACGTGGGATTCCACCGCCAAAAAGTGGGTGGTTGTTTCGTTCGATACCTTCCACAGCGAAGTGTATGCATTGAATCCAGCCGATTCGACGCGGACGATTCTGGCGACGGGCAAAGGAAGATATGACGGTATAGAATCGCTGAGCGGGGGCCGATATCTCGTCACTTGCTGGCAGGACTCGAGCGTTCATCTCATCAGCGGCAGGAGCGATCGCCCGATCGTGCGCAACGTTCCGTCGCCGGCTGACATCGGTATCGATACCAGGCGTGGCCGGCTCGCAATCCCCGTCGGCAACAACCGCGTTGAGTTCTGGGATCTGGCGGGGGCGTAGCCCCAACATAGATTCGCGGTCATGGCCATCCGCGATTTCGAAATCGACAAGGACATACGACGCGCTTCGACGCTGCCGGCGCGAGTTTATTCCGATCCTGAGTACTTCGATGCGCAGAGGGATCGCGTCTTTGCCCGCAGCTGGCAATACGTCGGCGACGCTTCGCGCGTAAAGGCGCCTGGTCGCGTCGCACCGCTGACACTTCTGGATGGCTGTCTGAGCGAGCCGCTGGTGCTGACCTCGGACGATGAAGGGGCGATGAGGTGCCTGTCCAATGTCTGCACGCACCGGGGCGCGATCGTCGTCGAGGGTGAAGGGCACACGCGGACTCTTCGCTGCCGGTATCACGGACGCCGATTCGGCCTCGACGGCAAATTCGTGTCGATGCCGGAGTTCGACACTACCGTCGGATTTCCATCCGAGAAAGACAATCTCCCGCAGTTGCCTCTGGAGCGGTTTGGTCCGTTGTTGTTCAGTGGCATCGCGCCGGAGATGCCTTTCGCCGAGTGGATTGCGCCGATAGCTGAGCGCGTCTCGTTCATGCCGCTCGATCAGTTCAGTGCCGATCCATCGACGTCGCATGACTACCTGATCAACGCGAACTGGGCGCTTTACTGCGATAACTATCTCGAGGAGTTCCACATACCATATGTCCACGCCGGCCTGGCGGAAAAGCTGGACTACTCGGGATATCGCACGGAAAGATTTCGCTGGGGAAATCTTCAGCTAGGAATCGCCAAGGCTGGTGAGCCGGCGTTCGACCTGCCGAAATCGCATCCTAACGCGAGCGAGCGAGTCGGCGCGTTCTATTTTTGGCTGTTCCCCAACATCATGTTCAACTTCTATCCCTGGGGATTGTCGTTGAATGTGGTCGCTCCTCTCGCGGTTGGACGCACGAAGGTTTCGTTCCTCTCCTACGTCTGGAACCCATCATTGCGCGAGAGTGGAGTCGGCGCCGGATTGCACCGCGTGGAGATGGAGGACGAAGAGGTTGTCGAGTCGGTGCAGCGTGGCGTGAGGTCGCGGCTGTACGACCGCGGTCGCTACTCGGAGCGTCGCGAGGTGGGGACCCACCATTTCCATGAGCTGCTCGCGGATTTTATGCGGCGGCCAGCCAGCACCAACGGAGCATCGCACCTGACGCCACGCGAGTGAGCGGCCCCGCGAGCTCGCGGGATCCCAGCTCGGCGAAAGCGAGCAGCGGCGGCATTGGCCTGCTGGCGGTTCTCGGGGTGGTGTTTGGTATTTCCGTGACCGTCGGCAACAGCATTGGCTCCGGAATTCTGCGCACTCCGGGAGTGGTCGCCGAAAAACTTCCGACGCCTTTCCTGTTTCTCGCCGTTTGGGTATTGGGCGGCCTTTACGCCGCGCTCGGCGCCAACTCGCTCGCCGAGCTGGCGGCAATGATCCCGGAATCGGGCGGCTACACGGTTTATCTGCGTCGTGCGATGGGACCCTACGCGGGGTTCGTGATTGGGTGGAGCGACTGGCTGTCGACGTGCAGCAGCCTTGCGCTCGCTGCGCTGGTGATCGGCGAGTACACCACCATCCTTCTCGGCCTGGCCAGCAATCTCACATCCACCCTCGCCAGCGTCGTCATCGTTCTGTTCGCGCTTGTTCAGCTGCGCAGCGTGAAGACCGGTAGCCTGGCTCAGAACCTGACCGCGGTCCTCAAGGCACTCGCATTCGCTGTTCTGATCATGGCGTGCTTCATGTCAGGCCACGGCTTCCACCGCGGAGAGAGCACCAATAGCCTGCCAGCGGGTTTCCCCTTTTTGGTGGCGTTCGTGCTGGCGATGCAAGCGGTGATTTTTACCTACGACGGCTGGAACGGGGTCGTTTACTTCTCGGGCGAGTTGCGGAATCCCGACCGGGATATTCCGCGCTCGATGTTTGGCGGGGTCGCAGCGGTGGCGGCGATTTATCTGCTCGTCAACATCGGCTTTCTATATGTGTTGACGATTGACCAAATGGCCGGCCAGCCGCTCGTCGCGGCGACCGCGGCGAAGGCAATCTTCGGCGCGAAGGGCGATACAGTGATTCGCGTGCTGACGATCGTCTCGCTGTTGAGTGCGGTGAACGCGTTCCAGCTGATGGCGTCGCGCGTGCTGCATCGCCTGAGCGTGTTTGGATTCGTACCCGCGGCGCACTATGTCAATCGAGGGGGCACACCGGTCGTTGCTCTCCTTCTGAGCGCGGCAGCGTGTCTGGTGATGGTAATCACTGGGACGCTCGAGATCGTGCTGGCCGTCACCGCATTTCTGTTTGTCGCGCAATACGCGTTGGCTTTCGCGACGGTGTTCGTGTTGCGCCGTCGCGAGCCCGAAGCGCGCCGGCCGTTTCGCGCGATCGGACATCCCTGGACTACTGGGCTCGTCCTGGTGCTTTCGATTGCTTTTCTAGGCGGGGCATTCTTCGCCGACACGAGAAACAGCATTTACTCGCTGGTTCTGTTGGCGGCGAGCTGGCCTCTTTACCTGCTTGTGCGTCCAAAACGTGGTGCAGCTTAGTCGTCTACGATTATTCCAGACGTGCCATTCGGTTTGGGTGGGCACGGCGGTCCCTGCCACGTTGCCAGCGCTGCCTTCGCGGCTGCAACACCTCGATTCCATTCGAACCAACGGCGATCGTGGGGCGCTTGTCGACATGCGAGGCGCGTTTCAATTGTGTCGCGTTGCGGCCTGGGAATCTCGGGCAGACGCTTGATGAGCGTTGGCGTAGCATCGCGCGAAAGCGTCGCGAGGTAGTGGGCGTCGAACTTCCCGCCGCTCGATATGCGGTCGACGTTTCGGTTGACGATCCACGCCTGAGAGTTCCAGAAGACGAGCACGGTGAATGCCCCAAGCGCGATCTCAGCGACTCTCCTGCCGAACGAAACCGAAATCGATCCACGCGAGATCTCCCAGGCCAGCGCAGCGAGCGCCAGGGCCATGCCGACCATGTACACCTGTGCGAAAAGGCGGGAATCGGTAAATCCGTAGGCGTTCTCGTAAAGCACCACGCGACGAAATGCCGAGACGAGGATCAGCTCGAGGGCGATGAGGAGGGCGAAGTCGAGACGTTGCAGGGTTCTGCGCTCAGCCTCTGTGAGGTCGGCAGGTCGCGCGTACTCGAGAATGATGATGATCGCCCCGACGATGGTTACGGCAAACGAGAGCTCGCCAAATCCGCGGCGCGCGAACTCGGCGAAGGTGATGCCCGTGCCGAGTGAGGCCGGTGGAGGGTGAATGAAGTAGGAAGCCTGGAGCGCGACGAACAACCAGAGGATCACGGCAGCGCTCCACAGGATCATCTTCTGTTCAGTCATGCCGATCGAGATCCGGCCTGGCATTGATGGATACTGCGGGAGCCGCGGCGCTCCTTGCCGCATTCCGAGCGCGTTGGCGCCCAGAGTCAACGTCAGCAGGACGAGGAAGAAGACAAGGCGCCCGGGGAACGACCAGTCAGGCAGCCATGATGCAATCCGGTCGGTTCCCCAGTTGATAATCGGGTCGGCGCTGGCGAGTAAGGCGATGAGGACGACGACGAGTGGGACCGTGAACAACGCTCCCCGCAGGAGGGCGCGCGACCGAGGGGTGGATACGGTCCGCGGCGCTCCTGCTACTTCCTGCGCCGTCGAGCCAACCACCCGTGCAGGAGCGAGGAAGGGCACCGCTGCCAACAACCTGGCCGAGAGATCCGCCCACCGCTCGGCGCCGAGTGTGATGACGGCGAGCCCTAGCAACATCGCGTCAGCGAGCAGGGTGAAGAACGGAAATGGGTCGGTGGTGGTGAGCGCGAAGCCGATGGCGAGGACTGTAGCCCACGTGCACAGAATCAGAAGCGGTCTTTCGACCCGGCCTACAGCAGAGTAGCGCGCGATGATCAGCGAGCCGGAGGCGGCGGCTACCCAGATCGCCCAGTTGATGCCGGGCTCGGCGGAGAAGAGGATCGCGGCGCCGATGGCGGCGGTAATGATTGCGCAGATCCAGGCGACTTTAGTGGAGCGAGGCTGATCAGTAGTGGAGTTCATGGCTCAGGAAAGACGATACAGAGTACTTTACGTAACAAAGTGCATCGGCGCAAGGGCGATGATGCATTCGGACTGCGGGTTACGAGCCAACTAACTACTCCGAACTGCTAACTAACTGCGAACTACGGACTAAAGTACGAACTGCGAACTTCCGCACCCTCGTTCGAAATCCCGCAATTAGTCCGGAATCCGCATTTAGTCAGCAGTTCGCAATGGTTGGTTGGCTCGCAGTCAGCAATCGTCAAGATTTCGAACCCGGCGCCATTGACTTAGGCCGCTGGTCGGATACCTTTACAAGGCTATGGCGGATCGCGGGTTACCCGCGTCTGTCGGAGCAAAAAATTTATCGCCACGGAGCAGTGTGGCGCGCCTCGAGTCCCCACCCGCGAATCAGCTGCGGGCGCACCCGGCGGCAGCGGATGGATACCGGTCCCGTGCAGGGACGGCTGGTCCACCCGCGTTTTTGTTGAAGTTACACCGGGCCGATTGCCTTTTTCGCGGTCCAAGAGAGTTACGAACGGTTGGTCGCCTGCAAACGCTGTCACGGCGTGCGCAGCTTCACATAGAGAGAGCTTCACGAATCATGGCACGCAACACCCCGCTCGAACGCTACCGTAACATCGGCATCATGGCCCACATCGATGCCGGTAAGACGACTACGACTGAGCGCGTCCTCTACTACACCGGAAAGTCCCACAAAATCGGTGAGGTGCATGAAGGCACCGCCACCATGGACTGGATGGAGCAGGAGCAGGAGCGTGGCATCACCATCACGTCCGCCGCGACAACGGCGTTCTGGACGCGCAACGGCATCGAGTACCGGATCAACATCATCGACACTCCTGGCCACGTCGACTTTACTGTTGAAGTCGAGCGTTCGCTGCGCGTGCTCGACGGCGCTGTGACACTCCTCGACTCCGTCGCCGGCGTCGAGCCGCAGACCGAGACGGTGTGGCGCCAGGCCGACCGTTACAAGGTTCCGCGCATCATCTTCGCCAATAAGATGGACCGCGTCGGCGCCGACTTCGATCGCTGCCTGCGCATGATCAGGGACCGTCTCACCAAGGACGCGTATCCGATCCAGCTGCCGGTTGGCAGCGGCGAGAGCTTCACCGGCCACATCGACGTCATCGAGCGCAAGCAGTACGTCTTCGACGACGAATCGCTCGGCAAGAAGTTCGAAGTGACCGAAGTTCCTGAAGAGTTCAAGGAAGCGATGGAGAAGGCGCGCCACGATGTCATCGAGGCGGCTGTCTCACACGACGAAGCGCTGATCGAGAAATACTTCAGCGGCACCGAGCTCACGAACGACGAGATCCGACACGCCATCCGCAGCGCCACTGTGGGCGGCTTTATCGTCCCTGTGCTCTGCGGCGCTGCGTTCAAGAACAAGGGCGTGCAGGCGATGCTCGACGCTGTCGTCGACTTCCTGCCGTCGCCGGCCGACGTTCCCGCGATCATGGGCCAGCTCCCCAATGGCGAGGAAGGCGAGCGACATCCGAAAGATGAAGATCCGTTCGCGGGTCTGGCGTTCAAGATCGCGACCGACCCGTTTGTCGGTAAGCTGACCTTCTTCCGCGTCTACTCCGGCGTTCTCAAGTCAGGCTCTTACGTCTACAACGCCACCAAAGACAAGCGCGAGCGCATCGGACGTCTGCTCCAGATGCACGCCAACAAGAGAGAAGAGATCGAAGAAGTGCGCGCCGGCGACATCGCCGCCGCCATCGGACTCAAGGATACCCGCACCGGCGACACCATGACCATGGAAGAGTCGCCGATCGTGCTCGAGGCGATGAAGTTCCCGAACCCGGTCATCGATGTCGCCATCGAGCCGAAGACCAAAGCGGACCAGGACAAGCTGGCGATCGCGCTGCAGAAGCTGGCCGAGGAGGATCCGACGTTCCGCGTTCATTCCGATCAGGAGACGGGACAGACGATCATCTCCGGAATGGGCGAGCTTCACCTCGAGATCATCGTCGACCGCATGCAGCGTGAGTTCAAGGTCGACGCGAACATCGGCCGCCCGCAGGTCGCGTACAGAGAGACGATCAAGAAGCGCGTCGAGAAGGTCGAGGGCAAGTTCATTCGCCAGTCCGGCGGTAAGGGTCAGTACGGCCACGTCGTTATCAACATCGAGCCGGCCAAGCAGGGTGAAGGCTTCATCTTCGAGGACAAGATCGTCGGCGGCGTGATTCCGCGTGAGTTCATCAAGCCGTCGGAAGAAGGAATGCGCGAAGCGCTGGAAGGCGGTGTGCTGGCGGGCTACCCGATGGTCGATGTGAAGGCCGAGCTGGTTTATGGCTCGTACCACGACGTCGACTCCAGCGAAATGGCGTTCAAGATCGCCGGCTCGATGGCGATCAAGGAA
>Ga0207706_10005182_pt1 | contig 12169 bp, 11 predicted proteins | sample KBSC53metaG_FD_184318 | JGI IMG/M metagenome (GOLD analysis project Ga0207706, IMG submission 184318) | Corn rhizosphere microbial communities from Kellogg Biological Station, Michigan, USA - KBS C5-3 metaG (SPAdes) (version 2) | ecosystem: Host-associated > Plants > Roots > Rhizosphere > Soil ... | reverse complement strand
GCCGCGTCGGGCCCATGCTGTCGCGACGCGACAGCCACGGCGGGCTGAAGATCTGGCCCAGCGTGTCGTTGGCCCGGGTGGCGACACCCCACGGCCACAGCAGCCGGCGGCGGCCGCGCGACCGGCGCCTCCGCTTGGCCGTCCGTACCTGCCGGTGCCGCTCGGCGTCGGCGTGCAGCTCGGCGATGCGCTGGTAGCTGAGCTCCTGCTGCATGTTGTCCCAGCTCATGACATCCTCCTCTGTTTCTAACACCAGTAAACAGCGTACACTGGTGTTCCACTACTTGCAACCGCTAAACTGTGATCACCGGTGTTCCATCCGGTAGGTATGAGGAGGACGTCAGATGGAGACGACGACAGGCGACGAGACCGTCCCGAGGGAGCTCGTGATGGTCCAGGCGCTGGTCAACACCATCGACCTCGAGGACAACGACGACCGGCTGGACAGCCCGGAGGCGCTGCGGAGCTTCCTGACCGGGCACGGGCTGCTCGGCGCCGGCGAGCCGGTCGGCCAGGCCGACCTGGAGCTGGCCGTCGAGCTGCGCGAGGCGCTGCGGGCGATGCTGCGGGTCAACCACGGCGAGCCCCTCGACCCGGCCGCGCTCGAGGTGGTCAACCGGGCCGCGGCCGCCCTCCCGCTCCAGGTGGGCTTCGACGACCAAGGCCATCCCGTGCTCGGGCCCGGGTCGGGCGGCTGCCGGGGCGCCCTGGCCGTGCTGCTGGCCGGGATCGCCGAGGCCAGCGCCCAGGGCACCTGGGAACGGCTCAAGGCCTGCTCGGCCGAGTCCTGCCAGTGGGCCTTCTACGACCGGTCCAAGAACCGCTCCGGCCGCTGGTGCTCGATGCAGACCTGCGGCAACCGCACCAAGACCCGCACCTACCGCAGCCGCCGCCGCACCGGGCCAGAGGCGCCGGACCAGACGGCGGGCTAGGCGACCTCGACGATGGCCTCGACCTCGACGGGGACGCCGAGGGGGAGGGCGGCCACGCCGACGGCCGCCCTCGCGTGGCGGCCGGCGTCGCCGAAGACCTCGCCGAACAGCTCGCTGGCGGCGTTGACGACCTTGGGGGCGTCGGTGAAGTCGGGTGTGCAGGCCACGAACCCGGTCACCTTGACGATCCGGCGGACCTGGGAGAGCTCGCCCAGCTCGGCCTTGAGGGCCGCCAGCACGTTGATCGCGCAGGTCCGGGCGGCGTCCCGGCCGGCCTCCAGGTCGACGTCGCCGCCGAGGTGGCCGAGGTGGGTCGGCTTGCCGTCGATCGCGGGCACCTGGCCCGAGACGTAGACCAGGTTGCCGGTCCGGACGCAGGGGATGTAGGCGGCGACCGGGACGGCCGGCGCGGGAAGGGTGACGCCGAGCTCCTGGAGGCGCTCCTCGGGCGTCGGCTCCTCGGGGGTTGGCATGGGGTCTCCTTGGTCCAGCCGGCTACCGGCCGGCACGGCGCCGGCCAAGCCTATACGGCGAAGAACGCCCGCACGTCGTCCATCGACCGGGTGAGGCGGGCCGGGGGCAGGCTGGCCAGCAGCCCGGCGCGGTAGCCGGCGTCGGCCAGGCGCCGGTCGAGCACGGCCATGACGCCCCGGTCGGTCTCGGAGCGGACCAGGCGGCCGAGGGCCTGCTGCAGGGAGACGGCCGCCGCCGGCAGCCAGACCTCGGAGAACCGGGAGGCGCCGGCCGCCTCGACCCGCCGGCCACGCTCGGCCAGCAGGGGGTCGTCGGGCCGGGGGAAGGGCAGCCGGTCCAGCACGAGCAGCGACAGGCTCTCGCCGGGGACGTCGAAGCCCTCGAAGAAGGTCCGGGTGGCCACCAGCACGCTGGCCACCTCGTCCCGGAAGCGGGCGGCCAGGCGGGCCGGGACGTCGTCGCCCTGGACCAGCAGCTCGTACGGCAGGTGGGCCAGCGCGGCCGCGAACGACTCGACCGCCCGCCAGGAGGTGCAGAGCACCAGGGCCCGGCCCTGGGAGGCGTCGACCAGCGAGACCAGCTCGCGCTCGGCGGCGGCCTGGAACCCGTCCGAGGAGGGCTGGGGCACGGCCCTGGGCACGTACAGCAGGGCGTTGCGGCGGAAGTCGAACGGGGACGCGGCCACCACCGTCGCCGGGTCGGCCACCCCAAGGGTCCTGGCCGCCACGGCCAGGCTCCCGGCGACGGCCAGGGTCGCCGAGCAGGCCACCGTCGCCGGCACCCGGCTCCACAGCATCCCGTCCAGCACCGGCCCCGGCTCGACCAGGGCCGACCGGACCACCCTGGTCCCGCCCCGCCCCTCCTCGACCCACACGGCCAGGTCGGATGCGGGGGCGGCCGGGCGGGAGGGCCGGGGCCCGTCCTGGCCGAGCGGCGCCGGCGCGTCCTCCTGACCACCGGGCCGGGTCGGGGTGTCGAGCAGGCGGCCCAGGTCGCGGGCCAGGGCCCGGAGGCGGCGGCGGGCGGCCACCAGGGCGGTGGCCTCGTCGTCGGGGTCGCCGAGGTCCTTGAGGGCGGCCTGCATGGTCTGGAGGTCGTTGGCCAGCGGGGTGAGGGCGGCGACCAGGGTGGCGTGGGCCCGGCCGCCGGGGAGGACGGGGCCGGGGTAGAGGTCGGCGGCCAGCTCCTGGAACCGGCCGCGGAGGCGGCGGGACCAGTCGCTCCGCATCCCGGCCGCCTTGGCGGCGGCGTCGGCGGCCGCCCCGGCCCGGCCCATGCGGGCCGCGGTCACGGTGACCCCGTAGAGGTCGGCGGCGTGGTCGGCCAGCCGGTGGGCCTCGTCGACCACGATCACGTCGACCTCGGGCAGCATCACCCCGGGGGCGTCCGACATCGCCCGCAGCTCCAGCTCGAGCAGGAGCAGGTGGTGGTTGGTCACGACCACGTCGACGTCGCGGGCCTGCTCCCGGGCCCGCTCGGCGAAGCAGCGCTGGTGGAAGCCGCAGCCCTTCTGCCCTGGGCAGTCCTCGCCGCTGGTCGAGATCAGGTCCCAGACGTCGTCGCGGACCCCGGGCGGGGCGTCAAGGCGGCTCCCGGTCGGCGAGTCGGCCGCCCACACGGCCACCTCGAGAGCCGCCTCCTCGGTCGACGTCGCCGCCAGCTGGGTCGCTCCGACCAGCGCCTCCATGCGGGCGAAGCAGGCGTAGTTGGCCCGGCCCATGGCCAGGGCCGAGGTGGTGCCGAAGGCGTCGGCCAGGCGGGGCAGGTCGCGCTCGACCAGCTGGGACTGGAGCGCCTTGGTGGCGGTGGCCACGATCGCCCGCCGCCCGGCGGCCACGATCGGCACCAGGTAGCCAAGGGACTTTCCGACGCCCGTGGGGGCGTGGACCAGCAACGGGGTCTGGTCCTTGAGGGCCTCGGCGACGGCCGCGGCCATGCGCCGCTGCGCCACCCGCTCGGTCAGACCGGGCAGTGCGTCGAAGGCGGCCTCGAGGTCCATGGCGCGAACCTAACGGGCGACCGCGACATCGCGGCCGCGTCGTCCACAGGGAACGTTAGGAGCCCTTGGGGCGCTTGAAGAAGGCGATCGTGCCGCCGACCTCGGCGGTGTGGACGGCGACCAGCTCCCAGCCGTCGTCACCCCAGTTGTCGAGGATCTGCTTGGTGTTGTGGGGCAACAGCGGGACGGTCGCGTACTCCCAGGCGGTCATGGCACTCCCATTGCTCGGCTACCGGCTGAGGGAGGCTACCGGTCAGCCGGCGCGGCGAGCCAGGAGCTGCCGGCGCTCGTACTCGTTCAGCCCGCCCCAGATGCCGTGGGGCTCGCGGACCAGCAGGGCGTACTCGCGGCACTCGGCCAGCACCGGGCAGGTGCGGCAGATCGCCTTGGCGGCGGACTCGCGAGCCAGCCGCTCCTCCTTGCGCTCCAGGTGGTTGGGAGCGAAGAACAGGTTGGAGACCGGGCCCTTGCAGGCGGCACGGTACTGCCAGCCGATCTGGAGGTCCCTGGATGTCAGGCCGCCGGCCGCGGCGCCCGATGACGTGGCCATGCCGTTCCTTGTTCCTTCCTCGCCCCGGATCGCAGCGTAACCCAGGGCACCTGCGGCCTCAATCTCCAGGCAGTAACGCTTTTGTTGCGGGTCAGGTATCCCACAACCCGCTTCAATCCGGCGTAAAGGGCGCTAGGCGGGGCGGCCGTTGCCATGGTCCGGCGGGCGCCCTTCCTCCGGGCCCTGGGGGCCCTGGGCCGGCGGCGGCGGAACCGGCGAGGGTGGGGGCGCGACCGGTCGGCCGTTGCCCGGGTCGCCGCCGCTGGAACGCCCGATCAGGCTCAGCAGCTCGATCGGGATCGGCATGACCAGGGTCGAGTTCTGCTCGGTGGCCACGGCCGTCACCGTCTGGAGGAAGCGGATCTGCATGGCCTGGGGGTTCTGGCTCAGGATCGCGGCCGCGTCGGACAGCAGCCGCGACGCCCGCCGCTCGGCGTCGGCCGAGATCATCAGGGCCCTGGCCTCCCGGTCGGCCTCGGCCTCACGGGCCATGGCCCGACGCAGGTCGTCGGGCAGGTCGACGTCCTTGACCTCGACCGAGAGGACCTCCACGCCCCATTCGTGGGTCACGCGGGCGATGATCCCGTGCAGCTCCCGGTTGATCGACTCGCGCTCGCTGAGCAGTGTGTCCAGGTCGTACTTCCCGAGGCTGGCCCGCAGGTTGGTCTGGGCGGACTGGCTGACCGCGAACAGGTAGTTCTGGACCTTGACGACCGCCGCGACCGGCTCCTCCACCCGGGCGTAGACGACCGCGTCGACCCGCATGGTGACGTTGTCCTTGGTGATCACGTCCTGGGGCGGGACGTTCATGGCCACCGTCTGGATGGTGACCTTGCGCATCCGGTCGATCCCGAACGGCAGCAGGATGATCAGGCCGGGCCCCTTGGCCCGGCCCCGGACGCGGCCGAGCCGGAACACGACCCCGCGCTCGTACTCCTGGAGCACATGGACCATCGAGAAGATGCCCCAGACGATCAGGGCGATCACGGCGAGCACGATCAGGACGACCACCCAGGTGCTCATGGGGTGTCCCTCCCGTCCAGGTCGTCCGGTTCCAGAGTGCTGTGCTTAGTTTGTCACAGGATGTGGACGGCCGGACCCCTCCCGGCCGAGATCGGTGACCGGGCCCTCGGTGAGGCCGCCGGCCCCCCCGCTGAACAGGCGCCAGAACGCGTCCGCGGCCAGGATGAACGGCGGGTAGCCGAGGTAGCCGAGGATCGGCATCTCGAACACCGGGAAGCCGCCGAAATAGGGGATGCGGTACTGCCAGAAGGGCAGCGCCCCCCAGTTCCACAGCTCCCACAGGACCCCGGTGCCCAGGCCGGCCACGGCCAGCAGCACCACCGGCCCGGCCCGGCCCTGGCGGACCAGGCCGATGATGCTCGGCCGGCCGCGCAGCTCGGCGACCGCGTCCAGGACGGCCAGGGGGGCCAGCCAGACCAGCGGGAACGTCTGGTGCGGGAACAGGTAGAGCAGCGGCACGCAGACCAGACCGGCCACGACCAGGGCGGTGGCGGTCCAGGACGGCAGTGGGACGGCCGGCGGGTGCGGGAACCGCACGAAGGACCGGAGCAGGTCGCGGGACTCGGCCAGCGCCGGCAGCACGAACACGAACGACAAGGTCTTCAGCGGCATCTGGGCCGGGCCGGCGAAGACGTGCTCGCCGACATAGCTCCAGTTCTCCAGCCGCCAGTTGGCGACCTCGAAGGCCCACCAGAACGGGGCGCTCAGGGCGAACATGGCCGCCAGCCGCCAGCCGCCGCCGTGGATGAGGGAGTGGCCGGCCCTGGCCCACACGACCGCGTCGGCGGCCAGGATGAAGCCGGTCCAGACCAGGTCGAACCAGTGGGTGCGGAACGGCTCGACGCCGGCCAGGCTGACCCCCCAGCCAACGCCGCACAGGGCCAGCCCGGCGACCAGCTGGGCGGCCACCAGGCGGCGGTCGGGGACGTCGGGCCGGCCGGTGCCGGCGTCGCCTGGACGCTCCCGGGTGCCCTCGGGCGTGCTCACCTCGGCCTACTCCCGGCCGGCCGGCTCGGCCATGGGGACGGCCCGCCGGCCGCGGCGGCGCGAGGGGCGCACGGCGGCCGGGTCCTCGGGCTCGACCTGGAGGATGCCCTCGGCCACCGACCCGACCCGGATGCGCTGGCCGGTGCCGAGGCTGCCCTCGCCGGTGGCCAGCCGGGCCCGCCACATGGCCCCGTCGACGACCACGATGCCGCCCGGGTTGAGCACGCTGCGCACCACCCCGCGGGAGCCGACCAGGGCCTCGGTGCCCATCGGGGCCTGGCGCTGGGAGCGGAGGATGACGGTCAGGATGACCACGAACCAGGCCAGCGACCACAGCACCCCGAGGACGGCCAGGCGGCCGTCGACCCGCAGCAGCGGCGACGGGCTGGCGAACAGCCACCAGGACCCGGCGGCGGTCAGCCCGGCCGCGCCGGCGGTGGCCAGGCCGAGGCCGCCCATGGCGGCGTCCACCGTGAACAGGGCCTGGCCGGCCAGCAGGAGCGCCAGGGCCAGCCAGTTGGTGGGCAGGACGAGCAGCGCGAACACGGCCAGCAGGAGACAGGCCAGCCCGGCCCCCCCGGCGACCCCGAACCCGGGCTGGAACCACTCGAAGGACAGGCAGGCGGCCGCGGCCAGCAGCAGCAGGTAGGCCAGGGTCGGGTTGGCCAGGCCGTGGCGGACGCGGTCGAGCAGGGAGCGGGACAGGAACCGGACCTGGAAGCCGGTCACCTCGAGCGGCCGGCCGTCGACCGCCTGCCCGTCGAGCCGCCGGACCGCGTCGGGCAGGGACTCGGCGTGGTAGTCGGCCAGCCGGGCCGCCTCGGCGGCCGCCCCCGAGATCCGGGACCGCCCGACCGCCGCCGGCAGGCCGGAGGCGGCGAACAGCGCCGCCTCGGCGGCCGGGTCGCGGCCCCGGCCCAGCTCGGCCGGGAGAGCCGGCCCGACCCGGGCGTCGCGGGCCACCCCGACGACGTCGGCCCCGGCGAGCAGGAACGTGGCCGCCCCGGCGGCCTCGGCCGACCGCGGCCCGACCCACACCGCCACCGGCACCCCGGCGTCGGCGACCGTCCGCCGGACCTCGGCCGGGTCGACCCCGAGGCCCCCGAAGCTGGAGACCTGGATCAGGAAGACCCGCGCCCCCCGCCGCTCGGCCCCGGCCAGGTCGCGCCGCAGCGCCCCGAGCACGCTGGCGTCCAGCACCCCGGAGGCCTCGAACACCTCGACGACCGGCCCGCCGGCCTGGGCATGGGCGGGCAGCAGCCCCAGGGTGCCCAGCAACACACCAAGGAGGCAGAGGAGGGAGGCGGCTCGTCGCATCGCCCCCATTGTTCCCGCCCACCCCGCCCCGCGCCAGGGCGGCTAGGATGGCGGACCATGCTGGAGGTGCTGGAACAGGCTCGGCTGCTGGTCGTCACGGGCAAGGGCGGGACCGGGAAGACGACGGTCGCGGCCGGGCTCGCCGTGGCGGCCGCCGGGCGGGGACGACGGGTGCTGGTCGCCGAGGTCGAGGGGCGCCAGGGGCTGGCCGGGCTGTTCGGGCGCGACGCCCTCGACCACCGGGAGGCGCCGGTCGCCGAGGGCGTGCACGCGCTGGCCGTCGACCCCGACGAGTCCCTGCGGGAGTACCTGGACCGGTACGGGTTCGCCCCGCTGGCCCGGCTGCTGACCTGGGCGCACCTCAACCGGTTCATCACCGCGGCCGCGCCCGGTCTGGGAGACGTGCTGCTGGTCGGCAAGGTGTGGGAGGCCGCGACCCGGGAGGCGCGGCCCGGGTCGGGAGGGGTCCGGGGAGGGGGGCACTCCCTCCCCGGTGGGTCGGGGGCCTATGACCTGGTCGTGCTGGACGCGCCGCCGACCGGGCGGGTGGTGCCGTTCCTGCGGGCGCCCGAGACGGTGGCCGAGCTGGCCCGGGTCGGGCCGATCCGGCACCAGGCCGACCGGGTCAGGGACCTGCTCGACGACCCGGCCCGGACGGCCGTGCTGCTCACCTGCCTGCCCGAGGAGCTGCCGGTGACCGAGACCCTGGAGGGGGTCGCGGCGCTCCGGGAGGCCGGGCTGCCGGTGGCCGGGGTGGTCGCCAACCGGGTGGCCAGGGACCGGCTGGGCGGGCGGGCCGGGCGGCTGGCCGGCCTGGCCAGGGACCCGGCGCCGCTGGCCGCGGCCGCGGCGGCGGCCGGGGCCGCGCTGGACCGGGCGGCCCTGGCGACGCTGGTCTCCGAGGCCAGGGACCGCCAGCGCCAGGTGGCCCGCGAGCGCCGCCTGCTCAAGGAGCTGCGGGCCGGGCTGGACGGGCTGCCCCTGGTCCAGCTTCCGTCCCTGGCCGACGGGGCCACCGGTCCCGACGAGGTCCGCGCCCTGGCCGGCCACCTGGTCGCGGCGTGACCCCCCTGACGGAGCTGGTCCGGACGGCGCGGATCGTGGTGTGCTGCGGGTCGGGCGGGGTGGGCAAGACCTCGACCGCGGCTGCGGTCGCCCTGTGGGCGGCCGAGAACGGGCGGCGGACCTGCGTGCTCACCATCGACCCGGCGCGGCGGCTGGCCCAGGCGCTCGGGCTCGACCTGCTCTCCAACGAGCCCCACCCGGTCAAGGCCGTGGGGCTGCCGGCGCGAGGGCCGGGGAGCCTTGACGCGATGATGCTCGACATGCGGCGGACCTTCGACGAGGTGATCGAGCGCTACGCCCGGGACGCCGAGCAGGCCGACCGCATCCTGGCCAACCGGTTCTACCAGCGGCTCTCCTCGACCCTGGCCGGGACCCAGGAGTACATGGCCATGGAGAAGCTGTACGAGCTGCACGAGTCCCAGCGCTACGACCTGCTGGTGGTCGACACCCCGCCGACCCGGTCGGCGCTCGACTTCCTCGACGCCCCCGACAACCTCAACGAGCTGCTCGACGCGCGCGCCTTCCGGCTGCTGATCGCCCCCGCCCAGCGGATCGGGCGCAGCTACCTGCGGGGGCTGAACCTGGCCACGACGGCCATGTCCAGGATGGTCAGGCGGGTCACCGGGTCGGAGCTGCTGGCCGAGGTCGGCGAGTTCTTCGCCGCCTTCGAGGGCATGTACGACGGGTTCAAGGAGCGGGCCGGGCTGGTCTACGACCAGCTCAAGCACCCGAGCACGGCGTTCGTGGTGGTGGCCACGCCGGACGGGGCGGCGCTGCGCGAGGCCGCCTACTTCGCCGGGCGCCTGGCCGCCGACCGGATGCCGCTCGGCGCCCTGGTGGTGAACCGCATCCACCAGGCCGGCCAGGTCCCTGACGTGCCGGCGGCGGCCCGCGGGCGGCTACGGGCCGCCGGGGCCGACGGCCGCCTGCTGGCCGACCTGCTGGAGCAGCACGACGGCCTGGAGGCCCTGGCCGCGGCCGAGCAGCGCCGCGTCCGCGAGCTGCTGGACCGGGTCCCCAACCTCGGCGTCGTCCAGGTCCCGTTGCTGAACGACGACGTCCATGACCTGCCGGGACTGCGCCGGCTGGGCGCGCACCTGTTCGCCTGATCGACGCTAGGGCTCCACCGGGGCCAGGGAGACGCCGGCGTCGCGCAGGCGCTTCTCGGCGGTGTCGAGCAGCTCGCTGCGGACGCGGTCGGGGTCGTCGCTGCGGGAGTCGACCCAGAAGGTGAGGCGGAGGCGCCGGGCGCCCTGGCCGAGCTGCTGGGTGAGCAGGCGGGGCTCGGGGTCGTCGCTGACCCCCTCGAGCCCGGCCGCCACCTCCAGCAGAATTTCCGTGGCCCTGGCCGCGTCCTGGCCGTAGGGGACCTCGAGCAGGACCTCGACCCGGCGCCGCATGGTGGCCGTCGAGTTGGTCAGGACCTGGGTGAACAGCAGCTTGTTGGGGACAAGGACGAGCTGGCCGTCGGGGGCGCGGAGCCGGGTCGCCCTGACCCGGATCTCCTCCACCTCGCCCTCGGCCTCGGCGATGGCGATGTGGTCGCCCTCGGTGAAGGGGTGCTCGAGCAGCAGCACGATGCCGGCGGTGAAGTTGCTGACGATGTCCTGGAGGGCGAAGCCGAGGGCCACGGTGGCCAGGCCGAGGCTGCCGACCAGCACCCCGAGGTTGACCCCGCCGAGCGACAGGGAGACCAGCAGCCCGAGCGCGAACGCGGCGTAGTAGGCGAGGGTGGCCACCACCACCACGACATGGCGCTCGGCCCGGCCCCGCCGCAGCGCCCGCTCCACCATCGAGCGGACCAGCCTGGCCACCACCACGGTGAGCACGATCGCGACCACGGCGGCGACCAGGTAGGGCAGCCGGTTGACGAACCCGTCGCCGAACTCCCGGAACGACTCGGCCAGGCGGACGGCCTCCCTCAGTAACGTTCGGGCGTCGAATTGCCCGTGCCGATCGACCACCCTATATCATCCCGTCAGCATGGCCGACGCTCCGATCCCCGCGCCGCCAGCCCGTCTGTCCCGCGGTCGTGCAGCCTCCGTGGTGGGCGGTCGGCTGGTGCTGATCGTCGCCCTGATCACCGGCGTCTCCCTGGTCGCCAGCGTCGCCCTGCTCCCGCTGGTGGTCCCGGCCGGCGGCCTGGCCAGGGACACCGCCAACAAGCTGGGCGACGTTCCCCCGCTGGCCGAGGCCCTCCCCGACCCGGCCCAGCGGTCGGTCATCTACGCCGCCGACGGCAAGACCGCCCTGGCCACCATCTGGCTGGACGAGAACCGCCGGGTGGTCCCCCTCTCGGGCATCCCCAAGCGGGTCCGCAACGCCGTCATCGCCATCGAGGACGACCGCTTCTACCAGCACGAGGGGGTCGACTTCCGGGGCATCGCCCGGGCCGCCGTGACCGACCTGCGCTCGGGCCACATCGCCCAGGGCGGCAGCACCCTCACCCAGCAGCTGGTCAAGCTGACCGTCACCGGCAACTCCCGGACCATCGACCGCAAGCTCCGCGAGGCCATGTACGCGGTCGACCTGGAACGGCGCTACAGCAAGAACCAGATCCTCGAGTACTACCTGAACCAGGCCTACTTCGGCGAGGGCGTCTACGGCATCGCCACCGCCGCCCAGCACTACTTCGGGAACACCTCGATCAAGTTCGTCTCCCTGGCCCAGGCGGCCTCGCTGGCCGCGACCATCGCCGCCCCCGAGCGGTACAAGCCGACGTCCAAGAAGTCCAACCTGGCCCGGCGGAACCTGGTCCTGGACCGGATGCAGGAGCTCGGCTACGCCACCGGCAAGGAGGTGGCCAGGGCCAAGAAGGAGAAGCTCCGGATCGACCTGTACACGCCGCCCCGGCGCCAGCCCTACTTCGAGCGCTACATCGTCGACCAGCTGCTGAACGACCCCAGCTACAACAAGGCCCTTGGCAAGGTCGGCACCGACGAGCGCAAGCGCAAGGTCTTCCAGGGCGGCCTGCGCATCCACACCACCCTCCAGAGCCCCAAGCAGGCGATGGCCGCCAGCGCCGTCCAGGGCCAGATGAACCAGTTCGGCGGCGACCCGGCCGGCGCGCTGGCCAGCGTCGAGCCCGGCACGGGCCGGATCGTCGCCCTCTACGGAGGCAAGAGCTTCAAGAAGTCCCAGGTCGACCTGGCCACCGCCAAGGGCGGCAGCGGGTTCCAGCCGGGGTCGACGATGAAGATGTTCTTCATCGTGGCCGCCCTCGAGAAGGGCATCTCGCCCGGGCTGACCATGGCCGGCCCGGCAAGGATCACCATCCCCAACCGGCGCTGCTACACCGGCAACGGCCCCTGGAGCCCCGGCAACGCCGGGGACTCGAGCGCCGGCGTCTACAACATGTACGGGGCCACCGCCCACTCGGTGAACACCTGGTTCGCCCAGCTCGCGGTCAAGGTCGGTCCCGAGCGGGCGCTCGAGGTGGCCCGCAGGATGGGCATCAGCAACATCCCGCCGCGCGGCTCGAGGGCGTACGCGGAATGGAACGTCTGCTCGCTGGTGCTGGGCGTCAAGGAGGTCTCGCCCCTCGACATGGCCGGCGCCTTCGGCGTCCTGGCCAACAGGGGCGTCCGCTGCGCCCCGTACTCGATCACCAAGGTGTTCACCCCGGGCGAGCGCAAGCCGCTGATCGAGAACAGGCCCGACTGCAAGCGGGTCATCGACGAGAAGATCTCCACCCAGACCGTGGCCATGCTGCGTGGGGTCATCAACGGCGGCACCGGCCACCGGGCGTCGCTCGGGGCCAGGCCGGTGGCCGGCAAGACGGGCAGCGCCCAGGCCAACCTGAGCGCCTTCTTCGCCGGGTTC
>Ga0207706_10005180_pt1 | contig 12170 bp, 10 predicted proteins | sample KBSC53metaG_FD_184318 | JGI IMG/M metagenome (GOLD analysis project Ga0207706, IMG submission 184318) | Corn rhizosphere microbial communities from Kellogg Biological Station, Michigan, USA - KBS C5-3 metaG (SPAdes) (version 2) | ecosystem: Host-associated > Plants > Roots > Rhizosphere > Soil ... | reverse complement strand
CGGACCCCGGTGACCGTCTGCTCGCCGAGCACGTCGGCCACGGTCGAGTTCCACTCGAACCCGATCTTGGGGTTGGCGAAGGCCCGGTCCTGCATGACCTTGGAGGCGCGCAGCCGGTCACGCCGATGGACGACGGTGACCTTGGTCGCGAACCTGGTCAGGAAGGTGGCCTCCTCGAGGGCGGAGTCACCGCCGCCGACCACCACCAGCTCGAGGTTGCGGTAGAAGAACCCATCACAGGTGGCGCAGGTCGAGACCCCGCGGCCGAGGTACTGGCGCTCGCCGGGCAGGCCGAGCATCTTCGCCTTGGCGCCGGTGGAGATGATGAGGGCCTTGCCGGTGTACTCGACATCCTCGACCCAGGCGCGAAACGGCGGGCCGGCCAGCTCGACCTTGGTGGCGTCGGCGCGGATGAACTCGGCGCCGAAGCGCTCGGCCTGCTCGCGCATCTTGCCCATCAGCTCCGGGCCGAGGATCCCGGTCGGGAAGCCGGGGTAGTTCTCGACCTCGGTGGTGAGCATGAGCTGCCCGCCCGCCTCCGCCCCTTCCAGGACGATCGGATGGAGGTTCGCGCGGGCGGTGTAGAGGGCCGCGGTCAGCCCGGCCGGGCCGGAGCCGACGATCAGCACCGGAGCGCTGGTGCGGGATGTTGCCATCAGGGTGGGCGCGCCTCCTCGGACGTCGGCGATCTGGGAGCCGTTCTCTTCAACCGATTGTCCCACATGACTATTCCGGGTCCGACCCGGGGAAGCGGCGTCCGACCGGGGGGGAGGGGGGCCACGTTGCGGGCGTGGTTCTCGTACGCTTAGAGCATGACGGCCGACCAGACGAACTTGGCGCCGACCTGTGTGAACCATCCCAAGGTCGAGACTCGGCTGACGTGCTCCAACTGCGGCGACCCGATCTGCACCCGGTGCATGGTGACGACCGCGGTCGGGCAGAAGTGCCCGAGCTGTGCCAAGCAGAGCGGCCGGGCCAAGGGCAACCCGGAGCCGCAGCTGCTGGGCCGGGGGTTCGGGGCCGGCGTGGCGGTGGCGGCGCTGGGCGGAGTGGTGCTGGTGGCGGTGCCGTTCGCCGGGCTGCTGCTGGCGCTCGCCCACGGGTTCGTGGTCGGCTCCACGGTGCGCTGGGCGGCGCGCCGCCGGACCCACACCTGGCTCGGGGTGACGGCCGCGGCCGCGGTCCTGGTCGGCCTCGGCGGCCTGGTCCTGGTGCTGGGCGGCAACCCGTTCGCGACCAGGCTCCTCTTCGCCTACGTGCTCAGCGGCGGGGTCGCGTTCGCCCGAGCCAGCGGCGCCTGGTAGCGCCTCACGGGGGCCCGGGCCCCAGAGCCTCCTCCCTGACCCGCCACGCTGGTGGCTAGCGGACCCGTTCGGTGGCCAGGACGGGGGAGGTGCAGCTGTCGCGGGGGAACACCCAGAGGTCGACCCGGCTGGGTTGAGGGGTGCTGGTGGTGACCAGGATGGTGGCTGCGCGACCCTGGTAGTTGCCTTCGATGAAGAAGGCGGGGGTGAGGGGCCGGGTGGCCGGGTCGGCGGCGGCGGTTGCGGCCGGGAGGCAGGACTGGAGCCGCGGGGCGTCGGCCGATGCACCTGCGGCGTCGGGGCTGAAGGTGCGTTCGCCCTGGCCGGTCGCGGCCTGGGGAGTTCTGGAGGCGGCGCTGTTGAGGGCGGCCTTGGCCCGGGAATCGGTGTCGAGGCGTCGTCGGACTGTGTCCGCCGTGACCTCGCCCTGGACACGGAATACCGGCAGGTCGGCGGCGGAGGGAGCTGGGGTGGCGGCCTCCCTGGCCCCGCCGGCGGCGCCGGTGTCGCCACCGGCGGTGGTGACGTGGGGGCCGGACTGGTTGAGGAACGGGATGACCAGGGCGGCCACGAGCAGGGCGGCGGCCGCGCCCCAGGCGACGGGGCGGCGGTACCAGGGGGTGGCCGGGCGGCGGGCCCGCCGCCCGGGAACGGCCCTGGGGGCCGTGGCGGGCTCTGGGGTGGTGGCGGCCTCGGCGTCCACGGCGGCGGCCAGGCGGTCGTGGAGGCCGGGCGGGAGGTCCGGCTCCTCGAGGAGGGCCAGGCTGGCCCGGGCGCGCCCGACCGACGCGACCAGCTCGGCGCACGACGTGCAGCCCGCCAGGTGGGCCTCGATGTCCAGCCGTTCGCGGCGGTCGACGTCGCCGGCCTGGAAGGCGGCGAGCTGCTCGTGGTCGGGATGGTCAGGCACGACAGGTTGCTCCTGGGTGGGGCCGGTCGAGGTCGGTGTGGGCCGGTGGCAGTGGCTACTCCTGGCGGGGGTGGTCGCTCTCTGTAGATTCGGACGCTGGCGATCTGGTGTCGGTTCCCGGCGGGCCGGCCACCCGGAGTGAGGGGCGGGCGGGTTCGGTGTCCGGAGGGTCGGCGAGGTGCTCGGCCAGGGCGAGGCGGCCGCGGAACACGCGGCTCTTCACGGTGCCGACGGGAACCTCGAGGATCTGGGCGGCGTCGGCGTAGGGGACCCGGTAGAGGTCGCAGAGGACGACCGCGACCCGGAACTCCTCGGGCACCTGGGTGAGGGCGGCCTGGACGGCGACGGCGGTGGCGACCGCCTCGCCGAGCTCGCTGCCGGGGGCGACGGCCAGGCCGGCGTCCTCGGGGTCGAGGGCGGCCAGGCGGGCCCGGCCCCGGCGACGGGCCTGGTCGGTGGCGGCGTTCACCGCGATCCGGTACAGCCAGGTCGAGAAGGCGGCCGCCCGGCGGAAGCTGGAGGCCTTGCGGAGGGCGGCCAGGAACGCCTCCTGGGCGGCGTCCTCGGCGTCCTCCCGGTTGCCGAGGATCCGCAGGCAGAGCCCGTAGATGCGGCGTTCGTGGCGCGCGACCAGCTCGCCGAAGGCCTGCGGGTCGCCTCGCAGGTGGGCGGCGAGGAGAGCCTCGTCGCTCGGGACGCTCACGACCGTAGGCCGGCTTCGGCAATCCCGATGCGGTACCCGCCGCCGTCCTGGGGCAGGTCGGTGAACCAGACGAGGTAGTGCCGCTGCGGGCCACCAGAGAGCTTCAGGGTGAGCTCCGCGGCCGCGTCCTGCTGCCTGGCGACCTCACGCCAGCCGCTGCCCTCGTCGAACTGGTCAGGGATGGCGTCGTCGTTGGTGGCGTAGACGGTGAAGTCGGCCCCGGCCGTGGTGAGGTTCAGCCTGAGCTGGCGGGCCTGCTTCGGCTCCTCCAGGCTGAGCACGAACCCGACCCCCGCTTTCAGTCCGCCGAGCCCGGCGGACTTGTAGCGGTCGGTCTCCCAGATCGTGGCCGGGTTGCTGTCGACCGCGTTGCCCGCCTCCGCGTCGTGCTCGCCGCGGTCGCCAAGCGGGTCGTAGGCGGACCCGGTCACGCCCCGGATGGGGACGGAGGCGGCGGTGGTCGTCTGGGGCCCGCGCGTGCTCCCTGGGGGGTCTTCGCCGAACAGGTTGCCGAGGTCGTTCTTGGCCAGGGTGAGGCCGACCGCGACCAGGATGGCGGCCATGGCGACCAGGGCGAGGACCCAGCCGAGGAGGCGACCCTCGTGGCGGAGGAAGCCGCGTGAGGGGGCGGCCTCGGGGCCGGTCGGGGCGGGGGAGGCCGGGAGGAACTCGCTCGGGGGGACGCTGTCGGCTCCCGAGGCCGAACGGGAGAGGGCCGCGGCCATGGCCTGGACGGTCTGGAAGCGGGCGTCGGGGTCGACGGCCATCGCCTGACGGACGATCGTGTCCAGGTCGCGCGGCACCCCGGCCCGCAGGGCCCGGGGCGGGATGGTGGTCGACGGGTCGGCCCCAGGGGGCCGGCCGGTGAGCATCTCGTACAGGCAGGCCCCGAGCCCGTAGACGTCGGCGCGGCCGTCGGCGTCGTCGCCCCTGACCACCTCGGGGGCCAGGTAGCCGTCGACCCCCAGCACCTCCCCGGTGCGGCCGGGGTCGTCCTCGGTGGCCGCCCTGGCGATCGAGAAGTCGGCCACCTTCACGGTGCCGTCGTCGGCAAGCAGGATGTTGCCCGGCTTGAGGCTGCCATGGCAGACCCCGGCCTGGTGGGCGTAGTCGAGGGCCGCGGACACCTCCATGGAGAGCCGGGCCGCCCGCGACGGCGGCAGCGGGCCGTGGCGGCCGAGGGCCTCGCCAAGGGTCGGCCCGTTGACCAGCTCCATCACGATGTAGGCCACGCCCTCCTGCTCGCCGGTGTCGTAGAGGGCGACGATGTTGGGGTGGGTCAGCCGGGCCGCGTTGACCGCCTCCTCGTGGAAGCGGGCCCGGAAGCTCGGGTCGGCGGCCAGTTCGGGGTGCAGCACCTTGACGACAACGTCCCGTCCGAGGACACGGTCGTGCCCGCGCCAGACGCTTGTCATGCCGCCCGATGCGATCTGCTCGCTGAGCTCGTAACGCTCGGCGAGCAGTCGGGGCAGACCGGAGCCGACCTGCGACATGCTCATATACGAAGATCGGGGCGTTGGACCCCGGGGATCGCGACCCCCGAAGTCTAACAAGAAGAATCCTTTCCGACCGCTCCGAGACGGTCAGCCGGTCGGACGGACGGCGCCGATGTAGTCGCGGCGGCCGATGGAGGCGATGCGGACGCTGGCCCCGGAATAGGGGGCCTCGACCATGGCGCCCCCGCCGAGGTACATGCCGACGTGGTGGATGGACCCCGGGTTGCCGGTGTTGTAGGCGAAGAACACCAGGTCGCCGGGAGCGAGGCTGCCGAGGCCGACCCGGGGGCCGGCGCTGAACTGGGCCCGGCTCACCCGCGGCAGCCAGACCCCGGCGCTGCGGTAGGCGGCCATGATCAGGCCGGAGCAGTCGTAGCTGCTCGGCCCGGACGCGCCCCACACGTACGGCTTGCCCAGCTGGCTCCTGGCGAACGCGACCGCCCGCCCGGCGGCGCCGGAGGGAGCGCCTGCCCCGCCGGACCGGCCCCACGAGCCGGCCCGGCCGGCGGCGGCCGCCCTCGCCCTGGCTGCCCGCTCGGCGGCCAGGCGGCGGAGCAGGGCCAGGCGGCGCAGGCGCTCCTGACGCCGCCGCTCCTGCAGCACGGCCCTCCTGACCTGCCTCGTCAGCCGCTTGAGGTAGTGGCGCTGGGCGTCGAGGCGGGACTCGATCTGGCGGCGTTTGGCGACCAGCCTGGTCCGCAGGCGCTCCAGGCGCTCGGCCTGGCCGGCCAGCTCGGCCGCGAGGGCCTCGACCTGGCGGCGCAGCCGCTCGACCTGGTCGATGGCCGCCCGGTCCGCCCCGACCACCTGCTCCTGGTACTTGGTGGTGACCAGGGCCTGGTGGACGCTGTCGGCGGCCAGCAGCTGGCCGAGGGTCGACGGCGCCCCGCCGGTGTAGATCGTCCAGAGCCGCTTGCCGAGCACGCGCCTGGCCGCCTGGAGGCGGCGGCGGGCGTCCAGCACCTGCCTGCGGGTCCTGGCCTGCTCGGAGCGGGTCCGGGCCAGGGCCTCGTGGACCTCGTTGTAGTCCTCGACCAGGACCTCGACCCGGGTGTGCATGCGGTCGATGGCCGCCCGCACGCGGGCCGCCTGGGCCCGCAGGCGGGTGATCTTCCTGGCCGGGGTCTCCCGTGGGGCGGCGCCGGCGGGCTGGTGGTCGACGCCGCCGAGGCAGACGCCGAGGAGCACGAGCACGACAAGGAGTTGGCGAAGATGGCGCAGGGGGAAGTCCCTTTCGAAGAGCGGGTCTGCGGCCGGGCGGGGACCCTCTCACGGGCCACTTCCCTCGGCAAATCTCGGTAGCAATTCCGCTGCGCCTCCGCCCGGAGTCGTCCGGAATTGGCCGGGAATATTTCCTCAGGAAGGACTAGGCGGTGTCCCCCGGGCTCCCCGGGCCCCTCGCCCGCGGCGGCGGACGATGTCCACCAGCAGGGCGAGCTCCTCGATCCGGAGCAGGCGGGCCACGAGCAGGTAGATGCCGGCGCCCGCGGCCACCCCGGCGACCACGGTGACCAGGTCGCGGACCAGCCCGGGGTCGAAGACGGCACCGACGCCCCGGCCGACCAGGATGACCGCCGCGAACATGACCAGCCCGGCGACCAGCATGCGGGCAACGGCGGCCAGGATCCGCGAGCCTCCGAGGCCGCCGATCCTCCTGGACAGCAGCCACAGCAGCAGGGCCGACCCGACCGTGTAGCTCGAGACGTGGCCGAGGGCGAGACCGGGGATCTTCCAGTGCACCGGGAGCAGGTTGAACAGCAGCAGGTCGACGACCACGTTGACCCCGACCGAGACCAGGTTCACGCGGAACGGCGTCCGGGCGTCCTGGAGGGCGTAGAAGGCCCGCAGGAGCAGCTGGAAGGTGGAGAACGGCACCAGCCCGAGCACGAACACCATCAGCACCGGCACCAGCAGCGAGGTGCTGGCCGCGGTGACCACCCCGTGCTCCAGCAGCAGGCGCACGATCGGGCCGGCCAGGGCCAGGTAGCCGAGAGCGGCCGGCAGCAGCACGGCCGCGGTCAGCCGGATGCCCCGCGACAGGGTGGCCCGGTACGCGTCCCAGTCCCGGGCGACCGCCTGCTCGCTGAGGGGCGGCAGCAGGGCGGTCATGACCGAGACGGCGAACACGCCGTGGGGCAGCTGGAAGAAGATGAACGCGGTCGTGTAGGCGGTGTAGCCGCCCTGGACCCCGTAGGCCAGGACCATGACCAGCAGGTAGCCGAGCTGGTTGGTGATCACGTAGCCGACGCTGAAGACCGAGAGGGTGGCCATCTTGCGGATCGCCTGGTCGCGCCAGTTCCAGACGAAGTGGAACCGGAAGCCGATCCGGCGCAGGAACGGCCACTGGACCAGGGTCATGGCCGCCACCCCGGCGGTGGTGCCGAGGCCGAGCAGCAGCTTCTGGCCGGTGGTGACCTCGCCAACCTGGGGGACCTGCTGGCCGACGAGGGCGTGGAAGGTGAGCCCGACGGCGATCACGACCAGGTTGTTGAGGATCGGGGCGAACATCGGCACGCCGAAGCGCCGGTGGGCGTTGAGCAGGCCGGTCATCACCGCCCCGACCCCGTAGAAGACGATCTGGGGCATGAACATGGCCAGCAGCTGGCCGCCGAGCTCGATCGCCTGGGCCCGCTCGGCCGGGGTGCCCGAGTGGACGTACAGCCGGATGATCCAGGGGGCGGCCACCATGGTGACCGCGGCCAGCAGGCCGAGGCCGGCGATGGCGATGGTCATGGTGGCCCGGGCCACGTGCCAGGCCTGCCGCTGGCCGCGGGTGGTGCGGACCTCGACGAACACCGGCACGAAGATGGAGGAGAGGATCCCGCCGAGGACCAGCTCGTAGATGATGTTCGGGGTGGTGTTGGCGACGTTGTAGACGTCGGCCAGGCGGCTCTCGCCGACGCCGAGGGTCGCGACCAGCACCGTGACCCGGAGCAGCCCGGTGATCCGGGACAGCAGCGTCCCGGTGGCCATCACGGCGGTCGACCGGACCAGGCTGGGCTCTTCGGTCACCTTGCCAGGCTCCGTCACCTTGCCGGGCTCCGTCACCTTGCCGGGCTCGGTACTCACCCTTCGGTCCCGGGGCGGCGGCGCCGGCCGAACCGCCACCACAGCAGCAGCACCCCGGCCGCCCCGCCGGTGAGGGCCAGGGCGACCCGGTTGAAGGCGGTGGAGCTGAGGCGGATCTCGCCCGCGGCGATCTCCTCGCGCCGGTCCGGGGTCAGCACCTCGACCTGGATGGGGAAGGTGCCGGTGGCCCGGGTCCCGACCTGGAGGAGCTGGGTCGTGCGGCGCCCGGGCTCGAGCACGAACGGGTCGCTGGCCGCCGGCAGGTCGACCTTGGGCGAGGTCAGGCGCAGGACGACGGTGACCCGCTCCTCGGAGGTGTTGGCCACGGTGATCGGGATCTTCCCCCGCCTGGCGGTCAGGGTGACCGGGGTGGTGCCGACCTCGATCCGCCGGTAGACGCTGTGGATGCCCTGGGTGACGGCCCGGACGAAGCCGCGGCCCCTCCCCCTGATGTTGGCCGGCCGCCAGTCGCTCGACTCGGCCACCAGCAGGTCGTGCTCGAAGCTCCCGCCGGACGCCGGCCCGAAGTCGTTGCCGACGGCCCGGCGGAAGCTGAGCAGCTGGGAGCGGGTCTGCTCGAGCCGGGTGAGGTAGGCCGACGGCAGCCCGGCGGCGATGTCGGCCGCGGTCACCGTGGCCAGCCGGCGCTCGCCCTCCTCCGGCCCCTGGGGGACGTCGTCGGCCAGGGTGCCGGCCTGCTGGAGGCGCAGCCAGGGCGCCGCGCCGAGGCCCCGGACCAGCGACCGGAAGAACGTCCCGGTCGGCCGCCAGGTCTGGGGCGGGGCGAGCAGGACGCCCCTCGGGTCGGCCGAGTTGGGCCGCTCCAGCCAGGCCACGGCCGTCTCGGCCAGGATGCGCTGGGCCCACTCGACCGGCGCGCTGGCCGCCCGCGGGTCGACCAGGGCCGCCGACAGCTCGGCGTCGCCGACCAGGGCCCGCTGCGGGTCGGGCCCGGCGCCAAGGTCGACGGTGGCGTTCTGGGTGGCCGTGGTCGGCGGTGCTAGGAGGTGCCGCTGGCCGAGCACGACCACGTCGCTCCGGGTCTGCTCCAGCGTCTGGAGCAGGGCGCCGTCGACCGCGCCGTCGACCGGCCAGGCCAGCGACTCGTCAGGGGCCGTCCCGAGGCCGTCGCGGAGCAGGTCGCGCCCGACCCGGACGGCGTCCTCGGCCCGGCCGCCGGTCCCCGCTCTGACCAGGGCCGGGAGGTCGGCGTTGCCGTAGGCGAAGGCGGCCGGCGGGTGGCCGCTGGCCGCCTTCTTGAGCGACTGGATGAACTGGTCGGCCTGGGCCGAGCGCGGGTCGCCCGGTGGGATCGGGGTGGCGCGCTTGCCTTTCTCATGCAGGCGCCAGCCGCCGACCATGGCGGTGGCGTCCTCGACCAGCATGGCGTCGACCACCATGGTCGCCTCGGGGGCGCCCCGCCTGGCCAGCTCGGTCGCGACCGCGCCCAGGGACCCGGTGGGGGCGAGCAGCTCGGCCAGCTTGTCGTCGACGAAGTCGCCGGCCGGGTCGCGGTGGGTGGGCTCGCGCACCGGCACCAGCAGGGCCGCCCGCAGGGGCTGGATGGCCCGGGCCGGCAGGTCGACCACGAAGGTGGTGAGGCTGGCGCTGACCGGCCCGGCCGCGCCGGCCGCCTCGGCCACGACCGTCAGGGGCACGACGACGCCGGCGCGCTGGTCGGCCAGTCCCTGCGGCAGGGCGACCCGCCGGCGCTCCAGGCGCTCGGAGGCGCCGGGGGCGATCGCGGCCACCGCCGGCCGGAACTCGTCCAGCGGCTGGGTGCCGGCGGCCGCGCTGGGGGTGGCCAGCAGGCCGGCCAGCTCCGAGCGGGTCTCCACCGGCTCGCCCAGGCGCGCCCTGACCACCAGGCCGCCGACCGGCACCCGGCCGAGGTTGCGCACCGTCACCCGGTAGTCGAGCGGGATCTTGGGGCTCACGACGGTCGAGACGCTGGTCAGGACCACCTCGAGGGCTGGGGCGGCCTGCTGGGCCGCCGCGACCGGCACGCCGAAGGCCGGCCCGGCGATGGCCGGAATGGCGGTCAGGGCGACGGCGACCGCCAGCGCGGCCAGCGCCCGGGTCGCGCCCCGCGCGCCGGTCACGACCCGCCCGCGTCCTGGGTGGCGAGCACGTCGGGGATGAGGTCGAGCAGCCTGCGCTCGTTCGCGAACGCCATCCGCCGCCTGGCCTCGTCCGGCTCGAACCAGGCGGCGTCCTCCATCTCGTGGTCGCGCTGGGAGAAGTCCCCACCGGCGAAGCGCATCAGGAAGTAGTGGACGAACTTGTGGTACCTGGTCCGCTCTGGCGCCCACACGAACCAGTAGTCGATCGTGTCGAGAGGGCCGATCAGCTCGGCCTCGAGGCCCGTCTCCTCGCGGACCTCACGCAGGGCCGTCTCGGCGACCGTCTCGCCCTCCTCCCTGGCGCCCTTGGGCAGGGTCCACTGGAGGCTGCCCCTGGCCGAGCGGTGGGCGACCAGGGCCACCGGGGCGTCGGGCCGCGTCTCGGCCAGCACCACCCCGCCGGCCGAGACGGCACGGGCCGTCCGCACGGTCAGTTCGCCTGCCTGGTGACGCTGGCCACGACCGCGCTGGTCGCCTTGATGAGGTCGGCCGCCCGGACCTTGAGGATCACGCCCGGCTCGCCGGCGGCCGCGTAGACGACGTCCTGGTCGGCCACCTGCTCGTCGACGACCAGGGTGGACCGGCACTCCAGGGCCACCGGCGGCACGAAGGCCAGCAGGTAGCCGGTCAGGCCGGGGGCCCGGTCGGGCGGGACCGGGTCGAGGTCGAGCCGTCCCAGCAGCTCGGCGACGCTGGAGGTGTCGACCTCGGCGTCGGCCGGGGCGAGCACGACCACGCAGCCGTCGTCGTCGGCCAGCAGGGTCGGCCGGCCGACGGCCCGTGGCGGCAGGCCGAGGACACCAGGCGCGGTCGAGAGGTCGCGGAGCGGTCCCGGGAGCTGGGAGAGCTCATGCACAACGTCGTCGTCGAGCAGGTGGTTGTGGACGTCGATGCTTGATCGCACGGGATCTCCAGAAATGCGAGCGCGGCGGTCGAGCGCACCCGAGTATAGCGGGAGGCCGGAGCAAAGATTGCCCCGGCCTCAGAGTGGAATACCCCAACGACGTGGGGCCAGTCAGCGCGACCCGCCCTTGCGGCCGATCTTCTGGTAGAACTCGATCCCGTAGCGTTGCTTGGTCGTCTCGCCGCCCTTCTTCCCGCCCATCCGGCCGATCTTCCCAAAGAAGTCGTCGCCGTAGCGCTTCTTGGTGGTCTGGCCACCCTTGCGGCCGGCCTCGGCCCTGCTCATCTTCGTGGTGTCCGGCATCCGACCACCTCCTCCCCGGACCGGTTGCCCTGGTTGTCCTTGCCTAAACCACTTGAACGGGTAGAGCCCTCCGGGGCGCGTATGCTTCGGGGCATGCCGGAGCTCTCCCCAGCCCAGCGCGAGGCACTTGGCGCGCTGCTCAACGCGGCCCCCTTCGCAGGCGTCGTCCGTGACCTCGGACGCCGCTTCGCCGAGCGCGGCCACGAGCTGTACCTGGTCGGGGGGACGGTGCGCGACGCCCTGCTCGACCGGGCCCCGCCCGACGTCGACCTGACCACCGACGCCACCCCCGACCAGATCCTGGCCGTCGTCAGGGCCGGGCGCTGGAGCGACGGGGTGTGGCTCCAGGGGGTGCGCTACGGCACCGTCGGCGTCCGCAAGGGCGAGTTCCGGCTGGAGATCACCACCTTCCGCTCCGACACCTACCGCGAGGACTCGCGCAAGCCCGAGGTCACCTTCGGGCGCTCGATCGAAGAGGACCTGGCCAGGCGCGACTTCACCGTCAACGCGATGGCCATGAAGCTGCCCGACGGCCCGTTCGTCGACCCCCACGGCGGTCTCGGCGACCTGGCGGCCAAGCGGCTGCGCACCCCCTCCAGCCCGGAGGTGTCGTTCGAGGACGACCCGCTGCGGATGCTCCGGGCGGCCCGCTTCGCCTCCCAGCTCGGGCTGGTGCCCACCCCCGAGACCCTGACCGCTGTCACCGAGCGCCACCAGCGGCTCCAGATCGTCTCCCGCGAGCGGATCCGCGACGAGCTGAGCAAGCTCCTGCTGGGCCGGGAGCCGGCCAGGGGCCTGTGGCTGGTCGTCAACACCGGCCTGGCCGACGAGTTCCTGCCCGAGCTGCCGGCCCTGGCCCTGGAGCAGGACCCGGTCCACCGCCACAAGGACGTGCTGCGACACACCGTCGCGGTGGTCGAGCGGGCGACCGCCTTCGACGCCGACAACCCCGACCTCACCCTGCGCATGGCCGCCCTGCTCCACGACATCGGCAAGCCCCGCACCCGCAAGGTCGACGACGAGGGGGTCAGCTTCCACCTCCACGAGGTGGTGGGGGCCAAGATGGCCGAGAAGCGGCTGACCGAGCTGCGCTACCCGTCGGACTTCATCGCCGACGTGCGCCAGCTGGTCCTGCTCCACCTGCGGTTCCACACCTACCGGCTGGGCTGGAGCGACTCGGCGGTGCGGCGGTACGTGCGCGACGCCGGGCCGCTGCTGGACCGGCTGAACTTCCTGGTCCGCTCCGACTGCACGACCCGCAACGTGTTCAAGGCCAGGCAGCTGGCCGGCTACTCCGACGAGCTGGAGGAGCGGATCGCCCGGCTGGAGGCCGAGGAGGAGCTGGCCAGCATCCGGCC
>Ga0207706_10005179_pt1 | contig 12170 bp, 6 predicted proteins | sample KBSC53metaG_FD_184318 | JGI IMG/M metagenome (GOLD analysis project Ga0207706, IMG submission 184318) | Corn rhizosphere microbial communities from Kellogg Biological Station, Michigan, USA - KBS C5-3 metaG (SPAdes) (version 2) | ecosystem: Host-associated > Plants > Roots > Rhizosphere > Soil ... | reverse complement strand
GACGGTCGTTTCGGTGTCGACAACGACAACGGGGGCATCCCGGTCTGCATAGTCAATCTGCTGGTAAAGCCGGCGATCAACATCCGGGTCGGATTGCCGATGGGCGCCAATTGGAACGGCAAGCTGCAGTCCGAAGGCGGGGGTGGCTACGCGGGGTCGGTGGGGAACCCGGCATCGACGGCTCAAGGCTACGTCGGTGTGCAGACGGATACGGGCCACACCGGCGGCAGCGGCACGTTCGGTTGCATCAACGACTGCGCCGGCGCCACGCAGGCGGCGCCGGGCTCCGCGGATAAGCAGCGGCAACTCGACTTTATTGTCCGTTCCGAGCATCTGATGGCGGTGCTCGGGAAGCAACTCGCGAATTATTTCTACGGTACGCCAGTTACGCTGTCGTACTGGAACGGCTGTTCGACGGGCGGACGCCAGGGTCTCAAGATTGCCCAGACATTCCCCAACGACTACAACGGTCTGCTCGTCGGTGCGCCGGCGATCCACTGGGATCGCTTCCAGGCCTATCAGATCTGGCCGCAAGTGACGCGGAACATCGAAACCAACGGTACGGTGTACACGTCTGCAAACCTTACCGCGAAGCAAAACCTCGCGACGAACGCCGCTGTCGCTTCCTGCCAAAGTTCACCCGCGGGCATCGGCGATGGCTACATCACTGACGCGCGCAAATGCACGTACGACCCCAGAAACGACGCGACCATCACGAAGGCATCCTGCACGGCCACCGACCCAACCTGCCTGTCGCCTGCCGAAGCGACCTTTATCTTCAAGACGTGGGACGGCGCGCGGAGCGCCTCGGGTAAGCTTCTGTGGCCCGGCAACGAGCGCGGCGCTGCGTTGAACGGGCTCGGCGGAACGGCTCCATTCAATATCGCCACCGCGCAACCGCAGTATTGGGTGTACTTCTATCCGCAGTGGGATTGGCATACCCTCAACTACGACAACTACGAGGCGTTCTTCAACCTGACGCAGATAAGGGTAGGCCCGATCTCGGGTAGCGACAATCCGAATCTGTCCGCATTCAAGGCGACGGGCGGCAAGATCCTGATGTGGCACGGCGGAGCGGACCAGCTGATCATGACGCGCGGAACGAACATGTACTACGATGCCGTCGCGAACATGATGGCGGGCGGAGATTATTCGCAGCTCATGCCGTGGTTCCGTCACTTCATCGCGCCAGGCGTCGGTCACTGCAGCGGCGGTGCCGGGCCGCAGCCCCAGAATCTGTTCGGAGTGCTGACCAACTGGGTCGAGAACGGGCAGGCGCCGGACAGGATTACCTCGCAGCGCACCGTGAACGGCCAGACGCAAACCCGTCCGCTTTGTCCGTACCCGTCGTTCGCGCAGTACACGGGAAGCGGGAGCATCAACGACCAAAACAACTTTGCGTGCGTCGTCCAGCCATAGGATGACGATTCAGCGGGCAGCGTGCGGTGCCACAGGTGTGTGGAGTGCGGTCACCGGGAGTTCTGAGGCGTAGCGCCTGCGCCCGGCACGACGGCTGAAGCATTGTCCGGCGAGCAGAACGTGTCGTGCTCCGGCACCTTCCCGGAGAATTCCCTCAACATCCAATACAACACGGTCCCGTTCGTGGGCATAAAACAGTACGCCCCGAACAAGTCTGCCTTGCTGTCGTAGAAAGCATATTCGGCCATCAGGTGAGCAACGATCTGCTCGTCCCGCACGGCGGCGCGAAGCGCCTCGTCTGCTTGCTGCAGATAGGGGATTACTCTTGTGTGAAATTTCGGTAGCTGCCGCTCCGGCCCTGACGGCCGCAGCGCCGATTGCTTGTCGAAGTAATGGAGACGATCGTTATTGACTCTCGTCTCGCCCGCGATGACTCTTTCCATCATTCGCGGATCGAGCCAGAAAAACCCGGCGATGCGGGTTACCGTGTCGATTTGATAGTCGCCCGCACGGAACCACTTGGACAGCTTGTCCAGCCGCTGCTGCAGGCGTGTGACATTGAGCGAAAGAGGTTTGGGCGTCGCCAACAGAAGCGCTTGATCGGATCCGTAGACGTACCACATCGTGGCATTGGAGAAGACCCGGCGGAACGTGTTGAGATGAATCCGCAACAGGTCTCCCTGCATCGTGCCGGCCACCGGCACCCATTGTGCGAATACCCCATCCGGCAGGAGACGCCTGTGCACGGCACGGTAGAACTCCTCCGTGTAGAGCACCCAGCTGTCGTACGCGCGCGGGTGCGTGGAATCGGAGATGATGACGTCGTAGCGCTTGCCGCTCGTTACGAGGTAGTTCCGGCCGTCGTCGTTGTGGAAATGAAATTTCGGATTGTGATAGACGTCCCCGTTCACCTCCGTGAACAGATTGTTGATGCCTTCGATGTCGGGATTGAGATCGACCGTGTCGAGAGACGCGACCTGATCGGATGCGAGGACAGAGCCCGCGGTGATCCCGGCACCGAAGGCGATGACCAGCACGTCCTTGGGCTTGTCGGGCTCATGCACCAGGACCGGAAGGATCCCGAGAAGCTTGAACAGCTGGATGTGCCAATAGCGGGTTGAGGCTTCCTCGACGCCGTTCAGGTACATGTCGCGATGAGTGCCTTTTGCAGGGTCCGTCTGGTCGATGACGGTGACCGTTGCTGCGCGTCCCTCGCGTACGAGCTTCACTTCGTTCGAACGCGCGTGCGTCGATTCGGCGATCTTCTGCGCGTATAAATTTGCGAGTCCCGGCAGCGCCAGCACGAGCAGCACGGCCAGCGAGGCGATGCTAAAAACCGCGAAGGACCAACGCCTGACATTCGTAGCCGGCGACACCAGGCTCACGACGCCCACGGCGGCGCAAATCAGAGCCAGGACTATGAAGGCGCCCTGCGTGCCTATGATCGGGACGAGGTAGTGGTTGATGACCGCCGAACCCAGTAGGCCGCCTGCGCTATTGAGCGCATAGATCGTGGCTGCCTCCTGCGTGGCTTCGCCGCGCTGCGCCGGCCGCAGCATCCTGATCGCAACGGGTAACAAAGCGCCGATCAGAAGTGTAGGCGCGATGATGATCGCCATTATCGGCAGCGGATCTCGGGAACCGAGGTCGGCGAGTCGGGCGAACGGGTCATCGCCGATCACCCAATCAGTCAGCAGGAGGAACGGCGTAAGCAGGATGAGAACCCCTGCAGCCAAGGCGATGCAACCGAACAGCCTGTCGCTGCCGTTCCCAACGCTGACCAACCTGCCATAAAGCCAAGTTCCTAGCACGGCGCTGATGCCCGTTCCCAGGAGGAAGGCCGTCAGCACCAGGGGAAAGACGGACAAGGTATTGCCGAAGTACAGAATGCCCAGCCTCGTCAGGAGCACCTCATAGGCCAGCGCAACGAATCCGATTCCGAAAGTCGCGCAATAGAGGAAACGTTTCAAAGCGTGATTGGCCGTCGGCTTGTCGCCGATGGGAATCGTTTTTGCGGGCGTGTTCTTCACTACCGGCTTCTTGTGCTGCCTTTGCGAGCCGATCTCGGGCGAAGGGCGGTGTTGGGGGACCGTGCCAACCGTCGTGGCACGCGCGATCGTGTTCGCAATGAGTCCACACAGAGCCGCGAAAATGTAAAGACCGAACGCATACGCGAGCGTCTTCTCGACGCCGAACCCAAACAGGAATTCGAAGCCGCCGATCAGGCATCCGACGGCAGCGCCCAGCGTGTTGACACTGTACAAATAGCCTGTGCGCGCCGTTCGTGAGGCCGGCGAGTCGGGCGCCGAAGCGGCGATGATCGCCGGAAACGTCGCGCCCATGAGGAACGCGGGCAGGAGAAGCGCGGCCAGCGTGACGACGATCCTGGCAAACGTCAGGGCACCTCTGTCGCTGACACTTTCAGCCAATGACGTGAAGAGCTGCGATAAGAAGTCGAACAGGAAGGGTGACAGGACGACATAGATCCCAATGACCGTCTCCAGCACCAGATAGGGCCTGAAAGACCAGGTGCGCTTCCCGAAAATTCTTCCTCCAACCTGGCTGCCGAGTGCGAGCCCGCCCATGAACACGACGATGATCATCGCCGTGGCGGTCACGGAATTGCCGACGACCACGATCAGCATCCGATTCCATGTCACCTCCGCCATCAGGGAGGCGGCGCCCGAGGCAAAAAAGGCCGAGTAGATGGCAATCAGGAAGATGAATGAGCGAAATCTGGAAATCATCTGTCAGCTTTCAGTGGCAAACACGGCTGAGCTGCCCCATCTCGTGCTGCTCGTTTGCAGCCGGGGACCTGCTGAGCGCACTGACGTCGGCGAAGGCCGAGGGTAACCGTCCGGCGGCGAATTGGCCATGCCGCACGGAGTAGAGACGTGCGATGGGAGCAAGCATCGTTGCGCTCCGCGACGAGCGCGCGGCGCTGCGTTCGAGAAGTGACGGCGCTGCGCCGATTGCCGGGCGCGGCGTGGATAGCACGACGACAAAAGGCCGCCTTGGCGGCGGCCCGCGGTAGCGCTGAGAACGCCGTCGAGCCCAATCGTCGAGGCTAGGGGTTTGATCGCCTTCCGATTGGGGCCGACCCTGAAACGATGCGAGCGCCGGAGGCTGACTCCAGCAGCCTCCGGTCGCTGTCTTCGGCTAATTCAGCCCGAGCTTGCTGCAAAGCGCCGCTGGGACGCCGACCTCCGCGTTGTTCATGGTTGTAGTTTTCTCGAACTTCTGCCGCGTCTTGACCACCGAGCACTGCGCCCTCACGTTTGCCTCGAGGTTGCCGGTGCAGGTGAAGTTGTTGGGATCGGTGGTGCTGCCGCCCGCCGGACCCGTGTACTGCGCGTACTGTGGGTACGGGCAGACCGCGCGAGCCTGGCCGGTGAGATTGCCCGTCCGCGCCAGCTTCTCGGGGGGGAGGCCCCTTTCTACCCAGTCATACAGGTTGGGCAGGAACGTGTTAGCTGTGTGGGGCGCACCGGGCATCAGGTAGAGCCGGAACCACGTCTGAAGTGCCGGGAAGTTGTTGACGCCGCCCCCGAAGTAGGTCGAGACCTGGCGATAGAAGGCGATGTCCTTGCGGAACAGAATCGCCGTGTCGTGCGTGCCGTGCGACATGATGACTTTCACCCCGCGCGCCTTCGCACGGTCAAGCTTGTAGTCGCTCGCGTCGACGAAGTCGCTGGTGGCCAGTGCGGCCAGATTCATCTCATCCTCGTACAGGATGCCGTTGGCTGCGTTGGGGTCATTTTGCGCTACGCCAAGGTTGATCGACTCCTGGTCCATGAACAGCCTGTTCGCGACGATATTGTTGTCGGCGTGGTCGTAGCGCATCACCTGCGCTGTCGAGCCCCCGGTATTGGTGCTCGTGCCGATGCTGAGGAAGCCGTGGCTATACGGGTAGTAGATAAGCTTGCCGAACGTGTTCTTTGGCCCGTCGAAGATCGCCTGCAGCAGCTCGGCTTGCCGCGGTTTGTCGAGGCAGTTCGGAGCGGCAGGGGCCGTCGGCGCGCCGCACACGTGCATGGTCGCCTTCCAGTCGCAGGCCCTCGGGTCGTGCAGAATGTTCTGACCGTCGATGACCGTGCCGCCAAAGCCGGCAGTTGCACTCGTCATGCAATACGCGATCGCGGCGGCAGTCGCGGAGTTCAACTGCGCCGTCGTGAAGGCTTGGCCGAGCTGGGTGGCCTTCTTGTTGACCATGTTCGCCCACGAGTCCTGAATGCGGAATTGCTGCCAGTCCCGCGCGGGTGAGCTGATATCGAGGCCGTCGTACTCCTCGGGGCAGTAGACGAGTTGCGTATGTCCCATGTGGCCGCCGCCGGAGAAGCCTTCCCAATAAAAGTACTTCTGCTTGGCGTCGTAGTTGGCGGCGCCGTAATACGTGCGGGCCACCTGCTTCGCGAGGCCGATGGCCGTGCAATACGAGCGGCCCCCGCCCCAGTCCTTGATCTTGCCGAAATTGAGCGAAACGCCCTGGATGACGCCCCAGGAGTCGCCGGAGCCGCTATTCGCGTCGCCGTGGCCCGAGTCGGTGGAAAGACCGATCGCCGCGGGGGTCTGTCCAACGTAGCCGGTGAAACCCGCGACGCTGCCTTGGGCACCCCCGCCCGCGGTCTGCACCATACGGCCGCCCCATGCCAGGTCGCCGGTGTTGGTATTGACCGGGAAGCCGAACCCCATCCGGATGTTCTGGAACGTGTCGGGTGTGGGTGGTCCACCCGGCGCATAGCCGGCGCCTGCGCCGACGAGTGACGGATCGCGGTAGACGATGCTGACGTTGCAATAGGCCCGCGCCGGCGTGCCCGTCGACGCCTGCACCGACGTGGCCGAGAAGATGGCTGGATTACCCGCCAACGGCGGGTTAGTGAGAATGTCTGCGCAAGTCGCGAGCTGCGCCGATGCTGTGCCGGACAGCCCCAGCAGGGAGCACGTCGCGAGGGCGCCCGCGATCAGGGTCTTTCCACTACGAAGAGCAATCATCGACTTCCTCCATTGGACCAACCATTCTCAGTTCGGCAAAGCGTCCGCTCGCCGTCAATCGTTGCCGCTGCCGGATGGCGCGGAAATCCGCTCGCGTCGCCGCCGACTGCTGCGGTCGCGCGCGCTCGTTCTAATGGCTCCCCTCCGTCGCGACAGGCGCGGCGCAAATGAATGACGTGGCCTCAACCATGGGACGCCGTCGCTTTCGAGACCCGCGGCGTGAACGGATCGCAGAAGTCGTGCGTCGGTATGACTATCAGCCAAAGGCCGTGACGTCGCAATCAACATTTGCCGATACGGGCTATCAACACAATGAATAATGGTCCAAGAGGGGCCTAGGTCGATTAGTCTGATTCATCGATCATTGGATGCAGTGGACAACGTGCGGATCAATGCGCGTCAGGGGTCTTCCTCGCCTGATCGCCACTCGTCCGATGCCGAACTGAACAGCTCGCTCATCATCTTGCGCAGCCACTGACTTCTCGGATCCTTGTGAAATCGGCGATGCCAATGCTGCCGGAGGACGATCTGCGGAACGTCCGCCATGGGAAGCGACATCATTTTGATGTTGGCGAGCGCCTTCGAATAGTAAATGCCGATCGCGTGCGGCACTGTCGCGGCGAGGTCCGATCTCGCGATGATCATCGGCAGCGACATGAAATGCGGCGTGTACAGCACGATCTTTCGGTGGATGCCCTTGCTCACCAGAAAGCGCTCGAACAGCTCCTGGCTTCGGCCTTCGGCGCGAACCGAGACGTGCTTCAGCTCGAGGAACTGCTTCTGGGTGAGCTTCCCGCCGCGGATCGGATGATCGGCGCGAAGCAGGCACGTGAAGTGGTGCGTGAAGAGGCGCTGCTGGTAGAAGTTGCCCTTCACGAGATCGGGAAAGTAGCCGATCGCGAGATCGATCTCGCCGGTCTCGAGACCGTAGCGCAACTCACTCGGCGCTGGCGTCGCCGAGCGCACACTGGCGCTTGGTGCAAGTCGCTGCAGTCGCTCGATCACTTTCGGCAGGAACACCATCTCACCGACGTCGGACAGTGCGAAGGTGAGCGTCGCATCGGTCGTCGCCGGGTCGAAGCGCAGGTCCGCGAAGAGCTCGCGATCAGCGCGGAGCATGATTTCCCGCGCCGGTACGACGAGCGCCTGCGCTCGCGGCGTGGGTTCCATGCCGCGCGGCGTGCGGACGAACAGCGGATCGTTGAACGCGCGGCGCAATCGCGCAAGCGCGGTGCTGATCGCGGGCTGGCTCATCCGCAGGCGCACGGCGGCCTTGCTCACGCTGCCTTCCTCAAACAGGGCGAGCGCAATCTCAAGGAGGTGAAGGTCGAAATGTCGTCGCGCCATGATGATCAGCAGCGTGCGGGATCCGGTGCTTCGGCGAGGAAGAGCATGGGATCGTCCGTAGGGCCTTGCATCGAGTTCACCGCAATCGTGTATCGACCTGGAGCGCCACGATGAAACATCACACGCAAGTTGGAATCGTCGGCGCGGGTCCGGCGGGCCTGATCCTCTCACATCTTCTGCATCTTGCGGGAATCGAGTCGGTGGTTCTCGAGCGCCGCACACGCGTCGAGGTCGAGCAGACGATTCGTGCCGGCGTGCTCGAACAAGGTACCGTCGACCTTCTCGCGGCCACCGGTGTCGGCGAGCGGCTGAAGCGCGAGGGCTTCTTTCATCGCGGCATCTACCTGCGCTTCGACGGCAACACGCACCGGGTCCCTCTTTACGACCTGACCGGCGGGAAGGCCGTCACCGTCTAAGCGCAGCATGAGGTCATCAAGGACCTCATCGCCGCGCGGATCGCAGCGAGAGGGCAGATTTATTTTGGCGTGAACGACGTCTCGCTGCACGCGCTCGACAGCAAGCGGCCCATCCTCGAATTCAGCCGCAAGGGCGAAGTCATCAGGCTCGCGTGCGACTTCATCGGCGGCTGCGACGGCGCGCAGGGCATTTGCCGAACGTCCCTTCCAGCCGGCGCACTCACGTCGTACGAGCGCATCCATCCGTTCGGCTGGTTCGGGATCCTGACTGACGCTCCGCCTTCATCGGACGAGCTCATCTACGCGCTGCACGAGCGAGGCTTCTCGTTGGTCAGCACCCGTTCGCCGACGGTCCAGCGTCTCTACTTCCAATGCGACCCGACCGACAAGGTCGAGAATTGGCCCGACGATCGGATCTGGGAGGAGTTCAGGCTTCGCCTCGCGACGCGCGACGGCTGGGCGCCGAAGGAGGGCCCGATCACGCAGAAGGTCATCGTCGGCATGCGAAGCCTGGTGACGGAACCAATGCAGCACGGCAGGGTCTTCCTCGCCGGCGATTCGGCCCACATCGTGCCGCCGACGGGCGCGAAGGGTCTCAACCTCGCGGTCGCCGACGCCAATGTGCTCGCCAAGGCCATCATCGCGTACTACAAGTCTCACACGTCCGGACTCCTTGAGCGTTACTCCGAGACCGCGCTGCGGCGGGTGTGGAAGGCGCAGCGGTTCTCTTGGTGGATGACGTCCATGATGCATCGCTTTCCCGACTGCGACACCTTCAGGCACCGGCTCCAGCTCGCCGAGCTCGACTAGGTCACCCACTCGCGCGCAGCGGAGACGAGCCTCGCCGAGAACTACGTCGGCCTCCCGATGGAGTAGGGGACCGTTGCGAACGCGGTGGACGAAGTGTAGGTTCTCCCCCGTGAGCCGGATGCAGGAAGTGTCCGGTCGTTCGCGGAAGCGCTGGATGATGCGAGTGAGATATCTGCTCGTCGTAGTGATCGTGCTCGCCGTCGTGCCTTGGGCGCTCGACTGGATTCCATCGCTGTCGTGCATCATCTCGACGGTGGATTGCCTCGATGTAAACGCCGCCGCCGTCAGCGATGAGGACCGGCCACCTACTGTCAGCGCCGCCGACACGGTTTCGTCGAGGCCGGCAGCGCAACAGCCGGAAGCGGCGGTGGCGTCGTCGCCAGAGAGGCCGAGAGAAAATCATCCGCGCGTAGCCTCCCTCCAGACGACTCCCACCGCCGCCGCGACCCGCGATATCGTGGTGCCGCAGCCCAGTGGCGTGTTCTCCTTCGCCGCGACGCGCGAGTTCGGCGGCATCGTGACGCTCAAGTGGCACGTCCAGGACGAGACCGGAATCGACTACTACGTGCTCGATCGCAAGCTCAAGTCGGACCCCGACGATGCGTTCGAGCGCCACATCACACTCAGGACGGCGGACGGAAGCAGTGATTACGCGTGGACCGACACGCCGCCATCCGATACGTTCACTTATCGATTGCGGGCGCTCGCGCGCACCGATCAGGAAGACGCTGGAAGGACGCTCGGGACCGCCGACGTCACGGTCGAATACGTCGTCGGACTCACGATCGGGGACTTCGCGCTTGGGGCTGCGTCCGGGCTTGTGTCCGTCAACTGGACGGCGACGCAGGAAGGCGGCGTCGTCAGCTACGTGCTCGATCGCAAGCTCGAGGGTGCGGCGAGCTATGATCTGGGCGTCGACGTCGGGTATCCGCAGGGCGATGGCACCCAATACTCCCTTTACGACGATCCGCACGGAACCGGCACGTACACCTATCGACTGCGCGCCAAGCTCAGCAATGGCACCGACCGGATTCTTGCCCAGGGCGGCGTCACGCTCTGAGCGCCGGGCCCCATCGCAACGGGCGCGCCGCGACTGATGGCAAAACCTCGCGCTGTCGCCTGTCCGACTTGTGGAACCGCCGTTCCCTGGACGCCGCAATCGCGCTGGCGGCCGTTCTGCTCCGAGCGCTGCAAGACGATCGACGTCGGAGGCTGGGCCAGCGAATCGTACCGCGTGCCGACGGCCGATGCGCCCGACCCCGACGATTCCGAGTCCGGCGCGGACGACACGAAAACTCGCTAGAGACCCTGGATTTGCGGCCAGGCGGCGCGACGCAGCGCAATGCCGTGGGCACCGCGCGCAACGGCATCGTCGAGATCGGCGCTGGCAAGCCCGCCTAGCGCGAACACCGGAACGGTCGTCTCGGCGACGATCGATGCGAAATTCTCCCATCCGAGCGTCCGCGCGCCCGGGTGCGTCGGCGTCGCGAACAGCGGACCGAGCACCACGAAGTCGAGCTGCAGCTCGCCTGCGCGCTCGATCTCGGCACGCGTGTGGCATGACGCAGCGCAGAGAAGATCATGCGGGCGCGATGTCATGGCGGCGAGCGAGCGCGCCGTCAGATGAACGCCGTCGCACCCGCATTCACGCGCCAACGCGACGTCCCCGTTGTAGAGCACTTTCGCGCCGCGCGATCGCGCGAGCGCCACGACCTTTTGAGCCAACGCGCGCTGCCGTCCGATCGGTGATGTCTTTTCACGGAACTGGATCAAGCGCAGTCCGCGATCGAGCGCCACCTGCGCTCGGTTCAGGAATTCGGCGTCGCCCAGCTCTTCCGCCATCGTGATTCCGTACACGCGCGGCAGCGAAAGCGCACGCAGGACGACCGTGTTCGCGGGCAAGAGCGGCGCCACCTCGAAGCGTCCCGGTACCTGCCACCTGAATTCCTGACCGTCGTGCCCGACCGGCTCGCCCGTCCAATCCAGCACACGGAAAAAGTGCAGCTCGACGTGCGCGTGCGGATAGCGGTAGCGTTGCACGAGCCACGGCGCGGCGTGGCGCACGGTGATGCCAAGCTCTTCGGTGAGCTCGCGGTCGAGCGCATCGCGCGGCGTCTCGCCGGCCTCGAGCTTCCCGCCGGGGAATTCCCAGTAGCCTGCATACGCCTTGCCCGCAGGACGCTGGGCAAGGAGCACCTGCCCGTCCGGACGCTCGATGATCGCCGCGGCTACGCGCAACAGTGGTTGGCTCACGCCGCGCCTCCGGCGCTACCTATTCCCGGCTCACTCACGCGGCGGTTTGCGCTTCTTTCCGCGCAATCCCGCGGCACCGGCGTAGCTGCGCGCGAACTGCCAAGCGACGCGCCCACTCCGCGAGCCGCGCTGCAGCGCGAACTGCACGGCCTCGTGATGACGCGCTTCCGCATCGCGCGGCGTCTTCGGAGGCTCGACGCCGAACGCTCCCAGCCACGCGCCAACGGCGGCCAGGTAATCGTCCTGGCTGAAGGGATAAAACGACACCCAGAGGCCGAAGCGCTCCGACAGCGAGATCTTTTCCTCGACCGACTCGCCGGGGTGAACCTCGCCACCCAGGTGCTTCGTCTCGAGATTCTCGCTGAAATACTCGGGCATGAGGTGCCGGCGATTCGACGTCGCATAGATCAGCATGTTCGCGCCGGCGGCGGCGATGGTTCCATCGAGCATCACCTTGAGCGCCTTGTAGCCCGGTTCGCCGGCATCGAAGCTCAGGTCGTCGCAGAACACGATGAACCGCTCGCGGCGCGACGCGACTTCCGCCGCGATGTCGGGCAGGTCGACGAGATCCGACTTGTCGACCTCGATGAGCCGCAAGCCATTCGAGGCGTATTTGACGAGCATCGCCTTCACGAGCGACGACTTGCCCGTGCCGCGCGAGCCCGTCAGCAGCACGTTGTTGGCCGGCAGGCCGGCAACGAACTGCCGCGTGTTCTGGTCGATGGCCTTCTTCTGCTCGTCGATCGCGACGAGGTCGCGAAGCGCGATCACATGCGGATGCGCGACGGGCGCGAGCTCGCCGCGGCCGCCGCGCTTGCGCCAGCGCGCCGCGGTGACGTGCTTCCAGTCGATGGCCGCCGCCGGCGGCGGCAGCATCGCCTCGACGCGCGCCAGCACGTCCTCGGCGCGCGAAATCAGGCGCCCGCGGTCGGC
>Ga0207706_10005178_pt1 | contig 12171 bp, 10 predicted proteins | sample KBSC53metaG_FD_184318 | JGI IMG/M metagenome (GOLD analysis project Ga0207706, IMG submission 184318) | Corn rhizosphere microbial communities from Kellogg Biological Station, Michigan, USA - KBS C5-3 metaG (SPAdes) (version 2) | ecosystem: Host-associated > Plants > Roots > Rhizosphere > Soil ... | reverse complement strand
CGGGCAGATGAGCCCGGTCCACATCCCGCGCGGTTTCACCCAGGCCTACATCGACGGCAAGGTCGTCGAGGACCTGCCGGCCAGGATCCATGCGGCCCACGCCCGGTTCTCCGAGGACCGCGACATCCTCCTCATCGAGGGCACCGGACACGCCGGGGTCGGCGCGGTGATCGGCCTATCGAACGCCGTCGTCGCCTCGATGCTCGGGTCGCCGGCGGTGATCGTCTCCGAGGGCGGCGTCGGCCGGCCGATCGATGAGATCGTCCTCAACAAGGCGCTCTTCGAGCGTGCCGGCGTCAGGGTCGCGGGAGCGATCGTCAACAAGGTCGATCTCGCGGCGAAGCCTGACCTCGCGCGGACCCTGGAGCGAGGACTCGCTCGCCACGACATCCCGCTGCTCGGTGTGCTGCCGTACCGCAAGATTCTGTCGAACCCGACGCTGGCGATGGTCCTGGAGGGCATCCACGGCGAGACGATCCACGCCGGACCCGACCTCGACCAGGTCATCGGCGGCGTCGCCATCGGCGCGATGGAGCCCGAGCACATGCTGCAGCGGATCGGCGAGCGGTCACTCGTCATCGTCCCGGGCGACCGCGAGGACGTCATCGGGGCCATCGTCCACGCGCACCTGATCGGGGCACCGGCCGCAGGCGACGCGCTGGGCCTGGTGCTGACCGGCGGCTATCAACCGCGCAAGACCGTCATCGATGCGATCCGCCACGCCGACATCTTCGCGACGATCGTCCCGGAGGACACGTACGCCGTCGCATCGGAGATCCACGACCTCCTCGTGAAGACGCATATCGCCGACCGGGAGAAGATCGAGGAGATCAAGGCCCTCGTCTGGGAGCACCTATTCATCGACCGCGTGCTCGAGGTCGCAAGCGAGGTCGAGGTAGCGGCCTAGCCGAGCCCTGTCCGAGTTCGCCCGGAGGGCCGGCCGGTCGGCGCGGGCCGGGGCCGCGACCCGCGCCGCCGCCGTCAGTCGATCGGGCCGGGTACCCGAGAGCGTCTACCGACGGGCGGCCGCGTCCTCCGTCCGACGACGCCCAAGGACGAGGGCCGCGGCTCCCGCCACGATCGCGATGGCGACCCCGATCCCGACCAGCGGCGTGAGCTGCGACGTCGCCGAGGCCGACGACGTCGTCGATAGGGCCGCGGCCGGCGCAGGTACGGACGTCGCGACAGGCGCCGCCGAGGCGACCGGCGCCACGGGCTTCGGTGCGGGCTTCGCCACTGCTGCGGAGCCCGTGACCAGCTTGTCGTCGTTCAGCGGGAAGATGATGTCGGACCTTGAGCAGCCCTCGGTCGCGGTGCACTGCTCGCCTCGCAAGCCGACCTCCACCTCGGCGATCCCGCTGTCCGGGACCTGGATGGTGGCTGTGTAGTGGCCTGAACCGACAGGCGACTCGGTGCCGAGGACCTCGGTGGCGCTCTTGCCGTCGGCGCCCTTCAGCCGCATGTACACACCCGAGGCCGAGAACGGCGATTCCTTGTCATCGACGACCTGGAAGAGCGACCAGGCGACGGCGATGGTCGAGCCAGGCGTCGCATCGCGATGCAGCGTCGTATCGAGCTTGGCTTCCGCGCCGGTCTTCGCCATGACCGGGAGCGCGAGGGTGAGCACGGCGACGAGGCCGAGCAGGGGGCTGAGCGTGGCGGTTCGACGCGACATCATCGTGACCTCGGAGTGGTGGCTGTCAGCCTCCGTACACCTGTGGTCGCACCTCGGTTCCCGGATCCGGCTCGGACTCGGTGTCGAGGATCTCATTGTCGATCAGCCGAGTATCGCCGAAGCGCACGGCCATCGATACAAGGGCCGGCCGATCGACGGCCTCGAGCTCTTCGAGCGTCACGCCGTCGGCGACCGACACGTACTCGACGTCGGCCAGCGGTTCGGTCGCGAGCACGTCCCGCATCCCTGAGCGAAGCGCATCCGCAGATCGTTCGCCGCTATCCCATGCATCGCGCGCGGTGACGAGCGCACGGCGCAGGATCCCGGCCGCGGCCCGCTGCTCGGGGGAGAGGTGGACATTGCGCGAGGACAGGGCGAGCCCGTCGGCTTCGCGCACGGTCGGGCACGTCACGACCTCGGTCCCGATCGCGAGATCGCGCGCCATCTGGCGGATGACCATCACCTGTTGCGCGTCCTTCTGGCCGAAGTACGCGCGATCGGCGCCCACGAGATCGAAGAGGACGGCCACGACCGTGGCGACGCCATCGAAGTGTCCCGGACGGGCCGCGCCCTCGAGCGGTCTGGCGACCGCCCCGACCGACACGGTCGTATCGAACCCGGGCAGGTAGATCTGCTCGACGGGCGGGGCGAAGACGATGTCGACACCCTCAGACGCGCAGATCGCGATGTCGCGGGCCTCGTTGCGCGGGTACTGGGTGTAGTCCGACGCTTCATTGAACTGCCGCGGGTTGACGAAGATCGTCGCGACCGTCGTGGCGTTGTCGTCTCGTGCTCGACGCATCAGCGCGCGGTGACCGTCGTGCAACCAGCCCATCGTGGTCACGAGCCCGAGCGGTCGTGCGACGTTCGACAGCGCCTCGCGCAGCTCAGCCCTCGTGCGAACGACGCGCGTCGAGGCAGCGGGCTGGGGCTGCGCCACCGCGGGAGTCCTAGAGGTCGCGGTCGAGCGGGATGCCGGCCAATGGCATCTCTGTCGCGGCTCGATCGGACGCGCCGCGCCCCAACGCCTCGTCGAGCACGGCGTCGTCCATCCGGACCGTTTCCTTGTCGCCAGGGAACGTGCCGGCGTTCACGTCCGCCGCGTATGCGCGCGCGGCGTCGCCGATGGTCTCGCGCAGGTTCGCGTACGGCCGCGCGTGCCGCGGCACGAAGTCACCCAGGCCGAGCAGGTCTGTCACGACCTGGACCTGGCCGCTGCACAGCGGACCTGCCCCGATGCCGATCGTCGGGATCCGCAGCCGGTCGGTGACTGCGCCCGCGAGCTGTGCCGGCATCAGCTCGAGGACGATCGAAAAGGCCCCGGCTTCCTGGACGGCAAGGGCGTCCGCCAAAAGGGAGCGCGCCTGCGAGCGATTCTTGCCCTGGACCTTGACCTTGCCACCGAGCCCGTGCTGCGCCTGCGGTGTCCAACCGATGTGACCCTGGACGGGGATGCCGGCCTTCACGAGCGCCTCGATGATCCGCGCCGAGCGCACGCCGCCTTCGACCTTGACCGCCTGGGCGCCGGCCTCCTGCAGGAAACGACCGGCGTTCTCGAGCGCCTCGTCCACCGATGCGTAGCTCAGGAACGGCATGTCGCCGATCACGAGCGCTTGCCGCGAACCGCGAACGACCGCCTTGGTGTGGTGAAGCATCTCGGTCATCGTCACGCGGACCGTCGACTCATAGCCCAGCAGCACCTGTCCGAGCGAGTCGCCGACGAGGAGCATGGGGATCCCAGCCTCGTCGAGGATCTGCGCCGTCGGATAGTCGTAGGCGGTCAGCATCGCCAGCCGCTCGCCATCGGCGTAGCGCTTCGCGATATCGGCGACCGTGAGTCGGCGAGGGGAGTCGGTGGCGACGCTCATTCAGCCAGTCTGCGCTGCGGCGTCACGGTCGTCCAGCGCGCGAGCGACCCGGTCCAGGATCTCGTCCGCGACCGCTCGCTTGGACATCAGCGCCAGCTCAGCGCGACCTCCGGCGGCGTCGAGGATCGTCACCCTGTTGGTGTCGGTCCCGAAGCCTGAGCCGGGTTCCGAAACATCATTCGCGACCAGGAGATCCAGCGACTTGCGCCGCAGCTTGTCGGCGGCGCGATCCAGCGATCCGGTCTCCGCAGCAAACCCGACCAGGAACGGTGACGGGGACATCGGCTCGTAGGTCACGCCACCCTCGCGATCCGTGCCGCGGGCGATCCGCGCGATCTGGGCAAGGATGTCGGGGGTCGCTTCCAGTTCCAGGGTCAGTGAACCGCCGCGCTCCAGCTTTCGGTCGGCGGTGGTCGACGGCCGGAAGTCGCTGACGGCGGCAGCCATGACGAGTGCGTCGAAGCCGGCGCGTCCGTCATCGGCGTGGGTGAGCTTGTGGAGCGCCGCGCGCATCTCCGCGGCCGACTCGACCACGACGGTCGACGCGCCCGATGGGGGAGCGACGTCAAGGTTCGCGGCGACCAGCGTCACGCGCGCCCCACGGGCGAGCGCCGCTTCGGCGATCGCGACGCCCATCTTCCCGGTCGAACGGTTCCCGATGAACCGGACGGGGTCGATGGGTTCGCGCGTCCCGCCGGCGCTGACCACGATGTGACGGCCGGTGAGGTCCGCCTCGCGGACGGGTTCGACCATGGGTGGGCGCGCGGTGGCGTCGGCGGCGCGGACCGGCCGCGAGCCGATCGCCCCGACGACCGCGTCGACGATGGCCGGCACCTCCGCGAGTCGTCCCATGCCGGACTGACCGGACGCGAGCTCGCCCGCCGCAGGCTCGACGATGGTGTAGCCGAAGGCGTCACGCAGGCGGGCGACGTTGTCTCGCGTCGCCGGGTGCGTCCACATGTCGCCGTCCATCGCGGGGGCGACGACCACCGGCGCACTGGACGCGAGTGCCGTGGCCGTCACCACGTCCCCGGACAGCCCGCTCGCCATCGCGCTCAGCCAGTGCGCGGTCGCCGGGGCGACGACGATCGCGTCCACCGTGTCGGCGACGACGATATGGCCGATGCGACCGTCGGGGAGTAGGGCAAGGACGTCGGTCTCGACGGCGTGCCTGGACAGGGCCTGGAACGTCAGCGGCCCCACGAACGCGGTCGCGGCCGGTGTCAGCATCGCGACCACGTCGGCGCCCTCGGCGCGAAGCAGGCGGAGCAGCTCGACGGCCTTGTATGCCGCGATCGAGCCCGTGACGCCGAGCCCGATCAGCCGCCCCTCGAGACGACCGGTCACGGCAGCCCGAGCTCCAGCGGCTCGCCACCGGCCACCTCCGCGTGGAGGATCGCAAGACCCTTGAGGGTCAGGTCCGGGTCGATCGCGTCGATGCCCTCGAGGTCGCGCGCCCACGGCGCGGCGGACAGCCCGCCGGTCAGGATCGCGCGGACGTCTTCGATGCCGGTCCCGGCCTGATCGGCCAGCTCCCGTCGGATCCGCGTCAGCAGGCCGGCGACGAGTGCCTGATACCCGAAGACCGTCCCGGCCTGCATGGCACTCACGGTGTCACGGCCGATCGCGCGGTCCGGCGCCCGAAGCTCGATCCGGGGCAGCTTGGCGGTCCGTGCCGCGAGCGCCTCGAGCCCGAGCTCGAGCCCCGGCGCGATCGCCCCACCGACGTACGCGCCGTCGGCGGCCACGCAGTCGAAGGTCGTGGCCGTCCCGAAGTCGACGACGACGGCCGGTGTGCCGTAGAGCCGTCCGGCGGCAAGCGCGTTGACCAGCCGGTCGGCGCCGACCTCGCCCGGCCGCTCGGTACGGATCGCCAGCGGGACCGTTCCGGCGAGTGCCAGGGTCAGTGGCCGCTCGCGGCGAGCGGCGATCGTTTCGACATGGGCGGTGAGCGCCGGGACGACCGACGCGCACGAGATCGCGTCGACGTCACCGAACGAGGCGCCGTCCAGATGGAGGAGCTCATCGAGCAGCACCTCCAGTTCATCGGAGGTCGCGCGTGGTGCGGTCGCTGCGCGCCGCGTCGCGATCAGGGCGCCGTTTCGCAGCAGCCCGGCGGTGATGTTCGTATTGCCGATATCGAGGGCCAGCAACATGGCCGGGATGATACGCGGCGCCATCGTGGCCCTCCGGCGTGACGCCCCCTCGACCGGGGTGACAGGCGTTCCCGCGCCCGGGCTGCTGCGGTACCATCGCCCCGTCCTCCCGAGGCGCCCCCAGCCATCGACCGCAGGAGACGAACGTGTCGACGTCGCCGCCCGCCAAGTTCTTCGTGAACCAGGGGGTCGTCGCCTCTCCGACGGACATGCTTCACCTGCTCAAGCCGCTGCTGAAGCAGACGATCTCCTACCGCTACATGCGTGGCCGCGACGTCGTCGCGCATGGCACGGGCTGGGTGGAACGGATCGTCACCGACGCGCCCGAGACGTCGACCTACTTCACGCCGCTGGCGATCACACTGAACATCGATTCGTTCGAGCATCTCGAATTCGAGACACGGCCGGACCAGCTGCTGGTCTACACGTTGGTCCAAGGCGACGAGCGCGTCATCGTCGAGTTCGCGCCGATCGGCGCCGACGCCGAGAGCACCTCGCCGTTCGCGCCGCGCCAGCTCGAGTTCGACACCTCCGAGTACGTCCAGATGGAGCTGCTCGGGCTCGAGTCATCCGAGGACGAGTAAGACGCTCCGGGGCTACGCCCCGCGCTCGCCTCGCACGTACGGGATCCCGAGCGCGGCTGGCGCGCCGACCCGTCGGCGGAGTGCCTCGCGTGAGCCGATGATCACGACCACGACGACGAACAGGTACGGCAGCATCTCCAGGAAGAACGTCGCAGAGCGCCCGGCCTGGAACGGGTTGTCGAAGCCGAAGATCGTCTTGACGCCCTGCAGGTCGATGATGAAGCGGAAGATCGCGCCGAACAGATAGGTGCCGATCGCGGCACGGATCGGACTCCACTGGGCGAAGATCACCAGCCCGACCGCGATCCAGCCACGTCCCGCGACCGTCTGATCCCCGAACCAGCCTGGCGAGATCGCCAGGGTGATGGTCGCTCCGGCGAGGCCGGCCAGAAGCCCTCCGACCAGCACGTAGGCGTACCGGACGCGGATGACATCGATGCCCTGGGCGTCGGCCGCCGCAGGTCGTTCGCCGACGGCCCGGAGGTTGAGACCGGGGCGTGTGCGGTCGATCCAGTACCACGCCACGGGAACGAGCACGAACCCGATGTAGGTCATGATGCTCTGGTCCCGGAACAGGATCGGGCCGAGCAATGGGATCTGCGATAGCACCGGGATCGTGATCCGCGGCAGCGTCTCGATCGCGCCCGCCTTCGATAGCCCATCGCCGAGAACGCGGGCCAGACCTGAACCGAGGAACGTCAGCGCAAGGCCTGAGATGACCTGCTCGGCGCGGAGATGGATCGTCACGACCGCATGGATCAGGCTCAGCGCGGCGCCGGCGAGCATCGCGATGATGACGCCGACCCACGGGTTGCCGGTCGACGCGGCCACCGAGAACCCCGCCACCGCCCCCATCAGCATCATCCCTTCGACGCCGAGGTTCAGGACGCCGGCGCGCTCCGCGAAGATCTCGCCGACCGCGGCGAAGAGCAGGATCGTCCCGCTGGCGACGCCGGCTGCCAGGACGAGCGTGAAGTCGATCACGTCGTCGCCGCCGCGCGTCGCGCGATCACGAGGCGGTACCTGGTGAAGACGTCCGCGACGATGAGGCAGAACAGGATGACGCCCTGGATCATCGCGGGGACACCCGATGGCTGGATCTCGCGGCCGGCGAGGATCAGCGCGCCGAACAGGATCGACGCGACGACGACGCGCCACGGTCCGAGGTGGGCGAGGAAGGCGATGATGATCGCGGTGAACCCGTAGCCGGGTGAGATGCGGTCCTGCAGTCGGTGGACCGAGCCGGCGACCTCGCTCATGCCGGCGAGCCCGGCGAGTGCGCCGGAGATCGCGAAGACCACGACGATGTAGCGCCGGATATCGATGCCGGCGTAGCGCGCGGCCCGGGCGTTGTCGCCGATGAGCCGCATCTCGTAGCCCCAGCGCGTCCGAGAGACCGCGAACCAGACGATCGCCGTCGCGATCAACGCGAACACCATCCCGAGGTGTGTCGTGAGCCCGGACAGCAGCGGGATCTCCTTGCCGAAGTCCGTCAGGCGTGGAAGCCACGCTTCCTTGGGAAAGGTCGCGGTCTGCTGGAAGCCACCCTCGCTCCACGGACCGAAGACCCAGAACTGGACCCACGCCAGGGCGACGTAGTTGAGCATCAACGTCGTGATGATCTCGTTGACGCCGAGCCGGGCCCGGAGGACGCCAGGGACGATGCCCCAGACGGCGCCCGCGAGGGCCCCCGCCAGCATCATGGCCGGGATCAGCACGATCGCCGGCGTGCCCTCGGGCAGACCCAGGCCAAGGATCACGAAGCTCGCGCCCCACGCTCCGAGAAGGAACTGGCCCTCCGCGCCGATGTTCCAGAGCCGCATCCGGAAGGCCAGCGCACAGGCGAGGCCCGTGAGGATCAGCGGTGTCGCCTTGACCAGCGTGTCGGACAGGACACCGATGTCGCCGAACGCCGCCTTGACGATGTGGAGGTACGACTTGACCGGGTCGCCGCCGACCAGCGCCAGCACGATCGCGCCGATCACCAACGCCACGACGACTGCGGTCACCGTGAGCAGTGGCGACAGCCAGCGCGGAGGCTGACCGCGCGGCTCGAGCCTGGCCATCATGTGTCGGCACTCACGGTCTCACCGGCGCCCGCTCCCTCGCCGCCGGTCATCTCGAGCCCGATCGCATCGACGTCCGCTCCGGACGGTGTGTCGAAGCTCGCGGCGATTCGCCCCTCGTACATGACCAGGATCCGATCGGCGAGCGCGAGCAGCTCCTCGAGCTCCTCGGAGATCAGGAGGATGCCAGTCCCCTTGGCACGAAGGTCGAGCAGCATCTGGTGGACGCCCTCGATCGCGCCGACGTCGAGACCCCGGGTCGGCTGGACCGCGACGAGCACCTTCGGCGCCGAATCGATCTCGCGCGCGAGGATCAGCCGCTGCAGGTTCCCGCCGGACAGGATGCGGACGGGCGCGTCGAGGGTCGGCGCCGAGATCGAATAGGCCTCGCGCAGTCCACCCGCCATGTCGCGCGAAGCCCGTTCGTCGAGCAGCGGGCCGCGGGCCAGGGGCGGGCGGCGGAAGGCGCGCAGGATCAGGTTGTCGACCAATGACAGGTTCGGCGCGCTGCCGACCCCGGACCGGTCTTCGGGAACGTGCGCGACACCAGCAGCGATCGACTCGCGCGCCGGCCGCGCCGCGACGTCACGACCCTCGATCATCACGCGGCCCGTGCAGGTTCGCAGGCCGGTGATGACCTGCGCGAGCTCCGACTGGCCGTTGCCGGCGACGGCCGCGATCCCGACGATCTCGCCCGATCGGACCTCGAGTGACGCCCCGCGAAGCGCGGCGACGCCGCGGTCGTTGTCGGCGTGGACATCGTCGACCTGCAGAACGACGTGTCCGGCCTCGACCTCGGTCCGCTTGAGCTGCTCGAGGACCGGCCGCCCGACCATCAGTCGCGCGAGGTCCGCGCGCGTCACGCCCTTCGGGTCGATCCCGGCAGCGGTGACCCGCCCGGCGCGCATGACGGTGATCCGGTCGGCGATCGACAGGACTTCACCGAGCTTGTGGCTGATGAACACGACGCTCGTGCCGGTCGCGACCATCGACCGGAGCGTCGTGAACAGGTCCGCGATCTCCTGCGGCGCCAGGACGGCTGTCGGCTCGTCGAGGATCAGCACCTGGGCGCCCTGGATCAGGAGCTTGATGATCTCGACGCGTTGCTGTTCGCCGACCGATAGCTGCCAGATCCGGGCGTGTGCGTCGACCTTGAGCCCGACATCGCGTGCGACGCGGTCGACTTCGGCCTCGGTGCGCTTCAGGTCGAGACGGAAACGTGGCTTGTCGAGGCCGAGCAGCACGTTCTCGGCGACCGTCTGCGACGGCACGAGCGTGAAGTGCTGGTGGACCATGCCGATGCCCGCCGCGATCGCATCGCGCGGCGAGCGGAAGTCGACGGCCCGGCCATCGACGCGGACGACGCCCTCGTCCGGGCGATACAGCCCGGCGAGGACGTTCATGAGCGTGCTCTTGCCGGCCCCATTCTCGCCGAGCAGGGCGTGGATCTCGCCCTGTCGGAGGTCGAGATCGACGTGGTCGTTCGCCAGCACGCCCGGGAACGACTTGACGATCCCGACCGCTTCGAGGGCGTTCGACGACGACGCGACCGGGGGCGCGAGTGGCTCCGTCGCCGTCATCGGTCTGAGACGGATCTCGATGGGCGCCGGTCAGCCGACGCCCATCGATCAGGTCGGTCTAGGACAGCTTCGGCAGTTCCACCGTGATGCCGTCGTTCCACCAGTACATGCAGGTCGTGCACTCCGATCCTGGGGCACCTGGCGGGAACTGGTCCAGGTCCGACTGCTGGAGCTTCTGCCCGGCGGGCAGCAGTTCCTTGCCGGTGTTGTCCTTGATCGGGCCGTTGAAGACGATGTCGAAGCGAGCCGTGCTGCTGCCGAGCATCGTCGCCAGGGTCTCCTTGACCTTGGTGACGTCCTCCGCGGGCAGGTCGGCGATGCCGGGCTGCGGGGTCTCGCCGTCCATGAAGCCGAAGAGGCCCATCGCCTTGGAGTCCGCGTCGAAGTACTCGTAGCCGGCGGTGTAGGTCTTGGCCTTCACCTTCTCGGCGATCCGGGCGTATTCCGGACCCCAGATCCAGTACGGCGCCGTCAGGCACTTCTCGACGTGACAGGAGCTCGGGTGGTCGTAGGTGACGCCCCACTTGCCCTTCTCCTGGGCGACGTCGGCAGCGGCCGGCGTGTCGGCGCCGGTGAAGACGACCTGGGCGCCGGCATCGAACAGCGAGGCTGCGCCGTCACGCTCCTTGACCGGATCGTGCCAGGTGTTGATGAAGCGGATGTCCATCGTGCACTCGGGGCAGGTGACCTTGGCGCCGCGCATGATCGCGTTGCCGAGCCGCAGCTCCTCGGGGATCGGGAAGGTCGCCATGTAGCCGAGCTTCGGGTTGCCGTCCTTCTTCGCGCGCGAACCGGCCAGCATGCCGGCGAGGTACTTGAAGTCCTCCATCGCGCCGAAGAAGTTGCCGAAGTTCTTGCCGTTCGACTTGTAGCCCGTCAGGTGGAGGAACGTGATGTCGGGGAATTCCTCGGCGACGGTGGCCATCGGGTCCATGTAGCCGAACGAGGTGCCGATGATGAAGTTGAAGCCCTTCCGTGCGAGGCTGCGGAAGACCTGCTCCGAGTCGACGCCTTCCGGCACCAGCTCGATGTACGCGACATGCGTGTCGGGCACGTTCTGGCACATGTACTGCAGACCCTCGTAGTGGGCCTGGCTCCAGCCGCCGTCGTCGTGTGGGCCGATGAGGACCATCGCGACGTTGAACTTGCCCGCTTCGACATCGGGGATCTGCAGATCCGCGCCACCCTGGGCACCGGTGCCGGCGCAGTCGGCCGAGGCGGGCGAGCCGCCGGCGCTGGCGGACGGTTCGGTCGAGCCAGAGGCGGACGCCTCGGCTGACGTGGCCGCGGTCGGCGCGGTCGTGGTCGTTCCGCCACTCGAACACGCGCCAACGATGACGGCCACGGTCATCAGGACCATCAGCCACGACGGTCGTCGGGTCATACCAGGACCTCCTCCTCCACCGGCACGCGACCGGGCCTCCTCAGGACGGGACCGAGCGGGTCCGGGCACAGGATAGCGGGGTCGCGACGCGCTCATCGGGGCTGCCGGTAGGGCGTGGCTGGCTCGGGCGGTCGAGCGGGGACCTTCCTGTACCATCCGTCGCGATGTTCGAACGGACCGCGCTGGCTGAGGGGCCGCGCGTCATCAGCTCCCGGGTTCCCGGGGCTCGTTCGGTCTCCATCGCGGCGTATGTCCTGGCCGGTTCGCGCCTGGAGAGCGCGGCCGAGGCGGGCGTCGCCCATTTCATGGAGCACCTCACGTTCAAGGGCACGAAGGCGTACCCGACGACGCGCGCGATCAGCGAGGCGATCGAGGGTGCCGGTGGCTCGTTCAATGCCGCGACCGACCGCGAGTCGACGGTGTACTGGGTCCGCGTGCCGCAGCGCGAAGCGCGCCTCGGCATGGACGTCATCGGCGAGTTGATCGTGCGGCCCAGGCTCAGCTCGGACGAGATCCAGGGCGAGCGGAGCGTCATCATCGAGGAGATCCGCGGCTACCAGGACGACCCGACGGAATACGCGCAGATCCTCTTCCAGACCGCGATGTTCGGCGATGGACCGTTGGGCCGGGAGATCTGCGGCGAGGAGGCGGACATCCGCGCCCTCCCCGACGAGACGATCCGGGACTTCTGGCGAACGACGTACCGGCCCGCCAACACCGTCGTGGCCGTCGCCGGGGACCTCGACCACGGGGCTGCCGTGGATCTCGCGGCGACCGCGTTCGGGACCGGGAACGGGGTGGTCCCGGGGTTCGCGCCAGCGCCGGCGCTGCCGGCCGGGCAGCGCGTCCTCGTCGGCA
>Ga0207706_10005175_pt1 | contig 12175 bp, 6 predicted proteins | sample KBSC53metaG_FD_184318 | JGI IMG/M metagenome (GOLD analysis project Ga0207706, IMG submission 184318) | Corn rhizosphere microbial communities from Kellogg Biological Station, Michigan, USA - KBS C5-3 metaG (SPAdes) (version 2) | ecosystem: Host-associated > Plants > Roots > Rhizosphere > Soil ... | reverse complement strand
TGTCTGCCGACAGGCAGGCTTCCCGATCGCAATCGGGATGCTCTATTCAGTTGAGCTGCGGGAGCTGATTTTTTTTGTGACCCCGTCAGGATTCAAACCTGAAACCTTTTGATCCGTAGTCAAATGCTCTATTCAGTTGAGCTACGGGGCCAATATGATTTATGAATTTCCGATTTTAGATTTACGATTTTTGAAGTCGTAAATTTTATCGGGTTGCAAATATAGCAGCTAAATTTTAAAAACAGAAAATTTACAAAAAGAACAATTTAGTTTAACTATTTGATGTAAAAATTCTTTTTGCTGCTACATATTCTTCAGTACAAGTGAGTGACACAAGGGACGATGATAGCAGTACTACAGCTAAGTGCAAAATATTCTTATTAATTAAAAACAAAAAGGCGACAGAAAATTTCCATCACCTTTTATACTTTATAAACTTTATTTACTTTATATACCTAATAATGCCATCTCACAAACGCTTCCATCGCGGCATACCTTGTTAAGCCAAGCTCAGCATAAAGATTGGCGGTATTGCTGTTGCGGTCTTCTGCCCGCTGCCAGAATTCACGTAAATCACTGCCCTGAAACGGCACTGCATCTTTCTGACTCTGATGGATGAAAATTCCGTAGCGCTTTTTCATCACCTGGTCAGGACTCATCGGAATTGCCATTTCAATATCTCCAATATCCCATTCCTGCCATGCGCCTTTGTACAGCCACACCCAACAATCTTTTACCCAATCATCACCTTCCGCTTTTATTCGTCTGAGACTTTCAAAAACTATATCGAGACAAACTTTATGCGTGCCGTGCGGATCAGCAAGATCACCGGCTGCATACACCTGGTGTGGTTTTATTTTTCGCAACAACTCCATTGTTAATACAACATCTTCTTCACCCATCGGTTTCTTTTCAATCGTTCCTGTTTCATAAAAAGGTAAATTTTGAAAATGCCAGTTACCGTCAGGCAAACCAACATATTTGCATGTTGCCTTTGCTTCGCATCTCCTTATTAAACCCTTGATGGCCCGTATTTCCGGCGTATCAACCTGGTTAGATTGTTTTGTTGCAAGAAACTTTTGTGCATTGGCAAGTATCTCACGGCTCTTCTCATTATCCATGTGAAAAAGATCTTCAAAACCAACAGCGAAATCAATAAAGCGTGTTACAAATTCATCTGTCACTGCAATGTTGCCGCTTGTTTGATACGCCACATGCACATCATGTCCCTGGTCATGCAAACGCATAAACGTTCCGCCCATACTAATAATATCATCATCAGGATGCGGAGAAAAAATTATTACACGTTTTGGATATGGCTCGCTGCGTTCCGGATGTTGCGGCAAATGTGCATCAGGCTTACCTCCGGGCCAACCGGTGATGCTATCGCGCAACATGTAAAATACTTTCAGGTTTATTTCATAAGCATCACCCTGGTCAACAAGCAATTCACCCAAACCATTTTCATTGTAATCAGGAGTAGTCAAACTCAATACAGGCTTGTTTGATTTCAGCGCCATATTTACAACAGCACGTTTTATCATTTGCGGTGTCCATTCAATTTCACCACTTAGCCACGGAGATTTAAATCGCGTAAGTTCAGATGCAGCTTGCTCATCTAAAATAAATGTGCAGTTATTGTGTTGCTGCAAAATACTTGCAGGCACTTGTTCCGTTACATGACCTTCAACAGATTTTGCAACTATCGGCGCTTTAAAACCCCACGCCATCAGCAAAATTCTTTTTGCTTTCATGATGGTGCTGATGCCCATTGTTATCGCAAGCCGCGGAACCTTTGCAATGTTTTGAAACTCTCTTGAATTAGCGATGCGTGTGTTGTTGTCAAGATTCGTTAAACGTGTTTTTGAAAAAATACTTGAGCCTGGTTCATTAAAACCAATGTGCCCGTTATTACCAATGCCGAGTATCTGCAAATCAATGCCACCGGCATCTTCAATCATTTGCTCGTATTGAATACAATGCTCTTTTATTTTTTCTTTCGGTAACTCTCCATTCGGAATATGAATATCTGCAGGATCAATATCTATATGATCAAACAAATGCCGATGCATAAAACTCCAGTAACTCTGGAACGCATCTTTTTGAATAGGATAATATTCATCAAGATTAAACGTCACTACATTTTTAAAACTCAATCCTTCTTCTTTATGCATGCGCACAAGTTCTTTGTACATGCTTATCGGCGTAGAACCTGTTGCCAATCCAAGTACACATTTTTTACCGACCTTTTGTTTTTCTTTTATCAGCTTTGCAATTTCCGAGGCTGCATATCGCGAACCTTCTTTTGAATTCGGAAAAATTTCACACGGAATTTTCTCAAAGGAGTCAACCATGCTGCTCATATTATTTTGATTTTTTACAAAGTTTGTTTTAAAAGTTAATTTGAAACGCGAAGATAATTGTTGTTTTATTTTTTTGTACTTAGCTGAAGTGCTGCTATCATCGCCTGTTGTGTCACTCACTTGTACTTTTTGACCATTATTCCACGAAGTAAAAAGTAAAAAATAAAAGTAAAAACTATAAACGACTTTTTGAATTTTTGCTTTTTACTTTTTAATTAATTTATTCTATCAATTCCCTTCGCATTATAACTCACTTTCCAAAAATCATAACGTTTGTATTGTGTTTGCAAACGGTTTTTAAAATCATCCCAATTTCTTTCATCTTTCGGACTCCACAATACTTCGCTTAATGCTGTAACACGGGGAAAGATCATGTATTCCACTTTTGCAGGATTGCTCATGTATTCGGTCCACACATTTGCCTGCGCGCCGAGAATATATTTTTGTTCATCTGCTGGAAGTTCTGCCGGCAAAGGCTCATACTTGTAAACAGTTTCAACCGGAAGATAACCGCCGATGACTAAACTGTCAGGAGTTTTTTGTTGCGAATAATCAAAATAAACATACGTGGTAGGCGTCATAATAACCGTGTGATGTTGTTTTGCTGCTTCAATGCCACCTTTTTCACCACGCCAACTCATCACGGTTGCATTAGGCGCAACGCCACCTTCCAGAATTTCATCCCAGCCAATTATTGAATGTCCTTTGCTGTTAAGGTACCTTTCAATTTTTCGAATAAAATAACTTTGTAATCCTTCTTCGTTATTTAAACCACTGTCTTTTATTAATTGCTGGCAAAATGCAGAGCGCTTCCAATAATCTTTTGGACATTCATCACCACCTATATGAATATATTTTGAAGGAAATAATTGCATCACTTCATCCAAAACATCTTCCAAAAATTTAAAAGTGTAATCACTTGGGCAAAACACATCCGGATAAACACCCCAACTTTGCTGCACTTGTTTACCTGTAGAATCTCCGCTCCACGTAACACCTTTTGCTATTTTTGTTGATTCATTGGGGAAGCAACTTAGCTGCGGATATGCTGCAATCGCGGCGGAAGAGTGACCCGGCATTTCAATTTCAGGAATGATTGTAATGTAGCGGTCCGCTGCGTATTTTACAACTTCTTTTATTTGATCTTGCGTGTAGTATCCGCAATCTTTTTTATTATCATTACCTGTGCCCGGATGATGACCAATGATGGTTCCGTTTCTGCAACTTCCTATTTGTGTAAGCTTAGGATATTTTTTTATTTCTATGCGCCAGCCCTGGTCTTCTGTTAAGTGCCAGTGAAAAGTGTTCATCTTATGCAATGCAATAAAATCAATGTATTGTTTGATAAAATCAACAGAGAAAAAATGGCGACCGCAATCCAAATGCAAGCCACGATACGCAAAACGCGGAGAATCCACAATGCTGCATTGTTGTACTGCAAGCGAAGTTGATTTTTGCGGAGGCAATAATTGTATCAGTGTTTGAATGCCGTAAAATATTCCGGGTGCATCTCCTGAGATGGAAACATTATCGCTGCTCACATTCATTTCATAAGCGCCGGGAATAGTGCTCGTCATTTGTTTAAAGTCTAATTGTATAACATTCTTCAGATCGTTTTTACTTTTTACGCTCTTTAATTCAAAGCCATAGTATTCTTTGAGATAATCATTGAAAAATGAAATACTTTTTTCAGCATCTCCGGCTGCATAAACAATTTTAGTTTCAGGTGTGATGGTAAATGTTCCCTGTTTAACTTCTGCTTTTGCAGGTTCGGGAATAATGTTGAGTGTTTGAGAAAAGCAAAATGTAGTTGATAAAATGAAAACAATTAACAGTAGTTTTTTCATCGTGTTATTTATTTAAAACTGGTAAAATAATTTTTGAAGAATTCTGAGCATCGTGATAAATTTTTATATCGCTCTTTATAAAATCTTTTGCATCGCAATGATAAATATCAATGAACTGTTGCGGGTTCCTGTCAACCAAAGGAAACCAACTGCTTTGCACCTGCACCATTATGCGATGTCCTTTTTTAAATGTGTGTGCAATAGACGGTAATTCAAATTTTACTTCTTCCACTTTTCCGGGAGTGAACGCTGATGGATTTTCATAACTCTTTCTATAACGTCCACGAAACACTTCTGCACGTACCAACATTTCATAACCGCCCATCGGAGATTTTTGTGCAGCATCTTTTTCTGCATAAATATCCACATCTTCATATCCTAAATATTCGGGAAACACATCAATAACTTTCACAACAAAATCCGCATCAGTTGTTGAAATGCTTGTCATCAAATCTGCAATAACATTTCCTGTTACAGTTACATCTTTTTTTAAAGTATCTGTTTTAAACGTCAATACATCAGGTCTTCTTTCAGCGAATCGCTGGTCATCGTTCATATAAGTTCTTGTTCTGTTGAAATGAACAAACTCTTCATAAGGAACCGGATGCGAAGGATCACTTGTATATTCGCTGAAACTCTTTGCTGCCGTGGGTTTGTTACCATCAAGTTTTCCATCGGGTTGCAAATACAAATCTTCATCCTGTTTTTCTGCAGGGGGCCATTGTGAAAAGGATCTCCATTCATTTGCTCCTGTGATAAAAATATTTGCTTCGGCAATTTGAGATACATCTCCTTTGCCTTTCAAAAAATAATTGAAGAAAGGAATTTCAAAACGTTGCTGAAAATATGCTGCAGTGTTGCTGCCAAAATAAATATTGCCCATGTGACCGCCATCGTTGCTTGCCCACTGACCATGATACCACGGACCATCAACAATTTTATTAAATGATTTTCCGGGATTATTTTGTTCCGCCGCTTTGTATGCATTCCATGCGCCCCAGCAATCTTCCGCATCAAACAAGCCTCCCACCCATAACATCGCAGGCTGTAAATTTTTTGTAGCATTGCGTGCATCACGTGCTTTCCACCATGCATCATAGTTTGGATGATTCATCAGGTCTTTCCAAAAAGCAATCGTATCACCCATATATTTTGTAAGATTTTTTAAACTTCCTGCATCCAGATAAAATTTATAATTATCATGATCAGGATAACCAACAGAGCGTGCAGAATCCGATGTTGGATGAGGATGAGGCTGGCCAAAACCAAAACCCAAAGCAGAATAAAATGCAAACGCATCCATTTGAAAGAATGCACCGTTGTGATGAAAGTCATCACCGATAAACCAATTCGTAACAGGCGCCTGCGGACTTACTGCTTTCAATGCCGGATGATTGCTTGCCGCAGCCATTGTTGAATAAAAACCGGGATAAGAAATTCCATGCACACCAACTTTTCCATTGTTGTGTGGAATATTTTTTATCAGCCAGTCAATTGCATCATAAGTATCACTCGTTTCATCAATTTCTTTTCCCTGCCTGCCGGCAGGCACGGCTGTTTTATTTGAATTAAATGGTCGCACATTTACAAATTCATCTTCACTCATCCATCTTCCACGAACATCCTGCTTCACCATGATGTAACCTTCTTTGAAATATTCTTTCAGGTAACCGTTCCACCATGCTTCAAATTTATTTTCTCCGTAAGGCCGACATGAATAAGGCGTTCTTTCCATCAATATCGGATGCGCTTCACTTGTATCTTTCGGCATGTAAACGGCAGTAAATAATTTTTTGCCGTCGCGCATGGAGATATAAACTTCTTTCTTTACATAATTGTTTACGATCCATGCTGAATCGATGTCCTGTGCCGTTGCAGTAAAATAAAAAAAGATGAGCAAGCATGTTAGTGATCTTCTCATAGCTTTAGTTTGTATCGATAAAATTATACGATTTGTTATTTGTGGTTATATTTTTTTGTTGCAGGCTGCAGCAATTCTATTGATCTTCTGTTGTGTCACTCACTTGTACTTTCGGAAAAGCTTTTAACTATCCGTCACAAAACAAGTTTGTAGCTGATGAATAAAGTTCAGAATGTTGAAGTGAGTGACACAACTGACGATGCCATACACTCTGCCGCCGGCTAACAAAAAAATTTTCAAAAACTAAAAGTGTATAAACAACATATCAAAAAAAATCCTCCGGTTTGTGGAGGACTTTTTTTATTCAACTTTTGTTACTTTTAAAATGTTTGTTGGAAGATGCAAATGCACAGGAGTGCTTCCTGTATTTACAACAACATCTCCTTTTTTCAGAAAACCTCTTTCTTTGAGAATATTGATCTCATCAAGAATTATATCATCCAAACTATTTTCTTCATCATAGTAAAATGCACGAACGCCCCAGCTTAAACTTAACTGGTTCACCAACCATCTTTTTTTTGTAAACACATACAACGGCGCTCTAGGACGATAACTGCTGAGCACAAAAGCTGTATAACCGCTTTGCGTCATACCGATGAGCGCATCAGCTTCCACATCACGTGCAATTTTGCAAGCGTTGTAACAAACTGCATCACTTAAAAATGATGGAGATTTTGGCTGCGGCTTCAGATCTTCTTCACGATTGTAGCGATATTCCGTTTTCTCCACCTCCATAATTATTTTGCGCATAGTTTCTACTACCAACGCAGGATGCTTGCCTGTAGCGGTTTCTGCGCTTAGCATTACTGCGTCTGTTCCTTCAAGCACTGCATTTGCAACGTCGGTGATCTCGCTTCTGTTGGGTTTTATCCTGTCGATCATACTCTCCATCATTTGCGTTGCAACGATCACAGGCTTTGCACGATGAATACATTTACGGACAATATCTCTTTGTGCAAGCGGAACTTTTTCGATAGGCAATTCAACACCAAGATCACCACGAGCAACCATAATGCCGTCTGATTCAAGAATGATGTTGCGTAAATCTTTTAAAGCAGATGGCATTTCTATCTTCGCCATCACTTTTGTAACGCTGTTTGCTTTTGCCAGTCTTGCTTTAAGATCAATAATATCTTCTGCCTTGCGCACAAACGACAATGCAACCCAATCCACTTTTTGACCGATGATGAATTGAAGATCAACAAGATCTTTTTCCGTCAATGCGGGAAGTGAAATATTTGTATCGGGAAGGTTTACACCCTTCTTCGGCATCAGCACACCGCCATACGTAACGGCAACTTTAACATCACCACTTAATGTTATTTCAATAACAACCACTTCAAGTTTGCCATCATCGATCAAAATCTTATCACCCACTTTTACATCTTCGTGCAGGTTAGGATAAGAAACATATATCTTCTCCTTTGTGCCGACTACTTTTTCTTTTGATGTGAAAGTGAGAATATCACCCGTTGCAATTTCAAGAAAGCCGTTTTCAATTTCGCCGACACGCAATTTTGGTCCCTGCAAATCTGCGAGTATGGCAATATTGTAAGGTTCCTTTAAATTCATCTCACGTATGTATTCGATGATCTTTGCTTTGTCTTCATGTGTGCCATGAGAAAAATTTAAACGGAATACGTTCACCCCTGCACGCACAAGCTCAAGTAATTTTTCATAAGTGTCGCATGAAGGACCAACTGTGGCAACAATCTTCGTTCGATGAAATGTATGCTCAATACCTGCTTGCTTATCCATTTCTCTGTACAGGTATTTCGAAATATTTTCTGACATAAATAATTGCTTATTTTAATTCTGTGCTTATAATTTTGGACTGCGGTAAAACTTCTGTCAATTAACTCGCCAGTATCTTTACAATTTTCATCCAATCATTGCTGATTCTTTGTTTTTCGCGGATCGCAACTTCTATCGGAGTATAATGCATAGCATTGTCAAGTATGCCGATCATTACGTCATGTCTTCCCTCAATTAAACTTTCCACTGAATGATAACCCATACGGCTTGCAATAAGACGATCTATACAAGTAGGAGAGCCGCCTCTTTGAATATGTCCCAGGATCGTTACCCGCGTATCAAGATTAGGCAAATGTTCTTTCACCGCTTTTGCTACTTTCATCGCGCCTCCTGAACTGTGACCTTCCGCAACAACAACAAGGTTCACCAGTTTCTTTCTCTTTTCTTTTTCAGAGAGAGAAGCAATCACTTCTTCCACCGTCACTTCATCCTCAGGTATCAAAATATTTTCAGCACCGGTTGCAATGCCGCTGTGCAGCGCTATGTATCCTGCATGGCGCCCCATCACTTCAACAATAAAAAGACGATCATGTGCATCAGCAGTGTCGCGAATCTTATCAATACATTGTACTGCAGTATTTACGGCAGTATCAAAGCCAATGGTAAAATCGCTGCCGTATAAATCTTTATCAATAGTTGCGGGCAAAGCAACGCAGGCAATATCAAACTCCTGGCTAAGTTTATATGCGCCGGTAAAACTTCCGTCACCGCCAATTACAACAAGTCCGTTAATTCCTCTTTTGGCAAGATTATCGTAAGCTTTTTTTCGTCCTTCTTCGCTGTAAAATTCTTTGCTGCGTGCAGTTTTTAAAATGGTTCCCCCGCGTTGAATAATGTTTGCGACAGAACGTGAATTCATTTGCATAATATCATCTTCGATCATTCCGTTGTAGCCTCTGTAAATGCCGAACACATCAATCCCGTAATATAATGCTGTTCTAACTACCGCTCTTATCGCAGCGTTCATTCCCGGCGAATCGCCGCCCGAGGTCAACACCCCGATCTTTGTAACTTTTTTTGACATTTTATCAAAATAAAAATTAGACTCTTAAATTTTATCGGCAGGCAAATCATTAAGAGTTTCACTCATTTTTTTGAGGTCACGAAAATAAGGATTTGCAAATAAACTGCGAAGATGAAAAAAAAGATGAAGAAAAGTGTTGAATAAATGGGTTGTGATTTTTTATGTTGCAGACTGTTGTTCTCCGTGGTATCGCCTCTGAAGTTTATCCTGTGCTTGTCGAAGGGTCACTTACTTGTACTTTCAGAAATATACTCAACATCGGATAATAGTTACGGAATTATTTATCTCGCTTTGCTTTTTTACTCCGCATGATTATGTAGTTGTAATAGCCTCATAACAGTTTTAATTTTATAATCCAGACATTTCTTTCCCCAGTAAAGATTTCGAAGAACAATAATACCGGGATAATAAAAACCAAGCGGAAAGATTAATCAGACAAAAAAATTAAAACAATTGTTTCTGCGGTAAAAAAATTTTATATTAGGTAAGATATTTCATACGCTATTTCTGCATCAGTTGTGATAAACTCTACAATTTCAATAACCCTATAAAAAAACCTGGGAACCTGAATTGATAAACCAAAACTTTTCAAATGAACAATTCAGAACAAAGCGAAAGGCATCGCTTGCGGCGTGCAAGAATAGGAACCATTCTTATGTCGTTAATAGCTGTAAGTTCTGTAGCTCTTGCTATATATGCATTTCAACAAAAGAAGAAAGCAGAGATACAAACGGCCTTAGCAGAACAGAAAGCGACAGAAGCATTGCAACAACAAAAAATTGCAGTGGAACAAAGAAATATTGCAGACAGCAATAAGGAACAGGCACAACAACAAAGAGAATATGCTTTCGAAAATGAAAGGAATGCTTTAGAACAAAAAGCAATTGCTGACTCTCAATCGAAAAGAGCAGAAAAAAGCAGGCTGGAAGCAATAGAACAACAGCATGTTGCAGAAAACCAAAAAAGTATTGCGGAAAAACAAAAAGAAATTGCTATAGCAAATGAACAGGAAGCGTCGCATCAAAAGACAATAGCTGACGAACAAAAGAGTATTGTAAAAATAGAAAAACAAACATCCGGTAAATTAAAAGAATTGGCAGACAGCCGTACTTTGGCAAATGAGTCAGTTTTTTTGTCGAATGAGAATCTCTTTGATTCAAGTAAGAGCAAAGCTTTGCAGGCCTACATGCTTAATAAAAATAACGATGGTCCTTTACAGAATAGTGATATCTACGATGCTTTAAATATCAACTGGACAAAAAATATCAATTACAGAAATCAATCTGTTTATGCGCTGCCCGTGCACTGCATAACGGGAATGCGTAACAATATCGTCTTTACCGCAGATGAAAATGGTATGGTAACCCAATCTGTTACCAGGAATAATACTTTACAAAAAGTGGCTTCCTATGCAATTAAAGAAGATGTAAGAGCTTTAGCAGTTTCACCAAACGGAAGTAAACTTGTTGCTTTAACAATTTCCGGTAAGGGCTTTTTATTTACTGTTTCTGCTGCCGGCATTACGCTTCTTACAAATTTTGAATTTGCCGGAGCGGGTAAAGATGTAATATTTAATAGCAACGAATCTTTTATCATTTTAAGCAGTAAAGGAATTGGTGAATGCCATATAACAAACGGTGTAAATGAGAACTTTTTTAATCATGCAGAAATTAATGCAATTACTGTTGGAAGAAGCGGAAAGTTTTATATCGCCTCGGGTAAGGAGATAAATATTTACAACAATTGGAATGATTTGATGAATAGTGCCTTTGCTGCTTCTCTGAAATTTGATTCTAAAGTTACCAGCATTGCTGTTGATGATAATGAACAATGTTTGGCGGCAGGAACGTATAATGGCTTTGTTTCCATCACTGCTTTGAAAAACAGAAACGAAGTGTGGAACAGGGCTTTGCATTTATCGAGTGTAAATGATCTTGAGTTTGCGGTAGTTGATAATGATATTTTACAATTAGCTTCTGCAGGCGCCGATCAAACGATCAAGCTAATCAACGTAAAAGCAATACTTCAAAAAAATTTCAATGAAGATATCATTACATTAAAAGGACATACGAAATGGATCTATGATTTGTATTATACACCGGATGGGGCATGGTTATTTTCAACCGGTGAAGACAAAAAAGTCATGGCATGGAAAACTACGGCAAACGATCTGTACCAAACTCTCAATAATCAATGATATGCACAAGTTAATTTTAAAGCTGAGCAGTATAACGATACTGCTGGTGATCTATACATCTTCCTCTGCGCAGGAAGATTGTGGAGCTGCATCTATAGATTCTGCAGAATACCGTTATCAAATCGGAAGATTTGATGAATGTATAGACGGGCTGAATAAATGTTTGAACAATAAACAGAGTTTTGATTATGATCAGAAAGTGCGGGCTTATTATTTATTAGCAAACTGCTATCTCGCTATTGATTTAGTAAGCAATGCAGATTCAGTTATTGAAGAGCTGCTTGTTCAAAAGGAAAATTTTGAAACAGACCTGAGAGACCCCGAAAGATTCAGAAACAGGGTTGCTTTTATTAGATCAAATATTATTTCTTCCGTTTCAAAACACAATGAAGATATCCGTCTTGCGCCTGCTACTATTTCTGTAATTACACAGGAAGAAATTTTGCAGCGTGGTTATACGGATCTGATAGATATTTTAAAAGATATTCCGGGATTTGATATTTCAATTTATTATGGTCAATTGTATGCCAACGTATATCAGCGTGGATTCAGATCAAACAATACAGATAAGATATTGCTGCTGTTTGATGGAGTGGAGGAAAATGATCTGTGGTCAAACTTTGCACATATCTCACAACAATATCCTATAACAAATATCAAACGAATTGAAGTTATTTACGGACCTGCTTCTACCATGTATGGACCAAATGCTTTTTCAGGCGTTATCAATGTTATAACAAGAGACCCGTCTGATTTTTTTAAAAACAACAAATCATTTGGTATCCATGCAAATACAGGAATTGCATCGTATGATACAAAGTACATTGATGTAAGCACAGCTTTTAAAAAAGGAAATTTTTCGTTTACTGTTACAGGAAGGTTTTATAAATCAGACAGACCAGATCTTTCTTCACAGGCATTATGGGATTATGATTCTTCCGTATACGATGTTGATAATGATTCCCTCGTTCAAGTCTACCAGCACTTCCTGGGCGTGGACGTGCTGGA
>Ga0207706_10005173_pt1 | contig 12176 bp, 10 predicted proteins | sample KBSC53metaG_FD_184318 | JGI IMG/M metagenome (GOLD analysis project Ga0207706, IMG submission 184318) | Corn rhizosphere microbial communities from Kellogg Biological Station, Michigan, USA - KBS C5-3 metaG (SPAdes) (version 2) | ecosystem: Host-associated > Plants > Roots > Rhizosphere > Soil ... | reverse complement strand
CGTCGGCGCCGCTCATCGGCAGCGTCGCGGCGTCCTCGGCGAGCCCGGCGTTGACCATCACGCTGACCTTCACCCCGTCGCGGGTCTTCGCCGGAAGCGTGCGGATTGCGGCGAATTCGGCGCGGCGCTTCTGGCTGACCGCCATGCGGTGCTCGAAGCCGCTGAGCAAAGGCCGCGTCGGGCGGATGATCACGCTTCCCGCATCGCCGTCGACGAGGATCGTCTCGCCGTCCTCGACGCTGTGGCGGATGTCGTGGAGGCGGCCGATCACCGGCACCCCGATCGCGCGCGCAACGATCACCATGTGCGAGGTGAGCGAGCCTTCCTCCAGAAGCACCGCCTTCAGCCGCCGGCGGTCATATTCGAGGAGGTCGGCGGGCCCGAGGTTGCGCGCCACCAGCACCGTGTCGCGGGCGAGCCCGGACTGCGCCGCCGTCCCCATCCGTCCCGAGACGATCCGAAGCAGCCGGTTGGACAGGTCCTCGAGGTCGTGCATCCGTTCCTGGAGGAGCGGGTCGTCGATCTCCTGCATCCGCGCCCGCATCCGCTGCTGGACACGCTCGATCGCGGCCTCGGCGGTGAGGCCGCTGTCGATCGACTCGTTGATCCGCCGCGACCAGCCCTCGTCATAGGCGAACATCCGGTAGGTCTCGAGGATCTCCTTGTGCTCGGCGCTGGTGCCGAACTCGGCCTCCTTCGCCATATTGTCGATCTGCTCGCGCATCTTGCGGAAGGCGGCATAAACGCGCTCCCGCTCGGCCTCGACATCCTCGGCGACGGTATGCTCGACGACGATGCGCGGCTCGTGGAAGACCGCCTCGCCCTTCGCCATTCCTGCGACGAGCTTGAGTCCGGAGAGCCTGAGCGGCCCGGCGCTCCTGAGCCGGCTCCGGCGCGCGCCGTCGACCAGCCGAGCCCCGCCGATCAGCTCGGACAGGACCATCGCGACGGTCTGGAGCGCCTCGATCTCGACGTCCTCGTAGCGGCGCGGCTCGGCGTTCTGCACGGCGAGCACGCCGATCGGGCTTTCGAGGCGGACGATCGGCACGCCCGCGAAGCTGTGGAAGCGCTCCTCCCCGGTCTCGGGCCGGTAGGCGAAGGCCGGGTGCTCGGCCGCTTCGGCAAGGTTGAGGATGCGCGCCTCCGAGGCGATCGTCCCGACCAGGCCCTCCCCCATCCTGAGGCGCGTGACGTGCACCGCCTCCTTGCGCAGGCCGCGGGTCGCGAACAGCTCGAGGACATTGTCGCGAAGGAGATAGATCGAGCAGACGTCGCTGTTCATCGCCTCGGCGATGAGGTCGACGACGCGGTCGAGCTTGCTTTGCGCCGAGCCGCGCTTCGCCATGATTTCGTGGAGACCGGTCAGGATCTCTCTGGCGGAAGCGGCGGCAGTGGAGGCCATGCGCAGCGGCTATCAGATGCGTGGGCACGATTCCACGCGGCAGACGATTTTCGCTTGCGCTGTTTTATACTGTATGTCATACAGTGTATGTCACATAGGATATGACGCACAGCATGCCGATCGACGAGGATCTGTACGAGAAGCTCAAGGTGGAGCTGCGGCGTGGCGCGCTCGGGCTCGCGGTCCTCGCCGCGCTTCGCGAGGAGCGCTACGGCTACACACTTCGCCAGATGCTCGACGATGCCGGGCTTCGGATCGAGGAAGGCGCACTCTACCCGTTGCTCCGCCGCCTCGAATCGCAGGGGCTGCTGACCAGCGAATGGCGCGAGGAGGGCAAGCGCAACAAGCGCTTCTACCGCCTCTCCGACGACGGCGAACGCGTGCTCGCCAAGCTGCTCGCCGAATGGAATGCGATGACCGCTTCCATCCTCCGCCTCTCCCAGGGAGAAGAATGATGGACCTGCTCGAACGCTATCTCGCCGAGGTCCGGCGCAACCTTCCTGCGAGGCAAGCCGACGACATCGTCGCCGAGCTTCGCGACCTGCTGCTCGCGCGCGCCGAGGAGCAGGAGGAGACGAGCGGCTCGGTCGACTGGGAAGCGCTGCTTCGCGACTTCGGCCATCCTTTGGTCATCGCCGCCCGCTACCGCAAGGAGCAGTGGCTGATCGGGCCCGAGCTCTATCCCTTCTACCTCCATTTCCTGAAGGTGGTCGTGGCCATCGTCGTCGCGGTCAGCGCGGGCCTCGCAATTATCAAGGGCGTGCTTTGGGCCGCCGATCCCGGCCATGCGATCACCGGCTTTCTCGGAAGCCTGTGGTGGGGCGTCGCCTCGGCGATCGGGTCGGTGACAATCGTCTTCGCGCTGATCGAGCGGTTCGGCGGCGCTTCGGTGAGGCGGCACCTCAAATGGAAGCCGATGGAGCTGCCCGAGCTCAACGCCTCGCAGCCGAGCGTCTATGAATCGGTGTTCGAGGTCGTCGCCGGAATCCTGATCCTGATGTGGTGGTTCGGGCTGATCCCGACGCCGCAGTTCAATGGCAGCTTCCGATTCGTCGCCGCGCCTGTGTGGCAGAGCCTGTTCTGGCCGGTCGCGGGGCTGATGGTGCTGCAGCTGGTCTTCAACCTCGTGCGCTGGCTCCGGCCACGCTGGACCGCGGTGCGCGGAGCGCTCGGCGCGGTGAATGCAATAGCAGCGCTCATGATCGCCGCGCTGGTCTATCGCGCGGGCCGCTGGATCACGGTCGTTCCCGTCACCATCGACGCGAAGGAAGCCGCGGCGCTCCAGGGCGCGATCGACCTCGCCTTCCGGATCGGCATCGTCGTCGTGCTGATCATCTGGATCCTGAACTTCGGCGCCGAGCTGTGGCGGATGCTGCGCGCGCACGGCGGCGGCGCATCGAACGGCGGCCCGAGCCCGGCCCGGACCGCCTAGCCGCCCCCGCGTATCAGTTGCAATTCGTCGGCTTGCTCTCGTCGTTCACGAACGGCACGCCGGTCGGGTTCATCCGGACCGCGACGAACTCCGCCTCTGCCGACGACGACGCGTTGATCGCGTTGTGGATGATGTTCGCGCTTTCGATGAACGATTGCCCAGTGCCGTAGTGATGCCCGGGGCAGACCGGATCGGTGCCGTCGTACCAGGTGATGCTTCCCCGCACGACCGTCACGAAAACCGTCGCGGGATGCGAGTGCCAACCGGTCGAGCCACCGCCTTGCAGCGTGATGTCGTCGGCTCCGACGTCCGTGTCGACATGCGTCTTGAGCAGCATGTCCCATTTGCCGGACTTGTCCGACGGGCTGACGTCGAGCTGCCCGAAATGCCCGTTGACGACGCCGACCACGCTGATGCCCGAAGGCGGCGTGGCGGATGCGGGCGCCGCGACGATCGACGATGCGATCAGCGCGGTCGAGATTATGCGAATTGTCTTCATGGCCTGCCCCCGTTCTCTGGCTTCCCGTGGCTGCAACCTACTGCTGCCGGGGAGCCGAGGGACGTCGCTGCGACGAAAGGGCCAGCGCTGCGACGAACCCGGCGTTTTGAGCCGGGACGGGGGACCCGGGCCTCCTAGCGCGCCGCAACCTCGTTGTTCTTGCGGTCCTTGTCGGGAAGCTTGTGGTCCGGATCGAGCACCGCTTTCACCACCGGCGAATCGGAGACGACCGGCACGTTGGTCGAGGCGTGGCGGATCCAGGTTTCGGCCGGAAGCCGGATATCGCGGCTCTTCCCGTCGGCGAAGGTCACGCGCAGCGTCACCGGCATCACCATCTTGTCGAGCGCCTGGACGGTAACCAGCGAACCCTTGAACGGCGCCTTGTCCGGGAACGGCTTGATCGCAGTGGCGGCGAGGTCGAGCTGCCAATTGTTGTAGAACCAGCCGCGCCAGAACCAGCTCAGATCCTCCCCCGCCTCGCTGTCCATCGCGCGAAAGAAATCGACCGGAGTCGGGTGCTTGAACGCCCAGGCGGAGACGAAGCGGCGGAAGGCGGGATCGAACCGCTCGGGCCCGAGCACCTGCTCGCGCAGGAGCACCATGCCCAGCGCCGCTTTGAAGTAAGTGACCGGATGCCGGTACTTCTCCGGGACCGTGTCGGCGCGGGACATCATCGGCGGAGCGTCGGGGTCTGCGAGGATCGGCAGGATCTCGTCCACAGGATTGCCGCCGCCCGGCGCATATTCGCCGTCGCGCTTGGGTCCGTAGACGCCGCCTTCGAACTCGTCGGATTCGTAGACGTCGATGAAGGTGTTGATGCCCTCGTCCATCCACGCCCAGCGGCGCTCGTTGAAGCCGACCGTCATCGGGAACCAGCTGTGCCCGATCTCGTGCGCGGTGACCCAGAAGAGCGGCTTGGAGGGAGCATCGATCGGGTCGAAGGCGAGCGCCGGATATTCCATCCCGGCCGCCGGTCCCGCGACGTTGACGGCCACCGGCCACGGGAACGGGTAATATTTCGCCGAGAAGCGCTCGACCGCGTCCTTGAGGAATTCGGTCGAACGGCCCCACGCCTTCGCCTCCGCCGGATAGACCGACATGGCGAGCCCCTTCCGCCCGCCGGGAAGGTTCATCCGCGCCGCGTCCCAGTTGAACGCGGGCGAAGCGCCGAACGCGACGTCGCGGCTGTTGTGCATGGTGAAATGCCAGGTCTTCGTGCCGGTCGCCGGACGTTTCTCGTTCCAGCGGCGGATCATCACCGTCTTGTCGCTCGCCCGCGCCTGCGCGACCCGCGAGCGTTCCTGCGGCGTCAGCACCTCGGCCTCGTTCGCAAGCTCGCCCGATCCTGCAACGATCCAGCTCGCCGGGACCGTCACCGAATAATCGAAGTCGCCATATTCGAGATAGAATTCCTGCTGCAGGTACGGCAGCGTGTCCCACCCGCGCAGGTCGTCATAGACCGCCATCCGCGGATACCATTGCGCGATCGAGTAGATCGGCCCGTTCGGGCTATCCATCCAGCCGGTGCGCCCGCCCCACGGCTCCTTCGGGACGATGTAATGATAGCGGATGTCGACCACCGCCGTGCCGCCCGTCGCGAGCGGCGCCGGAAGCCGAAGCTGCGCCCGCGTGTCGCTGATGAGCGGCTGCACCGCGACCGTGCGCCCGCCGACCGTCACGCGCACGTCATCGAGGGTCATCCCCCCGGTGAAGCCCCCCGGCACTTCGGAAAGCGCCCCCGGCCGCCCGCCGAGCGACAGGTTCCCGCGCGAATCCGGCTTGTAGAGATTCTGCTCGAGCTGCAGCCACAGCACGTCGAGCTCGCCCGGGCTGTTGTTGGTGTAGCGGATCCGCACCGTCCCGCTGATCGAGTGCGTCGCCGGATCGAGCCGCGCGTTGATCGTGTAGTCCGCGCGGTTCTGCCAGTATGCCGGCCCCGGCGTTCCGTCCGCGGCGCGGTAAGCGTTGACCGGCGGATAAAAATCGAGCGGCGCAAACGTCTCGCGCGGGTTGTAGGTGCCGGCCCCGGCAGCGGTGGCGAGGCCGGTCAGGGCGATGACGCAGAAACGGGCGATGTCACGCAGATGCATGGGGTTCCTAAGGGAAAGCGAGTCGGACGGGGCTGGACGCCGCTCTGCTAGCGAGAGACTAGCGGCCCCTCAACTCGCTCCTGCGAAGCTTGCCCGTCGCGGTCTTCGGAAGCGCCCCCACGAATTCGATCTCGCGCGGATATTTGTAAGGGGCGATTTGGGCCTTGGTGTGCGCTTGCAGCTCGGCGACCAGCGCCTCCGACGACTCCGCGCCAGCCGCGAGCACTACGAACGCCTTCACCTTCTGCCCGCGCTCGGGGCAGGGCGCGCCGATCACCGCGCATTCGGCGACGGCGGGGTGCGAGAGGAGCGCATTCTCCACCTCGGGAGCGCCGATGTTGTAGCCGGAGCTGACGATCATGTCGTCGCTGCGCGCGAGATACCAATAACAGCCGTCGGCGTCGCGGCGATAAGTGTCGCCGGTCACGTTCCAGCCGTTCACCACATAGTCGCCCTGGCGCGGATCATCGAGGTAGCGGCAACCGGTCGGGCCCTTGATCGCGAGGCGGCCGACGCCTTCGTCCATGGGATTGCCGTCGGCGTCGAGCACCGTCGCGGTGTAGCCGGGCACCGCCTTGCCGGTCGCGCCCGGGCGGATGTCCTCGCCCGCGGCGGAGACGAAAATGTGCATCATCTCGGTCGACCCGATTCCGTCGGTGATCGCGATTCCGGTGCGGTCCTTCCACGCACGCCAGGTCGCCTCGGGCAAATGCTCGCCCGCGGAGATGCAGTAGCGGAGGGTCTTCAGCGCATCGTCCAGCGCGGGCTGCGACAGCATCGCCTTGTAGGCGGTCGGCGCGGTGCCAAGGTGGGTGACTCCGTGCTTGACGATGGCATCGAGCAGGCCGGTCGAGCTTTCGATGGTCGCGCTCGCCGCGCCGAAGCGCAGCGGGAACATCGGCGTGATGCCCAGCCCGAACGTGAAGGCCATCGGCGCCGAGGTCATGAAGACGTCGCCCGGCCTCGGATCGACAAGCTGCTTCGCGAACGTGTCGCACGGCGCGAGCACGTCGCGGTGGAACTGCACGCAGCCCTTGGGCACGCCGGTCGTGCCGCTGGTGAAGGCAATGATGCACGGATCGTCGCGGCCGGTGCCCGTGGGCTGGAGCGGATCGAGCGACGCACAGCGCGTCTCCAGCTCGCCCTGCCCGTAGTCGCCGTCATATTTGACGATGTGCTTCACGGAATGCGTCTGCTCGACGGCCTGGCGGAAGTCGCCGATGAAGCGGCTGTCGACGATGGCGTGGCTGATCTGCGCCCGCTCGATCACCGTCGCTATCTCCCCCGGGCGAAGCAAAGGCATGGTCGCGACCACCACGCCGCCCGCCTTCAGAACGCCGAGCCAGGCGGCGAACATCGTGTAGGTGTTGGGCCCGCGCAGAATTACCCGATTGCCGGAGATCAGCCCCTCCTCCTCGACCAGCAGCCGCGCGATGCGGCCGCTGACGCTGTCGAGATCGGCGTAGGTCCAACGCCCGTGCTCGTTGACCACCGCCAGCGCGTCCCGCGCGCCGCCCTTCAACAGCTCGGCCGCCGCATTCAGCCGATCAGGATAGTGCAGCTCGGGCAGATCGAACCGGAACTCCGGCAGCAGCTCCGCCGGCGGCAATCTGTCTCGGACGAAAGAATCGTACGCCATCACGAACGTCGCGAAGCGACCATGCAGTTTTGTTTCACGCAAAGGCGCGAAGGCGCAAAGGAGTGCACTGCCTTATCTTCGCGCATTTGCGCCTTTGCGTGCGATCCCTTCGTCTTCATTCCTCTTCCACCACCGCCGTCGTCTCGATCTCGACCTTGGCGGCGGGCTCGACCAGGCCCTTGACCTCGACCAGCGCCATCGCCGGGTAATTCGGCCCCATGATCTCGCGCCAGGCGGCGCCGATTTCGTCACGCGAGTTCGCATATTCGTGGCGGTCGACGACGTAGCAGGTCATGCGCACGATATGCTGCGGTCCTGCCCCGTCCTCGGCGAGGATCTGGAGCGTGTTGCGGAGCGCCCGCGCGAACTGGGCGTGCAGCTGATATTCCGGGAAGCTCTCATTCTCGTCCCAGCCGACGACGCCGGCGGTGAAGATCATCCGCCCCTTGGCGCTGACCCCGTTGGAATAGCCCTTCGGCCGGGGCCAGTTGGGCGGCTGGAGAATCTTCATGCGTGGACCCCCTTCAAAAGATCGCGCGCGATGATCTGGCGCTGCACCTCGCTGGCGCCTTCGTAGATTCGGAGCGCCCGAATGTCGCGGTAGAGCTCCTCGACCTTCACCCCGCGCGTGACGCCCGCGCCGCCGTGCATCTGCACCGCGGCGTCGATGACCTTCTGCGCCGCTTCGGTCGCGTGGAGCTTCGCCATCGCGGCGGCGCGGCGATTGTCGGTCCCGCCCTCATCCTGCTGCCAGGCGGCGCGGTAGATGAGCAGCGCCGAGGCATCGATCGCGAGCGCCATGTCGGCGAGCTTCGCCTGCGTGACCGGATTGTCCGCGAGCGTGGCGTTTCCGAGGCGGCGGCCCTTCGCGAAGGACAGAGCTTCATCGAGCGCACGCCCCGCAAAACCGAGCGCCGCGGCACCGACCGTCACGCGGAACAGGTTCAGCGTCTCCATGCCGATCCGGAAACCCTCGCCCGGCTCGCCGAGGATTGCATCGGCGGGGACGCGCACATTGTCGAAGGTCAGCCGAGCGAGCGGATGGGGCGCGATCACCTCGATCCTTTCGGCCACCGCGACGGCTTCCGCGGGCACGATGAACGCCGAGAGCCCGCGGGCACCCTCCCCTTCGCCGGTGCGCGCGAAGGTCACGTAGAAATCGGCGATCCCGCCGTTGGAGATGAGCGTCTTCTCCCCGACCAGCACCCATTCATTCCCGTCGCGCATCGCCGACGTGGACATGTTGGCCGCGTCGGAGCCGGATTCGGGCTCGGTCATCGCGAAAGCGGCGATCGCCTGCCCGCTCGCGACTCTCGGAAGCCATTCGCGCTTCTGCTCGACCGTTCCGAACAGCGAGATCGCGCCCGAACCGAGCCCCTGCATCGCGAAGGCGAAGTCGGCGAGCGCGCTGTGATAGGCCAAAGTCTCGCGAGCGATGGCGAGGCTGCGCACGTCGGGCCGCGTTCCGCCGTTCGCGACGGTGAGCTTCAGGAACCCCGAGGCGCCAAGCTCGCGCACCAGCATCCGGCATTCGCTGTCGAGGTCGTCGGCGAAGCGGCCGGTGAGATTGTCCGCGCACCAGCTTTGCAAATCCTCTGCAAGCTCGCGGTGCCTAGGCTCGAAGAAGGGCCAGGAGAGGAAGCTGCGGTCGCTCACTTTGCGTCACCCCCGCGAAAGCGGGGGTCCGGCTGGGTTCCCGCTTTCGCGGGAATGACGGAGGATCTGCTAGTCACCCTGAAACTCCGGTCGGCGCTTGTTCGCGAACGCCTCGTACGCGCGGTGGAAATCCTTCGTTTCCATGCAGCGCGCCTGCGCCCGCGCTTCGGCCTCGAGCGCCTGTTCGATCGTCATGTTCCACTCGGCGTCGAGCTGGCGCTTGGTGACGGCGTGCGCGACGCTCGGTCCCTTCGCCAGCTGGTCTGCAAGCGCATAGGCCTCGGCCGCCACATCCTCGACGACGCGGTTGTAGAAGCCCCAGGCGAGCCCCTCCTCGCTGGTCATGTCACGGCCGGTGAACAGCAGCTCGGCGGCGCGGCCGTGGCCGACGATCCGAGGGAGAATTGCGCAGGCGCCCATGTCCGCGCCCGAAAGGCCGACGCGGCTGAACAAGAACGCCGTCCTGCACCCCGGCTGGCCGAAGCGGATATCGCTCGCCATCGCCATGATCGCGCCCGCGCCCGCGCAGACGCCCTCGACCGCGGCGATGATCGGTTGCGGGCATTTGCGCATCGCTCGGACGAGGTCGCCGGTCATGCGCGTGAATTTCAGAAGCCCGTCCGGCTTCATCCTGGTCAGCGGGCCGATGATCTCGTGGACGTCCCCGCCCGAGCAGAAATTCCCGCCCGCGCCGCGGATCACGACGGCCTTCACCGAATAATTGTGGTCGAGATTGTAGAAGGTCGAGCGAAGCTCGTCATAGCTTTCGAACGTCAGCGGGTTCTTCCGCTCGGGCCGGTTGAGCGTGATGGTCGCGACGCCGTTCTCGAACGTCCACAGGAAGTGCTTCGGAGCGAAGGCCGCGGGGTCGAAGCTCATGCCGTCGTTCCCCCGTCGAGCGTGATCGCGGCGCCGTTGATGTCGCGGCTGAGCGGAAGGCAAAGCATGGCGATGACGTTGCCGATCGCCTGCGGGTCGACCAGCCGGCCGCTGGCATTCATGTTGGTGATGATGCTTCGGCTGTCGTCGGCGCTGCGCCCGGTGATCTCCGACACGCGCGCGACCGACTGGTCGGTCATCGGCGTGTCGACATAGCCGGGGCAGACAGCGTTCACGGTGAGGTTCGTCTTCGCATATTCGGCGGCGAGCGAGCGCATCAGTCCGAGTAGGCCGTGCTTCGAGGCGGCGTAGTGGGCCGCATAGGGCACGCCGCGAAGGCTCGCGACCGAGGCCACGAACACCAGCCGTCCGCTGTCGCTCTTCAGCAAATCCCCGACGGCCGCCTGCGCGCAGTCGAACGCGGCGGTGAGGTTCGTCGCGACGATCCGGTCCCAGCTCTCGCGGGTCATCTTGTGGAACGGCGCGCTCTCGGCGATTCCGGCATTGACGATCAGGCAGTCGATCGGCCCGTTCGCCGAGCGCGCTTCCTCGAAGGCGGCGCGGATGCGCTCGGGGTCAGTCACGTCGCACTGGATCGCCGCGCCGCCCACGGCTTCGGCCACCGCTCGCAGAGGTTCGATCCGGCGGCCCAGCAGCGAAAGCTTTGCTCCGGCGGCATTGAGATGCTCGGCGGCAGCCGCGCCGATGCCGGTTCCGCCGCCGGTAATCAGCGCATGGCGTCCCTTGAGCGCGCTCCCCATCGCTTCGTCTTGGCGCAGCGGCAATGCGGTGGCAAGGCGGCGCGATGAAGGTCGCAATCCTCGAAACCGGCCGCCCGCCGGCGCCCCTCGCCGAAGAGTTCGGCGATTATCCCACCATGTTCGCGCGGCTGCTCGGCGACGGGTTCGAGGTCGAAAGCTTCGACGTGGCCGCCGGGCAGCTCCCGAACCCTGCGCAGCAACACGCCTATCTGATCACCGGCTCCCCGGCCGGAGTCTACGACCCGCTGCCGTGGATCGAGCCGCTGCAGCAATTCATCCGCGACGCCCGCGATGCGAAGATGGTCGGCATCTGCTTCGGCCACCAGGTCATGGCCGAGGCGCTCGGCGGTCATGTCGAGAAGTCGGACAAGGGCTGGGGCGCGGGGCTTCACCGCTACACGGTCGTGCGCCCGGAGCCGTGGATCGACACCAGCGGGACCATCGCGGTCCCCGCCTCTCACCAGGACCAGGTCGTCGTCCAGCCGCCAGGTACCGACGTGGTCGCCGCATCGGACTTCACGCCCTTCGCGGCGCTGGCGTGGACCGACCGCCCCGCCATCTCCTTTCAGTTTCATCCCGAATTCTCGCCGGCCTTCGCCAAGGCGCTGATCGAGAAGCGCTACGACGCCGTGCCCGATCCCGACGCCGCGATCGCCTCGCTCGACGCGCCCAATGACAATCAAGTCGTCGGCGGGTGGATCCGCAATTTCCTCAACGGAGAACACGCATGAAGACCCGCGCCGCCGTCGCCTTCGAAGCCAAGACGCCGCTCGAGATCGTCGAGGTCGACCTCGACGGCCCGAAGCAGGGCGAAGTCATGATCGAGATCATGGCGACCGGCATCTGCCACACCGACGCCTACACGCTCGACGGGTTCGACAGCGAAGGCATCTTCCCGAGCATCCTCGGCCACGAGGGCGCGGGGATCGTGCGCGAAGTCGGCCCCGGCGTCACCAGCGTGAAGCCGGGCGACCACGTGATTCCGCTGTACACGCCCGAATGCCGCCAGTGTAAATCGTGCCTCAGCGGCAAGACCAACCTCTGCACCGCGATCCGCGCGACCCAGGGCAAGGGGCTGATGCCCGACGGCACCAGCCGCTTCAGCTACAAGGGCGAGACCATCTTCCATTATATGGGCTGCTCGACCTTCTCGAACTTCACCGTGCTGCCCGAGATCGCGGTTGCCAAGATCCGCGAGGACGCGCCGTTCAAGACGAGTTGCTACATCGGCTGCGGAGTGACGACGGGCGTCGGCGCGGTGGTGAAGACCGCCAAGGTCGAGCCGGGTGCCAACGTCGTCGTCTTCGGCCTCGGCGGAATCGGGCTCAACGTCATCCAGGGCGCGAAGATGGTCGGCGCGAACCGGATCGTGGGCGTCGACATCAATCCCGCGCGCGAGGAGTGGGGCCGCAAGTTCGGGATGACCGACTTCCTCAATTCGACGGGCATGAGCCGCGAGGAGATCGTCGCGAAAGTGGTGGAGCTGACCGACGGCGGCGCGGACTATACGTTCGACGCGACCGGAAACACCGAGGTGATGCGCACCGCTCTGGAATGCTGCCACCGCGGCTGGGGCACCAGCATCGTCATCGGGGTCGCCGAGGCGGGGAAGGAGATCGCCACCCGGCCCTTCCAGCTCGTCACCGGCCGCAACTGGCGCGGCACGGCCTTCGGCGGGGCCAAGGGCCGCACCGACGTGCCCAAGATCGTCGACTGGTACATGGACGGAAAGATCGCGATCGACCCGATGATCACCCACGTGCTCGAGCTCGACGACATCAACAAGGGCTTCGACCTGATGCACGCTGGGGAGAGCAT
>Ga0207706_10005172_pt1 | contig 12177 bp, 10 predicted proteins | sample KBSC53metaG_FD_184318 | JGI IMG/M metagenome (GOLD analysis project Ga0207706, IMG submission 184318) | Corn rhizosphere microbial communities from Kellogg Biological Station, Michigan, USA - KBS C5-3 metaG (SPAdes) (version 2) | ecosystem: Host-associated > Plants > Roots > Rhizosphere > Soil ... | reverse complement strand
TTCCTCTTCTTCATGATCACCGACCCGCGGACGATCCCGGAGAGCCCGCGCGCGCGCCTGGTGTACGCAGTGTCGGTCGGCCTCCTCGCGACACTGCTGATCGCGCCGTGGACGAGCGAGTTCTCGGCGAAGCTTGCCGTGCTCGGCGCGCTGACGATCGTCTGCGCCGCACGGCCGCTGCTGCTGGTCGTCGCCGACCGGACGCGCCTGGGCCGCGTGACCGGCTGGTCGCCCGTCCGCGTGGGCGGGGTGGCCGCGGTGGCGACCACCCTGGTCGTCGTGGCGGGCCTCGTGTCGTCGCCTGCGTCCACGGCGCCCACGGCACTCGCGACCGGGCACATCCCGGTGGTGAGCACGACGAAGACGCAGGGCCTCGCTCCGATCGACCGTACGACCGCGCGGCGGATCGCCGCCGACCTCGTCGCCGATCTCGAGCGCGGCGCCTCGGCGCTCCGGGCGCGTGATCGCGCGGCCGCGAAACGCGGCGCGACGGGCGACTGGCTGTCCGAGCTCTGGGGCCGCATGGACAGGTCGAAGGGCAGCTCGATCGACGTGCCGACCTACGAGGCGGAGCGCGTCGGGCTGCGGCTCGAGCCCGGCAAAGGGCAAGACCCGCCGCTCGTGGTCGCGACGCTCCACGGCACGTCGCAGACGGTGCGATACGCCGCGGGGGACGGAGGCTTCATGTTTCGGAGCGCCCCGCGGGACGTCGTCCGCGCGTTCGAGCTCGTCCAGAGTGGCAGCCGGTACCTCGTCACGGGCGTGCGGGGCGGCGCCGCCGGCCGTCCGACGGTGGCCGCGGTCGCCGCGCCGTTCACCCTGACGGACGTCGCGCGGAGCGTGGGCCTCGATCTCCGCCACGGCGCGTTCCGCTTCGGAGTGAGCGGCGACGAGGGAGCGATGATGGGTGGCGGCCTCTGCTGGCTCGACTACGACGGCGACGGGTGGATGGACCTCTACGTCGTCAACTCGTACGCGGACAGCGACATCGGGCGCTACGCCGCCGGCGGCGGGCTGCCGCAGAGCCGCCTGTTCCACAACGCGCACGGGCGGTTCGTGGACGTCACGGGGAAGACGCGCGCGGGTCTCGCGGTACGTGGCTCGGGCTGCGTCGCGGCCGACCTCGACGGCAACGGGACGACCGATCTCGTCGTCACGACCGCAGGCTACGACGCCGCGCGGGACGCGTTCGACGCCGTCCTCTGGAACAACGGCAACGGGACGTTCACCGAGGGCGCGAAGGCGGCAGGCATCGACGAGCCCGGCTGGCACACGGGCGCGGCCGTTGCCGACGTGAACGGCGACGGCAGGCTCGACGTGCTCGTCGCGGGCTACACCGACCCGAACCACCCGCTGCCCGGATCGCAGTCCGGCTTCCCCGCGAACCACGCGGCCGTCCGCGACCTCCTCTACCTCAACGTCGGCGCGAGCGGCGGGCACCCCAGGTTCCGTGAGGTCGGCCGCGCCGCCGGGCTGGAGCCGCACGGGCTCGACCACGGCCTCGGCGCGACGTTCACCGACGTGAACGGCGACAGCCGCCCGGATCTGTTCGTGTCGAACGACCTCGACCCCAACCGGCTGTACCTCAACCTGCCCGCAAAGAACGGCCTCGGCTTCCGTTTCGTCGAGGCAGGCAGGGAGCTCGCACTCGACGACTCGAACGCCGGCATGGGGGTCGCGGCGGGCGACTTCTCCGGGGATGGGCTGGAGGATCTCTTCGTGACGAACTCCCGCGGCCAGCTGCACGCCGTCTACCGCAGCCGCAAGGGCAAGCCGTTCGCCGACGCTCGCCCGGACTTCGTCGGCTCGCTGGGGCGAACGTTCACCGGGTGGGGCGTCACATGGGCCGACCTCGACAACGACGGCACTCCGGAGCTCGCGATGGCGAACGGCGCGATCCCGGTCACGAGCCTCGCGAAGGACGCCGAGCCGGTGCGCGTGCTCACGACCGACGGCGGCTCGGTGCGCCCGCTCGCCGTCGGCCCGATCGCACCGCGCAACGGGCGCGGCCTCGCGGCGGCGGACTTCGACAACGACGGCGACCTCGACCTGGCCGTCGGCTCGATCGGCGGCGCGGTGCAGCTGCTGCGGAACGACGGCGGGTCGCAGGCGGGCCACTGGCTCGAGGTGTCACTGCGCCGGTTCACGCCAGGCGCCGTCGTGACGGCCGTCCTCCCCGACGGCCGGCGGCTCGTTCAGGCCGCGCACGCCGGGTCGAGCTACCTCTCCTCCGAGGACCCCCGGCTCCACGTCGGCCTCGGCAAGCAGACGCGCGTGGACGAGCTCGTCGTCCGCTACCCCGACGGTCGCGTGACGAGGCTCCGCGACGTCGCCGCCGACAGGATCGTCAGCGTCGGGTAGTCGACACCTCGTTCGGTGTCCGACTCAAGGTCGGACACCAGCCGCCCTATCGCCCCCAGCCCGGCTCGCGGCCGGCGGCGCCGAGGGTCTCGAGGACGACCTCGATGAGCCGGTTCGAGGAGAGGACGTGCTCGCGAGCGAGCGTTCGTGCCGCCTGGGCGCTGCCCGCCGAGATCGCCTCGCGGATTGCGCGGTGCTGGAGGTCGTTCTTCGCGTAGAGCTCGTCGAGCTCGGCCCGCGCGCGCCACGCCCGGTCGCCGATGAACGTCCGTCGCGCACCCTTCGCGATCCGCTCGACGAGCGGAAGCTCCGCGACGCGGTAGATCACGTCGTGGAAGGCGTAGTTGGCCTGCATCCACTCGACGAAGAGCGCGGCGTCGCGGGGCGCGCCGCTGCGCGCCTGGTCGCGGAGCTCGAGCGTCAGCTCGCCGAAGCGCCGCTCGATGCGGTCCATCTCCGCGAGGTCGTCCGGCGTCATCTTCGGCGTCGCAACCTCGGTCGCGAGCGCTTCGAGCTCGGCGCGGACGAGGAACGCCTCGTGCAGCTCGTCCGCGGAGATCGACCGGACCCGGACGCCGCGGTTGGGCTCGAACGAGACGAGCCCGAGCGCCGCGAGCCGTCGCAGCGCCTCGCGCACCGGCGTCCTCGACACCTCGAAGCGCTCGGAGAGCGTCTCCTGGCGGAGCACGGTCCCGGGTGGGATCGCGCCGCCCACGATCTCGTCCTCGAGGATCCCCGCAATGTCGTCGGCCTTCGTCGAGACCGTGCTCATGCGGCCGAGTCTAGCGACGTGCATCCCGTCTATTCCGTTTTGGATCCGAAATCGTCGAAATCAGGTCTTGCAAGGAGCATATGGTTGCATCTAGGATCCAAGTATTGACGTTACTGGATCCGAAAGGACAGGAACATGACCGACACCATCGCGCGCCCCTACTCCCGCGACGACGTCCTGCGACTGCGCGGCTCGGTGCGCGTCGAGCACACGCTCGCGCGGCTCGGGGCCGAACGGCTGCGGACGCTCCTCGCCGAGCGCGAGTGGGTCCCCGCGCTCGGCGCGATGACGGGCGGCCAGGCGGTGCAGATGGTGCGGGTCGGCCTCGAGGCGATCTACCTCTCCGGCTGGCAGGTCGCTGCGGACGCGAATCTCGTCGGCGGGACGTACCCCGACCAGAGCCTGTACCCCGCGAACTCGGGTCCCGCGCTGGCCCGGCGTATCAACAACGCGCTCCTGCGTGCGGACCAGATCGCACACGCGGAAGGCGACGGCGAGACGCACTGGCTCGCTCCGATCGTCGCCGACGCCGAGGCGGGCTTCGGCGGGCCGCTCAACGCCTTCGAGATCATGAAGGCGTACATCGAGGCGGGCGCGGCGGCCGTCCACTTCGAGGACCAGCTCTCCTCGGAGAAGAAATGCGGCCACCTCGGCGGCAAGGTGCTCGTCCCGACGAGCCAGTTCGTGCGGACGCTCGTCGCGGCGCGGCTCGCGGCTGACGTGCTCGACGTTCCTGCGCTGATCGTGGCGCGGACCGACGCCCTCTCCGCGGCGTTGCTCACGAGCGACGTGGACGAGGCCGACCGCGAGCTCTGCACCGGCGAGCGGACGCCCGAGGGGTTCTTCCGAGTGCGGGACGGCATCGAGGCGGCGATCGCGCGCGGGCTCGCGTACGCGCCGTACGCAGATCTCGTCTGGTGCGAGACGTCGACGCCGGACATGGACGAGGCGGAGCGGTTCGCTGCGGCGATCCACGAGCGCTACCCCGGCAAGCTCCTCGCGTACAACTGCTCGCCGTCCTTCAACTGGCGCGGCCACCTCTCCGACGCCGAGATCGCCGGCTTCCAGCGCGATCTGGCGAGGATGGGCTATCGCTTCCAGTTCATCACGCTGGCCGGCTTCCACGCGCTCAACCTCTCGATGTTCGAGCTCGCGAGCGGCTACCGCGACGAAGCGATGACAGCGTACGTCGCGCTGCAGGAGCGCGAATTCTCGCTCGAGGAGTCCGGCTACACGGCGACCCGCCACCAGCGGGAGGTGGGCGCCGGGTACTTCGACCAGGTGATGCAGGCCGTCTCGGGCGGCGTCTCCTCGACGCTCGCCCTGACCGGCTCGACCGAAGAGCAGCAGTTCGAGGCAGAAAGGAGCGCAGCATGACCGCGATGTCCACGATCCGCGAGCGGCCCGTCAAGCCTGCCGCCAGAGCGCCCGAGGCGCCGCGTCCGACGATCGTCACTCGGGCCGAGTCGGCGCCGTGCACGTGCCCGGAGCACTGCGAGCGAGACCACGAGCAGGACTGACCCACCCCCGCTCCGCACCTGAGAAGATCCTCACGTGCACGTCGACGACGTCCTCACACCCGATGCCGTCTCGTTCCTGACCGACCTCGAACGCGAGTTCGGGGAGCGCCGGCGCGAGCTGCTCGCGCGGCGCGCCGAGCGACTCCAGCGGCTGGCGGCCGGCGAGCTCCCGGACTTCCTCCCGGAAACCGCGTCCGTGCGGGAGGGCGACTGGCGGATCGCGCCGTTCCCCGACGAGATCGCCGACCGCCGCGTCGAGATCACCGGCCCGGTGGACCGGAAGATGGTCATCAACGCGCTCAACTCGGGCGCGAAGGTGTTCATGGCCGACTTCGAGGATGCCAACTCGCCGACGTGGGAGAACTGCATCGAGGGCCAGCGGAACCTGACCGACGCGCTCGAGCGCACGATCGAGCTCGACACGGGCGAGAAGCGCTACACGCTGAACGACGAGGTCGCGGTCCTGTTCGTGCGACCGCGCGGCTGGCACCTCGAGGAGCGGCACTTCGAAGTCGACCGCAGGCCGATGTCGGGCTCGCTGTTCGACTTCGGGCTCTACTTCCTACGCAACCACGGGCGGAACGGGCGCTACTTCTACCTTCCGAAGCTCGAGTCACACACCGAGGCGCGGCTCTGGAACGACGTCTTCGCCTGGACGCAGGAGCGGCTCGGGGTGGAGCGCGGGACGATCAAGGCGACCGTCCTGATCGAGACGATCCTCGCCGCCTTCGAGATGGACGAGATCCTCCACGAGCTGCGCGACCACTCCGCAGGGCTCAACGCCGGCAGGTGGGACTACATCTTCAGCGTCATCAAGAAGCTCGGCCATCGCCCCGAGTTCGTGCTCCCCGATCGCGCGGACGTGACGATGGCCGTCCCGTTCATGCGCTCCTACTGCGAGCTCCTCGTGAAGACGTGCCACCGGCGCGGTGCCCATGCGATGGGCGGGATGGCGGCGTTCATCCCCTCCCGCCGCGACGCCGAGGTGAACGCGATCGCCCTCGAGAGGGTGCGCGAGGACAAGGACCGCGAGGCGTCACAGGGCTTCGACGGGACATGGGTGGCGCACCCCGATCTCGTCCCGGTCGCGATGGAGTCGTTCGACCGGGTGCTCGGCGACCGGCCGAACCAGATCGACCGGCAGCGCGACGACGTGGAGATTCGCTCCGCGGATCTCCTAGATGTCAAGGCTACGCCTGGAGAGATCACCGAAGCCGGGCTCCGCAACAACGTGTCCGTCGGGATCCAGTACCTCGCCGCGTGGCTGCAAGGCGCGGGCGCGGTCGCGATCAACAACCTGATGGAGGACGCGGCGACGGCGGAGATCTCTCGTTCACAGATCTGGCAATGGCTCCGCCACGATCGCGTCACCCAGGAGGACGTGCGGCGGATCACCGACGAGGAGATTGCAAGTCTCGGCGACGGCTACGGCGACGCGCGAGCGCTGTTCGAGCGCGTCGCGACACAGCCCGACTACGTCGAGTTCCTCACGCTGCCCGCGTACGACCGGCTGCTCGCGGTCGAGCCGGCCTGACCGCCCTCAGGGACGCAGCGACGCCCAGGGCTCGTCGGCGGCGACGTCGACCGCCGCGTAGCCGTCTCCCTCGACCGCCGGCGACAGGATCGCGAGGATCTTCGCCGACTCACCGGTCTCGTTGTACGTCGCGTGCACCGCGTCGGCCGGGATCACGACCGCGTCACCCGCGGTCAGCGTCTGCGACTCCGACTCGACCCACTGCTCGATCGTGCCCTCGAGGACGTAGATCACCTCTTCCTGGCCCGGATGGAAATGGAATGGGTGCGCCTTCCCGGAAAGGAACGTCGCCTCGATCGCGACGATCCCTTTCAACCCGTCACGCGGGCCGGACATCTGGGCGAAGACACCCCAGTCGTGCTCGTCGCGGCGAATGCCGGAGGCCGGCCGGAAGGCGCTCATGCCGCCCCTCCCACCGGAATTGCCTTGAAGCGGCGCATGTTCTCCGTCATCGCGGTCTCGGTCGGGAGCCGCTCCATCGACGAGGCACCGAAGAAGCCGACGACGCCCTCGGTCTTCGCGAGCACGTAGGCGGCGTCGTCCGGCTCGGAGATCGGCCCGCCGTGGCAGAGGACGATGACCTCCGGGTTGACCTCCTTGGCCGCGTCGTGCATGGCCTGGATCAGCGGCACGCAGTCGTCGAGGGTCTTCGCCGTCTCGGCGCCGATCGCGCCGCCGGTCGTCAGGCCCATGTGCGGGACGAGTACGTCCGCCCCGGCCTCCGCCATGGCGACGGCCTCGTCCACGGTGAAGACGTAGGGCGCGGTGAGCATGTCCTTCTCGTGCGCCAGGCGGATCATCTCGACCTCGAGCCCGTAACCCATCCCGGTCTCCTCGAGGTTCCGCCGGAACGTCCCGTCGAAGAGACCCACCGTGGGGAAGTTCTGCACGCCGCTGAAGCCGATGCGACGCACCTCGTCGAGGAAGACGTCCATCAGGCGGAACGGGTCGGTGCCGCAGACGCCCGCGAGCACCGGTGTCTCCTTCACGATCGGGAGCACCTCGCTCGCCATGTCGACGACGATCGCGTTCGCGTCGCCGTAGGGCAGCAGGCCCGAGAGCGACCCGCGCCCGGCCATCCGGTAACGGCCGGAGTTGTAGATGATGATCAGGTCGGTGCCGCCCGCCTCGGCGCACTTGGCGGAGAGACCTGTCCCCGCGCCGGCGCCGATGATGGGCTTGCCGGCGTCGATCTGCGCGCGCAGTCGCGCCAGTGCCTCGCTTCTGGTCATGCCTTCTCTCCGATCAGCTCGTGGAGCCGGTTCGCCATGGCGAGCGCGAACTCGGGCGCGTTCACGTCGAGCTCGAGCTCGTGCACCTCGACTTTCGACGTGTCGACGAGCTCTCGCAGGGTCGAGAAGAGCGCCTCGTCCGCCTCGGCGTCGTGGAAGACCTGACCCTCCGTCGCGATCGCGGAGACGCCGCGCAGCGGGACGTAGAGCACCGTCGGCCCGTCCGCGGCGTTGAGCTTGCCGGCGACGATGCGCGCGATCTCGCGGCATTCGTCGGGTGTCGTCCGCATCAGGGTGATGGTCGGGTTGTGGACGTAGAGGTTCCGGTCGCGGTAGCGCTCGGGCACCGAGTCCATCGGCCCGAAGTTGACCATGTCGAGCGCGCCGAGGGACACGACCTGCGGGATTCCCGCCTTTCCGGCCGACTCGAGCCGCTCCGGGACCGCCGCGAGCACGCCGCCCGCGACCAGGTCGCAGAACTCCGTCGTCGTGACGTCGAGCGAGCCGACCGCGAAGCCGGCCTCGAGGAGCTTCTCCATCGAGCCGCCGCCCGCGCCGGTCTGGTGGAAGACGAGCACCTCGTAGCCGAGCTCCTCGAGACGCTCGCGCGCGGTCGTCACCGCGGCCGTGGTCACGCCGAACATCGACGCGACGACGATCGGCCGCTTCTCCCCGAGCGGCGGCACCGTCGCGCCCGCCATGCCCGCGAGGGCGCCCGCGGCATTGGCCATGATCCGCGCCGACACCTCGTTCACGCCGGCGATGTCGACGACCGAGTACATCATCGTCACGTCGACCGAGCCGACGTACGGGCCGGTGTCCCCGGAAGCGACGGTCGAGACCATGAGCTTGGGGACACCGATCGGCAGCTGCCGCATCGCGTACGTGACGAGGGCCGAGCCGCCCGAGCCGCCGAGCCCCCCCACCGCGTCGAGCCTGCCCTCGGCATGGAGCCGCTTCACGATCTCCGCGGCGCCCCGGGACATCGTCTCGACGGCCGCGCCGCGGTCGCCGGCAGCGGCGAGCGCCGCGACGTCCGCGCCGACGGCCGCCGCCACTTCCTCGCGGGTCACGTCCGGTGTCGCAAGCGGCTCACCGATGATGCCTGCATCGACGAGGACGACGTCCGCGCCGTGCTCGCGCACGCGGTCGGCGAGATACGCGTACTCCCGCCCCTTCGTGTCGAGTGTTCCCACCAGCACGACAGTCGGCATCAGCTCGGCTCCTCTCCTTCGGCGGGATGCGGGTTCCAGTCGGGGCTCGAGTCGTTGCCGTCCGGGTCGGTGAGCACGGACACGTTCGCGCCGCCTGCGTCGATCGTCACGATCGACCCCGCCCGGGAGTAGGCGATCGTCTGCCCGTCGGGCGACCAGGCCGGCTCGAACGCGTCCTCGGACGCCTGCGTGAGCCGGCGGAGGCCATTCCCGTCCACCCCGATCGCGTAGAGCTGGAACGCCTTCGTCCCCGTCCGGCCGGAGAAGGCGATCGTCCTGGAGTCCGGCGACCACGCGGGCGCGTACGCGGCGCCCTGGAGGTCGGTGACCTTGTGCCGCCCGGACCCGTCCGGATGGACGGTCCAGATCTCCCGGATCTCCGACCCCGGGAGGCGGCGCGAGTACGCGATCCAGCGGCCGTCGGGCGACCACGCGGGCTCGATCTCCGGCGCGAGGTCCGTCGTCAGGCGGTGGCTCCCGGCGCCGTCCGCTCCCATGACGAAGACGTGGTCGCCGTTCTGGTCGTTCTGGTAGGCGAGCTGCGAGCCGTCCGGCGACCAGGCGGGCTCGGTCTCGTTGCTCGGTCCGGAAGTGAGCGGCCGTGTCCCCGAGCCGTCTGCGTCCATCACATAGACGTCGAGCGACCCCTCGCGGGCGCTCGCGAAGGCGATCTTCGACCCGTCCGGCGCGTACGCGGGCGCGATCTGGAAGGTCGTCCCCGCCGGGGTCGAGGTGTCGCCGCGCTCGTCCGTCAGGCGGCCCTGGTCGCTCCCGTCGGCATTCATGCCGTAGACGGCGTAGTCGCCGTCGCGCGTCGAGACGAACGCGATCGCGTCGCCGTGCGACGAGCCGGAGCCGCCGCAGCCGCTGACGAGCAGGAGCACCGCCGCCGCACCACCGGCCAGGATCGAGGCGAGCCGCACGGGCTAGTGGGCGAGCGGCTCCACGCCGAGGTAGCGCCGCTGCAGCTCGGAGTCGCCGGCGAGGGTCGCAGCGGTCGTCTCCGTCGCGATCGAGCCCGCGACCATGATCAGCTGCCGCTCCGCGAGCGAGGTCGCGACGCCGAGGTTCTGCTCGATCAGCAGGAGCGACAGCCCTTCCCGCTCGAGCTCACGGAACGTCTCGATCATGTTCTCGATGATCGCAGGCGCGAGCCCCTCCGAGGGCTCGTCCATCACGACCAGGCGCGGATTCGTGACCAGCGCGCGCCCGATCGCGAGCATCTGCTGCTCGCCACCCGAGAGCTGTGCGCCGCCGTTGCGCTTGCGCTCGGCGAGTCGCGGGAAGAGCTCGTAGACGCGCTCGCGCGTCCACTCCTCGCCCGTCTGCGCGCCGGCCGCGCTCCGCGAGGCGATCCGCAGGTGCTCGTCGACGGTGAGCGACGGGAAGAGGCGACGACCCTGCGGAACGTACCCGATGCCGTGCCGCGCAATCTTGTGCGACTGGCCACCGACGAGCTCCTTGCCCTCGAAGCGGATGGAGCCCGTGGCGTGCGGCGGCGCGATACCCATGATCGCGTTGCAGAGCGTGGTCTTGCCCATGCCGTTCCGGCCGACGATCGCGAGGGAGCCGCGCTCCATCGTGAAGCTCAGGTCGTCGAGCACGCGCGCCTTGCCGTAGAACGCGTCGAGCCCCGCGATCTCGAGCAGCGTCGTGGTCGGGGCGGGAGCGACGGAGGCGGCGGCGGGCTCGGTCATGTCCGCCCCAGGTACAGGTCGTGGACGGTCTGGTTGGCCCGGATCTCGTCCGGGGTGCCTTCGACGATCACCCGCCCGTCGTGCATCATCGTCACGCTGTGCGCGACGCGGAGCGCGATGTCCATGTCGTGCTCGATGAGGATCAGGGTGATCGAGGGGTCGAGGCCGAGCAGGAGCTCCGTGAGGAGCACACGCTCGCCGCGGGAAAGGCCGGAAGCGGGCTCGTCGAGCATCAGCATGCGCGGCCGCGCGGCGAGCGCCATCGCGATCGCGACCTGACGGTGCTCGCCGTGCGAGAGGTCGCCCACGCGCTCGCGGAGCTTGTGATCGATCGCAACCCGGCCCGCAGCGTCCCGTGCCCGGTCGCGCATCTGCGCGTCACGCCCGAGCATCACCGGCCGCAGGCGCCCTCCCTCGACGCCGACGATGGAGAGGTAGATGCTGTCCTCGACGGTCAGCCCGAGGAACTGGCGCGACTGCTGGTACGTACGTGCGAGCCCCAGCTTGACGCGCGTTCGGGCCGGGCTGCGCGTGACGTCCTCGCCGTAGAGCTCGATCGTCCCGCTCGACGCCGGCATGTCGCCGCAGATCAGGTTGAAGAGCGTCGTCTTGCCCGCGCCGTTCGGGCCGAGCACGGCACGTCGCTCGCCCTGCGCGACGTCGAGGTCGACCTCGCGCACGGCAAGCAACCCGCCGAAACGCCGGCCGACCCCCCGCAGGCGGAGGGTCGGCGCGGACGAGCCTGCGGAACCTGCGTGGGGGACAGGCTCAAGCCTGTCCCCCACACCGTTCTTTTCGTCGTTGCTCACTGCCTCGCTTACTTGATGACCGTGTTGGTGACGACGCCGTTCTTCACGGCCTTGATCTTGCCCTGCCACGGCAGCTTCTTCTTCACACACGGAGGCTGCGTGCGGCCGGGCGCCGGGCTCGTCTTCTTGAAGAGCCCGCCGAACGACTGGTCGACGTTCGGCACGTAGCCGGTCAGCGTGACCGTCGGGCCGTTCGGGCCCTTCACGATCTGCACCGGCCACTGGTCCTGGATCGCCTGTCGGTTCGCGTCGAGCTTGACGTTCCCGCCGTTCGAGATGTTGAACGGCGCGGAGAGCGTCCTCGGCAGGGCGTTCTGGAGCCGGGTGCCGGTGGCGCCGCCTGACTTGTTCAGGCCGTCGACGAGCGCCTTCGTCGCCTGGTAGTAGTTGTAGAGGAACCCGTCGTCGAAGTTGGCGTTGGTGAACCCGGGGTACGTCTTCTTCGCGAAGGCGTGGTAGGAGTTCACCGCCTTCGACTTCAGGCCCGGCGCGGTGCCGAACCCTCCGACGTACGAGCCGACGAGGCGCGGTGCCACGTCCTGGAAGCCCGTCAGGAACCAGAGGAACAGGTTCCCCGAGTGCTGCGTGGGCTTGATGGTGCCGTACGCCTGCTCGAACGCCTTCAGCGCAGGGCCGGTGCCGGTTCCGCCGATGACCCAGAAGTACCCGTCCACCTGGCCCGGCGGCGGCAGCTGCCGGATGTACGACGAGTAGTCGGTCGTGTTGAGCGGCGGGAACACGCGCTTCGTGATCTGGCCGCCGATGGCGCAGAAGTCGGCGATGATGCCCGCCCCGGACGTCCAGCCGAAGCTGTAGTCGTCCATGATGATGGCGGCCTTCCGCCAGCCGAGCTTCTTGTAGACGATCTCGCCGATGCCGGCGTTCCACTGCGCGCCGTCACCGTGGTAGCGGAACACGTTCTTCGGTGCGATCTGCAGCGTCGGATCCTGAGATCCCGCCGTGCCGATGATCACCGTCTTGGTGGGGCGGGGCTTGGCCCACTGCGCCACCGCGACGGCCTCGTCGCCGGACAGCGGA
>Ga0207706_10005169_pt1 | contig 12179 bp, 12 predicted proteins | sample KBSC53metaG_FD_184318 | JGI IMG/M metagenome (GOLD analysis project Ga0207706, IMG submission 184318) | Corn rhizosphere microbial communities from Kellogg Biological Station, Michigan, USA - KBS C5-3 metaG (SPAdes) (version 2) | ecosystem: Host-associated > Plants > Roots > Rhizosphere > Soil ... | reverse complement strand
CTGACGACCAGCAGGTCCAGGAAGTCGATCGGTGAGCGCCGAAACGCGCGAAGCAGCGCCAGGTTGATCATCGTGCACCAAGTCTGCCCGGGCACACGTACGGTCGAACTGAGATGCGCCGCGCGACCCACCTGACTGACGCCCCAGCTATTTCTGACGCGGCATCTAGTTGTCGACGCGCCACCTATTCGTGGGGCGTCGAGGCAGCAGGTGGCGCGTCAGCGAATCATGCCGTGCGGGTCGAGCACATACTTGCTGGCAGCGCCTTGGTCGAACTCCTCGTAGCCTCGCGGGGCCTGGTCCAGCGGGATCGGGGTGGCGTTGACGTTCTTTGCGATGGAGACCCGGTCGTGCAGGATCGCCATCATCAGCTGCCGGTTGTAGCGCATCACGGGGCATTGGCCGGTGGTGAAGACGTGCGACTTGGCCCAGCCCAGGCCGATCCGGATCGACAGCGATCCTTCTTTGGCGGCGTCGTCGGCGGCACCTGGATCACCGGTCACGTACAGCCCCGGTATACCGATGCGACCGGCGGCGCGGGTGAGGTCCATCATCGAGTTCAGTACGGTCGCGGGCCGCTCGGTGGATGCCTCGCCGCCGTGCCCGCGTGCCTCGAACCCCACGGCGTCAACCGCGCAGTCCACCTCCGGTACGCCCAGGATCTGCTCGATCTGGTCCTTCGGGTCGCCCTTGGATATGTCGACGGTCTCGCAGCCGAAGCTCGCGGCTTTGGCCAGCCGGTCCGCGTTCAGGTCGCCGACGATCACGACCGCCGCACCCAGCAGCACCGCCGATGTCGCGGCTGCCAACCCGACCGGTCCCGCGCCCGCGATGTAGACCGTGGAACCGGTCGTCACTCCGGCGGTGACGCAACCGTGGTAGCCGGTGGGGAAGATGTCGGACAGCATGGTCAGATCGAGGATCTTCTCCAATGCCTGGTCCTTATCGGGGAACTTCAGCAGGTTCCAGTCCGCGTACGGCACCAGCACGTACTCGGCCTGGCCACCGACCCAACCGCCCATATCTACATACCCGTAAGCCGACCCTGGTCGATCCGGGTTGACGTTGAGGCAGACGCCGGTGTGTCCCTCTTTGCAGTTCCGGCAGCGGCCGCAGGAGATGTTGAACGGCACTGAGCACAGATCGCCGACCTTGATGAACTCCACGCCGGGCCCGACCTCGACCACCTCTCCGGTGATCTCATGGCCGAGCACGAGCCCTTCCGGCGCTGTCGTACGGCCACGCACCATGTGCTGGTCGGAGCCGCAGATGTTGGTGGCGACGCATTTCAAGATCGCGCCGTGCGGCACCTGTCGGCCCACGTTGGCCGGGTTGACTCCCGGCCCGTCGCGTAGCTCCAACCCCGGATAGTCGATTTCCCGGACCTCGACCTTGCCGGGACCAATGTATGCAACAGCCTTGTTGCCGGGCATGGCTTCAGCTCCTCGCCTTCGTGGTTTCCGCTGGGCTCAGCTCAGCGCGCTCGCTCCGGCCTCGGCCACTGCGTGGTCGTTGTCGACTGAGCTTCCGCTGACCCCGATGGCGCCAATGACCTCACCATTACCGTCTCGCAGCGGAATGCCGCCGGGGAAGGTGATCAGCCCACCATTGGACACCTCGATGTTGAACAACGGGCCGCCCGGTTGAGACAGCGAACCGATGTCGCCGGTGTTCATGTCGAAGAACCTCGCGGTTCGCGCCTTCTTGATCGAAATGTCGATGCTCCCGAGCCAGGCACCATCCATCCGGGCAAAGGCCTTGAGATTCCCGCCGACATCGACCACGGCGATATCCATCAACGTGTCGATCTCCGCCGCTTTCTTCGCCGCCGCTTCGAGAACCTGCTGAGCCTGGGACAAACCAAGATCTGCCATTGCACCACCTCGACGTTGAGTTTGATCTTCTATTGCTGCGGCTACGGTCTGTCCGCGCTTCCGGCGGCGCCTCGCAGCGTGATCAGAATAAGCCAGCCCTAGCTCCATCGACGTGGCGGGGTGTTCTGCCGGGAACGCTCAAGATCAGCTTCCAGTTCAGGCATCGCTTGCCGCTGTGAGGACCACGCTGGCATTGTTGGGGCTGTCCTTCGCGCCCCTGAAATGAACCGATGTCATGACTGATGATCGTGATGCCCTGATCAGCGAAGGCCAGTCTGCGTCCGCCCCTAATCCAGAATCACTTGCCAGCGAGCTGACGACCCGACGCATCTGGACCATCTTCAGCGGATTGATGTTGGCCATGCTGCTGGCCGCGTTGGACCAAACGATCGTGTCAACGGCCCTGCCAACTATCGTCCGTGACCTCGGTGGTGCTGCCCACATCGCCTGGGTGGTTACGGCGTACCTGTTGGCCTCGACGGTGACCACCCCGATGTGGGGCAAGCTCGGCGACCTGGTCGGGCGCAAGAACTTGTTCCTGCTCGCCATCGTCGTCTTCCTGGTGGGTTCGGTGTTGTGCGGCACATCGCAGAACATGGTCCAACTCATCGGTTATCGCGCGATCCAGGGCCTCGGCGGCGGAGGCTTGATGGTGCTCTCGCAGGCCATCATCGGCGACGTCGTTTCGCCGCGCGAACGGGGAAAGTACCAGGGCGCTTTCGGAGCCGTCTTCGGCGTCGCCAGCGTGGCTGGGCCATTGCTCGGCGGATTTTTCGTCGACAACTTGTCTTGGCAGTGGGTGTTTTACGTCAATGTGCCCATCGGCATTGTCGCGCTGATCGTGGTTGCGATCGTGCTGCCGAAGACCCACGTAGCCGGTCGGCCGATCATCGATTACGCCGGCATTGTGCTGCTGGCCGGCGCCGCCAGCTGCATCGTCTTGGTGACCAGCTTTGGCGGGACGGTCGTGGCGTGGGACTCCGCCCAAGCTCTGGCCTTGATGGTGGGCTTCGTCATCCTGGTGGTCGGATTCATCGTGGTGGAGCAGAGGGTGAGCGAGCCCGTGATGCCACCGCGGCTCTTTCGTAACAAGGTGTTTCTGATCTCGTCGGCAATCGGCTTTGTGGTCGGGTTCGCGATGTTCGGAGCGATCACCTTCTTGCCCTTGTATCTGCAAGAGGTACGGGGGGTGTCGGCTACGCAGTCCGGTCTGCGGCTGGTGCCGTTGATGGCCGGCCTGCTGCTGACCTCGCTGGCCAGCGGCCAGATCATCAGCAGGACGGGGCGATACAAGCTCTTCCCGATCTTGGGCTGCGGCTGTTTCACGGTGGGCCTGTTCTTGCTCTCCCGGTTGGACGAGCACACCGGAGCCGCCGAGTCGAGCTTTTACATGTTCGTCCTCGGTGTCGGGCTCGGCATGGTCATGCAGGTGCTGGTTCTCGCCGTGCAGAACGCGGTCGAATATCGCGACCTCGGCACGGCCACCAGTGCTGCCACGTTCTTCCGGACCATTGGCAGCTGCATTGGCGTCGCGGTGTTTGGCACGGTATTCACGACCGAGCTGACCAAGCACCTTGCGGTCGGCGTGCCGGCTACGGCCACCGGAAAGTGTTCGCCCGCGACATTGATCGGCTCGTCGGGAGTCCTGACGCAATGTCCGGCCGAGGTGCAGGCGTGGTTCATCGGCGCGTACGCGACCGCGATCCACATCGTGTTCCTGTCAGCCGTCCCCGTCGGAATCGTGGCCTTCGGATTGGCGCTCCTGATGCCCGAGGTGCGACTGCGCACCGCCACCAGAACCGCTGATACCGGTGAGACCTTTGGTATCCCGACGGCGCGGACCTCTTTGGAGGAACTGCAGCTCGCGTTGTTCCGACACTTGAGCCGGGAGAACAGATTGCGCGGCTACGAGGTAGTTGCGCAGCGCGCGAATGTCGATCTTGAGCCAGGCGAGGCCTGGATGCTCAACCGCGTCTCACATGAGGGCTCCCGCGAGTTTGCTGTGATGGCTCAGGCGTCGAGAACGCCGCCCGGGCGGGTCCGGGAGGTCGCGGCAGCACTTGCTCAACAGGGCTACGTGACCATCGACGGTGAGACGGTGTCGGTCACCCAATCTGGACGGCAGGTGGCCGCATTGCTGGTGGCTGGTCAGGAGGAGATTCTGCTGGAGTTCTTGGAGGAATGGTCCCCCCACGAGCATCCAGATGTTGAGGCCATGGTTCATGAGATTTCTGCGTGGCTGAGCGCAGAGCATCGTGGCATGCTCGGCGCCGGAACCACGGCCCGATAGCAAGATTGATCAGGATCTCAGCTAGACAGGAGCAGATATGACGGTCAACCCACCGGCGGGAGCGCCGCCGAGCTTTGGCACCGATCCGGGCGATCCCTCCCGGGCGGAGGTCGTAGGCGGTGTGGGCCAGCAGCTCTCCAGTGACGAGGTCAGCGCCTTCGTAGCCCGCGCCCTGGCCCGAGCTGATCTTGATGACAAGAGGGTCTGCCTAGTCGTCCCGGATGGCACCCGGACGTGCCCATTGCCATTGCTCATGCGGTCGGTGCACTCCGCCCTCGAGGGCAGAGTGAAAGAGGTCACTGTCGTCATCGCCCTTGGGACTCACCAAGGGATGAGTGAGGACCATCTGGCGCGCCATTTGGGTTACGGCGCGGGCGCCGCCGAGGAGACCTATCCCGGCTGGAGCATCGTCAATCACGAGTCGTGGCTGCCGGAGACATTCGCGCCGCTGGGCCGGATCGAAGCGCAGCGGTTGACCGAGCTGACCGGTGGTCTGATGCGCGACATTTCCGTGGACGTACGGATCAACCGGCACGTCGCCGAGTCTGACGTGGCGATCGTGGTCGGTCCTGTGTTCCCGCACGAGGTGGTCGGGTTTTCCGGCGGCAACAAGTACTTCTTTCCTGGCGTCTCCGGCCAAGAGCTGATCGACCTGTCGCATTGGGTGGGTGCCTTGATCACCAGCGCTTCGATGATCGGGACGCGCGGGGTGACCCCGGTACGCGCGCTGATCAACGAGGCGGCAACGCTCATTCCGGCGGATCGGTTGGCGCTGTGTCTCGTCGTGGCGTCGGGAACCGACACGCTGCATGCCGCCGCATTCGGCACTCCGGAGGACGCATGGGCAGCGTGTGCCGAGATTGCAGCCGAAACCCATGTCACCTACCTCGACGCTCCGGTACGTCGAGTGCTGTCCATCATGCCGACCAAGTACGAAGACATCTGGACCGCGGCCAAGGGCTTCTACAAGTTGGAGCCGATCGTCGCCGACGGCGGCGAAGTGATCATCTACGCTCCGCACATCACGCAGGTGTCGGTGATGCATCCCCAGATCACCGAGATCGGCTATCACTGCAGGGACTATTTCCTCGGCCAGTGGGACCGCTTCAAGGACCGGCCGTGGGGCGACCTGGCCCACTCAACCCACCTTCGCGGACAAGGCACCTGGGATCCCGATCATGGTGAACGCGACCGGGTCACGGTCACCCTCGCGACGGGCATCCCCGAGGAGATCGTCCGATCGGTGAACCTCAACTATCTTGACCCGGACACAGTCGACATCGCCGCGTACGAGGCGGATCCGGACACCTTCGTCGAACCGCACGCCGGGGAAGTTCTCTACCGCCTGCGGACCACGGGATCCGGCGTCGGAGGAGGTGAACCGGACGGCCGGCAACCCTCACCATCCGGTCTGGACGGTTAACCTCTTCAGGCTGCGAGCTCGATCACGAGGTACGCCATCGTTCCCAGGCGGCTTGTCGGCTGGTTCCTGCGATATCCGCGACCTGTGACCACGAGCTCTCATGGGCCAAGGTACGCGCGGCCAACCCAAGGGACTCTCCCACCAATCGGGTCAGTTCCAGCAGATACCCGAAGGCTGCCGGGTCCTCACTTTCGGCGAGCAGGCGGACGCTTGCCTGCGCGAGATCAGCCAACTCGCTCGGCGTCGCGCGAGCGAGATCCTCCCGGTTCCACATAGAGCAAGGTTGTGAAACCGCGGCGCATCGGTCAAGTCGGCTGGCGGCCGACGCGTGTTTATCGGGTCGCATTACTGTCGGGGTGATTCCAAGAACTGAAAGGGGAGCCGGCCGTGACGATCTCGGAGATGATCCCACTCAGCCGCAATGAGGACTGGACCGTGGAACGAGCGATCGCGGCCATGTCGGACAAACTCAACGGGGTGCAGCGGCTGGGCGTTGCCTTTTCTGGTGGCGTCGACTCGTCACTGTTGCTTGCTCTCGCCGCGCGGGCCCTTGGCGAGCAGCAGGTTGTTGCGTTGCTGGGGGTCTCGCCGAGTTTGGCGGCCGAGGAGCGCGAGGCGGCGCACGACGTCGCGCGCCAACTGGGCGTAACGATCATCGAAGTGGCAACCCACGAAGATGATCATCCGGAATATCGGGCGAACGGCCCGGACCGGTGTTTCTACTGCAAAGACGAACTGTTCGGCCGCATCGATGACGAGGTGATCGAGCGTTACGGGCTGGATGCGATCGCGTACGGGGAGAATGCCGATGATGCCCGACGACCGGACCGACCAGGTGCTCGCGCGGCGGCTGATCACCATGTGCTCCGGCCCCTAGCCGAGGTGGGCATGACCAAGCTTGCGGTGCGTACGGTCGCGCGAGCGTTGGGATTGCCGGTGGCCGACAAGCCTGCGGCGCCCTGCCTCGCGTCTCGAATTCCACACCACCATCCCGTGACGCCAGCCAAGCTGAGCCAGATCGAACGCGCCGAGTCAGCCCTGCGGCAGTTGGGATTCGCCGACTTGAGAGTTCGGCATCACGATGAGATCGCGCGGGTCGAGTTGCCTCCCGCTGATCTTGTTCGGGCGGTCGTTGATCCGCTCCGTACCCAGATGCTGGCAGCGGTCCGCGGCGCTGGCTTCCAATTCGTCACGGTGGATCTTGCTGGCATCCAGTCCGGAGCTTTCACGCTCCAACTGCTGAGTCCTGATCATGACTGAGCCGGGCAGCGTGGGCTCAGCCGTCGACGCGTTCGCTCAACTTGATCATGAGCGTACAAAGCGCCGCGGTTATCCGGAAGCCGTCTATTGCACGGGAAAGACTCCGGAGCAGCTCGGCATGATCGCCGCTGCGGTACGAGATCAGCCGCACGTGACGCTGTTCACGCGGGCGAACAAGGAGCATGCCGCAGCGATCTTGGCGGAGCTCCCCGGAGCCTTTCATGATCAAGACGCTCATCTGCTGGCGTGGCCGGCCATGATTCCCGACGCTATAGGGGGCCTCGTGGTGGTACTTGCCGCCGGAACCTCCGATTTGCCGGTTGCCAAGGAGGCACAGCTCACGGCCTGCTATCTCGGGCGGCCCACCGAGCTGATCGTCGATGTCGGTGTCGCTGGCCTGCACCGCGTCCTGGGCCGCTTGGACGTGCTGCGACAGGCCCGCGTGGTCATTGTCGCCGCGGGCATGGATGGCGCCTTGCCGAGCGTGGTTGCGGGACTCATAGCCGCGCCTGTCGTGGCATTGCCCACCTCCGTGGGGTACGGCGCTGCTTTCGATGGACTTGCAGCTTTGCTCACCATGCTCAACGCGTGCGCGCCCGGTGTGGCGGTGGTCAATATCGACAACGGCTACGGCGCTGGTCACCTCGCAGCTCAGATTGCGGCGCCATGAGCAGCCCCAGACAGCTATGGATCGACGCCTCTGCCGGGATTGCCGGCGACATGTTGTTGGGCGCCTTGATCGACGCCGGTGCGGATCTGGCCGTCGTACAGAGTGCCATTGACGCGGTGATCGGTGAGTCAGTCAGGTTGGGCTGCGAGTCTGTGACCCGTGCCGGTCAGCACGCGAACCGCCTGTCCGTCGAGGTGATCACTCAAGATGTTGCGGTACGAGAATGGCGTACGATCGCCCAGCTCATCGAAACCGCTGACCTCCCAGCCCCGGTCCGCGATCGGGCGCTGGCATGCTTTGGGCGGCTGGCCGAGGCTGAGGCAAGAGTCCATCATCGACAACTTGATCAGGTTCATTTCCACGAGGTCGGCGCGCTCGACTCCATTGCCGACATTGTCGGAGTCGCAGCAGCGCTGCACGCACTCCAGATCGAGCGGATCAGCGCGAGTGCCGTAGCGGTGGGATCCGGACGGGCACATGGCGCTCATGGTGATCTTGGTGTGCCGGTGCCGGCTGTCGTCGAGCTCGCGACTGGCTGGAAGATCTTTGCCGGAGGATCGGGCGAACTCACCACGCCGACCGGAATGGCCTTACTCTCGGCCATGGCAGAACGCTGCGAAGACCTACCACTGCTTACGCTGCAGGCCTCTGGGGCTGGAGCGGGCAGCCGAGACACGCCAGGGCGACCCAACGTGACACGAGTCCTGATCGGTGAACTGGTTGCCCACTCATCCGAGGATCCCTCGGATGCGGCCGTACTGATCGAGGCCAACATTGATGATCTTGATCCACGGCTCTGGCCGGGGGTGTTGACCAGCTTGCTGGGCGCCGGCGCCGCCGACGCGTGGTTGGTCCCGATCACCATGAAGAAGGGTCGGCCCGCACAAACGCTGACCGTCATGTCTCGGCCGGACCAGGCCGCTCAGCTTCGGGAACTGGTGCTCCGTCAGACCAGCACCATCGGTGTGCGAGAGACCGCCGTACGTAAGACCGCCTTGCCGCGGGGCTGGATTGATCTTGAGGTCGCAGGATCCCAGCTGCCGATCAAGATCGCGCACCGAGACGGGACGATCTGGCAGGTGACGCCTGAATTCGAGGAACTGGATCGCATGGCGGCTGCTCACGGCAGGTCACCCCGCGCGTTGCTCGAGGAGGCTACGGCGGCAGCAGCGACAGCTGGGCTGGTGACCGGCGCGCCGGTGCCCGACGGGCTGCGTGCTAATCGCGAACTTCCGTGAGGTCGAGCTGAGCGATCCGTTCGGGGTCGGCGAGGAAATCGATCTCGGCGATCTTGCCGTTCTTGACCGTGACGGCGGCGATCGAGAACGGCCGCCCGTGGAGGAAGCTGACAACTCCGGCTGCGCCGTTGATCAGTGCGCGTCGCATGGTCAAGTCCACGCGCGACCACAGCAGGGCCTGGCTGGCGACGGTTTCCGCGCCGCGGAGGTGCTGCGACAGGCCAGTAGGGCCGCCGTCGGCTCGGAGCACGACATCGGGGTCGAGAACGGCGACGAGCGCATCGAAGCTGCCCTCCCGGGCCGCAGCCAAGAACGCCTCGACGACCTCCCACTGAGCTGTGAGATCGCCCTCGGGAACCGGATCTGCACCGCGTACCCGGCGGCGCGCGCGGCTGGCGAGCTGGCGTGCCGCGTCGGGTGAGCGCTCCATGATCACGGCGATCTCTTCGAACGGCACCGCGAACATGTCGTGCAAGACGAAGGCCAGTCGTTCGGACGGAGTGAGCGTCTCGAGCACGACGAGCAGCGCCAGGCCGACCGAGTCGGCGAGCAGCGCCTGGTGCTCGGGATTGCTGCTATCGGCTGGGTCGATGATCGGGTCAGGTACGTATACATCGAGCGGCTGCTCACGACGCGTTCTGCGCGAGCGGAGCATGTTCAGCGCGACGCGCGCGACAACCGTCGTCAGCCAGCCGCCAAGGTTTTCGACCTCGCTCGTATCGGCGCGGCTGAGGCGCAGCCAGGCATCCTGGACAGCATCGTCAGCCTCGCTGAGCGAGCCGAGCATCCGGTAGGCGACCGCCCGGAGATGTGGCCGGTGATCTTCGAATTGAAGGGCGAGCCACTCCTGCTGATCCATGTCACATTCCTCCCGCGCAGCGTGTCATAGGAGTAGACCCGCGGGATCCGTGGGATGTGACAGAGAAGAATGAGGAGAGGACACAATGCGTGTTTTCGTCACCGGAGCGAGCGGCGCTCTCGGCAGCCGGCTCGTTCCCCAGTTGATCGACGCAGGCCACGAGGTCGTCGGTACTTACAACTCGCCGGCAAGCGCAGAGCTGCTGCGGACGCTGGGCGCAAAGCCGTTGCTGGTCGACCTGCTCGACGTACGCGCGGTGCGCAAGGCCGTGCTGGATAGCGAACCCGAGGCGATCGTGCACGAGGCGACGGCGCTTGGGAAGGCGAAGTTCGGCCGGAACTTCGACAAGACATTTGCCATGACCAACCAACTGCGCACGAAAGGCACCGACACGCTGCTGGCGGCCGCACGAGAGGCGGGCGTACGCCGGTTTGTCGCCCAGAGCTTCGCCCCCTACCGGTACATCCGGGCAGGCGGTCCGATCAAGACCGAAGATGATCCACTGGACCCGACGTCACCGCCGCACACCCAACAGGGCTGGGCGGCAATGGCCCATCTCGACGAGGCGGTCACCGACTTCGGCGGAGTCGCCCTGCGGTATGGCGGCTTCTACGGCGCTGCCAACGACGGCTGGGCCGAGCTCGTGCGTAAGCGGATGTTGCCGATCATCGGTGACGGCGGCGGCTACATCTCTTGGATTCATGTCGAGGACGCCGCCGCAGCAACCGTCCTGGCGCTCGAGCACGAGGGGCCGGAGATCTACAACATCGTCGACGACGAACCTGCGCCGGTGCGCGAATGCCTGCCCGTGCTTGCCAAGTCTCTAGGCGCCAAGCCGCCCCGGCACCTCCCGATCTGGCTCGCGCGACTGGTTGCCGGTGAGACAGCAGTGGTCATGGCTACTGAGGTTCGCGGTGCCTCAAACGCGAAAGCCAAGCGTGAGCTGGGCTGGACGTTGCGTTATCCGAGCTGGCGTACGGGCTTCCCGGCCGTCTACTCGCCACTCACCGTGGCCGCCTGACCGAAGCCTCATGACGCAGCCCTTCGACAGGCTCAGGGCACATGCGCGCTGAGCCTGTCGAAGCGCGATGGCGGATCGTCGACTCGAGGCTCAGACCGAGCTCGCCGTGGCCACCGATTTTTCTGCAGAGTCAGGCTCGAAATAGTGACCTTGGGCGGCCCCAGCATTGCTGAAGTCCTTGCGAGTGCCCCTGATAAGTAGCCAGAAGATCAGCGCGACTTCACCGACGAAGGTGAACTGCCCGATGCTGATCGATGAGCCTGGGACGAGCACTGCGACGAACCCGTCAGCAATATATCCGAGCCCAGAGATCACCAGCAGAATGCCGAAAACTTTCGCCATGAAACCGGATCGGTACGCGAGGTAGCCGATCAGCAGCAGATGAACGCCGAAGATGATCAAGCCAACGAGCCAGATTGTGCCGTACGCGTCAATTGCGCGCAGGGCCTGGTTTGGATCGTCCAGGAGCCCGAGTGCGATCACCAGCTGAATGATGGCCACCATGTAGACAGCCGCATAGGCGACTCGAAACCATGCGGCGGTGATCGAGAGGCTTCGGTTCACGGGCTCGAACAGTCTCAACAGTGCTGCGGCCACGATGATGTCGAGTATCGCTACGAGGATCAGGCTGGCGGTGCCCCACCGGAACAGCGCCTCGGAGTTAGAGATGTCGATCGCGGTCTTCGCCGCGTCTCCAGGCGTAACGAGAGGCTGGATGGCCACGAAGTTGCCGAAGGCAGCTAGAACGGCCATCAACGCGAGTGCTAGCCCGGCAATGAGGCTGGCTGTTCGCAGCGACCGGGTGTCGTGATTCATCGTGGTTGTGCTCCCTCGGGTTCACTGACTGAGCGCGTACCGTCGGAGCGCCACGGATCTCCGGGCTTCCTCACGTAGTTCGCAAACACATAACGCCAGGGAATGACGGCGATCGGGATCACAACCAAGAGGCAGGTATAGAACACCTTCAAAGTGGCCGGATCAAGCTGACCATTGATCCACAGCGGTAGCACGACGGCGATCATCCAGATGACCTTCCAGGCTATTTCGAACAGCAGTACGGGCAGCATCTGCAACGGGTAGCGAATCCCCAAGAACCATAGGAGCGACAACGCGACCAGCATGCACGTCTCAACCCCTTCGAACAGGGGCCAGGGCACAGGATGGTTGATGATCAAGGGCCATTTCGTTAGGGCGATCCCGACAGCGATCACGAGATAGCCGAGCCTCAGTAGGTAAAGGCGGGGCAGCGACACCCTGGCGGTGTCAGCGCTGCCCTTGCCGTCGCTCTGTGTTGACGTTGCGTGGCGCGGTGAGGCGTTCGCGGTTGATCTCATGGGAGATCTCCTTCAGCTAGTGGCGATGTCAGTGGTTCAACCGCGGCCGCGCCGACGCGTTTGATGAGGATCAGGCTGTAGCACTGCCCACAAGAGACGACTCCGGTGTCATCGATGAGTTCGACGGCTCGGACAGAACGGGTGGTGAACTGAATCCCTTGACGATCAGCCACACTCCGATGAACAGCTCCCAGAGGCCGCTGTCGCCCA
>Ga0207706_10005165_pt1 | contig 12181 bp, 13 predicted proteins | sample KBSC53metaG_FD_184318 | JGI IMG/M metagenome (GOLD analysis project Ga0207706, IMG submission 184318) | Corn rhizosphere microbial communities from Kellogg Biological Station, Michigan, USA - KBS C5-3 metaG (SPAdes) (version 2) | ecosystem: Host-associated > Plants > Roots > Rhizosphere > Soil ... | reverse complement strand
ATTAGTATTCACCTGTAGTAAATAATTCATGAATGAATTCACAGTCCGCAAAAATAAGATAGCGACACGAATTACACGAATTTTGATACAACACGAATCACACGAATTTTCACTAATTGTATTCTTGAGACAAAAATTTCATTCGTGTAATTCGCGCCCATTCGTGTAATTCGTGTCCAATCACGATGACGATTTTACTATGGCGATTGTTTTGTTATTGCCGCAGCATTAGGCTTCGTTGAACCTGTTGGCTTTCCGGGTGTGCCCTTTGCTGGCTTACCTGCAGGCTTTTGCAATTCGTGTAAAAAATCAGCCAGGGTAGTATTGGCAGGATCGAATTCCAATCCCTTTTGTAAATAATAGATGGCAGAATCTCTGTTCTTTTTAGTATTGTTATAAATAGCTGCCAGAAATTGACTGGATGCCACCGCCTGGTTTTTGAACTTTTCTTTATTATTCACACCTAGCTCCAGGGTCTTTTTGAATCCATTCACCATATTTGTAACGTAGGGTTCGACTGATAATGTTGTATCGAGCGCCAGGTTAGCCCTTGCATCGTAATAGTAACCATACAAGCTGTCGGGAGCACACCCAATGTAAAGCTTAAATAAGCTATCCGCCCTTTTGTAATCTGTACCCTGATAAAAAGCCAGGCCAGAGAAAAATGCATCGGCGCAATTAGGAGTTTTTTTATTGGCAGACTGCAGTAGCCTCAACTGACCTTCCAGTATTTTATTATTCTTTGCTTTGGCCCAATCAATCCCGTCCTGTATGGTTTTCATTTTTGATTCATACACAGAATCCATTGTAGCAGCTTTTACATAACTATCATATACAACAGTAGGGTCGTTATTTCCATAGATCTGCCCTTTCAAAACATAATCCTGGGGAATTAATTCTTCCTCCTTCCCTTTTGCAAAATACTGATCGATATATTCTTTTGCACTGGCAGTATCACCTTTTCCGACATAAGCATAGGCTAGTACTTTGTATGTCCTTGGCCTTGTCTGTTCACCGGCCTTTGAAATAATTCCTTTTGCAGTGTTAATAGCGCAATCATAGTCTTTTTTAACCAGGCAGGTTGAAGCCACCAAATAATCATTTTGCGGATCAGGATCAGTATTGGCAATATATTTATTAGCGTAATCCTGCGCGGTATTAAAATCAAGTTTGCCGAGGTAATAATAATACAGTTCGTAGTACGCGGGAGCAAACTTTGGATCAACCGTCGTCGCCTTCTTTAAAAGGTCAGTGACAAGCTCCCAGTTTTTCTGAGTATAGTAAACCATGGCTTTTCTATAAGTAGGTCTCGCCATAGCCGGATTAGCTGAGGCTGCCATGTCGTAATTGGTCACGGCATCTCCTCCTTCATGTGCCTTGCGGTAAGCATCGCCGAGATTTAAGAATACATCTGCATTCTTGGGATCTTTTTGGGCAGCCATTTTTAATTTGTCGATGGCATAGGCCACATCACCCTCTTTTGCGTCAATATTCGCATGTCCGATGGCGTTCAAAATACTAACATCAGCTCCCTTTTTACCTGTACTCAAATTAATAGCTGTCTCAAACATCTGCCGGGCTTCATCCTTTTTTCCATCGATCAGATTCACATGCCCCATGCCAGCCAGTATCAATGGTGCGTTGCCATTAGCCTGCAAAGTTTTTGAATAAAGATCTCTCGCCGATTTTACGTCTTCCATTGCAATGTAAGTCTGCCCCAACCAATACACCGCTTCAAGATTATTAGGATTTGTTGCCACCAGTTTGTCAAATGTTTCCTTCGCACTTTTATTTCTTTCCGCATATAAGTGATTAATCCCTTCCTGTATGCTTTGCGCCTTCACATTGGCAATTCCCAACAAACCTGCAATCAGAACCGTAATCGTAATTTTCAACATTTTCATACGCTGAACCGTTTAAATTGTAAATATATTTTATTCATTCAATTTAGTAAGCCTTATATTAAAATTCATTTGAGCCGGCCATAGATAAGCTCGTTTAAAGACCAACTGTCCCTGTTCACCACTAAGGAAATTTGCAAACCCTTTGCCAAGCCCTGTATTCTTTTCTTTCAAAATGTAAACCAAATCGCGGATCATAGGATAGCGATGATAATAAATGTTTGCCTGCCAGGGTAATACATAACTTCCGGGCTTATCCGTACTTTCTAACCATGCCATTCTCACTTTCTTCAAAAAACTTAATTGCGCTGTGTCATCATGATTTCCTATCCAGCTTACCCCGATGAATCCGACCGCGTCAGGATTTTTTGAGACATAATCTATAACTCCTTCGCTGCTTTTTGCCGCCATAGTTCTTGGCGTCAGCGTATCGCCATGTAACACAGAATCGATGATAAAACGAACCGTACTGGTTGCATGCGTTCCGTCAAATATGGGAATTAAATTTTTATTAAATCTGCCGGTGAGTATTTGATATATCTGGCCCATGTCAAATAAGGTGTCTTGCGAAGAAGGGTTTACAATGACAGCCACTGCGTCCTTTGCCAATTCTAAACTTTTTGGAGCCAGCTTAAAGGAATCGGTCATAAAATTTTCTTCCTGCTGGGTAAATCTCCTGGTGATGATCACCATCCTGACACTGTCTATCCCAAAATCTTTTATGCACTCTGCTTCGGGTTTATAAGTGGGGATAATTTTTGCCTCGGGATGCAAGGCTTCGAATACCTGGATCTCCGAATCGATCACGGGCTTAAAAGATTCATCAACACTTATATAAATCGTCCCTGAATCGATGGTGTCTTTTTGCCCTTCTACGGTACCAGGTTCACATCCGTTCAATAAAAAAAATACAACTACAAAAAGGACATTCTTGATTTTATAAATCCATCGAATCATAAACCCGGTTTGCTTCAATAATTTTTTCTGTACCCTCTGTATACTCTGAACGCTCCATATAATACTGCGGCTGCCCCGAAAATAGTTGTCAGCACCGGATCAAAATTCAGCTCTATTCCGAATTTCTTATACAAAAGAAAAAAACCGCCCGCGCAAAGCCAAAGAATCCCCATGGTGTAATCGTATATGGAATGCAAAAAAATATTTGTCTTTCTTCGCCTTTCTTCATAGTTATCTGGCATACCTTATCCTGTTTCAGGGATAGCAATTTAAAAAAATTTACTATTCAACACCGATAAAACTTACCGGCTGAGTAAACCAGGTTGCCACTTTTGTTCCATTTTGCATAGCGGGTATCCATTTGGGCATTTTTGCCAGGACTCTTTTGACTTCCCGGCTGTAATCCTCGCCATCACTTTGAAGTACTTCGGTTTTTGAAATTGTTCCATCGGCATCAACCATAAAACGAACCAACACAGTCTTCCTTTCTCCGGCTTCAAGTTCACCCGGGGTGACAAGATACTTCGTCAAAAATTTGGCAAATGCTTCTTTGCCGCCGGGGAACTGGGCGTCGAAGTTTGTTGGATGAAACTCCTCTTTATCATTACTTTTTTTATCACCTTCCGTTTCTTTGGTATTCTGATCCTTTGTCTGGACCGTATCAGTCGATGCTTTTCCTTCAACTGTCTTATCGGAAATATCAGCCGTGATCACATCATTATGATCGGGCATTTCTGTTTCACGCGGATCTATTTTGATTTGATCCGTATATACTATTTGTTTTCTTGATGGTTCAGCCTTCGGTTTTGGCGGATCAGGTGCCTTTGGTTGTGAAAGGTCAACCGGAGTTAATGTTAAGTCAGGCCGTGGACCTTTTGAAATTGTTTCAACTGTTCCGTAATTCTGTATGATCAGCAAAAGAAAAACAAGACTTAATGAGATCCCCAATGCCCATTGCAGGCGGTGGTTGTAATTTTTTCTGAGCGCATACGCTCCATAAGCTTTGTTCCGGTTCTCAAACAAAATGTCGAGAAGGTCAGCGTGTAAGATTTCATTGTTTGTCATGGCTATACTTTCGGAATGAGATGCCTTCGTGAAGAGAATCCATACAAGGCCCAAGCGACAATGAACAAGCAAGCACAATTCCGTGCCCTGAGCCTTGCTCCTTGTACCTTGTGTCTTTGCATACTATCTTTGCCGCCATGAAAATTTTGATGGTTTGCTTAGGAAACATTTGCCGTAGTCCGCTGGCCGAAGGAGTTTTAAAAAACAAAATATTGAAAGCCGGTTTGGATTGGACCGTTGAAAGTGCAGGCACCAATGGCTATCATGATGGTGAGCCTCCGCATTCTTTATCACAAAAAGTAGCAAAAATGAATGGCATTGATATTTGCGATCAGCGATCGAGGAGATTCGTGCCGGAGGATTTTGCCAGGTTCGATAAAATTTATGCGATGGCGGAAGATGTTTTGTTTGATATAAGACAGATCGCGAGAAAGAAATTTGATAGATCAAAGGTAGATCTGTTGATGAATGAATTATATCCCGGGAAAGATCTTGATGTGCCGGATCCGTGGTCAGGGCCGGAAGAAGAATACCACGAAGCATTCAAGCTGATCGATGCAGCTTGTGAAAAAATCATTGAAAAAGCCTTACAAGGATCAGGGTTCAAGGGACAAGAAATCAGCAACAAGTAACAATGGCAAAAGTTAACGTTGGCATACCACAAGGAACAAGGGATTTTGGACCGGAAATAGTTCGAAAAAGAAATTACATTTTCGACACCATTAGAAATGTATTTGAACTTTACGGTTTTCAGCCGCTCGAAACGCCGGCCATGGAGAACCTGGAAACCTTAATGGGTAAATATGGGGAAGAAGGTGATAAATTGATCTTTAAAATTCTGAATAATGGTTTAGATAATCGGGCAAAAGAAAAACAGGCAAGAGAAGAATTTGAAAAAATTCTGCAGGGAAAAAATACAAAAGGAATTACAGAAAGAGCACTGAAATATGATCTCACTATTCCTTTTGCCAGGTATGTGGCCATGAACCATGGACAGCTTACATTTCCATTTAAGCGTTATCAAATTCAGCCGGTGTGGAGAGCAGACAGACCACAAAAAGGCCGCTACCGCGAATTTTATCAATGTGACGCCGACGTAGTGGGAAGTAATTCCTTATTGAATGAAGTAGAATTAGCAAATATCTATGCTACCGTTTTTGAACAATTAAAAATTCCCGTTGAAATAAAGATAAACAACCGGAAAATTTTGATGGCACTGGCCGAGTTAAATGGTGGCGCGCACAAGATGATGGACATCACTGTCGCCATTGATAAGCTCGATAAAGTGGGGCTAGAAAAGGTAAAAGAGGAATTGGTTCAGCGTGGTTTGAATCTTGAAGAAATTTCAATCATTGAAAATTATATTTCCATTTCCGGTACAAACGAAGAAAAAATTTTAAAGGCAAAGCAACTATTAGGAAGCACAGACGCAGGAAAGCAAGGGATTAAAGAATTGGAAACAATATTAAATTACCAACTCACCACTCACCATTCACCACTCACCATTGACCTCACTCTTGCCCGCGGCCTTAACTATTATACCGGACTTATTTTCGAGGTCAAAGCAAAAAATGTACAGATCGGCAGCATTGGTGGCGGTGGCCGCTATGATGATCTCACCGGTTTGTTTGGAGTACCCAACATTCCCGGGGTTGGAATTTCATTTGGCGTTGACAGGATCTATGATGTAATGGAAGAATTGGATCTCTTTCCCGAAGATGTATATACCGGCAGCCAGGTTTTATTTTTTAACCTTGGAGAAAAAGAAGGTAAAAAGGCCTTTGAACTGGCGAAACAATTACGGACTGTAAATATTCGTTGCGAGATCTATCATGAAGCTGGAAAGTTTGACAGGCAATTCAAATATGCCGAAAAGAAAAAAATCCCTTTTGTCATTATTATCGGTGAAGAGGAGATAACAAGAAATACCTGTAAAATAAAAAATATCAGTACCGGCGAACAAAAAGAAATCTCTGTAAACGAGCTTCCTGGATTTTCATTTAAATAGTTATACGGTATTTCCTTTTCCAGGGTGAATATTTGGAGTAACTGAGGATCCCGAAATCCAGGCTTTCTTTTTTGCCTTCCAGGATCGTGTCCTGAACTTCTATTTTAATACCGTTTACTTTTTTTAAACTATCGCGGGTAAAATAGACCATCCCACTATAAGCTACAAGATTGAACGTATCTTTTGAGACCTTCTCCAGAATTGAAGAACCAGCTGATGAACTCGCCATCAGTGATCCGTTTTCGATCTTTACGTCCACTGTTGTGACCGGCCCACCTTCAGGAAAAGTGTAAGTCCCGACATATTCATTTAACGTGGTATCCTGCGCTTTTAAAAAAATAAAACCCACGATTGCACAAAACAGGAGAGTACATTTTTTCATAAACAAAGTTGTTTGAATAAATATAATAATTATTGATCGACCATTTTATAAATAACAGACGCACCCTGCCCGACTCCAACACACATAGTAGCTAATCCATAATTTGACCTTCTTCGTTTCATTTCGTAAATAAGCGTGGCCGAGATCCGTACTCCGCTGCATCCAAGAGGATGTCCAATAGCAATGGCGCCACCATTTACATTGACCTTAGTTATATCGAGGTCAAGATCGTGGATACAAGCCAGTGATTGTGAGGCAAAGGCTTCATTCAATTCTACCAGGTCAAGATCTTCAATTTTCAAATTAGCTCTTTGCAAGGCTTTTCTTGTTGCAGGAACAGGTCCAATACCCATGATAGCGGGATCAACACCGGCGACAGCCAGAGAAATTATCCTGGCCACTGGTTTTAATCCAAATTTTTTTACCGCATCTTCACTTGCGAGTAATATAGCAGCTGCTCCGTCATTGATCCCGGAAGAATTGCCTGCCGTTACAGTTCCATCTTTTGTAAATGCCGGTTTTAATGATGCTAGTTTTTCGAGCGATGTTTTTCGGGGATGCTCATCCTTGTCAAATAAAATCGCTTCTCCCTTGTCATTTTTTACTTCAACACCAACTATTTCGTCTTTCCATTTCCCCGCGTCCAATGCAGCAAAATATTTTTGTTGAGATGCTAACGCAAATTCATCTTGTTGTTCCCTTGAAACCTTCCATTGCTTTGCCACATTTTCTGCTGTTTCTCCCATGGAAAAGGGATAGTATGTTTCAGCTAGTCTCTTATTAATAAATCGCCAGCCCAGCGTAGTATCATAAACTTCTGCATTTCTCTGGAACGAAGAACTAGCCTTTGGCATCACAAATGGTGCCCGTGTCATACTTTCCACTCCACTTGCTATGATCAGCCCGGCATCGCCACACATGACCTGTCTTGCCGCATCCATAATAGCCTGCAGACCGGAGGCGCATAAACGGTTTACTGTATTTCCTGCTACTGTAACCGGCAAACCAGCCAGCAGGGAAGCCATTCTTGCAACATTGCGGTTATCTTCCCCGGACTGATTGGCATCTCCCGCAATTACATCTTCGATCGCATTTACGTCAATAGAAGGATTTCTTTCGATCAGTGATCTTATGACATAAGCCAAAAGGTCGTCGGGACGAATGGAGCTAAGGGTCCCACCATATTTTCCTATAGGTGTCCGGATAGCATCTACTATAAATACTTCTTTCATCAGGTGATGTGTTTAACAGTTCAAATATCTATGAATTCAACGAAATCCTTGAATCAATGGTATCTTTGCGAAATGCTTAAAACGGCTCAAAAAAATATCCGGCATTTGACGTTGGGGGAACTCGAACAATATTTTGAAAGTGTCGGCGAAAAGAAATTCCGGGCCAAACAAGCTTATGAGTGGATCTGGCAAAAAGGAGCTCTGAGTTTTGCTGACATGTCCAACCTGAGCAAGCAACTTCGCCAGCAATTAGGTGAAAGTTTTACATTGCCAGCGCTTACTATTGATACAACACAACACAGTGCCGATGGCACCCTCAAAACCCGCTTTAAAACCTGGGATGGACATTTGGTTGAAGGCGTTTTGATACCAACTGAATTGAGATTTACCGCCTGTGTTTCATCGCAAATTGGTTGCAGCCTGAGTTGTAAATTTTGCGCTACCGGCTATATGGAACGGGAACGCAATCTTGAATTTGACGAGATATATGACGAAGTTGTTATCATTAATCAGCAATGCGAAAAGATCTATGGAAAAAAGTTAACCAATATTGTTTTCATGGGTATGGGGGAACCATTGCTCAATTATAAAAATGTATTGAGGGCCATCGACCGGATCTCTTCACCCGATGGCCTGGGCATGAGTCCAAGAAGGATCACCGTGTCTACAGCCGGTGTAGCAAAGATGATAAGGCAATTGGGCGATGATAAGGTAAAGTTCAAACTGGCGTTGTCGCTGCATGCAGCCAATGATTTGAAGCGTCATGAGATCATGCCGATCAACGATACCAATAACATTAAATCACTCATTGATGCCCTGAATTATTTTTATAAGCAAACAAAAAATGAGATCAGTTTTGAATATATCCTGTTCAATGACTTTAATGATAGCCTGAAAGATGCCGATGAGCTGATCAAAATTTACCGCCAGGTTCCGGCAGACCTGGTAAATATTATAGAATATAACCCGATCGAGTTTGCCCGGTTCTCAAAACCTACAGAGGAAAAAACTGAGTCGTTCATGAAGTACCTGGAGAAAAACAAAGTAAATGCCCGGTTACGCCGCAGTCGTGGAAAGGATATTGATGCAGCCTGTGGGCAATTAGCAAATAAAGGCAAATAAAATTACTGTTGTAAAACAGAAATATTCCACATGAAAAAAAAATCAACCGGCAAGTTCGGCAAGTTTGAGAAAAAGAAAAGCAACGCTGCTATCAAGGAACAATTCAAACAGGAAAAAAGAAAGTGGAAGAAAGAAAGAGAGGAATTTTTTGAAAAAAAGAAAGCAGAAGCCAGGGGTCAAAAGGTAGAAACTTCACCCAAACACGAACGTGAAACCTCTAATGAGCAGATGCCGCTGAATAAATTCATTGCTCACTGCGGTGTCAGTTCAAGAAGAGATGCAGCTGAGATGGTGAAGTTGGGAAAGGTGAAAGTAAACAATGAAATGATCACAGAGCCCGGCCATAAAGTTTCAGCGAAAGATGAGATCATAGTCAATGGCAAAAAAGTTTTTCTTTCAAAAAATCTTGTTTACATTCTTCTCAATAAACCCAAAGATTATATCACTACTACAGATGATCCTCAAAAGAGAAAAACCGTTCTTGATCTTATCAAAATAAAAGAAAGAATTTATCCTGTGGGGAGACTGGACAGGAATACTTCAGGTGTTTTATTACTAACCAATGATGGTGAGCTTTCTCAAAAACTCACTCACCCGCGCCACGAGGTAAAAAAGGTTTATCATGTTACATTAGATCGTGCATTGGATAAGAAAGATTTTGATCAGATATTAAAAGGAATTGAGCTGGAGGATGGACCTGCCAGTGTTGATGCGCTAGCGTATGCTGATGTAAAAGACAAAACCCAGCTGGGAGTTGAGATCCATAGTGGCCGCAACCGGATCGTGCGCCGCCTATTCGAACGTCTCGGGTATGATGTAAAAAATCTTGACCGGGTCATATTCGCCGGGCTTACAAAAAAAAATGTTGAAAGAGGCAAATGGAGATTTCTTTCCGAAAAAGAAATCAGGGATCTGAAATATTTCGGCAAGGGCAATCGCTGATTACGCAGACTAATTTGATTTCACTGATGAGAATCTCTGATATACTGATTTTTGAGAATGATGATTTCGTTGTTCTGAACAAACCTTCGGGCCTGCTTTCTATACCTGACCGGGAAGGAAAAGAAATTTCACTGAAAAAAATTTTGCAGGAGACCTATAAAGAAATTTTTACCATCCATCGCCTGGATAAGGGCACCAGTGGATTGATCATGTTTGCAAAAAATGAAACCGCTCATAAATTTTTTTCTCTGCAATTCGAGAATCGGCAAACTGAAAAAATCTACCTGGGATTGATCATTGGCTCACCTCTTCAAAAAAAACGAACGATTGATTCGCCCATCATGGAGCACCCGGTTAAAAGAGGGTTGATGGTAATAAACCGGAAAGGAAAAGAATCGCTAACTGATTATGAAGTGATAGATGATTTTGGAATATATTGCTGGATACGGTTTCAAATACATACCGGCCGAACGCATCAAATACGTGTTCACATGAAAGACATTGGACACCCCATTGTTTGCGATGGCGTATATGGAGATGGGAAACCGGTTTTTCTCTCCGCCATCAAACATAAATTTAAGCTTTCAAAAAATGAAGAGCAGGAGCGACCCATGTTAAACAGGTTGGCACTTCACTCCTGGCAATTAAAATTCACGGGACCTGGCGAGAAGCTATATGATTTTGAAGCATCCGTTCCTAAAGATCTGAAAGCTATATTACAGCAGCTTTCAAAAAGAAAGGTTCCGCAAAGCAGGACCTCTGTTAACAAAAAGTAGCATTGTCAACGATGGTTACCATACGATTGAGGAGATCATGGTTTATTTGTCAAATTCAACTCCAACAAAACTTTTTTCAATAAAATTCTCAATGACAGCTATTGAAATTTTCGTTTGGGCGGTTTCATCAAAATTTTGAAAAACTCCCATTTTCAAAGCTTTAAGGAGTCCTGCTTTTAAGTTTTCAAAATGCCTCAATATTTCCTTTTCATTTTTGGAAATTTCTTCGTCGTTCATAACACAATTTGAATAAGTAGATTTTTGTATCGACATAAAGGGTCAGAGATTTCAAGTCAGCCTTTAAATTACACCGCGGGAAGCCTCATATAGTTCATACCAGTCCTGCCGGCCGAGATCAATATCAAAAGAGCTTACAATATTCCGGATCCGCTGTTCATCAGTTGTACCGATCAGAGGAAGTGCCCCCAGCTTTACAATCCATGCCACAGCAATAGATTCGATATTGGCATTGTATTTTGACGCCAACTCTTCCAGCTTTCTTCTGATCAGCAAAGGTTTTTTTTCAATGCTGTTTGCAATTTTCCCCTCTGCCAGGGGCGCAGTAGCCAGGGGACGCATGTATTTCTGTTTGAGGTAGTCAATTTGCCCGTTATCAAACGCAGAAGTATTCAATAAACTCAATTCGATATGGTTCGTAACGATCGGTATCCGTAAATAAGAGCTTAATAGTTGATGCTGGAAAACAGAAAAATTAACCACACCGATATTTTTGACCTTTCCACTATCTCGCAGCTTTTGCAGCGTGATAGCCGTTTCTTCAAGATTTGACAAGGGGTCCAACTGGTTCAATAGAAAAATATCTATATAATCTGTTCTTAATTTGCGCAGAGAGCTTTCAAGGCTCTTTGTAATATGATCCCTGGATGTATCATAATATTTCACTTTTACATCAGGCTGACTTGGATGAGGAACCACAAGTCCGCATTTGGTAAACAATACAATGTCTTCCCGTTTAATTCGTTTATTCTTTATTATTTCACCGAAAACCTCTTCGCACTGGTAACCTCCATAAATGTCTGCATGATCAAAAGTATTAATACCCAATTCAAGACAGAGATCAATAATACCTTCCATTTTAGACAATGAGATATCTTGCTCGTTCCACCGGTAAAAACCATAAATGGCAGGAGAAACTTTTGGGCCGGCATCACTTAAATAAGTTTTTTCCATTATTATTTTTTAAAATTCTCAATTAAAAATTTTACTTACTCAAAAGACCTGCATCCAATACAAACTGGGACCCTGTTACAAATCTTGACCTGTCGGACACAAGGAAAACTACCGCGTTCGCCACATCTTCGGGTTCTACCCAGGGCACGTTGATCAGATTACCTGCGCTTCGTTCCCCAATTTCTTTTGGAGTTAATCCTTCCAACTCTGCTAGCCCATCATTCATCGGTGTATTAACACCTGTTGGATGAATAGAGACAACCCTGATATTATAGGGAGCCAATTCAATAGCCCATGATTTTGTAAGACCTGTTAATCCCCATTTGGACGCAGAATAATGACTTAAACGATTCATTCCCCTTAATCCCGCTATGGATGAATTATTGATAATAACTCCCGAACGCTGCTTAATCATGAAGGGAATAATTCTCCTTGCCACCATCCAGGCACCTTTCAGGTTTATATCCAGCATTATATCCCATTCATTTTCGGTCAGTTCATGTGCCAGCCCATAAGCGCAAATGCCTGCATTATTAAACAGGATATCAATTTTTCCAAACTCCTGTTCAGCCGTTTTCACTGCTTTTACAATGTCTTCGTCGATT
>Ga0207706_10005157_pt1 | contig 12193 bp, 12 predicted proteins | sample KBSC53metaG_FD_184318 | JGI IMG/M metagenome (GOLD analysis project Ga0207706, IMG submission 184318) | Corn rhizosphere microbial communities from Kellogg Biological Station, Michigan, USA - KBS C5-3 metaG (SPAdes) (version 2) | ecosystem: Host-associated > Plants > Roots > Rhizosphere > Soil ... | reverse complement strand
ACTTAAACTCATTCCTTCTTATTGAAAATCAGCTTCGCTGATTTTTTATCTTCAGAGGAAGAGTGCGACGCAACAAAAGCATCATGCATGTACTGTTGCCGGGTTCATAAAAAATATTTTTCAAAAAAACATAACATAAAACTGAAAAGATTGTTCAAAAACAATTTCTTATTGAAACGCCGCACTGTTTATTTTTGCGGCTTACCAATAAATACATTTCATGGTTGATGTTATTCTCGGGTTGCAATGGGGCGATGAAGGCAAAGGAAAGATTGTAGATTATTTTGCGCCGCAGTATGATATTATTGCACGTTTCCAGGGAGGACCGAATGCCGGGCATACTTTATATGTAGAAGATAAAAAAATTGTACTGCACCAAATTCCTTCGGGAATTTTTCACCAGGGCACAATGAATTTGATCGGCAATGGTGTGGTACTTGATCCTGTTACATTAAAAAGAGAATGTGATACGGTTGCTTCGTTTGGTATTGATGTAAGAAAAAATCTTTTTATATCACAACGCACCAATCTTATCATTCCCACCCATCGTGCATTGGACAAGGCTTCTGAATCATCAAAAGGTGAAGGAAAGATCGGTTCAACATTAAAAGGAATTGGTCCGGCATACATGGATAAAACTGGACGCAATGCATTGCGTGTTGGTGATCTGCCCGACAAAAGTTTTATTACAAATTATATCAAGCTTCGTTTGAAGCATGAGAAGCTGCTTGATAATTTTCATTTCATCGAAGATATTTCTGTGTGGGAAGAAGAATTTTTTGAAGCGATAGAATTTTTGCGCACACTGAATATTGTGAACGGCGAATATTTTGTAAATAATAAGATCAGTGAAGGCAAAAAAGTTTTGGCTGAAGGTGCGCAGGGAAGTATGCTTGATGTTGATTTCGGAACTTTTCCTTTTGTTACTTCATCAAACACAATTTCTGCAGGTGTTTGCACGGGTCTTGGCGTTGCTCCACAAAAAATAAATGAAGTACTTGGAGTGACAAAAGCTTACTGCACACGTGTTGGCGGAGGACCTTTTCCCACTGAGTTAAATGATGCAATCGGAGAAGAGCTTCGTAAAACCGGTAGTGAGTTTGGTGCAACTACAGGTCGTCCGCGTCGTTGCGGTTGGATAGATCTTGTTGCTCTCAAATATACGTGCATGCTTAACGGTGTAACACAAGTTGTGATGACGAAAGCTGATGTGCTTGACGCATTTGAAGAATTAAAAGTTTGTACAGCATATAAAATAAACGGAGAAGAAAAAGCTGAAGTACCTTTTCAAATGTCGCGACTTGCCATTGAACCGGTATATAAAACTTTCAAAGGATGGAATACAAAAAGTTCTCAAGTAAAAGATGCGGCATCTCTGCCAAAAAATATGTCAACATACATTGCTTTTATTAATGAATACATAGGAGCGCCGGTAAAGTATGTTTCTAATGGACCCGGTCGCGAACAGATCATTCATTTATAATTTGGCCGAAATAATTTTTATGAGCCGGTCTTTTGTTTTTTATGGCATCATCGGTTGCGTCGCACTCCTGTACTATAGAGATTTAGGCAACAAAGTTGAAGCACATGTTATATCTTAATATGCATAAATTGTAATCTGCTTTAATGCATGCACGATTTAAAAATCGGATTGAAGAAACTTATATACATAAATTCTTTGAAACAGAATAAATTTTCCGAAATAAAATTTTTATATGGTTCCCCTAAAAAAATTTTTTTTGTTGATTAAAAAAGTCGTTGAAATTTTACGGTGAAATCCTGAAATGTTATGGCATCAAAATCAGACAAAGGAAAACAGAACACCGACCGCAAAACTGCAGCGGCAAATAAGCAGACTGAAAAACCATCTTCAAAACCGAAAAAACAACTTGAAGAAGATGATGATGATTTAGATGAAGATGATGATGATGTAGTGTCTAAGCCGTCATCATCTGCAAAAGCAACAAAAGCATCTTCAAAAAAATCGGGTGATGACGATGATGATGACGACGATGATAATGATTCGGGTGAAGATGAAGTGGATGATTGGGATAAACCTGAAGAAGAAGAAAGTTGGGATCCTGACTTTGAAGAGTTTGATATTCCTAAATCAAAAGGAAAGAAAAGTGGCGGCGCAGGTAAAAAAGGCGCAGGCGATGATGATGATTTAGGATTGGATGAAGACTTTAAAGAGTTTGATCTCTTCAACGATTCGGAATTTGACGATGAAGAGGAAGACGACTTTTAATTTTTGCTCTTACCTGTGCAAAGAAATACTGCATCTTTTTCTATAACTGCTATAGAAAATTTTAAACAGCAGATGCTAAGCTGGGCAAACCAATTTAGCATCTGCTGTTTTTTGGATAGCAATCAATATAACGATAAGTTCCATTCTTATGAATGGCTGCTGGCTGCAGGTGCAGCGAAAATTTTCTCTCCGCAAAAAAATATTCTCCAATTACTTTATGATTTTTATGAGTCGCATAACGATTGGCTTTTTGGACATATGAGTTATGAGCTGAAGAACGAAGTGGAACAGCTTACTTCTTTGCATAGTGATCACATCGGTTTCCAGGATATTTTTCTATTCCGACCCGAAATTGTTTTGCAGCCAACTGGTAACTTAATTACTATTTCATGTTTGAAAAAAGAACCTGCAAAAGTTTTCAAAGCAATCCAATCTCAGGAAATAAGTAATTTAAATTATTCATCGCATATTTCTATTCGTTCAGGGATGAGCAAAGAAAAATATGTAGAAACAATCAAATTGTTACGCCAACATATTTTGCGCGGCGATTGTTACGAGATAAATTACTGCATGGAATTTTTTGCAGAAAATGTTGCAACAGATCCTTTGAGTGTTTATCGCAATCTTGCAGCAATCTCTCCCAACCCGTTTTCATGTTATTACAAATGCAACGACAAATATCTTTTCTGTGCAAGCCCTGAAAGATACCTGAAGAAGACAGGCGATACAATTATTTCGCAACCAATCAAAGGAACTGCAAAGAGAAATTTTACTACCGCAGCCGAAGATGAATTGAATAAAAGAAAGCTAAGTGAAAGCAACAAAGAGCGCAGTGAAAATGTGATGGTTGTTGATCTTGTTCGCAATGATCTCAGTAAGATTTGTAAAGATGGGACAGTGAACGTCGAAGAGCTTTTCAGCATTTATACTTTTCCGCAGGTGCATCAAATGATATCAACCGTAAAAGGTGAATTGAAAGATAATATAAATTTTGCCGACATCCTGAAAGCTACGTTCCCCATGGGTTCTATGACAGGTGCGCCCAAAAAGCGTGTGATGGAGTTAATTGAAAAGTATGAGTGTTCCAAACGCGGAATTTTTTCCGGCGCTGTTGGTTATATCACTCCACAAAAAGATTTTGATTTCAATGTTGTTATTCGTAGCATTATGTATAACTCCACAAAAAAATATTTGAGTTATCAAGTGGGCAGCGGCATTACTTTTTATAGCAATGCAGAAAATGAATACGAAGAATGTTTATTAAAAGCGAAGGCGATAGAAGAAGTGTTGAAATGGGTTTGATACATTTTACTTGAAAAACAGCGCTTTTATTTTAATGCCTCAAAGTCAATATGGCAATGGTGCTTGCTTAGTATAGCGTATTCGAATGATCATGATAAATTTTTCATCCAAATGTCTTAATCGGTTTTAATTCAGGCTTGACGTTAATAATTAAGCGACAAAATGTTATCTTCAACAATAGCTTTATTCAACAAATAAATTTACTATCCTCAGAGTGCGCAAAATTGCGGTAGGTCCGAATTTAAACTTATAAATGCTTACATATTTAAGACAACGCTCAAAAAAATAATGATAAGAGGCTGTCTCAAAAAGCTGTCATTGCGAACGCAATAAGCAATCTCACCATTTTTTATAAATGAGATTGCTTCGGTCGTTCCCTCCACGCAATGACGCAATTATAACTTTTGAGACAGCCTCTCTCACTCATATTAATCTAAAAATTCATTTCATCAGCGCTTGGTCCATAGCTGCCGGGGATAGGAATATCAAGCAAGCGCAAAAACACGCCAAGTTGCGCACGATGATGAACGATCTGGCAATAAGCCATACGAATAACTTCATACTTTTTATCTACACTATAAATTTGATCACCATTGCGTAAGGTCCAGTCCGGTAAAAGAGCTTCTTCGGTTGCCTTCTCTAAACTTTGCTTTCCTTCTTTCAAATTTTTTTCAAAATACTCAAGTAATTCTTCAGTGTTATTTATTACTGCCGGCTTATATTCATTTTTAGCGAAATCAAGTTCACTTGTGTTTAATACCATTGTAACCCATGTGGGCAATTCGGCGATGTGTGTAGCCAACTGTTGCATCGTCATGCTTTTTGGATGTGGCCTCCATTGAAATTTATCTGTTGGAACGCGTTGCAGCATCTTGCGTGTTGTTTGAGCTTCCTGCTCCATTTCTTTTAAAAAGATCGGAATAAGATTCATAAATTTTTGTTTTTGTTGATACAAAGAAATGAAGTGTTAGTGACAACAGTGTGTCAACAGAAATGAAGAGAAAGAAAATTTTTTAAGATTGGATTTACAGTAGATAGAAATTTTATCAGCATTTTATGGCTTCATCGCGGAGAACAATCCTTTCACTGAATTTACACATTACATCAAGAAGCTCTGATAATTCAATTCCATTTTCTGTCAGCGAATATTCTACACGCGGAGGAACTTCATCAAAATTTATTTTGTTTATGAGAGCATATTTTTCCAACAGCATCAAACGATCAGCCAATATATTCATAACTCAAAAAACATTGCAAAAAAAGAACTTCCGATTGAGAGTCTTTTTTTGCTTCCGATTCATTTAAATTTAATCGTTGCTCAAACAAGTGCAATATCAAAATTTACCAATTGCACAAACTCTTCAAGTCTTGCATCAATATCTGTTCTCGAAATTTCTTTCAATCGTTGCGTGCCGAATTTTTCTACACAAAAACTTGCCATTGCACTGCCTACGATGATCGCTGTTTTCATGTTTTCAAAAGAAATGTCCTTTGTTCTTGCAAGATGTGCGATAAAACCGCCGGCAAATGTATCGCCGGCTCCTGTTGGGTCAAACACATCTTCAAGCGGTAACGCCGGTGCAACAAATACATTGTTCTCATGAAACAACAATGCGCCATGCTCACCTTTTTTAATGATGAGATATTTCGGTCCCATCTTTAAAATTTTTCTTGCCGCTTTTACAATCGAATATTCTTTTGTCATTTGTCTTGCTTCGCTGTCGTTCACCAGCAGCACATCAACCATCGTTAAAACCTGCTTCAGATCATCCCATGTGTTTTCTATCCAAAAATTCATTGTATCAATCACAATTAATTTCGGACGTTGATTCATTTGCTCTATCACACTTTTTTGAATGTTCGGCACCAAATTTCCAAGCATCACAAATTCTGCATTTCTGAAATTTTGCGGCAACACGGGATCAAAATCTGCAAGTACATTTAAATCTGTAACCAGCGTGTCACGTGTATTCATATCGAGATGATATTTGCCGCTCCAGAAAAAAGATTTCTTATCGGGCACCATAACAACGCCATTAAGATCAACTCCTCTTGCCGTCATCTCATTCAATTCTTCTTTCGGAAAATCATGTCCAACAATCGAAACCAATTGCACATCATTTGCAAAATTTGTTGCTGTGTATGCAACATAAGTTGCAGAGCCGCCAACTATTTTATCGGTTTTGCCAAAAGGTGTTTCAATAGCATCAAAAGCCATAGTGCCAACGACTACTAAACTCATAATAAATTTTTTTCGGTCGCAAACCTATTATATTTGGTTGAATGCATAATAAATATTTTGTTACAGATTGTAGTAGCCAACCTCATGTGGCAAAGCAGACATGTTACAGCATCATGCAAAGAAATTGTATTTCCTACATGATTATGTAGTTTTATACAAGTAGCAAAAACATTAATTTTAGGTTTATCAAAACAACTATACAAATGGCTTCAATATTAATCATTCAATTATTCCGTTAAATAATTCCAGGATAAAGTAAAGCCTTTGTTTTTGATGTAACATTGTAATTCCGTCAACTGCCAAACACAAAAAATATTTTATGAATTTGAGGACATTGATATCAATAAATCTTTCTGCTTTAATATTCGTTGTAATTGTTTCATGTAACAACACATCAAAATCTGAAACAAACGAGATAACAAAAGATAAAGTGAGCAATGCAATTTCGTGTACCATAAATGGATTGACTGTAGAGGATAGCACTTTATATGCGAATGGCGGTGGTAATGATTTTAAAGAAACTGTGGTTAATAAAAACAATTATCCAGGCACGCCGCCTGATGGAATGGTGTGGATTCCGGGCGGAGAATTCAGCATGGGCGGTGTAAACCCGGTTGGCATGAACGAAGGTGGTCATGAGCAAATGAACGATGCACGTCCTGTTCACCGTGTTTATGTTGATGGTTTTTATATGGATGCAACCGAGGTGACCAATGCAGAGTTTGAAAAATTTGTAAAGGCTACAGGTTATGTAACTGTTGCGGAAAAAAAACCCACACACGAAGAATTTCCTGATGCGCCGTTGGAAAGTTTGGTTGCAGGTTCTGTTGTGTTCACGCCGCCTGCTGAAAAAGTCTCTTTAAATAATTACTTGCAATGGTGGAGTTATATACCCGGCGCAGATTGGAAACATCCTTTAGGGCCGGGAAGTAATATTAATGGAAAAGAAAATTATCCTGTTGTACAGGTTGCATGGGAAGATGCGGAAGCTTATGCAAAATGGGCTGGCAAACGTTTGCCAACTGAAGCCGAATGGGAGTTCGCAGCACGAGGCGGCAAAGCAGGAAACCTGTATGCATGGGGCAATCAATTAAAGCCTGATGGAAAATACATGGCGAATATTTTTGAAGGCTCATTTCCAAGCGATGACAATGGCGCAGATGGTTTCAAAGGCGTTGCCGCTGTAAAACAATTTGCTCCAAATGCATATGGGCTTTATGATATAGCCGGAAATGTGTGGGAATGGTGCAACGACTGGTACCGGTCAGATTATTATGAAACTTTGGCGGCAAAAGGCGTTGCAAAAAACCCAAATGGTCCAAAAGATCCTTATGATCCTGCAGAACCAAATGCAAAGAAAAAAATACAACGCGGTGGTTCATTTTTGTGCACAGATGAATATTGCACAAGATATATGGTAGGAACAAGAGGAAAAGGTGAATGGCGCTCCGCCACTAATCATGCAGGTTTTCGTTGTGTGATGGATGTAAGGAAAGAGATGGCTGCTAAATAAACGTGGGATTATTTTTTGGATACCGGCTTTTGTGGTGAACTTGTCGTCCCTTGCGTCGCACACTTCAACTTTTGATTCTATATTCAACAATATATTTATTGCGCTACGAAAAACTTTTACGGTTATCCTCTTGAAAAAAATCTATCTCTTCTTTAAAATTAAGCCAGGGATATTGTTGCTGCAGTTGCTTTGTTCTGTCAAAATATGTCTGCAAAAATTTCTTGTGTTGTTGCGATTGAGGATTGAAAGGTGTATGCTTCTTTGCTATTACAATTTTTTTAATTTCTTTCATTAACTCTTGTGTTGATTCATCAAAACAATGCTCAGCAAATTTTTCAAGTACGAATTGTGTGGCTGCATAATTGGGATGAGCAAGGTCGATGTCATAAAATCGATAGTCCCGCAATACATCGATCACCAATTCATAGGCAGGAAAATAATAGAGTTTATCAAATTTGTTTACGAGATGATGCACAGCCTCAATCAACCTTGCTTTACTTCTGTTGTTTTCAACAACACCGTCGCGCAAATGGCGAACAGGGCTGATTGTAAAAATTATTTTTAATTCCGTGTTGAAATGAAATAGCTGATGAATTGTTTGATCTAACGCTGTTATGGTTTCTTCAATCGTACATAAGTGTTTAATAAATGTTTGCGCAGGTGCTTTGTGGCAATTTGCAACAGCGGCAGATGTTTCAACTAATTTGTAATTGAACGATGAACCCAACGTTATAATTAGCCAGTTTGCTTTTTTCAAAAATATATGAGCAGCACTTTGTGATTGGTTAATGATGAGCAGGCATTCATTTTTATCAGGATTTGAAAACCGGCTGTGATGTTGCCAGCTATGCCATGCTTCGTTCAAATAAAATAATTCTTCCTCTTTATATTGTTTATTCTGTATGTAAGAAACAAGACTGCTGCAAACACTTATCGGATCAAATAAAATTCCATTTGGATTTTGAAGTACGTTAAATTTTACATCCATCAGGTAGCTACCAATATGTTCGGTAAAACAAGAACCAGTTAGTAAAATATTGTCTTTATAAGTAATCGGCGGTTGTAATTGTTTAATATTTATTGACGCAAAAAATTCCATTACACAAAAATTTCTGATGCAAGCTTCAGGCTTTCCTGCAAAGCATCTTCGTTTAAGTTGTTCAACAAATTTTTTTCTTTAAAATAATTGATCATAAATAAACTATCCATATTGCCTACAAGTTCATCCTGTGCCATGGGGCAGCCGCCAATACCCTTCAGCGCTCCGTCAAATCTTTTGCAATTCGCTTGTACAGCGGCTTCCAGCTTTTCGCTCCTGTTGTAAGGAGTTGAATGCAAATGCACACCAAGTTCTATATCGGGATATTGAAGAATTAATGTATTCAGTGCAAAACTTATTTGCTGCGGCGTAGCAACTCCAACAGTGTCTGCTAATGAAATAATCTTTACTTCTCTTTTCACCATTTCATCAGCCCAATGCAATAAAATATTTTCATTGTATTCATCACCGTAAGGATTACCAAAACCCATGCTTAAATATATTACAAGTTGTTTTGCATTTTTTATGCAAAGGTCTTGCACTTTTTCTACCCTGTTAAGGCTTTGTGCAATTGTACTGTTTGTATTTCTTATTTGAAAAGTTTCAGAAATTGAAAAAGGAAAACCGAGGTAAGTTATCGCATCATACACTACTGCATCCTGTGCGCCTCTTTCATTAGCGACAATAGCAAGCAATTTTGTTTTATTGCCTGGTAATTCTAAACTTCTTATTACATCTTTTGTGTCAGCCATTTGAGGGATTGTCTTTGGTGAAACAAAACTTCCGAAATCAATTGTGTCAAAACCAACTTTCAGTAGTGCATTGATGTAAATAATTTTTTTTTCAGTTGCAATAAAATGAGACCAGCCTTGCATTGCATCACGCGGACATTCGATGAGTTTAATCTGTTTTTTTTGCATTTGGAAATGGTGGAACAAAAATAAGTGCTAATTAGTTAGTAGCATTTATGATAAAGTTGAATAAATCATTTGAAATAACTAAGACAGTTCCGGCATGCGGTTAACAGTAAAATAAATTATGAGAAGCTGAACAGTGATTGTAATTTTAAACAGCGATTGAAATTCCATTTCAATTTAAGCAATCAATCTACCTTATGACAATCCTGCTGTTTATACCTCCGAAGAACAAGCTCATAAATTCAGTTAAATATTTAGTTTATCATAACCGATCAATAAAAATATCGTTTCTCCTCATTCATTTCGCTTTGTTTTTAAGTATAGTTTCTTTTACACAACGGTCGGTGCTTACATATAACGTAGTACAAAACAATGATGTAATCGGCTGGTTAAAACTTGATAAAAGAGATAGCGCGAATTCCTCATTTATAAAATTCAGCTCTGAAATAAAAAAGAGAGTAGTGTTTCTTTTTACCATCATCGAAAAGCAGGAAGCATTTTTTCAAAACGGAATAATGACCTATTCTTATGTTTACCGGAAAATAAATGACAATATTAAAGTGAACAAATTCACCACTTATGTAAGCGGTCATTATCTTGTGAAAAAAGATAAAAGTTCCACACCTTTAATGTTGAACAATATAGCTTATAACCAGCTAAGCCTTTACTTTTATGAGCCTGCAACTATTCAACAAGTTTATTCAGACAATTATGAACAGTATTTGAAAATTGAGAAAAGCGGGAACCAATATTACACTTTGAAACTTCCCGGCGGTAATAAAAACACTTATTACTATTCAAACGGTATTTGTACAAAAGTGAAAGTAGAGCAGAGTTTATTCACTGTTGAATTTATTCTTGTGAAATAATTCATCAATAGTAAGGAGTCATTTTGCTCAAAGTTTTTATTTCATTCCGTGCATACAAATCGATTCGCTGTCGTATCAGGTTAAAGAACATTGATCTTTCACGTTCTCCCACTTCGCTTATCAGATTGGATTTATGTATTATATTTTGTAAAGAACTGTAAGTGTATTCACAAAATTTTTCATCCTGCGTTGCAATGAAATTAACGGTGTTGTGATTTACAAAACAAGCTTTTTTTTCATTTAAGATTGCAAGAATACCGTTATCTCCTATGACGAAATCGTTTACAAACATTTTAACCGGCGCATCGGACTGAATTGGTTTTTGTCCCGGCATAAATTTTTTTCCGGCGGTGCAAATAGCTTCCATGTGATCAACCATTTCATGCAGTTTTGTGTAAAGCAAATCCAATTCAGCTTTTAATGCAAAAAGCCCTGTGTCTTTATAATATTCCATCTGTCTTAAAGTGATCTGGATATTTTCTACATTTAGAATTTCACTTGAAGGAATCCGGGTTGATATCCCTGCTATCTTTTTTGCCCTTTCAAAAAGCACGGGTTCTATTTCTTTCAGGCTGAATCTTGAATGCGTGTACCCCGGAAATTTCAAGAGAGATTTCATCCAAAAAAAGAATTTAAATACAGCAAGCTCCGGAAACATGTAATAATAAAATACAGGAATGTCCTTGCTGAAATAAAAAAATTCTTTCTGCTTAAAGCTTTCGATATAATGCAAGTTTCCATAAACTACTTCATCAAGATATCGAATGAAATCAAAATGTACCGGATCAATAAAATTTCCTGTAAATAATGTTACATCATTTTTTACCTTCAATATTTGATCAATAGAAATTCTGAAACGATTGCTTAACTTTTGAATTTCATCCAATGTAATTTCTTTCTCACCGCGTATGCGTCTGTAGGCACTGTCATTGCTTATTTCTAAAACATCAGCTATTTCATCAACAAAGGAGATGTTAGCAGGAATAACAGATTTTATGTATTGAAAAAGGTTGATCTGTAACTGGCTCATAAAACAGCAGGTTTGAAAAATTGATTGGGAGTTTTGCAAATCGGGCACACGGAGTATTGCAAAAGCAACTATGAATATAATACTATTACTTAAATCATGCAACTAAAATCCTGCTCCTGAAGGACGTAAAGCGACCTTCGACAAGCTCAGGATAAACTTCACAGGTGATGCACTTGTTACTAAAGCCGGAGCATAAAGTTTTATTGCTGCGATAATCTTTAAACAAGCAAATGAATTACCAATAAGGTTAAAGGAACTTCTATTAACCAGACATGAAAAATTTTTTTGCCTTTAAAATAATTCCAGATAGCAAAATCGAAAATCAAAAGATTTACCTCCAGAAATGCAAAGACCAATAGCAAAAACAAAGTGGTGTGAATAGTTCCTATGCCAGTAATGAACATATAGGGGAAAAGACCTACCAAAAAAAATCCAAGCAATAAAAACGGAGAAACCCTTTCTAAAGAGAACCTGTTTGGTGTTCTATTTTTTTTAATTATCTGAGGTGATGCCGAATAATATCTATCTTTTAAATTGAAAGATGAAGTCTGCAGCTTTTTTGGCTTAACCATTAAATGATTAATGCCTTTATGGGAAGTTTTTTCGACTGTTTTATAATGAGAAGTGATTTCCATTTTGCAAAGCTTTAGAGAAAAATCTAAATGAACTTATAAAGTTGAGAATCGTAGATACCTTTACAGTGTTGAAGTTTAAAAGATTGGGAATGTTTAAGAAATTATTAGAAAGTTGTTATGATTGTTTTGTGAAATGAACGTATGTAAATATTTTTATGCGCAGTTTTTCATTAACAAGTTCTTTAATTATGGTTGACAACGGAATTTTTTTGGACTTTCTTTACATTCTCGTAATAGAGTAAAAAAATTTTTTCGGGATGTAGCGCAGCCCGGTAGCGCACCACGTTCGGGACGTGGGGGTCGCTGGTTCGAATCCAGTCATCCCGACTGAAATCTTCGCAAACGCATCAAAAGCTTGTAAAAAATCATTGATTTACAAGCTTTTTTGTTTTTTCCCA